>TARA_R110002050_G_scaffold75052_5_pt1 | contig 66021 bp, 40 predicted proteins | sample TARA_R110002050 | Tara Oceans TARA_R110002050 (sample SAMEA4396988) | marine metagenome | biome: Polar Biome; feature: [DCM] deep chlorophyll maximum layer (ENVO:01000326); material: water (ENVO:00002006), including particulate matter (ENVO:01000060) such as... | depth 25 m
AGCCTTTCAGAAATGAAAGGCTTTTTTTTATGGAGTATGCTGAGCAAGTGTACTTGCTTAAGCAGGCGACATAAAAAAAATGACAGCGCAACAGCGCTGGAGCTTTCCTTGTAAAGCCACCCCCAAGGCCCTTTCCGAAGCGAAGCGAAGGAAAGAATCCAGTAACTTTTACTACCTCTGAACTCAACCCCCTATTTCTTTTAGCGACCTTGGTTTCCTTGTAAAGCCAGGATCAAGTCCAAAAGTTGGGTTTTTACCATTTTAAGAATATAATGGATCAAGTACAATTTCTGGGTATTTGGATATTTATGCAAATAATTGAGTTAACCTAAACAGGAAGAATTCTGTATTTCTAACGCCTCTGAATTGCGCCCTGAATGCCTTTATTTTAGCGTTGAAGGATTCAGCGGATGCGTTTGTTACAACAAAGAATACTTGTCAATTTCGATAAAATTGCGAATGGTGTTCTATTGCGGTCTAATTTCTAGGTGAACTTGATTTTTAAATAATTACAGTTAATTCCAACTGTACTATCTTTCTATTTATCAATTTTCTAAATCGCTCTTTTTGTTCTGAGGAAAGAAAACTGTTATTTATTAATTCTGACCATTGCCCCATTCCTTTTTCTATTCGCTTCCAAAGATTTTCAATTGCTTTTTCCGGTATATGTGCTTTTAACATAGCTTCGTTAAAATCGGATCGTTTTAACTTTCGCTTTTTACCATTGATGTTTAAAGCCAAATCATCTATGTCGTCCGGTAATAATAATTGCGCAGCGATCATATCATAGGCTGGAGTCAGCTCGTAAGCGTTGGGTTCTTTTGCGATAAGTGAAAAGTTCTTTAAGTGCATATCGTTATTCCCTATCAAGAAAGACACGATTACTTGCTCATAAAAATGAACGATATCCTTTAACGGGTTTTTAGAGTAGGCAAGAATACCTTTGGCGATTTGCTCGTAGGATCCCCTATACTTGTGTTCTGTCATACGTTCACTGAATTGACAGGCATCCTCCATCGCAAACTTGTCGCCTTTGGCATTACGGTCAATGCGACGTGTGAGGTAAGCTAATTCACCGCCTTTTAATGGGATTAATAAAAACGGGACTGTAGCAATACCACAAGACTTGGCCATAAGCATAGATAATGCTTCAATTTCTGGCATTTGCGGATATGTAGCATAGGGTGGCTTTAAAATATACCTCCCATTTAAAGCTCCTACAATCGTTAAGCGTTCTTCAGTTTCTATTTCTGTGAAACCCATGGATAATTTTGGCTGTACTCCTGTCACAATAATTCGCTGTGCTACATTTTCTGCGGCCAGTTCGTTAATTTGAGAGATTTCATAATCTAATTTTAGTACCGGAGTATCTTGCTTCCAAAAAGCAGCAAGACAGGCAGGATGATATTGAATATCTCCTGAATCTAGTTTTTTATGGCAAGCTAAGCAATTACTCATTTTCTATAATACTTATATTTCCTATGCAATCGCGACAGGTCGTTAGCAATAATCCCATTCGATCACGTGGATTGAGTTTCCAGTTTTTTTGAGCAATGTCGAGCAGCCAGCCTTCAGGTATCAGCCCGTCAAAAAAAGGAAATAAATTATCTGATGTAAAAGGTGGTTCCTGTAAAGGGAAAGTTAAGGAGACCGGTGTTGCATTTTTCATTGATAAATAGGCTTTATCGTATTGAAAGATATAGCCTTCGTCATTTTCAATAAGCACTCCTGCTTTTTGATTATTCACCCATATTTCTCCTTGTCTCATCGCTTATTGGTGTTGGTGTTAATTGATGACCAAAAAAGAGTAATACTTGATTTACCTTGTCAGTCATTAAATTTGGTTTTCCCTGTTCAAGATCACGCACAAAGCGAAGTCCAACACCGGTCAAGTCCGATAACTCTGACTGTGTCATTTTACTATCTTTTCTACTTGTTCTGACAAAGTCAGAAATTGCATTATGTCTATCCCATTCTTTCATTATTATACCCTTATGGGTGCAATATACTAAAAATTATATTAATTATACCTTTTAGGGTATAATTTAATTTACATGCTAAAAAATATACCTTTTTGGGTATAATTATTTTGTAGATAGCTTGTTTAAATAAGATAAGCTCCCAGAAAATTTATCTTCAATGTTTAACATCACTTTGAAATCAGGGATCGAGTACAATTTATAGGTATTTAAATATTTAGGTTAGGCTGTGGTTAGACCCAATTGGAATTAGGGGTTGTTATTAATAACAATGGGGATAAATACTCCTGTTAAAAACACTTCAGTCAATGATTATTTTTAAACCACCTTTGAGATTCAACCTCCATTGATTTATAATTCCTGTAGTCTATAGATTTTTCCATCGGCCTTGGTAAAGATATAGATATCACCACCACAACCCCTGCCAAATTTTAAATCCACCCTACTGCTCTTTGTTAATTCATAAAAGTTGGTTTCCTTATTGTCAATTACAATTTTCAACTCTTCTATTTTAGGATGATCCGTACCCTCCAAATCGCTTATAAAGATCCTCCCTGTTGGGATATCCCCAAAAATGTATTTACCCCTATACAATTTTCCCTTGGCGATAAATCCACCGCTAATGGCCGGCCCCTCATCATGGTCATATTGAACCACAGGATAGGTAAATAAACCTTCATGGTCATTATCAGGAAGTGTATATACACTATTGAAATTTCCGTTAGGGTTAAATAAAAACTTTCCTTCCCTAATTGGCCAACCATAAAAATTTCCAGGCTCTACAATGTTCAATTCCTCAATATTTGCTTGACCAATATCACTGGCCAAAATTCTGTTGCTGTCGATCCACGTAATCCTATTGGGGTTTCTAAACCCATAGGCCCATATTTCTTTTCTCTTACTAATGGAATCGGCGAAAGGATTATCCTTGGGAATACCATATTTATTATTGGTACTGTTATCTCCCATTGGATCTATACGCAATATGCTACCCCAGACATCAGTGCCGTGATGATCCGCAATTTTTGGGTACCCCACTTGTACCGCTCCTCCGTCACCGAGAGAGATATAAAGTTTTCCATAATCCATATCGCCCTTGTTTGCATTTGGATTGAAAGATATCTCTTGTAATCCATGCGAAATGGCAATAAAATCGAATCGAACAAGTTCTCTGGTCTGGCCTGAAAATGATAGTGATCCAGGGTCCTTGGCCTTCCATTCCGTAACAACACCTTGCATAACCACCTTAACACTATCAGGGAGTTTAAAATCTGCCTGTTTTGAACCAGCAACTTCGGTATGTGAAGTATAGAACAGACCATTTTTATTGAATTCGGGATGAAAGGCGAAACTACCAAAACCGGTTGCCATTCCATTCCTATCTATAAAGTTGGGATGTGTTTTATTTAGGTCGAGGTAAATATTGGCTTTCCTTTGTCTAAGTTCATAAAGGGTTCCCCGTAAGTCATTGACAAATATCCGTCCGAAATTTTTTTCGCATGCCAACTTATTTATCCGGGTATATGGCTGCGTGGTACTTGAAGCTGGTATTTGCCCTATGTATTCAAGTTTCGCTGTTTCCCCTGAAAAGCTTATTTTTTCTGGTATCGGGTCTTCTATTGCAATTAGGTCGGTTTCCTTTTTGGGGTGGGTTTTCCCATAAGTATTTATATAAGCTATAACAGCTTCAATATCGGCCTCCGAAAGATGTTGAAAGTTGGGCATAACCGCTTTATACTTTTCCTTAAGGGCAACAGCACGTTTATCTTTAAGATCGATCATCCCAATGGGACTCTTTATAAATTCCTTTATCCAATTAGTTGGTAAGGCTCGGGTAAGACCACTGAGATTCGGGCCTATAGCATCCTGTTTAAAATTATGGCACGAGCTACATAATTCCTCGAAAATTACCCTGCCATTGTCAATAATCTCCGGATCCTTACTAATATCTCTGCCAAAACCTCCACTTTCTTTTGGTTTGCAGCCATTTATCAATATAATTACAAGGGAGATTTTAAGAAAAAAATTATATTTCCACATAGTGAAATCTTAAAGAACTTATGGAACAAAAAATTGCTTGAAAGTTTTATGCTTGCGCAAGGGGACCTAGGTATGGAAAACCACAGGGCTCCAAACATTTATAAGTCGGATTATTAAAAAAGATGATTTCATTATTGATTATGGGGAACATGATTTTAATATCCTCAAAATAGGTGTCAACAAAACAAATTGTACCTATTTAAGCTATTATCACCTTTACCCCTGAATTTTCAAAACCAGCTTTCTGCTCGTTGGTAATACCGGCATCGGTGATCAATACATCTATTTTGGATATAGGGCCGATAAAGGCCAAACTTCTCTTTCCAATCTTGCTCGAATCTGCAAGTACAATAATTTGATGGGACATTTCAATCATAGTACCATTAAAATGGGCTTCCTCAATATTTGGAGTGGATAATCCGTTTTCCACATCTATGCCATCCACTCCAAGAAACAATTTATCGCAAAAATAGTTTCTCAAACTTTTCTCAGCAGCTGTGCCTATTAAGGAAAAAGACTTTTTTCGCAAAACCCCTCCCGGCATAATCACCTGAACATTATCATTCTGGTGCAATTGATTGGCTATGTTCAGGGCATTGGTAATAACTGTCAATTCCAATTTGGAATCAAGATTCCTAACAAACTCCATTGAGGTGGTTCCTGAATCGATCATAATCGTATCACCACTACCTACAAACTTGGCCGCAGCTATGCCGATGCTTTGCTTGGCTTTAATATTAATTTTATCCTTTTCTGAAATATGATAATCTATTCCAACGGGGTCCATACGAAGGGCCCCGCCCCTAGCTCGAATCAGGATATTCTTTTTTTCCAATTGAGCCAAGTCATTTCGAATTGTTACCTCACTAACTCCTAACTTAGCACTAAGTTCCCTAACATCTACTTTTCCATTAAATTCGAGATCCCCAATAATGATAGATCTACGCTCCACCGTTGAATTTTTTTTAGTCATAAGTTGTATGTTGTATTAATTGATGACCTAAACTTTAAGGCCCCTAATGATTAAAATAATTAACTTTCTTAAATAAAAAGGAATATTGCAAATCTAAGGAAAAGCAGCCACTATAACCCACATTGATCCATATTCAGCCTTGCAACCTTTTATCCCAATTTCGTTAATTCCCAGGCACATACCTGTGTACTTTGTCGTGCATGGTATACAGTATAAATTCCTCTCCATTGTCTACCAGAATTGGGCTGGAATAATCCCCTTCCACTATAGGGTTTTCCCGATATTTTGTCCAATGTATCAAATCTGTGGACATTGCCACGTTGGATGTCCATAGTGCCACCACCCCTGGTTTCATCCAATCCGGATTGGACGAACCGTGGTAATACATAAAATATTGGCCCTCATACTTAACGATTTGATTGGCCGCCACTGCTCCAGAGTCATAACCTTCCGGCCCCATTTTAAGCACTTCCTCATCCTTAACATTGGTCCATGTCTTAAAATCTTCAGATGTTGCCAACCATATACCTAAATCATCCCGCTCATAAAAAAGATATTTTTTATTGCCCTCTATCCACACCGTAGGAGTTCCAAACGGACCATCACTTATGGGCTCACCATTGGCCTTCAAGATGGTGAGATTTCCTTGGGACGTCCAATTAATTCCGTCTGGAGAAGTCAATAAATGGGCAACATCATTCTTACCTTCAGCGAACATATAATACTCCTGTTTATATTTAACCACCTGCATATCTTCTATCCATGTTTCAGAGTCCAAGGGCTTTTCCGTATAACGCTCCCAATTTATTCCGTCTTTGGAAGTGGCCAGCCCTAGAAATCTTTTGGGGCTAATACTATCGTTATAACCGGTATACCACATTTTATATATATCATCCTCAAATAATATATATCCCCTTTCCCTTAAGTTTTCATCCCAGGCATTTTCTGCATTGACTCCCATAAAAACAGGAGCTTTGGGATTTGGCTTAAAAGAGACCATTTCGGATGGAAAATCTTCCCGTACCTCGGTTTTAGCTACTTCCTTCTTTTTCTCCTTACACCCCAACCCTATCAACAATGCACATAAATACAATCCGTATTTTGTCTTTTTCATTTTTATTATTTTATATTAATTATTTGTTCACCCATTGCGATATTTTATCCACCTGCAAATATGCATCAGGCATTTTCAAATTCGAATACAGGTTTTTGGTCCATTCAAAAGTACTTGATGGGTTCCCAACCATCACCAATTCATTCGGAAAATTTAAACCCACTACCTGGGGTATATCGGTCACCCTTAAACTATTTAGCATTTCCAAGGCCTCTCCTCTACCAGAAGGATCGCTAACAACATTTTGCGTTGCGGGTGGATCTTTAAGCAAAAGGGTTTTCACATTGCCATCCAGCAATGCAGCATAGGCGGCGACTACCGCCATTTCTCCTTGGGCAGCTATATGAATTGTTTTGGTGTTGATACCGGGTATCTCCCGTAAGGCCTGTAAACACCTCAACACATCATAAACCCTCATCGAGGCAATAGTACGGCCAGTCCATGCAGCAGATCTTCTAATATGCCATTGCAAGCTAGGCGACCAACCGGTCTCGCCTATGCCCCGGGCCTCAAAATAGGCTACCTCCATATCTTTCAATGCCCCGGCAATCATGGACTCAGAAGACCATCGCTCTTCGTCAGGATTTCTCAGAACCAGTAACAAGGGACGGGACGGGATGGAATCATACAGGTTTCTTCCTCGTAAGGAGAATTTTAAACGCCACCCCTCTTCAGGAACAAAACTGTAATCCTGTCTCTGTGTACCACTCCCGTCCAAAGCCCGAAATTCGGACCTAATATCCAGCGGAACAGGCTGTTTTGGAAATGCCCCAAATGTTTTTTTCTTTAAAAAAGTCACTACCTCCCGTTTATAATTGGTAAACTCGGCCATATTCCCTATAGAAGGAGGGGACGCCAATTCAACGAAGGAATCTTGAATAGTCGTGGTCCTATCATCTTTGGGTGGCCCACTAATTGTGTAGGCTTTCAAGGCATCATTGCTCAATTCTTTGGTAATATCGATTTCCCCAATTTGTTCCACAGACTTATTAATACCACTAAGTTCCTTAAGAAAAAACGATAAAATTTCTGGCCGTAACTCTTCATTGGATCCATAGCTATGGGGACCACTTGCCTCTTTCATAATCAGGTTATCCGATTTTCCATAAAATGAATAAATAGGTTTAATTTTTTCGAATAAAGTGTGTACCGATTCTAGGGAATAATATAGATCCCGATTGGTTTGGGCAATCATAAACGGCCTTGGGGCTATCAAGGCTCCAATATCGGAGAAATCTATTCCATAGGTATTTATTGGCATCATACAATCGCAATGGTCGTCAATGGTCTTTTGTGCAATTTGACCTTCCAATGAGCCAGCCCCTGCTACTGCAGCCGCAGCTTTCACCCTCCTGTCAATAGCTGGCAAATACCAGCTTTGGGATCCACCACCAGAAATTCCCGTAACCCCTAATTTATCCTTATCCACTTCGGGCATTTTACTTAAAAGATCCAAGCCCCTTATTCCGTTCCATATTTCGACACCCCCTGGATTGTAACCTTTGCTGTACCATTGAAACCAACCGTTGGATTCCTGGCCCAAATGTTCCCCTTTTACCTCACCTCTCTGTATCGTTTCTATTATTAAACACACAAAACCATTTTGGGCAAAATTTTTGGCGTGTGCTTGATAATGGTGTTTTTGGGTGTGTGAATGCCCACAGACATATAAAATGGCCGGAACGGGTTTTTTAATGCCATCCGGAATATAAAGATTGGCCGGCACATATAGACCGGGAAGGGATTCATAATACAATTTCTCTATGCGATAACCCTCTTTTTGTATGCCCCCCGTCTTAGTGATTTTGAGTGCAGGCCTATTTCCACTCAGCTGTTTTCCCTGTAGCCCCATCATCTCACAGAATTGTTCGTAACGTTCTTCACGAACCTTTTCCCAATCTGTAAGGTTATGGATATCTTTTAACGCATTTTGGGTAATCCCGCTAGCAACATTACTAAGATAGCACCTTATGTTATTGGTCTGATCAAAATTGGGAGCCACCTTAAAATCGGACACTTGTGAGAAAACCACTGCATTGCCCAAAATAAAAATACAAACTAATAACTTTACCTTGCCCATATTAAATTCTATTTAATTTATCCACTATCCCGACTACTACTTTAGAGGACCAATATATTTATTGGATACTACAACTTCGTCAAATAAAATGTGATCTATTTCCCCTTCGATCCCTTTGGTCATATAATAATTCAACCAAAATAAGGTTAATTTCAATTTTTCATTATCCCTCCATTGATAGCCTTGAAAAGCGTTCCCTGATGAACTTTCTTTATTATGTCCACCTCTATTATTTATTTTGGGAAATCCTTCCCCCAAATGGAGTACTTTTTCGCCATTTATCCAAAATGCCTGCTCTCCATTGTAAGAATCTACTGGAGAGTTCAATTTTATCATAAACTCTACACATATCCATTCCCCCACAGGTGCTTTTTTCTCGGTTTTAGGGAAGAATACGTTGCCCCAATAGTTTTTTGGACTTCCCGCCATGTGCATCCAATAGGTATAAAATCCCCAATGCCAATTTTTATTATCCGGGAATTCTATTCCAGACATTAAAAAATCCTGCCCATTAGGCTTAAGCCCTGCCAATCCCATGGGATATGGCACAGCGGGTTGATATCCCCCCAATTTTACCAAATGATGGATGTGGCTATTTGCGGTCAAAAATTTAACATAAAAACGTGCATACAACACCTCATGGCCCATTGGAAAACTTTTAAAAAGATGTCCCCCCTCATTCTTTCCGGCAACATAGGTCATCATAAGCGATTTTTTTCCTGAACTTCCTTTTGGGACATCGTTGGACAATGACATGCCTTTGGAGTTTTTACTATCGTCCCAATTCTGAAGCACCTCCTCCACTGAGGCCTTTTCAAAATCCTCGCGAAAAATAACCCTATTTTCTTTCTCAAGGGAATTCCCCCCATCATGCACAAAAGTGTCTTGTAGGACTATAAAACAGCATACCAAAATGAGTATTTTCACAAGCGTAAAATTTTAATTTGCAAATTAATGTTCAATCAAATTGTTATAACCCCTTTCTATTTATTTTCAGGAACCACTTGAATCAATAGATGGTCGCGGAAACCAATATTAATATATGGACTATCTCCATGTACATTGGCCATTTTCCGATTATTGGCATAGTCATATACCTCATAATTTACCCCTTTTCTTAACCCCCGTAGTTCAATACTATCTACTTTTGACCAAAGATCGGCGTACAAGCCGTAAAAAAGCTGTCCTTCTTTTTCCACTACATGTACTTCGGGCCTATCAAAGGCTATATCATAAAGATTGGTATAGGTGGCACTACTTAGTTTCTTTTCATTATATTCCTTTACCCAGCGCTTCCAATCCATTTGTTGTTCAAGGTCCAGATCCGTATAAAAAGTAGTCACTTGCGCCCCGGTACCCATGGCACTTTCAAAGTCCTGAGGCACTGAAAAACCACTCCACTCGTCCTCTGGCACCTGATAACAGTCCCCAACGGCATAAGCCGGACCGTGAATGGCTTTTTCCACTTTTATTCTACGTCTGGTCTGCAATGAGTTAATGGGGTCGGAAGCATTCGCTATATCGTAATAAGGCATATTATATGGTGAATGGGGTACAGCACAAATACATACCTCGTGAATGGAATGCTTTTTATATTTATCCAAGGTCGATTTTATTACCTCAAATACTTTCGGAACCCTCTGGAATGATTCTAGAGGAGTAGCATGATCGTGCACCACATTAAAACAGGGAGGTACGGCCGATAGTCCTCTGGTGTCGGAATAAAGACCATCATAATCCCAATCCACCACAAAACGTTTTACCAGATTCTCCACATGCTTCATCGCCGGGTCATATGCCGGACATAATTGATACAATCCGCGGACATCTACTGGATATGTACCGGCCTCATCCATGACCAAATACTCACTGTGATTTTTAGCCAATTGGCTCTCGGCACTAACACCCAAAGGATACCACCACAGATTGGTCTTAAATCCCTCTTGATGAACCCGATCTACGAATTTGACCATATCCTGACGACCGCCCGGAAATTTTCCGATTGCTTTGTTTACTTCCCAGTCCCCATAATAATCAAACCAACCATCATCCAGATTGGCTACCTTAATTCCCATATCCTTAAGTTCAGGAAGGATTCCATAAATTTCATCCAACGTAAAATCCAACTCAAAGCCCCAACTTTTCCAATAGGGTTCATAGGCAGCCTCAGGCGATGACCTTGGAATATTTACTCCTCGTTTACGCAAAAGATTTCCATAGGTATTTAGCGCATTGTAATAGTCCAACTTGTGAAAGATGACGGTAGTCATTACAGTGGTATAAACTTCATTGGAAGACAACCATTTTTTTAATCCGAGGCGTTCCTCCGGTATCTCGGTAATACCCATGTCAACCGTGTTGTCGACATCCATCCTTACAGGTAAGGAAACCCATTCCGGCTGTTTTCCCAGATGTGCCAATGCCACTCCCATATTTTTTCCCCAAACATCAATAAATGGCATACCTCCCCCTATAATTTCTCCTTTGGCCGTAGGGTGCATCCCTTGAGAATTATCCTGTGAAAAGCCCGGTTCAAGACCAATTACAGCATAGTCACTGCCCCATTCGTTTACCCCGCCCTGAAACGAGACCAGATTGTACTTCCCCTTTTCCACTGCCAAGGATTCATTGGATTTTAAAGCTACCCTTTGACTGTATACGGTATCTATTCTTATTTTTTGATTCCCTAAATTGCGATAGGACGTCTCAAAAATGGCCGAATTATTAAAATCCTTCGGAAAAAGGATGGTCGTTGTTTTTTGAAGCGATAAATCTTGATCGGTATAAATTCCGCTTAAAACCATTTGTACACATTTCCCAAATTCACTGTGATCTACCGATTTCCGTACCACCCTGTCCCGATCAATTTTGAATGACTTGTACAATCTACCATTGACTACAATACCTTCTTGAATTTCAGGATCAAAATAAGTCAACCTATTGCCCTCGGCATCCAACCAATTTATGTCACGGTTAAAATTGGAGTCGAACCTAATTTGGATATGTTCCGAATTGAAGTCTACCGATTGGGCACCAACTCCAAGGGTGGCCAATGAGGCTATTAGTGTAAAATATATTTTTAGTAAAACTGTTTTCATTAACTATATTGATTTTTAACCCTTGATAAAACTAAGTAGCCACCGCCCTATTCCACATTAAACCCTTGGTGCCATCTGCTCCATACCGACCATTGTCCATGGGAGCTTTGTTGACGAACCCTGGCAAAATAAATGGTTCCGGAAGCCAATTTCGATTTCCCCTTCAAGGGGCCCATAAAATTGCCTGTTTCCGTATTGACAATAATTTTGCTACTCTCACCCAAATTATTGGACACAAAAACTTTTTCCGCACCATTGCAATCGGAAGCCAATTCTACTTCCCAATTCTTTAATTTCCCAGGTCCATGGTAAGGAGTTTTTACCAAAGTGGGATTCCGGGGGCAAATAACAGGTCCGATGGGCACTGTTGCAATAACAAAATTATCATACCAACGACCTTGATCTTTAAGGGAACCTTTGTTCCAATACGACTCCAAAAAAACAGCATTTATTCCATGTTTGGTATAGTTACCCCTAAAATTCAGATTTTTGCGTTCCACTTCCAATATCCCATCGATCCAAAGCTGGTTTATCCCATCATTTTTGCCTGGTGTATTTAACTTTACCCTGGATTCTACCAAGACCCAATACCCGGATTCTTCGGTAGAGGTCAGTGGAAATTGTGAAGTTGGACTATTCCCCAGCCAAACCAGATTATCAAAATCATTATACTTGGTTGTAATTATACTGTCGGTTTGATCATATACACCCCGAGCCGGATCCAAAGTTAACACGGGTCCCCCACCATTCCACACATGAGCGATCATCGCCTGTTTCCATGTATCGGATACTATACTGGTTGCCCTTGACATTTTTGCAGGGGAACCGTTCCAGCCGTATTCATGCTTTACATAGATACGCCAGTAAATTTCATCAAACGATTGTCCTTGTTTTATAACTGGACCATTTCCCGGAAAATCCCCAAAAGCCACCTTCCTATCTCCATGTCCAAAAACATCCCCTTTATTAAATCCTACATTTACCGAGCCTCCCTTAACTCCAAAATTAACGATGGTATCCAGTGCCCCACGGGAATCCATATACGGTTTCTTAGTAGAAAAATCGTCGTACCAGATGGTTTCCGTTAAATTTTTGTGATACTGATCAGAAGACATGGCAACATAATCTATATGCGGAGTTTCCACATTGGACAACCCTTTTCCTTTAGCTCCCCCTACCATAGCCAAACCATTTTGATTCTGTCTTGCCTCTTCAAAACCAAATAAGGCAAAAAGGAAAACGAATAACAGAAAAACCACTTTACGCCCCTCTTTTAACGTGGACACAAAAACTTGGATATTTTTAATCGTCCTATTCACCGGGGAACATTTTTAACCACTTTCTGGCATTGCCATTATATATCTTATCTACCACTTCCCTAGGCAGTTTCAACCCGCGAAATTCATTATTTACCCTATCGCTGGTCATAATATCATCGGTTACAAAAAACTGCCAATCCAGTATCCAGGCATCGTGCATTTCCCTTATAAGCTTTTTCGGGTCATCCTTTCCCCCGTCGGACAAGTCCGTGGCATATAGAATTCGGTCCTGATATTTAATAAAAAATTCCCTTACTTTTTCCCTATCCTCAATGGTTTGGTAAAAAACCTGACCTATACGGGCAGCAAGATCTATGGACATATTGGGGAATTTATCCAATCTTTTCGCCAATTCGTCCACGCTCCATTCCAAACTGCCCATATGGGCTCCAACAAAAATGAGCTCTGGATGTTTTTCAAGCATTCTGTCCCGTGCCGCAATCTGATCCTCATAGGTAGGCAGTTCAGGATGCTTGTGCATATGATACTGTGGATGCTCTTCAAAATAGACCCGATCATTGTTTACGGACATCTCCTCTAATGGCAGCCAACAATTTTTTGGTTCGCCCAAATGCCCAATTACGGGTATTTTGCGCTCGGTTAAAAACTTGAATATAGTATCGAGCTTGGGATTGTCCACCATTACTAATTGCCCTGTTGAATCCTTAAAGACCATCCCTACATTTTTCCAGACTTTTACCGCAAGGGCGCCTTCGTCTATATTCCTTTTCAACCAATCCAAAGTTTGGTTTAACCAATTTGGATCGTCCCATTCTTTAATGGAAAATGCCGTTGCCATTTCAAAACTTTCAGGATGCCTGGTCTTTTGATCCAACCTGTAGGCGAACTCCTCTTCAACGAATTCCCTTCCCTTGGTAAAGTCCACTACAATATTCAAAAGCTTAAAATTGTCCCTCTTAGCCTGTTCCACAAATACGTCCCTATCAGTGGATACGTGAATATGGGTGTCTATCTTTTCTACCTTCCCAAAGTCTTCCAAGGTGTAGTAGGCCTGTTTTTCCGAACAGGATAAAAGCGTAAATAACACTAAGCAACATAAAACAATTTTCATGGGTTTTGTATTTATTATATACATGGTAAATATTACTCTTAAAATTTCAACTGGAACGACTTGCGATACGCTCGTAACTTTTCAAGATACCCTTCCATATCCAACAATTGCTCATCATAAATTAAATAGCTCATGTCCGGGGTTCTATTGGCAAAATGTCTTGAACGGTCCATTTTAAAGAAGTATTTTTTAGCCGGGGTGGACATACCTTTTGGCAATCTTGTTTTTTCCCATACGCTTACCAGATCTGCAAACACTTTTTCTCTTCGCAGGAGACTATTCCCAATAAGCTGTTCCGCCTTTTCCAAACTTCTCAATGTCGCCGCCCTATCCAAGAACGCATTCTTATGGGCCTGGGTTATAGTATATTCCAATTCGGAAAGATCCAAATAAGTAAGACAGGTATGTTCTATCAATTTTGCAATACTTTGATATACTTCAAAATCGTAGGCATTTCTCTCCACCTGCCCCATATTGATATCGATAATCTGCAAAGCCCTTTTCATACTCTCTTTTTGCGTTCTGGACCTCTTTACTATATCTGAGTACTCGTTATTCCAATACAGGTCATATTCTACATATTGCCCTCTGGGAAGATCGGGCAAGTGGGTCTTTCCAATATCTCCATGATGCCAAACATTGCGCTCCATGGAATGGGCATAATAATAAGCTCCTTCATTGAGAAGCTCATATAGCTCTTCCATATCCTTGACATTTGATCCATAATAGTTCTGAAAAAATGAATTTTCAAATTCCTCCAAGCCAGGCGCTGTAGCATTCCATGAGTATTGAGCCGATGTTGCAAAACTTAACATCCACATTTGGTTATGTAGCCCGGAATCGTCCCAGGACGTATTGACCATCCCATGAAACAGTCCAGAGTTAGCCGATGCAGTCAATAAATCATATGAATCCTTCAGACTTCCCTTAACTTTCCTCGGGGAACTTGAAATACGATTGGAAGTCATTTTAAAATGATAGGGTAGAAAAAGTGGTTCCAAGCCTGGATTAGGGTCATACATAAACATTTCAAATCCCATATTTTTAGCCTGCCCCGCAAATTTAAAGTCAGGACTCTCATAATGATATTCTTCGGTCAGCACCAGATCTGAATCCGGTTTCATATTCTTAATAGGGGAGCCACTGTTTTCCCATCCCATGGGTCTTTCCCAAAGCATTACTTTTCGTGATTTCTTTAAATGCTTGGCCGCTTTTTCCGCAAACAAATGATACAAACCACTATTCCCAATTTCCTTGGCCTTTTCCTGGCATTTATCACAGACTCCCAGTTCAAAAGTCTCGTCCGAACCAATATGAATGTATTTGGATCCAGGAGTAGCTTCCATGGCTTCGTCCCAAAGATCAAAAAGCAGATCATAGGTGCCCTCTTCCAAGGGGCAAAACTCCCAATCTGAATCCTCTACTTCCCTTAAGTCCCTGTACTGTGGCCATTTCAATATGAAACTTACGTGCCCCAACCCCTGTACCAAAGGAGTTAATTCTATGTGATAATCTCTGGCATAGGCTGTAAATTCCTTCATTTCTTCCAGGGTAAAAGCACCTGGCGCCCCAATTTCGGGATGACTTTTATATGCCAGTTTATCTTCCCATTCCCATACCAGCATATTGATCTTATATTTGGCCAAATCCCTTATAAAACTTTTAACATAACTTGCCCTATCCTGATGGTGCTTGGTATCATAATGTGCTGCACGGATTTTTACATCGGGCCAGTCCAAAATTTCCATTCCCGGAACAAACAGCCTGGTCCTATCTTTTTTAATGAGCTGCAAGAAAGTCTGTACGCCATAAAATAAACCATCCTCATCCTTAGCCAATATCGACAATCGGTCCATGTCCGTTCCAAGGCTATATCCTTGATCTTTTATGGAAGCGCCAACACCCTTTCTGGTAAGAACTATACCCTTAGTGTCATTTTCCCGAGAGATATTAACGGTCAGACCCCAATCATCAACAAGGGCATTTTTTAATAATTCCGCTGTTTTAAGGTCCGTGGGCGTTGCGTCCTTATCAAGAATAACGTTCAGGCTGTTCTGCAATATAAAGTCATCGCCCCCAAGTTGTACTTCCTGTGGATATGGAATTATATGTATTCCCAATGAGGCAAGTTCCGATGTTCCCTTTTGGGCTGCGACTGTATTTAGAATGCAAAAAAATACTATGATCAAGCTTCGAAATAATAAGATTCTTTTCATCTTTAAATGTTTATTCTTTTTTAAATATCCAATTACCATTATCTAAATAAAACATAAGATAAGGACAAATTTTCACTGGTTCGTCTTAATTCCAACACCTCTTTGGAAAATTACAATCAAGCAAAAGCATACGGATCACTTTCAAGGTGTTTCTCTTTACCTATCACCATTTCGGTTATAAGTTTTCCTGTACTGGGAGCCATACTTAACCCCAACATATTATGCCCGCAGGCCACAAATAAGTTGTTATGCACGGGAGATCTATCTATAATGGGCAAACCATTATTGGTCATTGGTCTCCACCCGTACCATTCTTCAACCCCTTCATTTGTATAAGGCTCCTTCAAATATAGATTGGCAACATTTTTAAGCGTTTGGAGCCTTTGCTCATTATATGTGGTATCGTAACCCGAAAACTCCATGGTTCCCCCCAATCTATAGCCCTCTTTCCAAGGTGTAACAACTACCTTGTTCTCATCAAAAATAATGGGACATGTTGGATGAACTGTAGGCGATTTCATTGTGATACTATAGCCCTTTCCAGGGATAACCGGGATTTTAAGTTTTAACTGTTTTGCCAAATTGGCCGTCCATGCTCCTGTAGCCATTACCACATCCCTTGCCTTAAAATTGCCGTGATTTGTAGTTATTTCGGTAATCCTGCCATTGGATTCCTCAAAGGTATCTACCTTACATAATTCCCTTATTTGAACTCCTCTTGATAGCAGGTGTCCACGAAGTTCATTTAGCAATTTTCCAGGGTTGAGAGAAGCATCTATCTTATAAAACCAAGAGCCATAGGCATGCTCTGTTAGTGAAGGTTCCTTGTTAAAAAGTTCTCGCCCTATAATGGGTTCGGCCGCCAGACCCAATTCTGCCAGTTTTGAATCTTTACTCTGATAGGCGTTAAAACTCTTTTCCTGGCTGTAAACAAAATGTATTCCACTGGGTGCCCAATTACAGTCCCACTTATGTTCTTTAAAAATATCATCGTACAATGTCCTGGAATCCATCAACAAGCTGCCACGGCCTTTCATACTTTTTTCCAGCTGCTTCCCACTAAAGGAATTAAATGCAAACCCCATCATCCAACCCATAAATTCCATATCCATTTGTGGCTTGATATAAAAAGGGGAATTCTTTTGAAAAAGCCATACCAATGCCTTTAATAGTAGTTGAGGACTGTTCAATGGCAGGGCGTGACTTGGGCTTACCAGACCACAATTGCCATAGGAACAAGAATCCTTCATCTGTCCTTGATCCAGCACGGTAACGGTTTTTCCCTCTTCCATTAAGTAATAGGCACAGAACAAACCAATTATTCCTCCGCCAATAATAACTACGTCAGATTCCGTATTATTCATCAAAATCCCTTCCAATATATTCACTGTTCAATGAAACGTTCCTACTCGCCATCTACAATGAAAAGGTTATCTTTTTTTGTTTTGGACTTTAGCACCGGCCGCAAATAAATTTTTTGATCACCTGATCTCAATCGATCGGCTCTCCGTTTCATGGCCTCCTCGGAAAACTGTGTCTTATAGCATTGAAAAGCAAGAATTGTATTCTCCCTATCCTCTTCGGAATAAGCAATTTGAGTAGTAAGGTAATCGTCCGCAATACCTGCCAAGAGTCGCTGATCTTCATCCTTTATATGGGACGAAGGAGTCGCCACATAATACAGACTTAGGGGTTTTACCCTGGACTTGCTCAAATACACCTGGGTCATGGATGCGCCGACCAACCTGTGGTCCATATGATTGGAACCTCCATCCGGACCCCATGTAATAATTACATCCGGGTCAATATCCATTACGAGACTATCCAATTTTACCATTATTTCCTGTATGTATGGAACATGTCCAAAAAAACCGTCCTTTAATTTCAATTGATCGTGATATCCCATCCAAATGGGCTTTTCAATTCCCATGTGATCAGCTGCGCAATTTACTTCCTCTTGGCGCAAAGCCGTTAATTCGTCCCCAGGCTTCAAATCGGTCTGCCCGGTACCATAACGTCCATCGGTTACGGTGACCAATTGCACCTTAGCTCCTTCACGTGCATATTTTGCCATGAGTGGGCCAATGTAAATTTCATCGTCCGGATGTGCAAAAACGGCCATAATAGTTTTTCCCTTTGCGGAAACATCCACTGGGAGAACGTTAGATTGTTCTGTTGAATTTTTTTTCTTCTCTTCGCAGGATAATAGGGTTCCTGCTAGCATAAATAAGGTGAAAATTGCTTGCAACGACTTGCCAAAACCTCCCCAAAAGACCACAGGAGTACTTTTGGATTTTAAATAAAATAATACGTTTTGTTTGTTTTTCATATGGTCATCATTAAGGTGGGAGTAAGGGTATATTGAAATTTATATATCTACCTGACAGACAGTTGATTAAAGCAGTTGTGTGGATTTAGAGGGTTTGGATATATGGCAAAGTTGCAGGTTATCCCCGCAACTTCGCAACATAACTAACTAACAAACCAACTCAATATGCTTAACAGTTATCATCTTGTACCAATCCATCCCCTAAAAAAATTATACCTGGGGAATGGAAGGCATTCAATGGAATAGCAATCAGCTATAAATTATTCATATGGAGGAAAAGTCCCCTGTTTTGGGTGTGCAAAAGGCACACCAGCTTTTGCATCCCACCAAATTCTTGATTTCATTTTATCACCACCAGTCAATCTTCCGGCGGCACCTTCAACGCCCTGGGCGTTCAAATTATACTCTATTAGTGGATAAGGCAACCTTCTAGGCAAAGCGTTATTTGTTTCAGCAGCAGGTTCACTACCTATCCAAACCCTGGGATAACCAGTTCTACGATGTTCAGCAAAAACCTCATATGAATCCCCAATAAGTGCCAAGTACTTTTGCGTTATGATCATTTCAAGTTTCTCCTCATCAGTTCCGGAAAGAATACCTGCAGGAGAGGAAAGGAAAGCGGTAATATCAGCTGGATCAACGCCATATTGTTGCATTGCCAGCGTAATTCCATTTTGATAAAACTCGTTGGCATCACCTGTTGCCATACCCGCTAAAACAGCCTCCGCTTTTAAAAAGTTAACTTCAGACGCCTGTATTACATTAAAATCATATGTGGCATTACGAAAGTATTGGCTCCATTTGGACGACTGCGGATAGAGTGCCTTTTCTTCAGCAGTTAGATTTATAGCCCCGCCTATATATTCCAAATCATTATTAGGTTCCAAATATATCGTCAATCGGGGATCATCATTGTTTAACAGATTCTCAACCAATGCCAGGCCGGCAGAAATTGAAGATCCAGCACCAGGGTTACCATTCACTACTTCTTGATATAGTGGGTTGGTATTGGATAAATCCGCTGCATCAGGGCCCTCACTGGTAATAACCGCATTTTGGTCATTGTTGGCGATTAAACTAGATGAAAATACATCTCCCACATTTTGTTGTGCCATAGTCTCGTCGGCATAACGAACCCTTAAAGCCAATCTCAATCTCAAAGAATTTGCAAATCGTTTCCATGAATCCGCATCACCGGCAAAAAGCACATCTGCAGCACCAAAACCTTTTTGCTCCGACGAAGTACTCAATGCTGACGCGGCTTCCTTCAACTCTTTTAACATGTCCACATATATTGATTCCTGCGTATCATATTTCGGATACAGTACTATATCATCAAAAGAAGTGGCAACCTCAGTATAAGGAATATCACCATAGGCATCTGTCATACGATGGTATACCCAGACTTTCCATATTCTAGCCATGGCATTTTGATTGCGCAACTCAGGATCATCGGCCGTAAGCCTAATAATTGCCGCCAAGTTTTCTATATAGGCAGTATAATAATTAAACGGTTCCGAAAAATCGGTAAGGGCAAGCATGTTACCCGAATCCCCTCTTTTTATATAGCTGGAGAATTCCCCTATTCGGCCTACGTTTAAAATATCAAAACCAGACTCCTTCAATACCCTTGTAAACAATAGGGAAGGTTTTATATCATCATCAGTAATTAGTTTTGGATTTGTATTTAGCTCCTCAAAACCATCTGTACAAGAAAGAGGTATACATAATAGTGCTATAAGTACTGATAGCGTAATTGGTATTTTTATTACTGTTTTCATAATTTATCGTTTAAAATGTTACTGAGAGATTAAAACCTAGACTTCTAGTGGTGGGCATTGAAAAAGATTCGTAACCTTGTGCCGCTGCCGTGGGTGAAAATGCCGTATCTGGCGCAATCCCCATTTCCACAAATTTGGAATCCCTATAAAGATACATTACGTTACGGGCCACGAGAGACAATCTGGCTGTATCGAAAGGGGTACTCTCTAAGGTCTTTTTATTGAAAGTATACCCTAAGGTTACCTCTCTCAGCGAAGCATTTGTTGCATCCAACACAAATTCCTCACCAATATTCCCCCATGACCTTGCCGCAAAATAGTCCTGTCCCAAAACATTGTTCTGAACCGATGGCGTATAGGTCCCATCCCCATTGTCTATTACACCTTCCACGGTTAAATTTTCCCGAACATTGGTCCAAACACCTGTTCCCTTGGCATTTTGATCATACCTACTCCAAGAATATACTTCTCCCCCCATCCTTACGTCGATCAACGCACTCAAGGACAAACCTTTATAGGTAAAGGTATTTGTAAATCCTCCCAACCAATCTGGTTGGATATTCCCTAAAATTGACAGTTCATCTGCCCGTACATATGATTTTCCATCCGCGTTCACAACCAATTCGCCAGTTGGACTTCTTTTATACTCGTACCCTAAGATACTACCATAAGGCAATCCTGGTTGGGCAATAATACTAGCGTTGCCCGTTGATATAAAATTATATCGATCTATTCCCTCTACTAAACTTTCAATATTGGAGGTATTTTTGGAAAAATTAACATCGGCAACCCATTTAAAGGTATCTGCCACCTTTATTGGGGTCATAGAAACAAATAATTCGATCCCTTTGTTGGAAACCTCCCCAGCATTTAAGTACAAACCACCAAATCCAGTAGACTCCGACAAGCCAATTTGCATAATTTGGTTACTGGTCTTAGAGTTGTAATAGGTAAAATCCAAACTCAATCTATTATTAAAGAACCTCAGATCGGTACCAATCTCAAAAGAGGTTGTCAACTCATTTTTCAGATCTGTTGCCGGGACACTCCCATTAATTCTCGCAAATCGTTGCCCTTGGAATGTATTGCTTTGCACCGTGTACCCACCTTTGGTCTGATAAGGGTCCGCATCATTCCCCGCTTGGGCGTAAGACAACCTTAGTTTGGAAAAGGTTATTGCATTGGAATTAAAATTAAAGGCATCCGAAAGCACATAACTTAAACTTGCAGAAGGATACATAAAGGAGTAGTTCCCCTCACCCAAGGTACTGGACCAGTCGTTACGTGCGGTTAGATCAAGAAAGGCATAATTCTTATAGGCCAACTGACCGGTCATAAACACAGATTGGATTTCCTTTCGTATCAAGGAATAGGATGGAAATACCAAATCGGCATTTTCAATGGTATACAACTCTGGAATGTTCATATTTCTCCCTATGGTTGCCGACCTTTCATAGCGACGTTTATATTGGGTGGCACCCAAAGAAAGCGAACCTGTAAAGTCGGTTGAAAGCTTACCATTCGCCGTTAATAAAACATCGGTATTCAGTTCGTTGACCCTGTAGGTATCAAAATCCAAACGTCCATTTACATAGGAACCTCCAGGGGTACCGGCACTGTACTGTTGACGTTGTGTTTCCACATAACTATCACTACCTATCCGGCCCATTATATTTAACCAATCCGTAATTTTATAGGTAGCGGACAAAAGCCCCACAAAACGGTCTCGATTATCTTCACTGGTCACCTCATTGATCAGCCAAAAAGGATTTGTTGGACTACCGCCCTTATAATTACGGTAGCTACCATCCTCATTTCGACCACCATTCATCGCCAACCAGGCCAAGTCGATATTCCTTGGCACCAAGTTTAGGGCCGCTGCCACATTTCGACCACTCGACACACCAACAATAGGCCTATTATCGGCACCACTTTTAACGTAATTCGCCTTTGTTTCCACATGAAGTCTATCAGAAACATCAGCCCCAAAGGTTGCAGTAAAAGTTTGTCTTGCAAACTTGGAATTTGGAATTATACCTTTATTGTGCAAAGTAGAGGCAGACACCCTATAATTAATTTTTTCAGATCCGCCATCAACTGCAATAGTATTGGTCAACGTGCTTCCTACGTTGTAGAAATCCCTTAAATTATCCTTAGGTTGGGCAGAATACGGCACAGGACCTAGATCAATTAAATTGTTGATCAATATAAGCCTTCCGTCAAACTTTCCTCCCCAACTATCTACACCACCACCTTGGGCAGGATATTCCACTCCCTCATACTCGGCTGTTCCAAAACCAAATGAATCATCATACCCTACTCCATAATTATTTTGAAACTTGGGCATAACATTCACCATTTCTATAGTGGTATTGGAATTATAGGTAACCCCCATTCTTTTTTTGGAGGAGGATTTTTTGGTTGTTATCAAAATAACACCATTAGCACCCCGGGATCCATAAAGAGCAGCAGCATTTGGCCCCTTTAAAACAGAAATAGTAGCTATATCATCCGGGTTGATATCCTTTATACCATCACCAAAATCCCGGCCTGCAAAAATATTCGTTTGGTTTAGGTTATCGTTACTTATCGGAATCCCATCCACTACATACAGAGGTTGGTTGTTGCCGCTTAAGGAACTACTACCCCTTATCTGAACAAAGGTAGATCCCGCAGGACCACCAGAGCCCGAAGTAACAAATACACCCGCTACCTTACCCTTTAGCGAATTGGCCACATTGACCTCTCTTGCCTCGGTCAAGGATTCACCCACAATTTCCTGTGCCGAATACCCCAAGGCCTTCTTTTCCCTTTCTATACCAAAGGCCGTAACGACCACCTCCGAAAGTTCTGTACTGGAAGTATTCATGGCAATATTGATTACCGACCTGGACCCTACGGCTACGGACTGACTTTCATAACCTATGTATGAAAATTCCAAGGACACATTATTGTTGGGGACCTTGATCGTATAGTTGCCATCAAAATCCGCCGACACTCCCGTGGAGCTTCCTTTAATAATAACATTCACTCCTGGAAGGGGAGTTCCGTCACTTGCATCGGTCACAGTTCCCGAGACCGACCGTTCTTGCGAAAACACTTGCGAAACACAAAGTGTAAAAATTGCAAAAATCAAAATTTTCTTCATAGTTATCTAGTTTTGGTTAATTTAAGTTGTTCTTCATTTCAAAGTGTTAAAATCAATACTATTTCGTAAGAGATACTACTAATTCATTGCAATATAATAAGTCGAATGATAATAACCAACAAAAATTAATAAATATTTTACATAAAAATAATGTTATGAAAGTATTTTAATCCAAATGTAAACTATACGAAACCAATTTAAATAAGTAAATAATCATTCAAAAGACATATTTTTTAAGATACATCCTCCAAGGAGTTACAAATTTGAAAGGAAGTAGAAGATTGATGAAACTTACACCTTTTTACAATAGACCGTAAAGGTCCTCGACAACGAAAGCTGCCGTACCACAATTATTTTCACCCCCATACCAACTACGTATAAGTCTTATAATAAATACTATACAGCCAAAATTTACATTTTGGATATGATTTAAATTCATACGGAATCATGGTTGCCCAGAGCAAAAAAAACAATACCCTTTACTGTATTTTTTTGGGAAGCAAGTAATAAAACCCTATAAATACACAAGTATAAACCCCTTAAAAGAACAAAAAAACAATATTGATTTTAATTTTTGATTTAAACATTAAACACAATATAGCATCCAAAACCTTATTATTCCTTTCGAAACTTTCTTGAAAATCGAATACTGCGAATAAATTGTTCCAAATTTACCAGACCTCAATCCCCTGTTATTTGGAAAGTTATTTGGAAAAGTACAGGGGAAACAGAAAATTGTTTAAAACTGATGCCCCAAAGAATACCTAGGGCAATCAATAGATGAAAGCAGTTCTGGACATAGTGGACTTTAAACCAACCACATTGGATCGGCAATTTGGCAATGACCTAGTGCGGCATGCCGTATTTTAATCTTACACAAGGAAACCCATGCCACTATTTCCCAAAACTAATCTTTGACCGGTTTCTTGCCTTCTGGCTGTATTGCCAAAAGAAATGCCGCAATAACAGCAAAAATAATTCCCACTACCTTAAATTGTCCGGGCATTATACCCAACACCAGCAAGGATATAATCGAGGTCATCAGAGGAGCTCCGGCATTGGTCATGGGAGAAACCACTATAGCCTTGCCATACCTAAATGCAAATACAAGGCAAAGGGCACCGATAGCATTTAAAATTTGAATGGCCGCAGCTAAGTAGGGACCATCCCAACCCCAATTAATTTCCTGGGAAAAATCCGTCATATAAAAGGCCATTGGAATAAGCATAATTCCCGTAATCATCATATAGAAAAATATACTTTCCGCGCTCATAGAGCCATTTGCCAACTTCATGAAATAAGCCTGTACACCCCAAGCCACCAAAACCAAAATGGCAAGTACGAACCATAGGGTTCCATTTTCACCCAACTCTTCAGTTGGAAGGTCCCCGCTATATTCAAATAACGGCAAGGAGAACAAGGCCAGAAGAATGCCTATAACCCCCAACAAACCGGTCCGCTCCTTTAAAAATAAAAGAGAAAGTACAATAGTTATTAATGGGGAAAGGGAAATTATAGGAAAGATTAAATACGTTGGTCCAATCGTTACCGCATAAAATAGTATCATTTGACCTCCAGCTCCCAAGAGACCGATGATTAAACCGTATAAAATGGCTTTTTTATCCATTTCCAACTTCCAATTGATCCGCCAAAGCACAAAAACAGCAGGGACGATCATTGTAAGGGCCCAAACACAATAGATCAATGTATCCGGAAACCCATTACGCGAAGGAACACTGGTAAATGCACCCCATACTCCCCAAAACACAGTAGCAACTATTGCATATAACAACCAGGGCTTCTTCTTACTTTCTTTCATATCGTAGTCAAATAATAATATTTATTTTGAAACTATTCCACTAGTTTCATCCTTTTTTAAACCAAGGGAACAGTTCTTATAAAAAGCTCCTTATCAACGCAACCATTTATCCAAGTTCTCACTAACAAACCCATCATCGTTCAATTCGGGATACATGGCATAAACCCTATCAATTTCCTCTTTCTGACCCGGACTGAGCCTTTCTTTTGGATCAATGGTGTAGTTGCCCTCAAGTAACCCCTGCCTTATCAACACCTCATGAATACCCGCTATGGACCCTTTGAAACCATTCCTGGAATCGAAGAAGGCCGCATTGGCATCTGTTATGCCAATACCCACCGACAAAAGTTCCAATGCTTCAGAAGGAGGTGCATTTTTTATCCTTTCAAAAAGTTCTACTGCTTTTTTGTTCCAAACTGCCCAATGTCCCAACAAGCCACCTACTATTCTTTTCTTAATTACCCCTGCTGCTGTCGGGATTTGGTATTCCGTTAATAAATCCGCCACAATGTTGTCATCATTTCCAGTATACAGCGCTATATCTTTACCTCTTCCGGATTCCACAACACCCCGTACCACATCTAGTGTATTATACCTATTAAATGGTGCCATTTTTATAGCCACAACATTTTCAATCTTAGAAAATTCGCGCCAAAATTCCGTATCCAACACAGCTCCCCCAACCGACGTCTGCAAGTAAAATCCAATTACAGGTATAATTTCTGCAACGGCCCTACAATGTTCTACCAACTCCCTGTTCGATTTACCTTTTAAGGCCGCCAAGCCCAACAACACTGCATGATACCCCAAATCCGACGCTATCTTGGCCTCTTGTACAGCTTGTGCAGTATTGCCCAATACCCCTGCTATCCTAAAAACCGGCTTCCCACTTTTATTAAAAAAGGAATCCATTTCTTCCTTCCCCAATTCCAATACAGGTTGGTACAGCCCAACTTCCCTAATTTCAAATTGACTGGTATGCACCCCAATGGCCAACCCCCCTGACCCGGCATCCAAATAATACCTGGACAAGGCTCGCTGTCTTCGTTCATCCAATTTTAAATCGCGGGTTAAAGCTGTAGGATTGGCGGGTATCGCCAGCCCTCCTTGCAATAATTCTTTCAATTCGTCTGTCAATAAACTACTCAATGTTCCAAATCTTTAATTATTAATACTTACCGTCCCTTACCTCAAAATGGGTTGACTTGCCCAACAAACGTTTGTCAGAACCGATCCAATGGGCAGTCCATTCAATTAGTTGATCCAAACCTACCGAAGAAGTTCCCAACAGTCCTATACTCTTGGAGACATCGACCGATAGGGCCGAATTTGCCTCAACACCTTTTAACTTCACTTCCTTGCCCATTATTTTCCCAAACTTCTTGGCCACTTCGGTCACGGAGATCAATTCGGCCCCACTAATATTCAAATGCGCCGCAGGGGAAGTACAATACTGCAAACTTCTTAGAATCATCTCATTGGCATCTCCTTGCCAGATAACATTGGCATAGCCCATGGTTACATCCAATGTTTCCTGATTGTATACTTTGGAAGCAATATCCACTAATACCCCATACCGCATTTCCACTGCATAATTCAATCGTATAAGCACTACTGGAGTTCCGAACTTTAAACTTCCATATTCGAACAAGCGTTCCCTTCCCAAACAGGATTGTGCGTACTCCCCTACCGGTTCTGGAGTATCGGATTCCTTGGATCCGCCTGAAGTGATATCAACCAAGGGGTAAACACATCCGGTTGAAAACGCCACAATTCTTGATTTTTTGAACTTTTGGGCCACCAATCCAGGTAAGAAGGAATTCATGGCCCAAGTAAAGGATTCGTTGCCCGCAGTGCCAAATTTCATTCCTGCCAAATAAATAACATTCTCCACTTCCGGCAGACTATTTATAAATTCCAGATCCAAAAGATCTCCCTTAATGGTCTCAATGCCACTTTCTTCAAGATAGGACTGTTGCCCCTTATCGCTAAATCTGGAAACCCCAATAATCCGTTTGTCAATACCGGCCATTTTACAGGCCCTTTTGGCCATACGCGCCATGGAAACTCCCATTTTACCGGCAACACCCAATAATATAATATCCCCATCCAGGCTTTTGAACATTTCCACCAACTCCGAAGTAGGCCTGGACAATGCCTCTTCCAGTTCATTTTCGTCCTTAAAATACTTTTGATGCTCCATTACAATTTCTATTTACCGTTTTCCTGAATAATTTTCTTATATATTTCTACAGCTTCCTCCAGTTTATGTACATAGCAGAATTCATCTGTTTGATGGGCCATATGTGCCTCCCCCGGACCCAAGATGATCGTGGGTACATTATTTAGCCAAGGAGTAAGTACGGAGGCATCGGTTAAATAACTAGCTGCCTTTTGTATTTCTGCCGCGTTAAAATCTACATTGCAAACCTGGGCCACCAATTTTACAAAAGAATGATTCTCGGCAGTAGCAATAGCGTCTAAATCGACCATTTTTACCAGGTCCACCTCTGGTCCCAAAGTTTTGTCCAGGATTGCAAAGGCCATCGCATTATCCAATTTCGGGGTTGATCTAACATCAATAGTAAATTCGGCTTTATCAGGTACCGAATTTAAGTTCAATCCGCCTTTAACTGTACCTACATTAATGGTGGGAAACCCCAACAAATTATCTTCCGAAACATCAAATTTCAATTTTTCAATGCTATTTATCGCCCTCGCAGCTTTATAAATTGCATTATCCCCCAATTCTGGCATGGAAGAATGCGCGGTAACCCCGGTAGTTTTTGCATTTATGTACAAACCTCCTTTGTGCCCAATCAGAGGTGCATTGGAAGTAGGCTCACCAACCAGCATAGCGCTTGCACTTCCAATATCATAACCACTCCCACGTAGATGCCTTGCTCCATTGCACCCCAACTCTTCATCTGCCGTAAAAATTAGTTTCACCCCTCCCTTGGGAGGGTCATCATTAAAACACTGTATTGCTGCCATCATCATGGCCGCTATGCCCCCCTTCATATCGGAGGAACCGCGCCCGAACAATTTACCATCAAACACCCTACCCTCAAACGGGTCTGTTTTCCATTCCTTAGCCCCAAGCGGAACAACATCCAAATGTCCCGTAAGTACAATGGGGGCCACTTGCCCAGAAAGGCCTTTGGTGGCCACCACATTTAACCGCCCTTCGGAATATTTGGGATAATCCACATCAAACCCATGATCGGCTAGAATGGCACCCACATATCTGGCAACCTCTTCCTCATTGCCCGGAGGGTTTATTGTATTGAATTTTATTAGGTCCCGTGTTAAAGAGATAACATTCATTTACCTATCTGTTATGCTACAAAACTAGATGAGCTTGGCCCGTCCAAAATATAGGACTGAATTCCAAGCACGTTATTTCAAATTTTTTACAATATCCAATTTATCCTTTACCAATCCAACAATTTGATCGGTTGCTACCGGAAAAACTTTTCGTAAATCAATTTCCTCATTGGTCAATAGCTTTGCTTTCAAGGTCTGCATAAAAATATTTTTGATTTCAGTAGCAAGGTTTATTTTACAAATCCCTCTGTCCACCGCCTCCCTAAGACTATCCCCTGGAACACCGGAGCCGCCATGCAACACCAATGTTGCATTGGTTATTGCTGCGATTTCAGAAAGCCTTGCAAGTTGTAACTCCGGCTCCTTATCATAAAAACCATGGGCAGTACCAATAGCAATGGCCAGGGCATTTACACCTGTGGCATCCACAAATTCCTTGGCCTCCAAAGGCTGGGTAAAACCTCCTTTTTCCTTATCCTGACCCAATTTGGCAATATAACCGAGTTCCGCCTCTACATTGGCACCATACCTTTCGGCCAATTTCACTACTTTACTCGTAACCGCAATATTTTCACTAAAAGACTTTTCACTGGCATCGATCATTACCGAATCAAATCCCGCATCCAAACATTGGGCCACCAAGTCATAGGAGTCCCCATGATCCAAATGCACCCAACCTTCAACTCCGTGATAATCCAACATGGATTTGGCCATTTGAAATGCTACAGGAAGTCCCATATAATCTATAGAACTTCTGGTCAATTGTAAAATAATTGGTTGTTCCTTGGCTTTTGCCGCCAATAAAACACCTTTTAGTGTTTCATAATTATAAAAATTAGTGGCCAGAATCCCCTGTCGTTTACTCCTTAACTCTATAAACTTGTCCTGTAATTTCATTCTTTTGATTCCTGATAATTAAACCTATTCCTTGCAATTTCCATTATCCCGTCTAGATTTTTAAAAGCCCCGGTCCCACCTGCTTTGGTAGTGGAAATGGCACCGATTAAGTTTCCAAATTCTTGACACTCTTCGGGGGAAGCCCCCTTTATAAACTTTGAAATAAAACCCGCATTGAAACTATCGCCCGCGCCAATAGTATCAACCACATCCTTATTCAAAAAAGGATTTTGCCTCACCTCTTTATTATCGTAGTACATAACGGACCCACTACTTCCACATTTGACCACTACATAGTTGCTAATATTTTTAATACTTTCAATGGCCCGATCAACACTCGAAAGCCCAGTCAATTTTTTAAGCTCTACCTCATTGGGAATAAAAACATCCACATAAGGAAGCACCTGGCCCAAATTAAGTTCCCATGTTTCAGCCGGATCCCATTGCACATCCAAGGAAGTGGTAGTTCCCACATTTTTGGCCATTTCAAATAACCTATGGACATTATTTTTAAAACCTGGCTGAAAAAAATAAGAAGAAAAATGAAGGTGTTTGGCCCGTAACAACTGATCTTCATCAATATCATTTAATCCCAAATGCGACATTGCGCCTTGATGTGTTATCATAGCCCTATCCTCGCCATAACTGAGTGCTACCGTGGCACCCGTCTTAAGGTCCCCATCAATCATCAACATTGAAGTATCAACACCGGATCTATTTAGTTTTTCAATTATAAATTGCCCAAAAACATCATTGCCGATCTTACCGATAAACGCTACTTTTAAGCCCAAGGAACTTAAATTACTTGCACATATGGCAGAAGAACTGCCCAAGGTCAAAGTCATGTGATCCGACAAAATTTCCTTTCCAACTACAGGAAAGCCATTGACCTGATTAAAAATCAAATCCACATTGAGCTCCCCCACAACTATGACATCAAATTCCCTAGTCATAAACTAAATTTTCGAACATTATTGAATATTTTCCTATATCATTCCTAAATTATCACTATTTCTGTGATTGCATAACGACTACAGGAAAATCTATCTAGAATGTTAATTTTATACCTTTTTTTTGATCTTATAAATTTCAACCCCTTGCACTACTCGATTAATGGAATTATTTACCGAAGGGGAGTCAGGCGAAAGACCCAAATCCAGGGATTTGAACAACCCTAAGAGCTGACTGGGAAGCACAGCGCACACAGCAAAAAATTCTTCGGGAATGTTATTGGATTCGGCCACTTCAATGGACAAGTCCAAAGAAATTGATTCTTTATTTTTTATCACCTCACCGATTCCAATCTCGTACAACTTTTCTTTTTGTCGATTTATAGATCTGACCAGGTCGTACTCATAATTGTTTACAAAATCATCATTGGAGAAAAGATACACTACCAAAGTAGATTCATTGATTACCGCTTTAGGCCCATGCCTTAATCCCAGAAAGGAATCGTATTTGCACACTACTTGCCCATCCGATAATTCCTGTACTTTTAAATGGGACTCCCTAGCAATCCCTTTTAAAGCACCTGACCCTAAGAAAACCACCCTGTTAAATTCCAGAGCTGCCACGGCCTTGATCTTTTGGGCATATTTGTTTAGAATAGTTTTCCCATACCTCTCCAATTGTTCCACGTGTTTCCTATTCCGTTCCAATCCCTTAATATCAGACACCAAGATTCCCGCCAAAAGCATAGTGGTAAAGGATGCAGTCATTGCCAAGCCTTTATCATTGGCCCCTGCCGGCATCAACAACACAAAAGAATTATCAAGATCGGCCAAATTGGCAAGCTTACCGGTAGCATTACAAGTGATTATCAAGTGAAAGATTGTGGTACAATATTCATTTGCCAGATCTACGGTCGCAACGCTTTCCGGACTATCGCCGGAACGGGCGAATGACACCATCAATACCGGTTGTTCGGAATCCATTATATAATCCGCAGGATGCGAAATAAAATCAGTTGATGCGATTACCTCGGTAGACCTCCCAAAATTTTTCTGAAACTTTTTATGGAGCACGTCTCCAATAAAAGCCGAAGTACCGGCTCCTGTCAAAATAACCCTTAGATTATCATATACCAGCACTTTATTTAGGAAAGCGGACAATTCCTGTTTCGCAGCAACAACATCTTCATAGGTCCTTTTCCACAAATAAGGTTGACCCATTATTTCGGTGGCCGTATAACTTGGACTTGTCCCGTTTTTATTTTCAATCATACTTTCAATATCAAAATTAATCTTAAAAGAAATCAAATGTAACTAAACTTTTAAGTAAACGAAAGTATTTTTTACGTTTTTATTTATTATTCCTTATTATTTAAAAATTTATTGGATATATTTGTTAAACAAAAATCAGCCGTTTACGAACCTTTATATAGAATTTAAATGGACGAAATTGGTTTACATGAAAACAGAAACTTGTAATCCAATTGAAATTATACACCCCAAGGCTTCTAAAAATTTGTAATTTGCCCTTTGGTCATCATAAAAAATAATACGCAATGAGTTTAATAAAAAAGACTGCCCAAAAAAGCCCTATTGGGCAGGCACCCAAATCCTTTCTAAAGAAACTCGGCCCTGGCATTATTACAGCGGCTTTGGTATTTGGACCTGGAAGCCTTACCATTAACACCAAGCTAGGTGCCAATTATGGCTATTCTTTAATTTGGGTTCTATTGCTATCCATGATCTTAATGACAGCTTTTACCAACATGTCCACCAAAATTGGACTGTACAGTAAGGATTCTTTTATATCGCGTATTAAGACTGAAATCGGCCAGCGGACGGCCTTGCTAGTTGGCCTAGGCATCTTCTTGACCACAGCCTCCTTTCAAGCTGGGAATACCGTTGGAGCCAGCCTGGCTTTTTCCGAGTTGTTTTCCACCCCCATGTGGATTTGGATATTAATATTTACCTCTCTGGCCATATTTCTCTTATTCTTTAAATCTTTTTACAAAATTCTGGAGAAATTGATGATCGGATTGGTGATTCTGATGTTGACGTCCTTTTTACTGACCATAATCATGGTGGCCCCAAATATTCAAGAAATACTTATGGGAATCATCCCATCTGTCCCTGATGGGTCCGAATATTTTATCATAACCCTCACCGCTTCCAGCTTTTCAATAGTTGGAGCCTTTTATCAATCTTATCTTACCCAGGAAAAAGGTGTTGGCATTGCAGATAAGAAAGATAGTTTAAGGGAAAGTAGAACGGGAATCGTTATCCTTGGTATGCTTTCTACCTTGGTCATGATTTGTGCCGCATCGGTTCTAAAAAGCAATAATATAGACGTGCTTAGTGCTTCCGACCTAGGCATGGCCTTGGAACCTCTTTTCGGCCCATTTACATCATATGCGTTCATGATCGGTTTTTTTGCGGCGTCCTTTTCATCAATGATCGGCAATGCAACCATAGGGGGCGTAATCTTGGCAGACACTCTGTTCGGTATTAGTAACCTTCGAAAATTGAAAGTACGTGCCATGATTATATTGGTAATCCTGATAGGTGCCACCATAGCTCACATATTTGGATCGCTTCCTTTGGAACTCATCATTTTCGCACAAGGCATAACCATCATGATAGTACCTATGATTGCGGTTATAATTCTGATTTTTTCAAACGGAAAAAGAATTTCGGAAGGACTCAAAAATAATATGTTCACCACTGCCCTGGGCATTATTGGTATTTCAATTTTGATACTAATGTCCATTTACAGTATCTATTTCCTTTTTTTTAAATAAAAGGAATTAAACCTCAGGGCCTGCCGAAAAAGGCGGGATTAGTTCAACTTGCAATTTTAAGTGTGTCTTACTGACTTCCCAAAATTGAGTTTCCCTAATAAAGTTGGATTATAAATAAGAAAACTAAATGTCACAGTCAACAATTTAATTATAACTATAATATTAAAACCTTCAACGATGAACAAAAAGAGAACAGCCCAAAGCAGAAGAGATTTTGTAAAAACAGGGGTCATCCTTGCAAGCGGAACTCTAATTGGCGGAGTACCCATGAATGCCTTTGGAAATAGTGCCAATAATGATAAAAGCGTACTAAAAGTTGGACTGGTAGGTTGTGGTGGAAGAGGTACAGGGGCTGCCTATGAGGCACTGGGCACTTCTTCCAATGTAAAATTAGTGGCACTTGGCGAAGTTTTTGAAGACAGGCTTATGAGTGCCCATCAAAATTTAAAAAATAGCTTTCCTGATCAGGTAGAGATACCCGACACCCGGAGATTTGTTGGATTTGACGCCTATAAAAAAGTTTTGGAACATTGTGATGTTATTATCCTGGCAACACCTCCCCCGTTCCGCCCAATACATTTAGAAGCTGCTGTTGAAGCCGGAAAACATGCTTTTGTGGAAAAACCCTTATTTGTTGACATCCCAGGGTATTTAAAAATAATGGAAACCAACAAGATTGCAAAGCAAAAAAATTTGAGCATTGGTGTTGGACTACAATTGCGTTACGAAAGTGGTTATCAAGAAATGAAGGACAGAATAGATAATGGTGAGATTGGTGACATTACTTCCTTGGACGTTTATTATAATGTAGGTGCTCCCGTGATTTTCCCAAGACAACCGGAACAGTCCGAAATGAATTATCAGATGAGGAACTGGAGGTATTTTACTTGGCTTTGGGGCGGGCAACTGGCAGGGCAGGCTATTCATCAAATAGACCTTATGAATTGGATTATGGACGATTATCCAATTACGGTAAATGGATTAGGTGGGAGGCAGGCGTATTCCGGACCCAATCAAGGAAATACCTTTGACCATCATTACGCAGAATACGAATACCCAAATAAAGTAAAATTACACGTTCAATGTAGAAATATAGACAATAACTGGAACAAGAGTGGATTTCATATTCGGGGAACAAAGGGCTATGCCGATGATAAATCCCAAATATTCAATGCGGCTGGTGAATTAATTTGGAGATATCGCAACAAGGAAGAAACATTAGGGTCTTCCCAAAAATGTCAGTCCAATTTTATTAACTCAATTATAAACAACAAACCCATAAACCAGGTTGAATACGGTGCAAAATCAACCTTGGCCACCATCATGGGCCGAATGTCCATTCACTCAGGTCAAAGGTTTAATATAGATCAAGTCTTGGCTTCCAAAAGAAGTATTCTACCTGAAGCATTTACATGGGATGCCAAAATGCCGGATATGCCAGGAGAAGATGGAAATTACACCATCCCCATTCCTGGTAAAACAGAGGTTATTTAAAGATACCCCAATGCCTAATTAACATCACTGCACGACGTCTATAGACTTCGTGCTCCTTCATAGTGCCCAATTTCGATTTACCCTATAATTTCATTCTTTATCGATCTGGCCAATTCCAAACATAATATCTCCTACCCCAGTGCGAAGTCTCCAGACTTCGCACATCCCGTACACTATACGCTGTTCCCAAGGTACAAAACCATGTTTCCATAGGGCAATTTAAACCAAAATACTATCTTTAAACTTTTAATTGAAACCTAAGTGAAGAACATCATTTTACAAGTAGCTCCACCTATGAAAAACAGCATCGTATTAGCCCTTCTATTACTTATTTGCCATACCTCCTTTTCACAGGATAAAGAAGAAGCCAAAAAGGACAAATGGGATGTCAACACCCCTGCCCTGCCCTTTAAAGATGTTTCCATTACCACTAACGAAGGGTCTTGGATAAGCCTGGATGTAAGTCCGGATGGGAAGCAGATCGTTTTTGATATGCTGGGCGACATCTATACCATGCCCATCAGTGGGGGCAACGCCACTCTGATACGGGGCGGCCATGCCTTTGAAGTGCAACCTAGGTACAGCCCGGACGGAAAACATATCAGCTTTACCAGTGATGCTGGTGGTGGCGACAATATTTGGGTGATGAACACCGACGGTTCCGAAGCCAAACAGATCACCAAGGAGGATTTTAGATTGGTTAACAATGCGGTTTGGTCCGTAGATGGAAACTATATTTTTTGCCGTAAACATTTTACCTCCACCCGCTCCCTAGGTGCTGGCGAAATATGGATGTACCATAAATCTGGCGGTAAGGGTATTCAGCTTACCAAAAAGAAAAACGACCAACAGGATGTTGGGGAACCTTGGGCTTCACCGGATGGCAAATATGTGTACTATAGCGAAGACGTTTATCCTGGTGGGGAATTTCAGTACAATAAGGATCCCAATAGCCAGATTTATGTTATAAACCGTTATAACCTGGAAGATGGGGAAATAGAAAGGGTGACCGGCGGACCTGGAGGAGCCATACGTCCCGTAATTTCCCACAAAGGCGATGTAATGGCCTTTGTAAAAAGGGTAAGGGAAAAAACAGTGCTCTATCTGCACGATCTTAAAACCGGGAGGGAATGGCCTGTTTATGACCAACTCAGCAAGGACCAACAGGAAGCATGGGCCATATTTGGCCCTTATACGGGATTCAATTTTACCCCAGATGATAGCGCCATCATTATTTGGGTACAGGGGAAAATCAAAAAAATTGACCTCAATTCCCTGAAAGCTAGTCATATTCCCTTTAAGGCTACGGCAGAACATAAAATTGTGAATGCCCTTAAATTTAAAAACAAGGCAGCTCCGGATACTTTTACCCCGAAAGCCATACGCAATGCGGTTACCTCCCCCGATGGAACAATGCTGGTTTTCCATGCGGCCGGTTACCTGTGGAAGAAATCACTTCCCAATGGCATCCCTGCCCGACTTACCAAGGGAACGGATCTGGAATATGAACCTGCCTTTTCCAAGGACGGAAAATACTTAGTATACGTAACTTGGAACGATGAGCATATGGGGGCCATCCATAGGCTGGACCTATCCTCCAGCAAAAGTAGTCCTATTAAATTAACCCCTGAAAAGGCCATTTATAGAGAACCCAGTTTTTCCCCCATCAACAACAACCATATTGTATACCGCGAAGAAAATGGGAATCAACATCAGGGATATGTAAATACCAAAGAGCCCGGAATCTATCTTATGGAAATAAGTGAATCCAGAAAATCCGGTATCAGTACCAATAAAAAATTAGTGGTAAAGGAAGGTATATTTCCAAGTTTTAATAAAGATGCCAGTCGGATCTACTTTCAAACCGGTGGCTATCTTTTAGGGAACATTACCAAGACCTTGAAATCGGTCAACCTTCAGGGCCAGGAAGTACGGGAAATTGTAAAATCCAAATACGCACAACGGATCATCCCCAGTCCTGATGATAAATGGTTGGCCTTTACAAATTTGTACAAAGTATATATTGCAGCCCTGCCCAAAACAGGCAATACTATTGAACTGGATGGCAATGCCACCAATGTTCCAGTGGCTCAAGTAGCTCGCGATGCCGGCATCAACCTACATTGGTCTTCCAATAGCGACAAACTTTATTGGACCTTGGGCGATGCCTATTTCAATACTGCCATCAACCAGCGGTTTACCTTCTTGGAGGGGGCTCCGGATAGCATTTCGGCGATGGACACTGTAGGCATAAAAATCAACCTCAACCTACCAACCGACAGACCAAAGGGTACCATTGCCCTAAAAGGTGCCAGGCTCATTACTATGAACAATGATAAAGTTATAGAGGACGGTACCATCATCATTAACGGCAATAGAATTACAAACCTTGGTTCCAGCGATGCTGTAAACATCCCTGACGATGCCAAAATTTTTGATGTTCGCGGTAAGACCATAATGCCTGGATTAGTGGATGCACATGCACATCTTAGTCATTTTAGGTATGGATTGAGCGCTCAAAAACACTGGCCCTATTATGCCAATCTAGCCTTTGGTGTAACTACTACCCACGATCCTTCGGCCAATACCGAAGTGGTATTTTCCCAATCGGAAATGGTGAAGGCAGGGACTATGGTGGGACCCCGAATTTTCTCCACAGGAGTTATTTTATATGGTGCGGACGGTGATTTCAAGGCTACAGTGAACAATTTGGAAGATGCTCGTTCCGCTATTCTAAGGACCAAAGCCTTTGGTGCATTTTCCGTAAAAAGCTACAATCAGCCCAGACGTGACCAAAGACAGCAGATCATTAAAGCGGCCCATGAGAAACAGATAGAAGTTGTCCCGGAAGGAGGGTCCACCTTCTTTCACAATATGTCCATGATTCTTGACGGGCATACAGGCATAGAACACAATATACCGGTGGCCCCCATTTACAATGATGTGCTACAATTATGGTCGGCCAGTGAAACTGCCTACACCCCTACCCTGATCGTTAATTACGGCGGATTGAATGGGGAATATTTTTGGTACCAGACCACCAATGTTTGGGAAAACGAAAAGCTTTTAAAATATACCCCAAGAAGTGTGATCGATGCACGTTCCAGGCATCGTACCATGGCGCCTATTAAGGAATATGAAAACGGACATATCCTGGTTGCCAACGCTACCAAAAAATTGGCCGACGCCGGTGTAAAAATAAACCTCGGTGCCCATGGGCAATTGCAAGGTCTTGGTGCGCATTGGGAACTATGGATGTTGGCCCAAGGAGGGATGAGCAATATGGAAGCCTTAAAAGCAGCCACCATTAACGGAGCCTCATACCTTGGAATGGGAGATGAACTGGGTTCCTTGGAAAAGGGAAAATTGGCCGATCTCATCGTATTGGACAAAAATCCATTGGTGGATATTCAAAATTCCAATTCCATAATCTATACCATGATCAATGGACGTCTGTACGATACAGAGACCATGAACGAGATTGGAAACTATGATAAACCTAGAAGCCCTTTCTACTGGGAACTAAGCGATTATGCCCCCGCCTTTGATTGGCACGGGGAAACACATACGGGATGTTCCTGTGAGATAGGGCATTGATTTTGTAAGATTATCGGAGTAATCCGTCCTTGTACGCAACCTTAGTTAAGGACAAGGCTTATAATTTGCAAACTATGGTGTTTTATCTGTATCAGGTTGAAGTTTATAATTTCCTGTTAGTATCAACCATGAATTTCCCCTTATTATAAATAATGGGAACAATAGCGGGTCTTGCTATAAAAGGTCGATCCAAAAGGTCTCCCCGGGGATTGCCGAACATGGGACTCCACCATTGTCCTTCTTTGTCCTTAAAAAAATTGTTATGTCCCCCACCCGTAACTGCTGTATAACGATCGTTATATGGACCATAAATATGGTCTGCCGATGCTATCACCACATCGTAAGAGTAAATATTCGCTTCTTTTTCCGCTTTACTTCCATAGGGAATTCCCATGGTTTATGGTTTATCGAAACTATTTTCCACTGACCACTTCTAACCGCCCTGTTACCCTCATGCTCCCAATAAATTGGTTCTGTTCTGCGAAATGATTTACTTTTAAAAATGGGCATAAGACTTTCTCCATCCATTGGTTGTATCACATGCCCATTTAATTCTGAGGGATAAGTGGCATTGGTGATTTCTACCAAGGTTGGCATTATGTCTATTATGTGTGATTCATTCTGAATAACTTGGCCATTTTTAAATTTGGAAATCCCCTTGGGCCAATGAACAATTAGAGGAGTGGAAATACCTCCTTCATGCGTAAAATGTTTATATCTTCTAAAAGGAGTATTGGAATAAGTAGCCCATGACTGGCCTTGATAAACCTTAGAATCAACAGTTCCCGATATTTCTTTACCACTATATTCTCCAAAAGGGCCTTGCTCTGGGTTAGCTCCATTATCTGACATAAATACAATCAGTGTATTTTCAAATTGACCTCTTTCTTTCAATCCCTTAATTAGTGTGCCTACCGCTACATCCATACGATCCAAATACCCCATTCCTGCTTGATGCGGATATAAACCTGTTAAAAGTGATGCTCGGGATGGTGAACAACGTGCGGTATTATAAAACTGGGCAAAACGTAAACCATTTCAGCTAATGAATCCAGATTTGGGGTTTCTATAATTGGGCTACCATAACATCCCAATTCGGCAAACCCCATATCATCTACCAAAATAAGAACTATGTTGGGCCGTTTAACAGTTTGACCAATGCATGACAACGCAAATACCAAGGTAAACAGAGTAATGAATTTAGTAGTCATTATATAGTTTTTTAATTTAAGAATTTAGTCCTACACGCTTTATTCACCAACATTAAAAATAAATGTGGTGAGCGATTTACCCAGGACCTGTATTTTACCTTTACCAAATTGACCGTTGGGTATTTTACTAAGATTGTGAGATTCACTGGTAACATACCTCTCTATTTTGGTATTGGGCGGTAAGGGCACATTCAATTTTATATCCGTTACGGCATCACTTTGATTTATTGCAACCAGCACCAAACTATCATCGGTATTTTTATAGGCGGATAGCAGCACCCCGTCCTTTAGGTTTTCCTCTGTATTATAGTTATCATAGGCAACAGACACCCTTTTGGCTCCCGGCCTGATAAACCTGGAATAATTACCCAAGGCCCATAACAATTTGGAGTCGTAAAAATCTCCGTCATTAGTCTCCTTATCCACATAGATAAGTCCGTCCTTAAAATCGTAGGGACTCATAGCCAACCACCAATGCCAGGCACTCGCATTGGCAATGGTTAGATCGGCATGGATAAGACGGGCCACATAAAGTGCCGTCTTCATCCCTAAATCCCTCCCTTTTCCCTTAATCTCCTCATTGTTCTCCAAAATACAATATTCGCTCATCCAATATTCCAGGGAAGGATATTCCTCCATTTTTTTGGCTATTCGCTCCCTTTCCTTTTTAAGTTTTGAAATGTCCCAAGTAGTAAAATAACTATGTGCCGCTATCTTTGGCGCTACGGATCTTAAATTCCCCAGATAATTGGGACTGACAGGACTAAAAAATGTTTCAATCTGATTGCTCCTATTGTGGTACTTTTCTTTTTCACCTGTTAAATAGTCGATTTGACCGGCTTCAGTGATTTCTATCTTTGAATTGAGGTTTGCAGTGGCAAAAATCGAATCTATTACCCTAGTGGCATTCGCCAATTCATCATTGTTCCAGGGCGAACCTTCCTGCCCACCTTTCCATTCCCACTGGGGCTCGTTGAAAGGACTTATGTAATCAAAATCAATGGCAAGACTATCCCTAAAATGGTGAAGAAAATTTGCTAGGAACACCCCATAATCCACATACCTGTCATAGGATAGATTAGCCGCCAATCCGTCCTTGGAATGTGCCTTGTTGTTTCTGGTCATTTGTATGGGCGGACTATTCACAAACGCTATGAACTGATTTACCCCTCTTTCTTTTGCTGCCTGAAGAAACCATTGTTGCCCCGCCTGTTGGTGCCAATCATAATTTGCATTATCCTGTAAAAAGCCTTCAGCCCTTCTCCAAGAATCCTTAATCCCACTTTCTTCACCTTGGGCCTCACTTCCTGCCCCAATATTAAAACGCCAGGCGGACAGTCCTATTCCTCTTGGGGAACCATCCGTATTGTTTTCCAAACTAAACAACCAATCGGCCATTAGGTTCTTTTTATCATCTGGCCATAAGCCCGTAAACTGGGCCGCCCATGCGTCGGAAGCTGCAAAGTTATGTATGGTCTGATATTCCTTATCTGTGGAAATGTTCACCTTGACCATCTCCCTTTCCTGTGAAAAAGCAAAATGACAGGTAAGGACAGCAAAAACAATATTGAATTTTATTTTAAAATATTTAGAGAATGGCCCAACCGGTAATAATTTCCAATTCTTGATCATACCTGTATCTACGATTATTTAAATTGAAATTCCTTGGAAGGCGTTCTACTTTTATTTAATTCCCCAATGAGTCCCTTGGCCTTTTTGGGGTAGTCCTTTATGACATTTCTGGTTTCACCGGGATCTTCTTTTAAGTTGTACAGCTCATAATCTCCATCATCATTTACATTATATCTAATTAATTTCCAATTCCCGGCCAATAAAGCTTGTCTCCCGCCACGTTCATGAAATTCCCAATACAAATAATCGTGATTCTTTTGGTTCTTTTTACCCAGTAACGTAGGCAAAAATGATATTCCATCTATTTCCGATTCCACTTTTATATCCAAAAGGTCGGCCATGGTAGGCAAGACATCCCAAAAGGCGGAAATATGGTCCGATTTCGTGTTTTTTTTAATTTTATCGGGCCAACTGGCAATCATAGGCACACGAATTCCACCCTCGTACAAATCTCTCTTGTAACCCCTATAAATGCTATTGCTATCAAAATAATCAGGGTCGGCACCCCCTTCTTTATGTGGTCCGTTATCCGAGGTAAAGATAATTATGGTATTATCGGACAAGCCAAGCTCCCCAACCTTCTGCATAATTTCCCCCACCTGATCATCCAGTACATTTATCATGGCTACAAAGGCAGCATGTGGATATTCTTGGGATGCGTAGGGGCCTTTTCTATATTTGGGACCATCGTCAACTCCCTTGTACGGACTCTCCGGCTCCAAGGTTCCCTTAAACTTATCCATATAGTGGCTAGGTGCCACAAGTTCTGCATGCGGCATGATAGACGGATAATAAAGAAAAAAGGGGTTGTCTTTATTTCTATCAATAAAGTCGAGCGCTTTTTTATGGATCAAACTGGGAGCATACTCTGCAGTAGCTTTGCCCTTATTCCCTTCTAAAACAACTTTTTTACCATCGTCCCATAAAAAATAGGGGTAGTAATTATGTGCCAAGGATTGATTGATATAGCCGTAAAAATGGTCAAAACCTTGATTTAAGGGATCCCCTTCAGTGGTAGCATATCCCATACCCCATTTCCCAAAAGCACCTGTGGTATAACCTTTTTCTTTTAAGACCTCCGCCAATGTTACACTCTCAGCAGGCAACGGCACTGCTTTATTACCTCTAATTGGTGTATGTCCCGTATGCTGCCCAGTCATCAACGAAGATCGGGACGGGGCACAGACCGTTGACCCTGCATAATGTTGGGTAAAAATCATACCTTGTTCTGCCAACTTATCAATGTTTGGTGTTGAAAATTTCTTTTGTCCAAAACAACTTAAATCGCCATATCCAAGATCATCCGCAAGAATGTAGATAATGTTGGGCTTCTGGCTATCACCAACAATTTTTCCAGCGTTTTGCGCACTGCCGTAAAGGGTGAACAGTAGGATAAGAAATTGGGTAAGTACTTTTTTTCGGATAGTCGTAAAACACTTCATGATTTTTAGAACTAATTTGATTATTAAAAAAACTGCAAGGATTAATGTAACCTTACTACTTCCCATTATCCAGGACCTCGGTATTAGGTAGGTTCTGTAAGTAGTTATCTACCCTATTAAGATAGGTTTTGTAATTCTTATCTATCTGTTTTTGCCCATACAATTCCCCTACACCCATTTTTCCCTGTTTTATAAGTAAGCTCCTGGCAAAGAGTCTTGTTTTTTCATCCTGGCTTTCAGTGGCCAGGCTTATAAGCTCATTTTCTATAGGAGTTGTTTTGTACCATAAATTCTCTAAAGATGATATGGCGAAACCCATAGGTTTGAATTTGGACAATAGAAACCTCAAGCCTCTCTCTTCTTCTCCCATCCTTACCAATATTTCGGCTGCTAAAGCTGAAACGTCTTCATCTTCATTAGGATCCAATAAAGGCCTAATTTCTTTTGGAATAGCTTTTAATTTACCTCTTTGCGCCAAATGGGCCAAGCCGGAAATACCCCAAAAGCGAAAGGAGGACTTATCGCTTTTTAGGTTGTCCAAAAATATAGGCAAATCCTCCATTTTGCCATCGGATGCCTTTTCCGCCAAGGAAATTAAGTCGGACAAAGGATAATTGATTTCCCTAGCCCAACTGTAAAAGTCCTTTCCCTGTTGAGTTAGGGCAGTACGTTCCTCCCAAGAAAGGAAACCTAGATCTTTTACCTGTCTTATATATCTATTATTTGCCTCCCTTAATTCCGCCAATTTGGTCTGGTAAGCAGGCTCGGCGGCAAGGTTATTTTGCTCCCATGGATCACTCTTTAAATTATACAGTGCTTCCGTGGGATGAGGCTCGTAATAAGAATTGTGTGAGATTGATGTATTACCGGCCATATAGCTTTTATCCCAAGCCAATTGGGCCGGCATTTGCCATTGAAAACTCTGGGTTAGGGCATGTATTTTGTGGGGCGTGTAATTTCTAATGTAGTGGTATTCACCATCGTGTACGCCCCGAGAGGGATCAAAATGCATTTCAGTATTGGTCCGAAAGGTATAAACGTATTCCCGGGCTTCTTCGGTATATTTGCCCATAAATGGCTTGCCCGTTACATAATTTGGTGGCTTAACTCCGGCCAAACTAAGAACTGTGGGGATAAAATCATCAAAACTCACCATCCTATCAGATCGCTCTCCTATAGCCACGGGCAATTGATTTTTATATCTTTCAGGCGCATAAACGATCATTGGCACTCGATGTCCCGTATCATATGGAAAGGCCTTTCCCCTTGGCAAACACCCTCCATGATCTGAAAAAAAGAAAATGATGGTATTTTCCAAAAGCTTACGCTCTTTTAAATCATCCAAAAATACGCCTACCCACTCATCAATATTCTGAACGCCCTCCAGGTGTAGCGCATAATCCGCCCTTATTTCGGGAAGATCTGGCACATGGGGAGGCAAAATCACGTTGCCGGGATCTACCTCACATTTTAAACGTCGGTCAATGGTAATGGTTGTCATTCTGCTCATATGGGTAGAGACGTTATTGAATTGCCCAAAGAAGGGCTTTGCGGCCCTGGCAGGGTCATTATAGGTAGCATTGTCCCCATTCATACTCCAAACGGTCTTTAAAATTTCTTTGGTTTTCTTACCAGTTATATTGTAATCCATTTTACCCTTGTTTACGGTAAAATAACCCGCATCTGTCAATTTTTTTACCAAAAAATAGGGTTCTTTTTGGATATGGCCTTCTCGGTGGATATCATTGCCATACACGGTAGCCTGGGTTCCACTGATAAGTGTAGACCTAGCAGGGGAACAATACGGGGCATTGGCAAAAGCATTGTTAAATACTACCCCATTTTTAGCCAACCAATCTAAATTTGGAGTCTTGATACTCGTGTTTCCATAGGCAGGAAAAAGATATGGAGAAGTATCCTCTATCACTAAAAAAAGAACATTGGGTTTTGCCTTTCCTTGGGGATAGGAATTAGAGGTCATCCCTATAAGGATTAACAGAACCATTAAATCTTTTAGGGTAAATATTTTATTAAGTTTCATTGTGCATACTTTTTGAAAACGATTTTAGTATTAATTTCCATTTACTAGTTCCAATATTACCATTGAAATTATGTAAAAACCTTGAACATTCAACCTTTTGTAAAACATAAAAGGGCTTCACAACATAGGAGCCCTTTTTTGCAATAAAAAATTAACTAATCAACTACTAACTATTTTTATTCGACATTCAAATAAGTGCCTTGATCAAAGGTAAACACTTCTGAAGGCGTCCTGGCCTGTTCAAAAATATTTTTCATTTCCTCTACCACCTTCGGATAATCTTGTGCAAGATTATTCTCCTCGCCCAGATCGGCATCAAGGTCATAAAGCTCTATTGGCGCATCCGATGGACTAAATACATTATACTTAACGGCCTTCCAATTACCTTTTCGGATTGCTTGTCGACCGCCTTTCTCATGAAATTCCCAATACAGGTATTCATGTTCTTTTTGATCCTTATCGTTACCCAATAGGGTAGGCAAAAAAGAAACACCATCCAAGGAAGGCGGAACCTCCATATTCACAATATTTGAAAACGTAGGAAATACGTCCCAAAATGCAGAAACGTGATCGGTTCTGGTATTAGGTTCTACGTGCCCTGGCCATTTCACAATTAACGGGACCCTTATACCTCCTTCATAAAGGTCTCTCTTGGTGCCCTTAAAGGGGCCATTGCTATTAAAGTAATCGGGGTCGGCACCTCCTTCAGTGTGCGGACCATTGTCCGAAGTAAATATTACAATGGTATTTTCGGCTATGCCAAGCTTTTCCAATTTGGCCATGATCTCCCCTACTTGCTTATCCAATATGTGAACCATAGACACAAAGGCAGCGTGGGTTTCTTTCTGTGATTCATAGGGGCCATTCCTGTACTCCGGTCCGTCATCCACACCTTTATAAGCTTTTTCTGGAGGAAATTTACCTCTATAAGTTTCTAAGATTTCCTCTGGCGCCGCAAGTTCTGCATGTGGAATAATCGATGCCACATAAAGAAAAAATGGATTTTCCTTATTAAATTCTATAAAATCCAAGGTCTTTTCATGAATCAATTGCGGAGCATAAATACCTTTCCCTTTTCCCGAATTTTCCTCCAATACCAAGGAATCGCTATTGGCCCACAAATGGCGCGGATAATAATTATGTCCCAAGCGCTGGCAATTATATCCAAAAAAAGTATCAAAACCTTGATTCAAGGGATCCCCTTCAGAACCTGGATAACCAAGTCCCCATTTACCAAATGCACCGGTAACATAGCCCGCTTTTTTCATTGCCTCTGCCAAGGTAAAGGTATTGTCAGGGATCGGGTATTGCCCTTCCGGCTGTATTTCCTTATTGCCGCGCACAAAAGTATGACCTGTATGCATACCTGTCAACAATGCCGATCTGGAAGGTGCACAAACTGTACTACCAGAATAATGCTGGGTAAATAGCATGCCCTCCCTGGCCAACTTATCTATATTGGGAGTTGTGAACTTCTGCTGCCCATAGGCACTTAGATCACCATAGCCCAGATCATCGGCCAATATGTATATGATGTTTGGTTTGGCAACCATTTCCTGAATGCTATCTTTTTTGGACACCCCTGTTCTCTGCCCCTTATTTCTACAAGAGTACATTCCGAAAATCAATAGGAAAAGAGTTACAAAATAAGAGAATTGTCTTATCATAAGAATCATGTGAAATAAAACCATGGAACAAAAAATATATGTCCCATGGCTGTAAAATTTTTAATGCATTACCTGTATCCGTTGTTCGTAGGATCCGACTCCAATAAATTTGGGTTCAATTCCAACTGATTTTGCGGAATGGGCAATAAAACGTGATAAGGCTGAATGTTGGCAGCAGGATTGTTCCATGAACGATGTTCAACAGATTTTACCCTGTCCAATAAAATACCCCAGCGAATAAGATCCATACGGCGATGGCCTTCGGCACTTAGTTCAAACCTTCGCTCGTCGTACATGGCCTCCCTAAATTGCACTTGCGACATACCGCTCCAAGGTTGATCTGGCTCAAAAGCGCGTTCCCTAACCTTATTTACATAGGCATAGGCATTACCAGGACCATTTGCCTCGTTTTCGGCTTCAGCCGCCATTAAATAAACATCCGCCAAACGAAATACGATATAGTTTTCGGGGTGATTGCCACGTAACGAATTTTCTTGGTCCAAATTCCAATTTTTACGAAAGTATGGGAACGACAATTTCCAGCCTAAATATTCGGTTACAATGGTGGCATCATAACGTAAATCGCCATCCTGCCAATTTTCTTGTAAAGAAAACTCTGGCAAAGGTACCGACCAACCATAACCGGTCATATCTTCATTTCTTGTTCGCAACAGGCCTTGAAATATATTCACCTTGGACCCAGAGACCCCGTCTACTACAGTATCTTTATTTCGGTTGGCTGGTTCATCCCTGATACGGGGGTTGTAGTCATCCGTTCTTGTGGTAGATAATTCCCCAACCAAATCGGCCTCAAAATCAATAACAAAAATATATTCGTTGTTGTATTGGGCGCTTGGATCGGATTGGTCGAACACATCGGCGTAATCATCCAAAAGCACATGTGGACTTTGATCAATTACTATATCACATTCTATCTTTGCCAATCCCCACTCTTTATCAAAAAGATGATATTTGGCCTTAAGGGTTGCTGCTGCCCACTTTGTGGCCCTACCCAAATTACTTCCGGAATAGGAACTGGGCAATAGGTCAAAAGCCTTTGCCAAATCTGTTTTCATGGCACTTCTAATTTCCGCTTTTGCCGTTCTCCCCAGCAGAGATCTTTCGGGAACCGGCAATTGTTCGGTGTAAAACGGAACGTCGCCCCAAAGATTGGTCAAATGATAATAGGCCAATGCCCTTAGAAAGATCAGCTCCCCCACTCTTTGATCCCTTGCTTCTTGCGATAAACTTTCATTTCCTTCAATATTGGAGATGAACTCGGTAGTATTGTTTACCACACGATAAAGTTGTATCCAGGTACCATTGCCATCTGCCGTACCTTCTTGAATTAGATAATTGTGTATAGATCCATTTACGTTTCTATTGGCCGCCTGTATATCGGCTCCGCTTGTGTAATAATTGTCCAGCCCACGTTGTCCGTAAAGGTTGTTATTGTGAAATAGGCGGTAAACACCGTTTACAGCAAGTTCAGCTTCTTTATCATTGGTAAAAAAAGCATCCGGTGTAATCTCGTCCCTTAAATCTTCTTCCAGAAACTTGTCACATGAGCTCAAAACCAGTAAGCCCACAAGTAGCATCAAAAATTTGCTTGTTATTATAGTTTTCATATCTGTTTTTTTTAAAATTCTAGTTTTACACCTAGGGTTATCGTCTTGGCATATGGATATTGACCTGAAGCAAAACCTTGGGAAACAGAACCTAGTCCGCTACCGGCAGTAAAAGCATTCACTTCCGGATCACCCAAAGTAAAGTCGGACCAAAGGAAAAGGTTTGTTCCGGTTACATATACATTCATTGAGCTGAATACATTTCCGAGTCCTTTTGATTCCATAGGAATATCATAATTTAAGGTCATCGTTTTCAATCTCAAATAAGAACCATCCTCTATGTTCAAATCACTATTTACGTTAAATAGACTATTGGATGGACCAGCCCTTGGAATATCGGAAGTTTCATTTACCCCGGCTATCCAACGTTGCAATACGATAGGATCCACATTTTGCTCACCCCTACCATAGTAGGCAGTCTGGGTTCGCACATTCCAGATTTCGGCACCATAACTACCGTGAAAAAATACATCCAATGAAAGGTTTTTATACTTGAAGGTATTTCTAAAACCTCCATAAAAATCAGGAACCGGACTACCCAACACCTGAAAATCCTCATCATTGATATTGGTATCCCCATTTACATCTTCATATCTAGGGCCTCCAATAAACGAGCGGCCCGCCCTTCCATCTGCAGTAATTTCCTCAGCTGTCTTATAGGTTCCTAAGTACTTGGCGCCTACAAAGGTTGGCAGTGCCTCCCCAACAATCAACCTAGCTGAATTACCTCCTTGGTTACCAGTAGATTGTAAAGAAATATATTCTTGATCATCCAACTCCAATATCTCACTTTTGTTAGAGGATATACTTAGGTTGGACTCCCAGGAAAAGTTATCGTTCTGTATGTTGATGGTATTTAGACCAAACTCAAAGCCTCTGTTTTCTACTGAGCCCAAGTTCTGTAATTGGGTGGTTGAATTGGCTCCTACCTGGCCCGACAAGGCCACTGATAAAAGTAGGTCATCTGTTGTCTTTTTATAATAATCCGCCTCAAAGGAAATCCTATTGTTCAAAAAGCCCAATTCTAGACCTAAGTCCATCTGTTTGGTTGTTTCCCAAGTTAAACCACTACTGGGAACCTGCCCAACAAGCACCCCATTTACCGAAGAACCATTAAATACCGTTGTGGTATTGGCATAGGTTGCAATAGAATTGTAGGCAGCAACACCTTGTTCCCCAACTATACCATAACTACCTCTTATTTTAAACCTGTTGATTACATTGGAATCTGCCATAAACTCTTCCTCATCAACGTTCCAAGCGGCACCTACAGAAGGAAAAAAGGCATATTTATTACCTGTCTCAAATACAGAAGACCCGTCATATCTACCTACCAAAGTAAGAAGGTATTTACTTTTGTAGCCATAGTTGACACGACCAAGAAAAGAAGTAAGGGTTCGTTGGCCATAACCGGAACCAACTTTTGCCGTTTCCGAATCACCAAGTGCAAGGTTATTGAACGATACTACATCATTTGGAAAATTATCGGCTTCTGAAAACGTACTTTCGTTACTATCTTTCTGCCAGGTAAAACCTCCCAATATTTTTATGGAATGATCATTTAAATCCAAATTATAATTAAGCGTATTCTCATTCAATAAACTTTTGGAGAAATTGGTGTTGATTCTACCGAACCCACCATTTACACGTTCGGGAAGAATCCCGGGCAAGTAGTTGTTCTGCTTCACATAATTTAACTGTGCCCCAAAAGTAGATTTAAACGAAAGATTTTTTGCCAATTCATACTCTGCATAGGCATTCGTTATGATTTGGGTAACCAAGTCGTGATCCACTCTATGTTGTATATCCGCTTCCGGGTTTCGCTCCAGACCGGCACTTATAGGATTTTCAAAAGAGAAACTTCCATCTTCCAAATAAACAGGTCTTATTGGCAAAACACTGGAAACAATATTGCCATAATTCACTTTATTGTTCTCTATCTTATAATGCGTTATGTTTGTTCTAATGCCGGTCTTAAACCTATCGGAAACCTTAACATCAAGATTGGTTCTGAAATTCACCCTTTCCAAACCAGATCCCCTTAGCAATCCTTTTTGATTAAAGTAATTTCCAGAAATAAAATAATTGGCGTTTTCAGAATTTCCCGTTATGGACACATCCGTATTCGAGATGGAACCAGGTTGCTCTACCAAATCCAACCAATCTGTGGTGGTTGTATTTTCCGGATCCAAAACCAATGGCAGGGTAGTGTCCGTAAACCCAAAACCGTCTGGCCCGGGCACAAACTGATAGGATTCGTTTTTGTAATCAATAAAATCCCTACCGCCTAGGATATTGATGCGGTTGGCCGTTTCCTGTATACTTTGATAATGATTAATGGCAATTACTGGCTTACCAGGAGCCATTCCCTTACCATTTTTGGTCGTAATCAATATTACCCCAGAGGCACCCCTCGTTCCGTATATGGAAAGAGCAGTGGCATCCTTTAAAATTTCAATCGATGCTATATCATTGACATTGATAGTATTAAGATTAAAACCTGTCCCTGCAATAAAACCGTCTATTACGTACAATGGATCATTATTTCCATTGATGGAGCTGTTACCCCTAATACGAATGGTGGAACCCGTACCAGGTGATCCGTTATTGGAAGTAACCTCTACCCCTGTAGCTCTACCTTGTAAGGCTTGATCTACCCTTGCCACCGGTTGGTTTTCCAAAACATCCGATTTAATACTTGATACCGAAGAAACCAAGTCTTTCTTGGAAGAGGTACCATATCCAATGACCACTACCTCATCCAATAGGGAAACATCTTCCTGCAACACCACGTTAATTGTAGTTGCTTTTCCCACTTGAACATTTTGAGCTAAAAAACCCAAATAACTAAATTCCAAAACAGCTCCTTCCGCTGCATTTATCGAATAATTTCCATCAAAATCCGCAACAGTCCCGTTCGCTGTCCCCTGAACTATAACGTTCACCCCGGGAAGGGGCTGACCAGATTCATCGGTAACCGTTCCGCTTATAATTTGCTGAGCCTGTAGCGATACAATACTGAAAAACAGCAGTAGCAATAATATTCTTTTTAAATTCATATTGGTGTTTGTTGGTTAATATTAAATCCGATCATTCCACAACAATCGGGATTATGTAAATGTATAGGGCGCTCTAAGATTATAAATCCCAAATAGGTGCAATTATGTTGCATGCGCTTGTTTTAAAGGCTTAAATAGCTTAATTTGCAACATAATTACCCTGATATTTAGACATAAGGTTCCCCTGTACTCCTTATTAGACCCGTACATTTATTATCTATCGAATACGAATTATACAATTCAAGATTGTCCGAGGGCAGGTACCAAAACGTTTCCTTAGTGGACACTCTGTTTTATAAAGGTGCAATTAGAAATCCATGAAGACCCTGACAATTTTCTTTTTTGTAATACTGTTCCATCTAGGCGGCTTGTCCCAGGAAAATAGAACCTATATTCACAAATTACACATAGACGGAATTCCCTTTAATAAAAAAACAAATGTGGTTTTTGAAGATCATTTGGGGTTTCTATGGTTGGGAACAGATAGTGGACTCTATAGATATGATGGTCATTCCCTTATAGAAAATCAATATGATGTTTTTGATGAACACTCGATTCCCAACAATAGCATAAACTCAATACTTGAAGATGATCTTGGAAATTTATGGATAGGAAGTGAAAGCTACTTGATATTATACGAAAGAAAAGCAAATAGATTCAAAGGCTATTACAAAAACAGCACCTCAAAAGTTTTGGGGAAATCTTCCAACGGCACCATATGGGCCAATTTACGCAATACCGGGGTCGTAAAAATACTTCCCCAAGAGAAGGTCGAGAGCATTGTATTTCAGACCGAATTTAATTATAAACAAGACAACAGCATTTGGGCCAAGGAGAAACAGATCAATCATTTCGCCGAAGACAAATTTGGCAGAATGTGGTTCGCTTCTCCTAATGGAATACAAGTTTTTGGAAAGGGCAATAAATTGATTGAAACCGGATTTACCAAAAACACCGATTTTCTAATCAACACAAATAACAACAAGTTTATTGCAAACACCACTGAAGGTCTCTTTGTACTCGGTTATGGAAAGGCGAATAACCAATTGAAAATATTGGAAACCTATACCGATTTTCCAGGTAACAAATCCCTCTTACCAAAAGTTACCACATTAACCCAAGAAATGGAAACCTCAACCCTATGGATAGGAACCCAATCCGGTCTAATAAAGGGAATACGCAACAAGAATGAATATACTTTTGAAAACATAAATAACACCAACAATCAGAGCGCCACCAACGAAAGTGGTATCAACTCCTTGGCTCTTGATCGTTATAATAATCTATGGATAGCAACAAACAAAGGGGTCAATAAATATATAGGTAGAACTTCAATATTCGAATATACTTGCATAGATGAAAATTTAACCAATTTCTTTCCCCAAGCCTTAATGAAGGAAAATGAACGGGAATTTTTAATGACCATAAACCAAAAAGGGCTATACCGATTTAACAAAGCGTTAAACATCAGCGAACTCCTACTGGCCACCAAGGAAAATTATACCGTTGTAAAAAAAAATTACGAAGGAAAAGAGCTATTGATCGGGTTTGGCACGTCCCTTATAAAATCCAATAACTATTCCCAAAAAAATGAAACCTTGGAAGTAGACACCTTAAAACAATTTTCCAAAGGCATAAAAGATATAGTTCCCTTAAATGAGAATGAAATTTGGGTAGGTCTGTGGGGTGGTGGAATCGACATTGTGAATACCGTTACAGATATTTCAGATTTTAAATTAAAAACTATCTCCCATCTAATGGGGAAAAATGTTTCGGTAATGCATTTGGACAAAATGCAAAATTTATGGGTAGGCACAAGAGGGGATGGTCTTTTTAAGGTTGACCTAGTAAAGGAAGAAATAAGGACATTCAATCCTACGATCAAGGATGGCCTATCGTCTAATGCCATACTAAGTTTAATGGAAACCGGACAAGGAAACCTATGGATCGGAACAAGGGGCGGGGGTTTAAATTTTTACAACGCCCAAGACCAAACCATAAAATCCTTTGGCAAAAAGGAAGGCTTATTGTCCTCGACCATTTCCAGTATTGAAATGGATATGTCCGGTAATTTATGGCTAAGCACCCATGGGGGAATATCACGTTTTCAGGTCTTGGACAAAAAATTCGTGAATTTTGGAATTGAAGATGGCCTAGCCGAAAGTCATTTCATCTTTAATTCCCATACCAAAGACAAAGACGGTAACCTATACTTTGGTTGCCCAGGCGGATTTTATAGCGTATATGCCAAGAATTACAAGAAATCATATTTGCAACCCAATACGATAATAACCAATTTTACCGTATTAGGCGACCAAAACAAAAATCTAAAAACAGAAGATTTTACTTCCAAAATCCTTTCGATAAATACATCACAGGATTTGAAATTGCCATACAACAATAATAACATTGCCATTGAATTCTCATCATTGGATTTAACCGCTCCCAACAAAAATGAATATGCCTATTTGTTACATGGCATTAACGATGTATGGCACCATACAAAGGCCTCCAATAGAAATGCCAATTATAATGACCTTCCCCCTGGAAAATACACTTTTAAGGTGAAAAGCTCCAATAGCGACGGGGTTTGGAATACGGAGCCTGCAGAACTTAGCTTTGTAATCGCCCCGCCGTATTGGAAAAGTAATCTGGCCTATTTAGTGTACACATTGCTTTTATCGACCTGCATCTATATCACTTTTTTGCTCGTCCAGAGATGGTATACCTTAAAGAAAAATTTAGTCACAGAAACCATCAGCAGAGAAAAGGACAATGAGCTCAACCGAATGAAAATGGTCTTCTTTACAGACATATCCCATGAATTGCGCACACCCTTGGCCTTAATCCTTGGTACTATTGAAAAAGTAGTAAAGGAAAAGAAATTCACCTTGAGCCCGCTTACCTCCCAACGCATCTACAACAATACCCTTAGAATGCATAGGCTGATCAATCAGATAATGGATATAAGAAAATTTGACGAAGGCAAACTCAAATTGCGTATATCCAAAAATGATATCGTAAAGGATATAAGCATCATTAAAAATGCCTTCAACGATTTTGCCAGGATATATGAAATAAAATACAATTTTATCTGTGACAAGGATGAAATAAGGGGCTGGTACGATGTTGATATTTTGGAAAAAATACTTTTTAACCTGCTTTCCAATGCCTTTAAATATACCCTTAAAAAAGGTGAGATCAGTGTTTTTCTTGAGCTGTCAAATAAATACGATCCGGACTTAATATCAAAGGACACAAAAAAAGGCCCCTATATTAAATGCAGTGTTCGGGACAATGGCATCGGAATACCTGAAAAAGACTTGCCACATATATTCGACCGTTATTATCAGGCGACAAAGGCCTATAGCAATCAAATTCCTGGTACCGGTATAGGAATGGAACTGGTTCAAAAACTAGTGGAAAGACATCACGGTGCCATTAGGGTTGAAAGTGAAGAGGGCGTATTCACTGAATTCACCTTTTTTCTACCGATCTATAAAAATGCTTTCAATAAAAAAGAAAGGATAAACACAGGCAAACCTCTAACAAAAAATTTCATCCATAATTCAGAATTTCAGGTTATTGAGGAAGTCTCCTCTGAATTTGAAGCAAAATCACAATCCATTAAATCAGATAAACCCAAAATATTGCTTGTTGAGGATAATAATGACCTGAGGTTTATGGTAAAAGAGGAATTAAAACATGATTTCTATGTACTTGAAGCCTCGAATGGTATGGAGGGCTACGACATCATTCTAAAAGACAAGCCCCAATTGGTAATTTGCGATATACTAATGCCAATTGAAGACGGCATTTCCATGCTAAAACGGGTTAAGGAGAATAATGACATTAATTCCATTCCCATTTTTATGTTGACCGCAAAAAACTCGGATGAAACAAAAATTGAATGCCTGAGTTTGGGAGCGGAGGATTATATAGAAAAACCGTTCAGTCTAGAATTTGTAAAATGGAAAGTAAAGAACGCCTTAATGACCAGGCAAGACCTAAAAGAAAAGTACAGCAAAATAATCACCTTCGAACCCTCTGATATTGAAGTAGATTCCAATGAGGAAAGATTTATAAAAAAACTGATACAAATTGTTGAAGATTCTATGGACGATCATTTACTGAGTGTGGAATACCTGGCCTCGGAAGTGGGTATGAGCAGGGCCAATCTTTATAGAAAACTTCAGGCCATAGTCAATGACACTCCGGTGAACTTTATTAAGCAGATACGTTTAAAAAGAGCTGCCCAGCTATTAAAGAAAAACAAAATGTATATTTCCGAAGTGGCTTATATGACCGGCTTTAATAATCAAAAATATTTTAGCAAATGCTTTAGCAAGGAGTTTGGAAAAAGTCCGACCGAATTTGCCAAACAATATACAACAGAGACAACCGAAAAAAATGGATAAAATGGGAATCTTCAAAGCCACATTCAACATCTAAGCCCTGTCTTTGATACAAAATGTATCCCCAAAGTAAATGTTTTAGGGTAAATTTGAATCAATATCCATCAAAATACTAAAGCCCCTGTGCCGGATTCCCAACACAAATGAAATACCTAAAACATCTCCCCATAATTATTGCCTTGGTTTTAGCCACAACCTTACTATCTTGTAGGTCGACCAAAGATAACGCATCGGCAAGGTCCCTGCCCAATATCGTACTCATTAACGTGGATGATCTAGGTTGGAAAGATGTAGGTTTTATGGGCAGCCAATATTACGAAACACCCAATCTGGATAAATTGGCAAAGGAGGGTATGATATTTTACAATGCTTATGCCGCAGCTGCAAATTGCGCTCCCAGCCGTGCTTGTCTCCTATCCGGACTTAATACGCCACGACACGGCGTTTATACGGTAAGTCCATCGGACCGCGGAAATTCCAAGACGCGGAAATTGATTCCTATAAAAAATACGGATCATCTTAACGACACCATATACACCCTCCCACAAATGTTGAAGTCGGCAGGATATGTCACCGGCAGTTTCGGGAAGTGGCACGTAGGCAATAATCCTAAAGAACAGGGTATAGATATAAATATTGGTGGAAGCGCCAAGGGCAATCCTGGGAAAGGGGGGTATTTTTCCCCTTATAAGATAGACCATATAACCCATGGACCCGATGGGGAGTATTTAACGGACCGCATCACCAAGGAGGCCATCACTTTTGTTGAAAAATACCGTGACACCACTTTTTTCCTTTACCTTCCTTTTTATACGGTGCATACTCCAATAATGGGCAAAGAGGAACTAATAAAAAAATTTAAGGATAAAAAAGGTTCCAATGGTCAAAATAGACCGGACTATGCCGCCATGGTAGCCTCCATGGACGAAAACGTGGGCAAACTACTTAGCTCGCTAAAAGCAAACGGATTGGAAAAAAATACCATGGTAATATTTACATCGGACAATGGTGGGATTAGGGCCATATCCGAACAAAATCCCTTGCGTGCAGGAAAGGGTTCTTATTATGAAGGAGGAATCCGTGTGCCATTACTGATTAAATGGCCCGAAAGAATAAAACCTAATTCCAGCTCTACCGTCCGTGTAAGCAATATGGACTTTTATCCTACCCTACAAAATATTGCAAAACCAAAGAAAAGTGCAAAGCTACTTGATGGTATGGACCTTACACCTATTTTTAATGGTAAACCCCTATTTGATAGAGAACTATATTTTCATTTTCCCATCTACCTTCAGGAATATCAAGGAATACAGGATGGTAGTCGAGATCCCCTGTTCCGTACCCGCCCAGGTTCCGTAATAATTTCGGGCGACTGGAAACTTCATGAATATTTTGAAGACAGTGCTTTGGAGCTATACAATTTAACCTCGGACCCAAGTGAAGAAAATAATGTTGCCGAACAAAACCCGGATAAAACTCAGGAACTCCATAAAAAATTAACAGGGTGGCGAACAGCAACCCATGCCTTGGTTCCAAGCCATAGCAATCCTGAATACAACGCGACCTTTGAACAACGGATGATCCAAGAAAAAAACCAACGATAAATATTGCAGTCCAAAAATCCGTCATATTGGAACGGTACCACCACTTCAAGCAAGAAACAAATTAGTTACCTACATTGCTGCCATATACAAACAAAGTAAAGTAAGTAATAGCAGAAGTTTTCCAAGGTCTAACAAAAAACCCATCAAGCTATGGATTCCTGCTTTCGATAATTTCCAGTTCATTTGTTTTAAAAAAGCAATTCATTATCTTAGAAGCTTAACTCGTTGCTATGCCAACCTACCAGCTCAACATCAATGGTTCCCTAAAAAAAGTGGAAACGGAAGCCGACACACCACTACTCTATGTATTGAGGGACTATTTGGAACTAAACGGTCCAAAATTTGGCTGTGGGCTTGCCCAATGCGGAGCATGCAACATCCTTATAAACGGAAGTGCTTCTACTAGCTGCATGTTACCTGTATCATCTGTTGGGGATGCCGAAATAACCACCCTGGAAGGTCTTGCCACTGAAAAGAACAAGCTACACGCCGTGCAGCAGGCATTTGTAAACGAGCAAGCTGCCCAATGTGGATATTGCCTCAATGGCATGGTAATGGTCGCTGTTAGCCTTTTAAATACAAACGCAAATCCTGATGAGGCGGAAATTAGAAATGCACTGCAAGGTAACCTATGTCGCTGCGGCAGTCATAGCAGAATTATCCGCGCCATTAAAACTGCGGCCAAAAACCTTTAACCCCAACCTACCATGACTGCCATACCACTTCAATCTAGGCGAAAATTTATAAAAAACTTGGGCTATATCAGTGTAGGATTCACATTGTTGGGGTCCTGCTCAGGTACAGAAGACCCTATAATGGCAGTCCGAGTGAATTACGATGGAAAACTACCTGGTAGCATAGGGCGTGCCAAAACCGTAAACGCTTGGTTGAGAATATTGGAAGATGGGAGTATAATGATACTATCGGGAAAGGTAGAACTGGGACAGGGAATACGCACTGCCATCCAACAGGTGGCCGCTGAAGAATTGGATATGGAGCTTGTTAAGGTACAGGTGCATTTAGCAGAGACCGGTATCACTCCAAACGAAGGCTATACCGGTGCCAGCGCCTCTATTCAAAACAGCGCTATGTCCGTTCGTTTTGCAGCTGCTACGGCCAGACAGGAATTGTTGGCCCTGACGGGTAAAAAACTAAACACCAGTGTTGACAACCTAATGCTTTACAACGGCATTGTTAAGTCCAAATTGGATGACAAATCCTACACTTTTGCTGAAATCCTTGAAGGGGTACAAATAGAACGGGAAATAAGCCTTCCAGTTCCCATTAAGGACTACCGGGAACATCGATATGTTGGAAAGGCTGTTCCCAGAACAGATATATTGAACATGGTCCAAGGGCCAGCTGTGTACATCCAGGATCTACGCTTCCCAGGCATGGTACACGCAAGGGTGGTTAGACCTCCAGGATACACTTCCCAACTGACCGCCATAGATGGGAATGGCTTAAAGGCCGAAGTGGCAGGGGTAATTAAAACGGTCATAAAAGGTAGTTTTGTGGGCGTTATTGCCGAAAGGGAATACCAAGCGGTAAAGGCAGAACAATATCTTAGGAACCACTCTAAATGGACTACTTCCACACCTTTTCCCAAACCTGAAAATCTATTTACGCATATAAAAGAGATTGCCGATAATCCTGAAACCATAAGGAAAGAAGGTAATGTGGAAGCAGCTTTTAAAGGGGTGGAAACCGTCAAGGCTAGATATACCAAACCCTATCTTAAACACGCTTCTTTAGGCCCAGCTTGTGGACTGGCCATGTTTGATGGGGAAGTATTACACCTCTGGTCACATAGTCAGGGAATATATCCTTTGAGGGAGGCATTGGCAACAATGTTATCTATGGAGACCGATAAAATACATATTAAAGCCGTTCCTGGGGCTGGCTGTTTTGGTCATAGCACAGCAGATGATGCCGCCACCGATGCAGCGATTTTGGCTTTGGAATACCCCAACGCCCATGTTAGGGTACAATGGTCCAGACATGATGAGCATTCATGGGACCCTTATGGCCCTGCATTGATTACAGAATTGGAAGCCAGCTTGGATGAAAACCAGCGAATAAATTCTTGGAAGTCCGAGGTGTGGTCGGACTCCCACAGTATGCGCCCCAATAAAGATGCCGGAACGGTATTGGCAGCCAGGTATTTGGAAGTACCATTCACCATGAAATCGAGAGGATACTTAGGAGGAGGCCATAGAAATGCCGACCCCTATTACACTATTCCCAACATAAAGCTAAATGCACACTACTATGACGGACCCTTTCGAGTATCCTCATTACGTAGCTTGGGATCTTTCACCAATATCTTTGCCGTTGAATCCTTTATGGATGCCTTGGCCGAAAAGGCGGGTCAAGACCCCTTACATTTTCGATTAAACCACTTGGAAGACGAAAGGGCCATAGCGGTAATCCAAAAGGTTAAAGCTTTGACCAACTCACAAAATACATTGGATGGTGAGGGGATTGGATATGCCTTTATGCGCTATAAAAATTCGGACGCCTATATTGCCGTTTCCGCCAAGGTTGCCGTTAATAAAGTAAATGGCCATATTGAGTTAATCAAAATGTGGGCGGTCGTAGATGTTGGCGAAGTAATCAATATGGATGGAATTACAAATCAGGTTGAAGGAGGTATGATCCAGGCAGCCAGCTGGACCCTAAAGGAACAAGTAACTTTCAATACAAAGGAAATCACTAGTACAGATTGGATAAAATACCCCATTTTACGTTTTTCGGAAATACCCGAAGTGGAAGTGGCCATAATAAATAGACCTAAGGAAACTGCCTATGGCGTTGGGGAAGTCGCCATGCCGCCATCTGCAGCTGCCATTGCCAATGCCATTTATAAAGCATGTGGTAAACGCGTTTACGATCTGCCGATTACGCCAGATAAGATATTAAATACATAGGCCAATATTCCATAAAGTCAAACTGATTATAATAGCATAGGTCATTTAGACCAGTAGGGAGAAACATAGGTTCACGAATACCCCTAAAATAGGTATGTCATGAGCTAAATCACACAGGTGGCGCAACCAAAACATAGTATCGGCTCGGAACTATCAAATTAATAAAAGCTGATAATAGGCCCCTTCCCTTGGAAAAGGGACATAGTAGAACCAATGCCAAATCGATTACCCAATACTGCTATATAAGAATCCAACAAAAAATACTTTAATATTTTTTGGACTGTTCAATATATTTATCATCCAGCTCCTTGGAATCCTTATATTTTACCCTAAGCTGGGCCAGTTTTTCCTTTAGCTCCTGCACTATTTCCGCATAGGCCGGGTTATCATAAACATTGTTTAATTCCTTGGGGTCTTTTTTACGATCATATAACTCCCATTCGTCCACATCATAATAAAAATGGGCCAATTTATACTCCTTGGTCACAATGCCGTAGTGACGTTTAACCATATGTACACTTGGGTATTCATAATAATGGTAATAAACAGCTTCTCGATTCCATTGGGCCGATTTCCCTTTTAGCAAAGGTAAAAGGCTTTCCCCTTGCATATCAGTTGGTGCTTCAATTTGTGCCGCTTCCAAAAAAGTCTGGGCAAAATCAAGGTTTTGTACCATTTCCTCCTCAGTGGTTCCTGGCTTAATTTCATTGGGCCAGCGAATCAACAAGGGTGTTTTAAAAGATTCATCATAAATAAAACGCTTGTCGAACCAACCGTGCTCCCCTAAATAAAACCCTTGATCCGAGGTATATACCACTATCGTATTTTCGGCCAGACCATTGTTATCCAGATAATCCAATACCCTTCCTACATTGTCATCCACGGAGGAGATACTTCCCAAATAATCCTGCATATACCTTTGGTATTTCCAGATCATTTTTTCCTTATCCGTAAACGTAGGCCACTTTTCCTTAAAATCCTGATTAATGGCATCTATAATAGGCTTATATTCTTGCCTTTGTTCCTCGTTTCCTCGATTGAATTCGTTATAAACATCGGCCTGGGAACCTTCCACAAATGGCTCTACTCCTCCCATGGCCTCTAAAGTTTCGGGCCAAATCTTGCTATCATGACTATACTGCATATGGTATAACAAATTCATTTCTGCTGTTTTGGCAGCAGTGCCCCTATTCGTATAATCGTCAAAAAGGGTTTCCGGTAAAGGAAAGGTTTTTTGGGTATACTCCTTAAACTTATCCGCCCTTGGCCACCAAGGTCTATGTGGTGCTTTGTGCAAATACATTAAAAAAAACGGCTTGTTGGGATCCCGTTTCTTATCCAACCATTCCAAACTCATGTCCGTAATGATATCAGTTACATACCCGGTTACCGTAGTATCGCCCTTTGGGGTAATAAAATCCGGATTAATATAATGTCCCTGCCCGGGGAGAATCATAAAATCGTCCACGCCCTTGGGATTATTTCCAAAATGCAGTTTCCCGAACATAGCCGTTTGGTAACCCGCCTTCTGAAATATCTGTGGAAAGGTAACCTGTGTAGTATCGAAGGGATTGTGATTGTCTATTTTCCCATTAATATGGGTATGTTTCCCGGTGAGTATTGTGGCCCTTGATGGCGCACAGATAGAGTTGGTAACACTAGCGTTTCTGAACAACATGCCCTCCTTGGCCAACCGATCTATATTTGGGGTTTGAATCAAATGATCACTATAGGCACTAATGGCCTGATAGGCGTGATCATCGGACATAATAAATAAGAAGTTGGGCTTTTGGGGTTTCTTCCCTTCTTTCTCAGCACAACTGTTCATTGATAAAAAACACAAGGTGCCAAGGAAAAATAGAGATAAAACTTTCATATAATTGGATGGTTTTAATAAGGCTACTAATATAGGGAACAATAAATATATAAGGTTTATGGATAATCCTCAAATAAATTTGAGTCGGCACTTCATTTTGGACTTAATCCAAAAGTCTTATCAGCCTTAAAATAGGAAAAGCCATTCTACACGAATGTAAAATGGCTTCCCTTTAAAGTTATTATCAAACCTTGTATAAGCTTTATCTATCCCAGCCTCCTCCCAAGGCTCTATAGATACCCACCTTGGCCAACATTTGGTCCTTTTTGGTTTCTACAAGTTCCTCACTGGATTCGAGGGCATCCCGCTGGGTCAAAAGTACCTCCATATAGTCTGCCCTGGCCGACTGAAAAAGTTTAATGGAAATATCGATAGACTCCGTAAGTGCCTGTACCTGCCCTACTTTTAATTCATAACTTCTGTTAAGATTATCAATATTGGACAGTTGATTGGCTACCTCGATATACGCATTTAAAATAGCCTTTTCATACTCATACACTGCCTGTATTTGCCTGGCGTTGGCATTGCCATAAGCTGCCTTAATTGCATTTCTATTGATTAACGGGGCCACTACATCCCCCACTACGTTATACAACAAAGATTGTGGTGTACTTGTTAAAAAATTCGGCTTAAAGGCCTCCAATCCAACACCTGCCTTTATCCCTAAAGAAGGGTAGAAATTGGCCTTGGCCACTTTAACATCCAACTTGGCCGCAGCCAGTTCATATTCTGCCCGCCTTATATCCGGTCGGTTCTGCAACAATTGGGATGGTATGCCAGGATTAACGGCAGCAATCTCTTTAGTTATAAAACCTTCGGAATTCCTCAAAATAGGCTGTGGCGACCTACCGATTAAAAAATTAATCTTATTCTCAGTTTCTACGATCTGCTGTTGTATGCCGTATTTTTGACTTTGATTCTTTAGCACCTCTGCCTCAAACCTTCGTACGGCCAGCTCCGTTGCCCTCGCCGCTGTTTTCTGAAGCTTCACCATGGCAAGGGCATTTGTTTGAATGGCCAAGTTTTCTTCAATAATTGCCAACTGACTATCCAAAGCCACTAGCTCGTAATAGGAAGCGGCTACTTCGGAAACCAGGTTGGTCACCATGAAATTCTTGCCCTCAATGGAGGAAAGATATTCGAAAACCGCCGCTTTTTTAGCGTTTCGAAGCTTTTTCCAAACATCCACCTCCCAAGAAGCGTAAGCACCTACCATAAAATTGGGTAGAGGTTCCGGGAACTCCTCCCCCTCTCGAATTTCAAGATGCTCCTCCACTGCACCATTTCTGGTATAAGCACCCACTTTTTCCACTTCAGTTCCGGCCTGAATACTGACAGAGGGCAAATATTCGCCTTTTCTGGTCCTGATCTCATTATTGGCCATCTCCACCTGTTGAAGTATAATATTCAGTTCCTGATTCCTTACCAAGGCCATATCTATCAACGTACTTAGCTGGGGATCTGAAAAGAATTCCTTCCAGTGGATACCAGCACTGTTCAAACTGTCTTTCAATTGATTTTGGTACCGATCCGGCACCTCTGAGTTTTCTTCCAACAGCGTTTTTGAAGGAACACAGGAATATACGGCTACAACAGCAATTAATGCCAACCCATACACCCTGATCCTTTTAATGGATAATATTCTCTTATTTTTCATCATCTTTTCCTTTGGTTAGTTTTTTCAAAAGTTTCGTAATCTCCCTCAGTTTGGCCCTAGTCTTACTTTCTCCCTCACTGGTACGCATCAATTCTTCGGAAAAAGGTTCATTGGCCTCATCTTTGATCAGATTCCTTCCTTCTGCCATACTGCCAAAAATGTAATAAAGTCCCGGTATAATCAACACCCCGAATAGTGTACCTATGAGCATTCCGCCCAAGGCCGACCCACCGATGGTCCTGTTTCCAATGGCTCCAGCTCCCGTAGCCACGACCAGGGGAATCAAACCAGCGATAAACGCGAATGAAGTCATTAAAATAGGTCTGAAACGGGCACGGGAACCTTCTATGGCCGCTTCAAGAATTGTGGTGCCCTGCCTATGTTTTTGAACGGCGAACTCCACAATAAGCACCGCGTTCTTGCCCAATAGTCCAACCAGCATAATTACCCCTATCTGGGCATAAACATCATTGGCCAAGCCCATCATTTTCAATAACGCAAAAGAACCGAAAACACCAACGGGCAACGAAAGAATAACGGCAAAAGGCAATAAAAAGCTCTCATATTGGGCCGCCAGTACGAAATACACAAATATCAATACAATGATAAAAATATAAAGGGATTCGTTCCCTCTTTTGGCCTCATCGAACGAAAGCCCTTCCCAAGCAATGTCGTAACCTCTGGGCAGGGTTTGGGCGGCCACTTCTTTAATGGCATTTATAGCGTCCCCAGTTGTATATCCCGGTGCAGGAAGCCCATTTATAGTGGCGGAGTTATACAAATTGTAGCGGGTAATCTCATTGGGGCCCAAACGCTTTTCCATAGTCATAAAGGCAGAATACGGCACCATTTCCCCTTCTTCATTTTTTACGAACAATTTTTCCAAATCCGATGGAAGTGCCCTATACTCAGGCGCTGACTGGGTGTAGACCTTAAAGAACCTTCCGAACAGTATAAAGCCCTGCTCATAGGTACTACCAATCAAAATATTCAGGTTTTCCATGGCCTTACCTATAGAAACCCCTTTTTGCATGGCAATCTTATTATTGATTTTAAGCTCGTATTGGGGATAGTTGGCCGAGAAAAAAGAGAACAATCCTGTTAATTCTTCCCTTTTGGCCAAAGCGTCCATAAAATCATCGTTTATCTTTCCAAAACCATGATAATCTGTAGAGTTGGTCTTATCCAACAAACGCATGGAAAATCCGCCCGAAGAACCAAAACCAGGCACCGCAGGCGGCTCAAAATATTCTATTCTAGCCCCCAGATTTTGGGTTTCCTCTTCCAAGTCCTCCATAATCTCATGTACGGAATGATGACGTTCGGACCATGGTTTTAAATTGATTAGACAGGTACCGGCATTGGACCCACGCCCTTCGGTCATAATCTCATAACCGGCCAAGGAAGAAACGGATTCCACTCCATCCATCTCTTCGCAGATCTGCTGTAATTTTCGTGCAACATCATTGGTCCTTTCCAAGGTTGCTCCAGGTGGGGTCTGTATAATGGCGTATATCATCCCTTGGTCTTCATTGGGAATAAAGCCTGCCGGCAGCGATTCGTTGGTAAAAAATATCCCGGCGCAAAAGGCTATTAAAATTCCAAATGTGACGATCCTTCTAGTTACGATTTTATCCAATAGTTTTACATAGGTTCCCGTAAGGCGTTCAAAACCCTTATTGAACCAAGCAATAAACTTATCCACGGGAGATTTCCTCTTTGGCTTCCCATGATTGTTCTTTAACATTATAGCACATAATACCGGGGTAAGGGTAAGGGCTACAACGGCTGATATTACGATGGACCCGGCCATGGTAATCGAAAACTGTCGGTAAAACACCCCAACCGGACCTGTCATAAAAGAAATAGGAATAAATACGGATACCATAACCAAGGTAATGGCAATAATTGCCCCTCCAATCTCACTTAATACCTGTGTTGAGGCCTTATAGGGCGTTAGATTCTCCTCCTCCATTTTTACGTGAACCGCCTCCACCACAACGATGGCATTATCCACAACGATACCAATGGCAAGTACCAAGGCGAATAAAGTAATAAGGTTAATGGACAGCCCGAAGAGCTGCATTACGAAAAAAGCACCGATCAATGAAACCGGCACCGCAATGATAGGGATCAGAGTAGAACGCCAATCGCCCAAGAAAAGGAAAACAACGATGGCAACCAAAATAAAAGCATCGCGAAGCGTATGGAGAACCTGTTCAATTGAGGCATCCAAAAAGTTGGCAACGTCATAGCTGATCTTATAATCCAAGCCGGGAGGAAGGTCTTCTTTAAGCTCCAGTAATTTTGATTTAACCTCGTCAATAACATCCTTCCCGTTACTGCCCAAAGTCTGTTTTAAGATAATGGATGCTGATGGGCGACCATCCAAATTGGAATAAATATCGAAAAACTCGCTTCCAAGTTCTACATCCGCCAAATCGCCCAAGGTAATGGTCTCCCCCTCCGCATTGGCGCGAACTATAATATCCTTGTACTGTTCAGGTTGATTGTAACGCCCTACGTAGGTAAGCACATATTCCAAAGACTGGGATTTAATGCCGGAACTTTGCCCGATCCTCCCTGGCCTGGCTATTATACTCTGGTCCTGCATGGCCTCCATGATTTCTTCGGCAGATACATTGTAGGCACGCATACGATCCGGTTTTAACCACACCCGCATGGCGTACTTTCTACTACCCAATATCTGCGCGCTGGCAATACCGTTAATACGTTGTATTTCGGGTATTATTTTGGTATAGGCATAATTGTAAAGAAACTTCTCATCGTTATGCTCGTCTTCGGCAAACAGGTTTACGTACATCAAC
>TARA_R110002050_G_scaffold156852_2_pt1 | contig 65607 bp, 60 predicted proteins | sample TARA_R110002050 | Tara Oceans TARA_R110002050 (sample SAMEA4396988) | marine metagenome | biome: Polar Biome; feature: [DCM] deep chlorophyll maximum layer (ENVO:01000326); material: water (ENVO:00002006), including particulate matter (ENVO:01000060) such as... | depth 25 m
TGCGCGTCATTGGCCAAGGGCGTGTCGATGAAGTCCGCCGTATTCATCCTGGCAAGCGGGCCGACACGGTACCAGCCGGCTTCCGGCCCCAGTGACTTGATGAACGGAAACTTCATGTAGGACCACGACCGCACATCCTCGACCAGCAAGTCGTGATAATCCGAGCAGTCCACACCCTCAAACATCGTAGCCCCGGCGGGATCGATCGCGCGCATCCGCCCGTTGTAGAGATCAAGCGCGCCATCGCCTGAGCGCACAAGCGCCATGTGATTTGAGGGAAACGAACCGAAAGTCCCGACGAGATCGGCATGTTCCAGCGTGTAATTGCGCGCCAGCGCCAGCGCGTCGCTGGCCCATTGCTCCATTTCACCGATCTGGCGCAGGAACGCATCCCGCGTCTCGATCGGCAGATTGCGGTTGATGCCGCCGGGAATCGCGCCGGTGCCATGAATTTTCTTGCCAGCTGTCGCCTCGATGATTTCCTGACCGAATTTCCGCATCATGATGGCGCGGCGGCCAAGTTCGGGGTGCTCGCGAAGCACCTCGAATATGTTGCGCTTTTCCGCCGGTGCTCCGAAGCCGAACAGCAGGTCGGGTGCCGCGAGGTGGAAGAAATGCAACACATGGCTCTGCATCACCTGCCCGTAATGCATCAGCCGGCGCATTTTCTCCGCCGTCGGTGGCAATACGTCCACGCCGCAGATCATGTCCATCGCCTTGGCTGCGGCCAGGTGATGGCTGACCGGGCAGATGCCGCAAAGCCGCTGCACGATGACCGGAACCTCCCACAGCAGGCGTCCGCGAATGAACCGCTCGAAGCCGCGGAATTCGACGATATGCAGACGCGCCTCATCCACCTGGTTGTTGCGGTCGAGATGAATCGTCACCTTGCCGTGGCCTTCCACGCGTGTAATCGGCGAGATTTCGATCAGTCTTGGTTCACCCATGTCCTACCGCTCCCGCTCGCTCAGTCAAATCTGATCATCTTGCGTTCAAAACCTTCAAACTTGCCCGTCAGCAGACCGGCCAGCGTGTTGAAGATTATATCACCCGAGGGCGCGCAGCCCGGGATCTCGTAATCGATCTCGACGACTTCCGAACACGGATAAACCTCGTCGAGCAGCAGCGGTAAAGCCGGATCGTTGGGTATGTCGTGCGTGGTATTGCGGATATATTTTCCGGTGATGAAAGCTTCCTCGAGACAATCGCGCAACGGTGTCTGGGAATGCATGATGGCGTTGCGCATTGCCGGCAGCCCACCCATGATCGCACATTGCCCGATCGCGATCAGCACATCGCAGTTGCGCCGAAAATCCCTGAGAACATGGACATTTTCTTCATTGCAGCAGCCGCCTTCGATAATGCCGATGTCGCAGCGTTGGGTGAATTTCTTCATGTCGGTCAGCGGCGAACGATCGAACTCGACCAGTTTCATCAACTCGATCAGACGCTCGTCGATGTCGAGGATGGCCATGTGGCAGCCGAAGCAGCCGGCCAGCGATGTCGTCGCAATCCTGGCTTTCCTGACCTCACTCATCGCGCTTGCCTTCAATATCGTAGCCGATCAGTTCCTTGTCGAATTGGCGTTCGCCGATCGGCCTGGCAAAGCCTATGCCCTTGCGGATGATGCAGCCAACCGGGCAGACGCCTTCCGAAATCGCGTCATCGCCCAGCGCCGCATCGGTGTTGGCGAGATCCTCGCCATTGACGGCTACGCGGCGGTGAATGCCGCGGCCGACATAGCCGAAGACACCCTTGCCATCGACATCCTGCGAGGCGCGGATACACCTGCCGCAACTGATGCAGCGGTTGGTATCAAGTGCAATGTCGGGATGGGAGGCATCGACCGCTCGGCTGGGCTCGAGATAGGGAAACCTGGTCGGCGTTGTCATCTCGAGGCGATAGGCCATGGCCTGCAACTCGCAATTGCCGCTCGCCTCGCAGATCGGGCAAAGGTGGTTGCCCTCGTGAAACAGCATTTCCACCAGATCCCGCCGCAACTTGTTGAGATGGGTAGTTTCATTCTCGACGGCCAACCCCGGCGCTGCCGGTTGCGTACAGGCTGAAACGCTGCGCCCGTCCGCCTTGACCGTGCAGACCCGGCAACTGCCCTGATGCCGCAAGCCTTCGTGATCGCAAAGCCGCGGAATATAGACATGCGCCGCGTCGGCAGCCTCCATGATGGTCTGGCCCGGCGTGGCCGTAATTTCGACCCCGTCGATGACAAAAGTGAATTCAGGTCCGCTCATTGGCTGAAATCCTTGTCGTAAATGTAGGAACGCCGCTTTGCCAGCTTGCGCGCGCCGTCAATCGACGACTGGATATCAAAAGTGGCCCGGATCCGGTCCTGTGACGGTTTGGCAAGCGCCGAATAGACCAGCGGAAAATTCTCCAGCGTCGACAGGATCGGATTGGGCGACGTCATGCCCAGGCCGCAGCGGCTGGTTTCGATGATCGTGGCGGAGAGATCCTTGAGATATTCAATGTCCTCGGGATTGGCGAGCCCTTTGCGAAACTTGCCTATCGCCCTTTGCAGAAAGACATTGCCGACCCGGCAGGGTGTGCAATAACCGCAACTCTCGTGAACGAAGAACGACATGTCATATTCGACGATTTCCAGGATGTTGCGTTCGCCTGAAAAGACAATGATTGCCCCTCCGGTTGCCAGATCGTCAAAGGCCAGCCGCCGGTCGAAACTGTCCCGCCCGATCATGGTTCCACACGGGCCGCCGACCTGGACGGCTGCAGCATCTTCGCCGCCGGCCATTTCCAGGATTTCGCGCACCTGCAGTCCATAGGGCAGCTCGTAGACGCCCGGATTCAGGCAGTCGCCGGAAACACTGAAAAGCTTTGAACCGTGGCTGCTGTGTCTGCCCATGGCAAAGAACCAGTCAGCGCCGCGATCCATGATCCGCGCCGCGTTGCAAAACGTCTCGACATTGTTGACCACGGTCGGAAAGCCGAGATAGCCGCGATTGACCGGAAAAGGCGGACGGGTTTTCGGCTCGCCCGGCAAACCTTCGCAGGAACTGATCAGCGCCCCCTCCTCGCCGCAGATATAGGCCCCTGCCCCCATCTGGATGCGTATGTCGAAGTCGAAGCCGTCAACGCCCATGATCTGTTCGCCAAGCAGCCCGCCGGCGCGGCGTTGGTCCACAACACCCTGCAGCAGATCTTGCAGATAGATGTATTCGCCCCTGAGATAGATGATCCCTTCGGTGGCGCCCACGGCTCTTGCCGCGATGGTCATGCCCTCGACCATCAGGTGCGGACGTTCGGTCAGCAGCACCCGGTCCTTGAAGGTGCCCGGTTCTCCCTCGTCGGCATTGCACAACACATAGCGCCGCTCGGCCGGTTCGCTGGCAGCAACCCGCCATTTCCTTCCCGCCGAAAATCCTGCGCCGCCGCACCCGCGCAGACCGCTTGCCTCGATCTGGTCGACGATCTGAACCGGCGTCAGATCGAGCGACTTTTTCAATCCGGCATTGTCGGGAACCGGTCCGAGCAGCACGGCGCCCGCATGCCGGATATTGTTCTCGACCATCCGCGTGACGCGTTCATGAGCGGAAAGCTCGGCGAAACGTGTGCTGATCAGTTGCTCCGGGGTCCGCCCCGATTTCAGCGATCTGGCGATGTCCCGCGCCTTGTCCGCAGTCAGGTTGGTAACGACAACATTGTTGATCATCGCCGCCGGCGCCTGATCGCACATGCCGATGCACGGTGTGTATTCGAGCGAAAAGGCGCCATCGCCGGAGGTCTGGCCGACCTTGATATCCAGCTCGTTTTCAAACGCCTGCACCACTTCAGCCAGACCGGCAAACCGGTCAATGATGTCATCGCAAAGCCGGATGGTAACCCGTCCCTTCGGCGTCAGCGACAGGAATGAATAAAAGCTCGCCACACCTTCCACTGCAACCCGCGTCAGTCCGGTCTGCCGAGCAACGATGGTCATGATTTGCGGCGATATGCAGCGGTACCGGTCCTGTGCGTCGCGCAGGATATCCAGCATCCGGTGCTGGTCATTGCCATAGGCCTGGCAGATCGCAACGATATCGGCTTCCGATACTTGCGGCACATCGCAGGCCGGGGTGATCACATCAGTTGATTGCCTGCTCATGGGTTAGGAATTCCCTCGCAATAGGCCGGTGAGATGCATGTTTCCGGCACACCAACAGATACCATGTTTTTGCTTTTAACGCGTGACACGGGCCTCCTCGCCCGGGTTCAGCACGATATTCCTCACTTCAACCCGAAATCCTGCAGCGTCCGGATATAGTTGGCGCGCTCGTAGGCTTCCGGATCAGCCACGTTGCCATGGCTGAGCTTGCCGCGAATATCGTCCGGCGAGTTCAGCCCCCGCGTGCCCAGCCAGTCCTTCAGCCCGTCCGAGAGCACCCGCATGTGGGAAAGCCCGTTACGCAGCAGCGACGAGGTGGTCATGACAACGTCAGCACCCGCCAGCAGGTACTTCACCACATCTTCGGCCCGCTCCACCCCGGTGGTCGCCGCCAGCGATGCATCGATGCGCCCCGCCAGAACGCCGATCCACAACAGCGGAAGCCGCATTTCGTAAGCATGGGACAGATCGAGACTGGTCTCGACCGACAATCGCATCGGATCGATGTCCGGCTGATAGAACCGGTTGAACAGGACCAGGCCACTGGCGCCGGCCTCCACCAGTTTCACGGCCATGTTGCCGGGCGAACTGAAATAGGGACCGATCTTGACGGCGACGGGGATTTTGACCGCCGACACCACTGCGTGAACTATGTCGAGATAGCGCCGTTCGACGTCGCCGCCATCAACAGTCGGATCGGAGGGAATGAAATAGATATTGAGTTCCAGCGCCTGCGCGCCCGCGCTTTCCATGTCGTGCGCATAATCGACCCAGCCGCTGTCGGTAACGCCATTGAGGCTGGCGATCACCGGGATTTTCAGCGCGGCGGCGGCGTCCTCGATGAGGGACAGGTGACGCGACGTATCGAACGCATAGGATGTCTGTGCAGGAAAATAGCTCAGCGCTTCGCCAAAACTATCCGCACCGCTGTCGACCAGATCCTCGATCAGTGCCTGCTCGCGCACAATCTGCTCCTCGAAAACGGAAGGCAGCACCACTGCCCCGGCGCCATGCCCCTCAAGCAGCTTGAGATTGTCCAGTTTCGAATTCAGCGGACCTGCGCTCGCAACCAGCGGGCTTGTGAGCGTGAGCCCGAGATAGGTGGTGGTCAGGTCCATTTCCGCAGTCTCCAGTCGGGCAACAGGGTTTCCCGGATTATAGCTTTCGTGCCGCGCCCATGACCTTCGACGCATCCGGTCCTCCGGCCATCCGCGCGAATTCCTCATAGGTGTTGTACTTGTCCCCAATCGCCTTCTGCGCCTCTTTCAGCAATGCGGCAGCCTCCACCGGACGGCTGGCGGCAAGCGCGCTGTAGCGCAGTTCATTGTAGGCATAATCCCTGAACGGCAGCGCCGGGCGCGGCGAATCCAGCTGGAACGGAGCCTGACCGGTTTCACGCAGTTCGGGGTTGTAGCGCATCAGCGGCCAGTAACCGCTCGCCACTGCCTTGTCCTGCTGGCTCAAGCCCTGGCGCAGATCGTAGCCATGTGCGATGCAATGGCTGTAGGCGAGGATGAGCGACGGCCCGTCATAGGCTTCCGCCTCACGAAACGCCTGCAGGGTCTGTTGCGGATTGCCGCCCATCGCCACCTGCGCGACATAGACATTGCCGTAGGCGATGGCCTGGAGCGCCAGGTCCTTGCGCGCCGTGCGCTTGCCGGCCGCCGCAAATTTGGCGATTGCCCCCAGCGGCGTGGCCTTGGACGCCTGCCCGCCGGTGTTGGAATAGACTTCGGTATCCATCACCAGAACATTGACGTTCCGGCCGCTTGCCAGAACGTGATCGAGCCCGCCATAGCCGATGTCATAGGCCCAGCCGTCACCGCCCACGATCCAGACGCTGCGCCTGACCAGATGGTCGGCGACGGAAAGCAGGTCCAGCGCGGTGGCATTGTCTCGCACTTCCAGAAGCCGCAGCTTGAGCCGGGCGACCCGCTCGTGCTGATCCCGGATCTCGGATTCCCGGATTTGCGGAGCGGTCAGTATGTCTGCTGCCAGATCCTCCCCGACAGACCCGGCAAGTTGCTTGAGCAGCGATTGGGCCATGTCCAGATGCTTGTCGGCGGCGAGACGGAAGCCCAGACCGAATTCGGCATTGTCCTCAAACAGCGAATTCGACCATGCAGGCCCGCGGCCTTCGGCATTCCGGGTCCACGGCGTGACCGGAAGGTTGCCGCCATAGATCGAGGAACAGCCGGTGGCATTGGCCACCATCAGCCGGTCGCCGAAGAGCTGGGACAGCAGCTTGACATAGGGTGTTTCACCACAACCGGCGCAGGCTCCGGAAAATTCGAACAGAGGTTCGAGGAACTGCACGCCGCGCACATTGGCGAAATCGACGCGGGCCCGGTCATTGACCGGCAGCGTCTGGAAGAATCCGATCGTATCACGCCCTGTTTCGACGATATCATCGGTCTTTTCCGCTAGATTGATTGCCTTGACGTTCGGCTCGGTCAGGCTGTGGGCGGGACATGCCTCGACACACAGCCCGCAGCCGGTGCAGTCTTCGATGTGAAACTGCAGCGAAAACAGAATATCGGGATAACCGCGGGCATTGACCGGGGCCGATTTGAAGCTCTCCGGCGCGCCCTCCAGCATCGGACTGTCAAAATATTTCGCGCGGATGACCGAATGCGGACAGACGAAACTGCATTGCCCGCACTGGATGCACAGGTCCTCGCGCCAGATTGGCACTTCCTCGGCAATATTTCGTTTTTCCCAGGCCGCGGTTCCCGATGGAAAGGTCCCGTCCACCGGCATGGCGCTGACCGGGATCAGGTCGCCATCCCCTTCAATCATCCGCGCCGTTACCCGGCGCACGAAGTCCGGTGCGTCGTCCGGAACGGTTGGCGGCCGTTCGAACGGGCTCGACGCCTGCGCTGGAACCTTGACTTGATGCAATCGGCCAAGCGCGCCGTCGACGGCGGCAAAGTTCTTCTCGACAATTTTCTTGCCTTTGCGACCATAGGACTTGGAGATGGCGTGTTTGATGCGCTCAATGGCCTCGTCGCGCGGCAGCACTCCCGACAGCGCAAAAAAGCAAGTCTGCAGGATGGTGTTGACGCGGCCGCCGAGGCCAAGTTCGTGGGCCGCCGACATCGCGTCGATGACATGAAATTTCAGCCCCTTGGCAATGATCTGTTGCTGCATCGCATGCGGCAGCTGCGCCCACACCTCCTCAGGTCCATAAGGGCTGTTGAGCAGGAAGGTCGCGCCGGGCGCCGCCAGCTTCAGCACGTCGCTCTTCATGACGAACTGGAACTGGTGACAGGCCACGAAGCTTGCCGAACGGATCAGGTAGGGAGCCCGGATCTGGTGAGGCCCGAATCTGAGATGCGACACCGTCTGGGCCCCGGACTTGTGGGAATCATAAACGAAATAGCCCTGCGCATAGCTCTCCGCGTCTTCGGCGATGATCTTGACGCTGTTCTTGTTGGCGCCAACGGTTCCGTCCGACCCCAGCCCGAAAAATACCGCCCGAACCACATCGGCGGGTTCCGTCTGATAGCTTTCATCGACCTCGAGACTGGTATGCATGACGTCGTCATTGATGCCGACAGTGAAGCCGTTTTTGGGTTTGGGCTTTGCCAGTTCATCGAACACAGCTTTTGCCTGGGCCGGCGTGAAATCTTTCGACGACAGGCCGTAACGTCCGCCGACAATTCTCGGCATGTGGCCATAGGTGCCCTCGGCAACGGCGTCGGCCAGCGCTGCCACGACATCGAGATAAAGCGGTTCGCCCGTGGCGCCCGGTTCCTTGGTGCGGTCGAGCACGGCGATCGAGCGGCAGCTTGCGGGAAGTACCGCCAGCAAATGCCTGACCGAAAACGGCCGGTAGAGCCGAACCGTGACCATGCCCAGCTTTTCACTGCGAGCGCACAGATCGGCGACAGTCTCGCGAACGACTTCGGCGCCCGATCCCATGATCAGAATAATCCGTTCGGCATCCGGCGCGCCAAAATATTCGAATGGCTGGTACGCGCGTCCGGTCAATTCCGCGAACCGTGCCATTTCCCCCGCAACAATATCCGGTGTAGCCGCATAAAATCTGCTTGCCGCTTCGCGGCCCTGAAAGAACACATCCGGATTTTGCGCGGTTCCGCGCACAAACGGATGCTCGGGGCTGAGCCCGCGATCCCGATGCGCCCTGACCAGATCGTCATCGATCATCGCCCTGATATCCAAATCGTCGATCAGCCTCAGCGTGTTGACCTCGTGCGAGGTCCTGAACCCGTCAAAGAAATGCACAAACGGAATCCGCGATTTCAGCGTCGATGCCTGGGCCACAAGTGCCATGTCATGGGCTTCCTGCACCGAGTTCGAGGCGAGCATGGCAAAGCCGGTGGACCTGACCGCCATCACATCCGAATGATCGCCGAAAATGGACAGCGCCTGCGTTGCAATCGACCGCGCCGCCACGTGAAAGACCGCAGGCGTCAGTTCGCCGGCGATCTTGAACATGTTCGGGATCATCAACAGCAAGCCCTGCGAGGCGGTAAATGTCGTCGTCAGGGCACCGGCCTGCAGCGAACCATGAACAGTGCCCGCAGCCCCGCCCTCGCTCTGCATCTCCTGGATGACCGGGGTATTGCCCCAGATATTGGTGATCCCCGCCATGGTCCATTCATCGGCCAGTTCGGCCATCGGTGAGGACGGCGTGATCGGGTAGATCGCGCAGACTTCGTTTACACGGTAGGCGATATGGGCAACCGCGGAGTTGCCATCCATCGTGGCCTTTGAACTTTCACGCTTGGCCATGGGACGCATTCTCCGGGATCATGTCGATGGCGTGGCAGGGACATTGCTCGAAACAGACCGCGCAGCCGGTGCATTTGTCATAGTCGAAAGCATAGCGCTTTCCCGGCCCGAGCTTGATGATGGCCTGCTCGGGGCAAGCCGCGTAGCAATTGTCGCATTCATAACAGTCGCCGCAGGAATAGCAGCGCTGCGCCTCGTAACGCGCTTCGGCATCGTTCAGCCCGGCGATGATCTCGGAAAAGTCCTCAAGCCGCGCCTCCACCGGAAGCTCGCCCTGCGTGCGCGCATCGGCGTCCGAATAGACCGGAAGATGCAGCATCTCGAACCCGACGATCGGCGCTGCCGCCTCTGCCGTGCAGGTCGCGTCATTCAGCCAGGCGTCGATATTGCGCGCGGCGCGTTTGCCCTGTCCGGTCGCAATCGTCACCGACTGCTCGCCCGGGATCAGATCGCCGCCGGCAAAGATCCCGGTGGCGCCGGTCATCAGCTCCGGCCCTACCTTGACGGCGCCATCAGCGGTAAATTCAATGCCCGGAACATCGCGCAGGAAATGACTGTCGCTCTGCTGGCCGAGCGCCAGTACAACCGCGTCCGCTGTCAGTGTTTCATATTCACCGGTGGCCCTGGGCCTCCCGCCCTCGTCCAGCTCCATCCGTTCAACGGTGAGTTCGGAGCCTGAAATATCCTTGATCGCCGTCAGCCACTTGATCTTGATTCCCTCGGCCAGCGCCTCCTCCGCTTCGAACTGGTGGGCGGGCATGTGGTCGCGGTCACGCCGGTAGACAATCAACGTTTCAGTGGCACCCAGTCGTTTGGCGGTGCGGGCGGCATCCATCGCGGTGTTGCCGCCGCCATAGACGATGACCCGCCGGCCAAGCAGCAGCGGCTTGCCTTCGCTGGCATCGTGCAGGACCGAGACCGCATCGACAACCCGCGCGGCGTCGCGGGCGGGGATATCGACCCGCTTTCCCAGCCCTGCGCCAATCGCCACGAAAACCGCGTCGAAACCGCCTTCCTGTTTCTCCGCCAACAGATCGCTCACCTTGTGATTGGTGACGATCCGGACACCCAGCGCTTCCACCCGGGCCACCTCCCGCGCCAGTTCGGCGCGTGGCAGCCGGTAGGCCGGAATTCCGAAATGCATCATCCCGCCGGCAACCGGTCCGGCCTCGCGGATTTCGACCTGGTGGCCAAGCCGGGCCAGATGATAGGCGGCAGACAGGCCGCTCGGCCCGGCTCCGACAACCAGTACTTTCTTGCCCGATTTTGGCTTTGCGACGGTGAAACCCCAACCTTCCTGATTGGCCAGATCCCCCAGAAACCGCTCAACCGCGTGAATGCTGACCGGCGCATCGACCTGGCCGCGGTTGCATCCGCTCTCGCACGGATGATAGCAAACCCGGCCATGAACCGCAGGCATCGGATTGTCGGCCACCAGAAGCTCCCAGGCCTGCCGGTAACGCCCGGCCCGGGCTTGGTCAAGCCAGCCTCGGATGTTTTCGCCCGCCGGACAGGCATGGCTGCACGGTGGCGTCAAATCGACATAAAGCGGCCTTTGCCGGCGGACCGGACCGGTGCCACCGGTGGCCGTCAAGTCAACGGCTGGCGTGAAATCGCGGAGTCCTGTTTTCATCGCCTGTCCACTTCCGTAAACCTCATGAAGTGGAACACTACAGGCCTGGAAACCGGCTGCATTGATGTATGTCATGTCCGGCGCGGAACGTGGCGAAGTCCGCCCTCACCCTTTGAGCGATTGGTCCCGGGCTGTTCTCTTGCGACGCTTTGTGCTTGTGTTTCGAATGTCCGCGAACGGCCTGGCTGCAACAGGCCACACCCGTTTACCGGTCTGTTTGTCGCGTCAATCGCCGCCTGGCAGGTCACCTCGCGCAGCTTGAACGGCTCGGCCCCGTGCCAGCACGCCTCCGGTCGCGGGTTCGCTCACGCCGGTGGTGCCGGGATAGGTCAGGGCCAGCCCCCTGAGCGAGCGCACCGCCAGCCAGGCCCAGGCTTCAGCCTCCATCGAATCTCCATTGAGCCCGGCCTCTTCGGCGACAATCACGCGACCGGTGTGCCGTGCGGCCACCGTCAGGTCCTCGACGATCAACCGGTTGTGCCGCCCGCCGCCGCTCAGGATCCATAATCTGGGTTTGTCCGGCAGATGCGTCTGGGCCTTGGCGATCGCCGCCGCGGTCACAAAGGCCAGCGTCCTCGCCCCGTCTTCGAGCCCGGCTTCGGTGTCATCGGGCAACACGAAATCGTTGCGATCCAGCGATATGCGGTCCTTGGCCGAGAAGAACGGCGATTCCAGATAGCGGTTTGCGAGACCCGCCAGCACCCGGCCTTCCGATGCGATGGCACCGCCTGAATCGTAGGGGATGCCGGCATGGCGCGCCACCCACTGGTCGATCAGCGTGTTGCCGGGGCCGCTGTCAAATGCCAGCAACTCGCCGTCTTTCCCGATATAGGTGATGTTCGAGATGCCGCCGATATTGACGAACACAACCGGTTTTTCGTCGGCCCATTCGCCCGTCAGCCCTGAAGCCAATGCGCGGTGATAGCCTGGAACCAGCGGCGCGCCCTGCCCGCCCAGCCGCATGTCGTGGGCGCGAAGGTCAAAAACCACGTCGATGCCAAGCCGTTTGGCCAACCGCTCGCCATCGCCCAGTTGCACCGTCAACCCGTCGAGCGGCCGGTGCAACACCGTCTGGCCGTGAAAGCCGATCACATCGACATCCGCCGCACCCAGCCCCTCGCGCGCCAGAAACGCCTCGACAGCGGAGGCATGCCGGTCAGTCAGTTCGCTCTCCAGTTCGGCGAGATCGCCCGGACGTTCGTCGCGCTGCTTGATCGCCTTGGCAACGTCCAGGGATTGCTCCAGCCGCTTGCGAAACCGCGCGTCGTAGGGCGTGAATGCAGAGGGGCCTCGCCGCACAATGCCATCGCCGTCGGTTTCCAGCATGGCCAGATCGATGCCATCCATCGAGGTGCCGCTCATCAGCCCGATTGCCCGCATCGCCGTGTCGTGTGTCGCCATTGAATTCATTCCCGCTGCCTGTGCTGCCCCGCTGCCGGAGAGAATCAGCCTTGCCGTCAACCGGAAACCTACATGCGCGCACAACCCACGTCAGCATCTGCAATTGGCCGGCTTCAGTTGAATGCGCCTGCCGCTAGTGTTAAAGGCCCGCCCGGGCGCCACACACCGGTCGACGCCCGATTTGTTTCCGGTACAGCCGAGATAACCGCAAGGACAGTGATATGTCAGCCTTCAAGTCCGATTTCCTGCGCACTCTTTCCGAGCGCGGGTTCATTCACCAGACCTCCGACGAGTCGGGTCTTGATGATTTGTTCCGGTACGAGACCGTGACTGCCTATATCGGCTTCGATCCGACCGCGCCGAGCCTGCATGCCGGCGGTCTGATCCAGATCATGATGCTGCACTGGATGCAAAAGACCGGCCATCGCCCCATCGCCTTGATGGGCGGCGGCACCGGCATGATCGGCGATCCGTCCTTCAAGGATGAAGCACGCAAACTGCTGACACCCGAACTGATCGACGAGAACATCGCCGGCATCAAGAGCGTGTTTGCCAACTACCTTGATTTCGGTGACGGTCCGAAAGATGCGGTGATGGCCAACAACGCCGACTGGCTGATGGGCATCAACTACGTCGAATTCCTGCGCGATGTCGGTCGTCATTTCTCGGTCAACCGCATGCTGGCGTTTGATTCCGTCAAGACCCGGCTCGACCGCGAGCAATCGCTGTCGTTCCTGGAATTCAACTACATGATCCTCCAGGCCTACGACTTCGTCGAATTGAACAAGCGCTATGGCTGCCGCCTGCAGATGGGCGGATCGGACCAGTGGGGCAACATCATCAATGGCATCGACCTCGGTCACCGCATGGACTGCCCGCAGCTTTACGCGCTGACCTCGCCGCTGCTGACCACATCATCGGGCGCCAAGATGGGCAAATCCGCCAATGGCGCGGTCTGGCTCAACGCCGACATGCTCAGCGCCTACGAGTTCTGGCAATACTGGCGCAACAGCGAGGACGCCGATGTCGGTCGCTTCCTCAAGCTCTACACCACCATGCCGCTGGATGAGGTTGCCCGGCTTGAAGCCCTGGGTGGCGCCGAGATCAACGAGGCCAAGAAGGTTCTGGCGACCGAAGTCACCGCCATGCTGCATGGCCGCGCCGCAGCCGAGCAGGCTTCAGAGACCGCGCGCAAGACGTTTGAGGAAGGCCGGACCGCAACCGATCTGCCCACCATCACGGTCGCCTCATCCGAGCTTGAGGCCGGCATCGGCCTCTTGGCGCTGTTCGTTCAGGCTGGTCTGGCCGGCTCCAACGGTGAAGCCCGCCGTCACGTGCAGGGCGGCGCCATCAAGCTCAACGATGTGGCAATCAGCGACGACAAGACCCTGGTCAACACCGGCTATCTCAATGATGACGGCGTGATCAAACTGTCGCTCGGCAAAAAGAAGCACGTGCTGGTCCGCCCGCAATAATCTTCGGCGACAACAGCTTTAAAAAAGCACGACCGCCCGATCCCCGGATCCGGCGGTCTTTTTTGTGGCCTACAAAATTCAGGGCCTGAACTCGAATATCGAACGGAAGACACCCGGCGCGATGACCGACAGCGGGTTGACCTGCAAAAGCGGCGATTCGGTCTTGCCGGCAAGCCGGAAGGTAATCCCGAACAGTCCGCGGTCCCTGCCATTGCCCAACAGCAGCCCGATCACCGGCACCTCCGCAAACAACCGGTTGATGCCATAGGCAAGCATGATAGTTCCAGTCATATCCATGTTGCCCTGGGCATCGTGAACCAGCCCCTGGAACGACGCGCCGATTTCCGGGCCGCGGATAATGCCTTCACTGACCCGGAGTTCGCCATTGCCGGACACAACCTGGGCATTGGCCACCTCGAAGCGCGCCTGCGATACGTTGACATCGGCCTTGGCCGCATCCTTGAGGCTCCGGCCGTCCTTCTTGCTTGGTGTGGACACCAGTGATTCAAGCCGTGGCTCGCCGACAAGCATGAAATTCCGCACATCGATCACGCCGCGGCGCAGGGGACTGCCGCTGCTCTTGAGCCTGACGTTGAGCAGCCCGCCGCGCATCCGGGAATAGACCCCGGCAAACCGGGTGATGGCGCCGGCATCGCCGCTGGTAATCTCAACAATTTCATCGGCCTTGCCGCCCGAAACCTTCATCACCAGCGCCTGGCCGCTCTTGGTGACCGCCTTGAAATCGAGAAGCTCGATGCGATCGCCCTGCCCGCTGTAACTTATGCTCCCCGACGAAAGCCTTTCATCGGAATAGCCGTAGACTGTCTCGACAGCGCCGGACAACTCGATTGTGGCAGCTTTCGAATTGTCCTCCGCACTCGCTCCTTCGGCGGATTTGGCAAGCTCGATGAGCGGGCGCGCATCAATCGACTTGCCGCCAAGCTTGATATGATAGGCATTGCCGTTGCCGGTGATATCGACCCGGTAATCGTCCCGCGACGACAGTGCGACATGATCGAATTTCGCGGTGGACAACCGCCCCTGCTTGAGTGTCACCGCACCGGTTGATTCAAACCCGTCCCCGGACAATTTCATCTCGGAGAGCCTGGTCACATCGCCTTCCGTCTGCATCCCGAACCGCAAGCTGGCGGCAATGCCCTTGTCTTTGGTCCAGCCGATGCCCGGAACCGTGAGTTTCGACGGCTTGAGGTCGAGATTGACATCCTGCCGGCCATCCGCGTCAACCTTCAGGACAAAGCCCACCGGTCCGGATATCAGATCGGTGATGCCGGGCGCCAGCTTTCCCCACGCATCCGGGCTCAGCGTTCCAGACAGTTCGCGCCGCGCTGCGACAGTAGATCCGCCAACCGGCTGCACCACATCCAGCGTCATTCTGGCCCCGTCTACCAGCGCATCGGCTTTCAGTTCGGCTTGTTCCGGCGTGACATAGAGGCTGCCATCCATTTCCGTCAGCATCCGGCCCTCGACCGGCTTGTCGATGTCGACGCCGTGCATCTTGAGATCGACGGTCCAGTCGGGCGGTGGCGGCGATTGTTCGGCGATGAGCCCGAATCGCGCCGTCACGGTTGAGGAAATCTCTCCGCTGAGCTCTGCCGGTTTGAAACCGATCTGATCGAGAGCATTGATCGGATGATAACTGATCAACTCGGCAACCGCATCCGCGTTGCCGCTGACCGACATGGTCAGTTCGGCCATCAGCGGCTTCTCGTTGGTGGCCGGGATCGAGAAGGTCGCGTCCGTCACATCCACGGTCCGCCCGGTCGGAAAAAACGCAGTCGCGGACTCAACCTTTAGGCTCACCGTTGTCCCGCGCAGGCGCATGTGGCCGACCGTGTCGCGCAACGGCGGTATATTGCCTGCAACATTCATTCGCGCGCGCTCGACATCAAAATCGATCTGCAACTGGTTTTCGTCAAAACTGACGTTTTCATATGGTTTGTAATGGCCGGCAGGCGCTGCCAGTTGGATCTGGCCATTGCTCACGGTGCCGCCGTAAAGATTATCCAGCACCCATTTGCGCGCCAGCTTGCCGACCCAGTAGGGCCAGAACTGCTTGACCGCAGCCATGGACATTCGCGGCGCCCGCGCCACAAGATTTATTTCCGGTGAAATACCTTCAACAAAACGCCAGGATGCTGACCCGACCATGTCGCCCTGCGGGGTAGCCAGCGCCAGTTCCTCAGCCACAAGCAGCCGCTGTGCAGCGTCGAAGCGTCCCAACGCCTTGCCGTCAAACTGTATCGGCGCCTCGTCGGAATCGCCCGGCGCGGCGAGACCTTTCTTGACCACGAAATCAAAGGCGATGCCCTCGCCCTCGATTTCCTCGATCCTGTCGGCGTCAATCAAGCCGCCCGTGAACGGTAATACCGTCTCGCCAATCCTGATGACGGATGGCGTAATCTCGAGTTTGTTCGCCTCTGGCATGTAGACAAGACGAACCCGGGCCTCGCGCAGGGACGCCTGTACACCACCCATCGTGATCGTGCCGTCCAATGCGTTGAGCCTGACTGACAGCGCCGGCTGTTTGCCCGGTTCGGCCCGCGAGGCATTGAACGATATCGCCAGCGGAGTCGATACGCCGTTCTGACGGTCGACCGAGCCTTCCGTCAGGAAGTCCAGGGCGAAACCGTCGATCTTCGCGGAAATTTCCGAGAGGCCGACGCCGGTGACCGGCCCTTGGGCTGTTCCCCGGATCGCTATGGCGCGCCCGGCGCGCACAAGGTTTGCCTCGATTTCATAATGCCGCCCGTCAATCCTGCGCACCTCGGCATTCTCGATCTCGATCCCCCGACCGGTTCCCGATATTGTAATGCCGGAAAACCGGAACGCCCCGGCCTCGACGGCATCGATCTGCCCCGCGACACGGTTCAGCACCAGGAACATCTGTTCCATCATCTCGCCGGTGGCATCGACGCGGAAACTGGCAAGATCGGTGAGGTTGAACCCATTGCTTTCAGGCGCGGTGAGGCCAACGCCGGATATATCCACCGAAGCGACCGACAGTTTCCCCGACAGCAACGCCACCGGATCGAGCGCGATCAGAACGCTTTCGGCATAACTGGGCGGCGAGGATCCGTCGCGTCGCGCAATCGAGACATCGTGCGCCACAAGCGCAAGCTGTCCGCGCGGTGTCAGGCGCAGCGCCGCCGAGCTCAATTCCGCCCGGTTGTCAGGTCCCACCGCCTGAGCCAGGGCAATCTGCGCCCTGGTCCGGACAAATCCGTCTGCGACCCCCGCCTCCAGCAGCGCCAGCCCCGCGCCGGCAAGCAGGGCCAGAAGCAGGACGGAAACAAACAGCCAGCGCAATGCCGACCCGGGCCAGCGCCGCCGATGATGGCCACGCACCAGGATCTGGTCATCAGCGGTGGCTGACGGCAACTCATGCAGCGCGACAATGTCGCGTTTTCTGAAATGAACCTTGTCGATCGGATGATCCGGCATGGGCGCGTGAAGGCAGCTTTCTTTATACTGGTGATTCTGTTGGACTGTTGCCCTTGCGTTTATATATCGCCTCGGGACACGGTCACCTGCAAATCAGTCACGTTAAACGGCGAAAGGTAATCTGGATGAGCGAACTTGTGGAAGGCATGACCGCACCGCAATTTGATCTGCCACGCGATGGCGGCGGAAACGTGTCACTGGCAGGCTTGGCCGGCAAAATTGTGGTGCTTTATTTCTACCCCAAGGATGACACCAGCGGCTGCACCGTTGAGGCGATTGACTTTACCGCCCTGTCTGCGGATTTCGCCAAGGCGGGCGCCGTGGTGGTTGGCATGTCACCCGATCCGGTGAAGGCCCACGACAAGTTCATCGCCAAGCATGAACTTGGCATTATCCTCGCCTCCGACGAGGACAAATCGGTGCTTGAGGCCTATGGCGTCTGGAAGGAAAAGAGCATGTACGGGCGCAAATACATGGGTGTCGAGCGCTCCACCTTCCTCATCGACGCCGACGGAAAGATTGCCAGGATCTGGCGGAAGGTGAAAGTCGCCGAGCATGCGAGGCAAGTGCTCGAAGCGGTGCAGGCGCTTTGATCAGGCTACGGAGCCCCTATGGTGAGTGATCGTCAGCCTGTTCTTTCGCTGCGCGATGGCGCGGCGCGGGCCATTCTCGCCGCGGACCTGGATGACAAGACCGCGCTGGCCCAGGATGTTGCCAACCGCTGGCATGCGCGCCGGCTGTCGCTGCGCACTCCACTGGACGCGCTTGCGCCGGTGCGGCCGGGCCGGCCCGCCAGGCCGGAGCTGGTTCCGCCGACACAGGTGGCGCGGCGTTCGCTCAACTCGCTGCGCGGCCGGATCTCGCTTCTGCACGCCATCGCCCATATCGAACTCAACGCCATCGATCTGGCACTTGATATCGTCGCCCGGTTTGCCGCTGCCCCCATGCCACAGAGTTTTTTCGACGGCTGGATGCAGGTTGCCTTCGAAGAAGCCAAACATTTCAATATGGTGCGGCAGCGCCTTCGTGCGCTGGATGCCGACTACGGCGACATGCCCGCCCATGACGGACTTTGGCAGGCAGCGCACGACACCCGCAATGACCTGACTGCGCGGCTCGCCGTGGTGCCGCTCATTCTCGAAGCAAGGGGGCTTGATGTCACGCCCTCGTTGCGGGCAAAGATGCGTGAAGCCGGCGATGAGGAAAGCGCTGCGGTACTCGATGTGATTTACGAGGACGAGAAGAAACATGTCGCGATCGGCGCCAAATGGTTCCGGTTCATTTGCGCTCGCGAAGGCAAGGATCCGGCGGAAACCTTCCGGCTGCTGGTGCGGGCCAATTTCCGCGGCGCGCCCAAGCCGCCGTTCAACAACCTTGCCCGCGCCGCCGCCGGCCTCACCCCCACCTTCTACCGCGCACTTTCAAGCCAAAACATGTCGTAAGGCGCATCAATCGACGCTCACGGGCGCCGTTTCAAATGTTTGTTAACCTTAACAGGGTGTAATCGACCTCGATCAATCAACGGCAACCCGTTCTGACGAGGAATTATTCAGTGTCGCAGAGACAGGACAGCCGCGTATTTGGCAAACGGCCGAAACGTTCCCATACCATCATCTTTGCCAGCGGTGACACCATCCGTCACATGACCATTCGCCCCTGGATTGCCGGGCTGAGCATGTCTGTGCTTGGCGTCATGGCTATCGGCTATCTGGCGGCAACGTCCTATCTGGTGCTGCGCGACGATCTGATCGGCGCTTCGATGGCCCGGCAGGCCCGCATGCAACACGCTTACGAGGATCGTATCGCCGCCTTGCGCTCCCAGGTTGACAGGGTCACCAGCCGGCAGTTGCTCGACCAGCAACTGATGGAGGAGAAGGTGGCCGAGCTGATCGCCCGCCAGGACGCGTTAAGCAATCGCCACGGCAAACTCGGACCATTGCTTGAACGGGCCGGCGCCCTCCCGGCACACATCCCGATCCCGATAGAAAATCCGAACAAACAGGCCGGACTTTCAAATGCGTCAGTCAAGACCCAGCGCCTGGCCACGCTCACCGCTCAGCCCGAGATTCTTGCCGACCCGGCCAGCCTGCACGTCAATCCGCTCGCCTACGCGGCGACCCCGGACGCCGGAACCAAAGAAACCGTCGGCGAAAGGGCAGACCGGATATTCTCGACCGTCACCCTGTCGCTCAAATCCATCGAGCGTGAACAGATCGCAAAGATGCAGGGCCTCGCAATCGACGCCTTCGAGACCGCGTCCGAGATCGACGGCATCATCAAGTCTGCGGGTCTTCCCGCCGCCTCCATGGATGACATGGCCATCGGTGGTCCGTTTGTGCAGCCCAACAATCCGAATGCGTTCGAGTCCACCCTCGACGATCTCGACCAGGCCCTCGACCGCCTGGACACGGTCAGGCGCCATGCCCGCGAACTGCCGATCGGCATCCCCACCCCGGGACGGGACATCACCTCGCGCTTCGGCAACCGCCGGGATCCGTTTCTAAGCCGGCTTGCGTTTCATGGCGGTATCGACTTCCGCGCTCCCACTGGCACGCCGGTTTACAGCACCGGGTCCGGTGTCGTCACTCACGCCGGACGCAAAGGCGGTTACGGCAAGATGATCGAGATCGATCACGGCAACGGCATCACCACACGCTACGCCCACCTTGCGGGGGTTGAGGTTCGCAAAGGCGATCATGTGACGAGTGGCGTCCGCATTGGAAAATCAGGTTCCACCGGCCGCTCCACCGGCCCTCACCTGCACTACGAGATCCGCCGCGACGGCAACGCCGTCGATCCGATGCGCTACCTCAAGGCGGCCCAGAAGCTCAAACCGCTGATGGTGTCGAACTGACCGCCAGCTGTTGCCGCACGCTCCCCACCTGACCAATTGAAAGCTTCGCGCTTCTTTTGCCGGTTGCCATCCATTGAAATTCCGTGTGGTCGGCGTTGACGTCAAACGGGGGCAGACGGCGCGATTCCGGGCTTTTCCTTGACTTAATGCACTGCAACGACTATTCGGAAGCCAATGGGCTCGCGTTCAAGGCGCGCGCCCGCGCATTGTCGCAAACTCCGAAACGGAAAACGCTCCCAATTGACCACTTTTGCTGATCTTGGCTTAAGCCAAAAAGTATTGTCTGCCGTTGCTGACGCAGGCTACACGACGCCAACTCCGATCCAGGAAGGCGCAATTCCTCCGGCGCTCGAACGGCGTGACATTCTGGGCATCGCCCAGACCGGAACCGGCAAGACGGCGGGCTTCGTGCTGCCGATGCTGACCATGCTCGAAAGAGGCCGCGCCCGGGCGCGGATGCCGCGCACCCTGATCCTTGAACCGACGCGCGAACTCGCTGCGCAGGTTCACGAAAATTTCGAGAAATACGGCAAGAATCACCGCCTCAACATCGTGCTGCTGATCGGCGGCGTCTCGTTTGACGAGCAGGACCGCAAGCTCGAGCGCGGCGCCGATGTGCTGATCGCCACACCGGGCCGGTTGCTCGACCACACCGAACGCGGCAAGCTGCTGATGACCGGCGTCGAACTTCTGGTTATCGACGAAGCCGACAGAATGCTCGACATGGGCTTCATTCCCGATATCGAACGCATCGTCAAATTCATTCCCTTTACGCGCCAGACACTGTTTTTCTCGGCCACCATGCCGCCCGAAATCCAGAAGCTTGCCGACACGTTCCTGCAGAATCCTGTCCGCATCGAGGTGGCGCCGCCGTCTTCGACCGCGGCCACGGTTGTTCAGCAGCTTGTTGCCTGCGGCGGCAAGGATTTTGAAAAGCGCGAACGCCTGCGCGAGTTGATCCGGTCACAGACCGACCTGACCAACGCCATCATTTTCTGCAATCGCAAGAAGGACGTGGCTGATCTTTACAAATCGCTTGAAAAGCACGGCTTCTCCGTTGGAGCCTTGCATGGCGACATGGATCAGCGCTCGCGCACCAACATGCTGCAGGGCTTCAAGGACAACGAGATCACGCTGCTTGTGGCTTCAGATGTCGCTGCTCGCGGGCTGGATATTCCGGCTGTCAGCCATGTCTTCAATTTCGATGTTCCAATCCATGCCGAGGACTATGTCCACCGCATCGGCCGCACCGGTCGCGCCGGTCGCGCCGGCGCGGCGTTCACCATGGTGACACGTCGCGATGCCAAATATGTCGACGCAATCACCAAATTGATCGACCGCGAGATCGAATGGCTCGATGGCAAGGACGCCATCGAAGCTACCTCCGGGGACAGTGACGAAAAGCCAGGCCGCGGCCGCCGCAGTGACAGCAAGGGGACGGCGCGCAGGTCCGGTCGTGACGACAAGCGGGGACGCGACGACAAGCCCGCGCCCGTCGCGGTGGCGAAAGATGTGCCTGAACCGGCAGCGGACGAACCGGCCAAGACCGCCGCAAAACCTGCTCCGAAGCAGAATCGCGAAGAGCGTCAGCCGCGGCAACGCGCGCCGGAACCGGCCAACGCCAATGCAAACGCCAATGATGACCGCAACAACCGGAATCGCAATCGCCATAACCGCGACAATGATGATCGCGACCCCACCCCTGTCGGGTTTGGCGACGAAATTCCCGCATTCATGATGATCGGCAGCTGAAACTGATCTGTCTATGACGAGTCAAGCCGCCGGCAGCGATGCAGGCGGCTTTTTTCATGCCTTGGTGGATCCGGTACCGCACTGTCTCGGCACACCGCTTTGCTATTTTCTGGTTCGCAACGCCGCTTCCCAGGCAAGACCGATCCATGTCGCGAGATCTTCGGGATCATCCTGCGCCGCCTCGGGGATCGACCAGTAGGGCATCGCCACCGGCTTGGTCTTGCCGTCAGGAATCCATTGGCTGGCGCCCGCGGCTGCAAATCTCGGCGCGCTCTCGGCATCCGCCTTGAGCAGGATGTCGCCGCTCACCTCGAGCGCCAGGATTATGCCCTGATGATAGATCCCCTTGCCGCCGAACATGCGTTTGATGGCAACCTCTCCAAGGCTGTCAAACATCTCGCGGATCCGTTCATTGTCCATCCGACTGTTCCCCGCTTTCCGTCACGCCGCCGGCCCGCCGAACAGCCTCGGGCGTATCCACATCCAGCCGTGCCGCCGGTCCGATCTCGACATCGATCACCGGCCATGCGCCGCTTTCAACGAGCGTCCGCGCACCCACATCACCGGACAGGTGCATGGCTTCGGCAAAAGCGGCGCGGGGCAGGATGACCGGATTGCCGCGGCGCGCACCATCACAGGCACGGACAATGGCGCGGCCATTGTTTCGGGCAAAACTCTCGATCAGCGCGTCCAGATGCCCGGTTTGCACCGCCGGCATGTCGGCCAGCAGAACCAGCGCTCCCGAAACCGTATCGTCGAGTGCAGCAAGTCCGTGCTTGAGTGACGATGCCATCCCGGAGGCGAACTCCGGATTGGCAGCCAGCTGCACATCCAGACCGGAAAGCCTCGCCGCAACATCTTCGCCACGATGACCGGTGACCACGATCGTCGCGGCAGCTTTCGAGGCCAGCGCCGTCCGGGCCATTCTGCGGATCAGCGCTTCGCCATCGAAATCCGCCAGCAACTTGTGGCCCGCCGCTTCGCCCATGCGGCTGGCCCGGCCCGCGGCAAGCAGCACCACCCCGACCCGGACACCGGATCGGTCGTTGGCTTTTGCCGGATCCGGCTGCCTTGGCTGAGGCCGGGTTGCGATTTCTTTGAGGAGTCCGCCCACGCCCATACGGGTGATGTCGAGCGCAGACGGCGCTTGCCCGGTAAGGATGCGCGCCAGCACCCAGTCAAAACCGTTTTCCTTGGGACTGCGGGCGCAGCCCGGCGCGCCGATCACCGGTGTGGCGCCAACCGATCCCAGCACCAGCAGATTGCCCGGATCAACCGGCATGCCAACCCGTTCAACCTCTCCCCCGGCGCTGCCGATTGCAGCAGGAACGACATCCTCCGGATCTGTGACGGCCGAAGCGCCAAAGATGACCACCAGATCATATTTCGCACTCATCCGGACCAGTTCGCCGCTCACCGCATCGACGGTGTGAGCAGTCCGGCTTTCCTCGATCAGGGTGGAGCCGCTCAGAGCCAGGCGGTTGGTCAGAAGCGCGCGCGTCTTGTCCATCACCGAGGGCTTGAGCGTCGGCAGCATGGTCGCAATCAGTCCGGCGCGTACCGGCTTGTACGGCAGGACCCGCGCCATGTTGCGCGCAGTCATGGCGTCTCGCGCGTGCTTGAGCGAAACACTGTTCACCGCCAGCGGAATGATCTTGATCGTTGCCACCATCTCGCCGGGCTGCACCGGCGTCTGATCGGACAGACAGGCGAATGTGATGGCCGGGTCGATGGTGTTGAAATGATCGACAAGCAGCCGCTCGGCGCGGAACACTCCGGCTTCTGTGGCATGCAGATTGACCCGTCCTGTCGAGGCGTTGGCGGCACGGATATTGGCGCCTTGAAAGGCTTTTGCCAGCGCATCGGCGGCCGCATCTTCGGCGACATCGCCGTCTTGCAACAGCGCAACGATCACCTCTGCAATCCCGCTCTGCTCAAGCAGCATCAGGTCCGTTGCATTGAGCATATGCCCTTTCTTCAGCCGCAACGTGCCGACAGACATGGAATGCGCAAGCAGCGCACCTTCGGCTTTCTCAAGCGGGATCGGGCCAAATTTCATGTATCGGATACTCTTTGGCCGGAGGCCGCTGTGTCGACAGGACGGCGCAACGCCAAAACCGTCTGAGCCAGGATCGCGACAGCGATCTCGGAGGGACTTTGGGCACCTATATCCAGACCGATGGGCGCTGCAATCCGGGCGATTTCCTGCCCGCTCACTCCCGCCTGCGTCAACCGCTCCACCCGCCGGGCATGGGTCTTGCGCGAGCCCAGCGCACCAACGTAGAACGCTTGCGCCTTTAACGCCGAGATCAGCGGCCAGTCATCTATCTTCGGATCGTGGGTCACTGCCACGAGCGCCGTGAACGCGTCCAAAGGCTGATCGTTCAGCGTGTCTTCAGGCCAGTCGGCAACCAGATCGACGCCCTCGAACCGCTCTTCGGTGGCAAAGGCCGTGCGCGGATCGATTACCTTGACATCAAACCCCGTCATGGCCGCCATCGGCGCCAGCGCCTGCGAGATATGCACCGCCCCGATGATCACCATCCTTGGCGACGGCAGATGCACATTGAGAAAGAACCTCTGGCCATCGGCCTCCACCGTACCCGACTTTCCCGACAGAAAAGCCTTGCCGATGGCCGCGCCCAGGTCGCCTGCAACAGGATCGCCCCGCATCACCAGCCGGTTGCGGCCGTCTTCCAGACCGGTGATCAGAATCGCTGCCTGCCTGTCGCGGCGCGCTGCATTGAGTTTCCTGAGCAGGTGCGGATCCATCAGCCCACCCGTTCCAGATAGACCCGGATCTTGCCGCCGCAGGACAATCCCACCCGCCAGGCGGTTTCGTCGGCCACGCCGAATTCGAGCATTTTCGGCTCTCCGCTGGCAATCACATCCGAAGCCTCTGAAATCACCGCGCCCTCGACGCAACCGCCCGACACCGATCCGCTGAAATTGCCGGTCGCATCAATCACCAGATGACTGCCGACCGGCCTGGGCGCCGACCCCCAGGTTTCAATCACCGTCGCCACCGCCACCTCGCGGCCATCAAGCATCCAGCGCTCGGCAACCATCAGCGGGTCGTGCTGGTCCTCTGCCGTCGCGCCCGAAGTCTGTGAAATCATGACTGCCTCCATCCGTTAGGCAGTAACTATGGCCACCGCGACCGTGTGAATTCAAGTGAGTTCGGGTGCGACATTAAAGATATCGGCGCGGATCGGCCTTCGCCGCATTCTTTTCGCCAAGCGCCGCCACCAGATCGGCCATCGCCTCGATATTGTGCACCGCGCGAAATTCATCGACATGAGCAAGCATGGTGCGCACGCCGCGGGCCCTGGCCTCAAATCCGTCGAATCTCAGCAGCGGATTGAGCCATATCAGCCGGCGGCAGGAACGATGCAAGCGGTCGATCTCGGCATCAAGTTCCTTAATCGAATCACGCTCCAGCCCGTCGGTGATCAGGATCACGACGGCCCCCTGCCCCAGAACCCGGCGCGACCATTGCCGGTTGAACAGCCTCAACGCCTCGCCGATTCGGGTGCCGCCCGACCAGTCCCTGACCGCGCCCGTGCATTGGTCGACCGCCTCGTCGGGGTCCTTGTTGCGCATCTGCCGGGTGATATTGGTCAGCCGCGTTCCGAACAGGAACGTATGCACGCCGCGCCGCTTCTCGCTGATCACATGCATGAAATGCAGGAAGATCCGCGTGTACTGGCTCATCGATCCGGAAATATCGGCGATGATGACCAGTGGAGGATGCACCTTCCGGCGCTTGCGGAACCGCGGCAGGATCAGATCACCCCCGGTGCGCATGGCAGCGCGCATGGTGGCGCGCGGATCGATCCGCTTCTGCAACGATGACGTCTTGTAGCGGCGCGTCTCCACCTGATCGAACGGCAGCGACAGCGCCGCGATCGCCCGCTTGGCCTGTGCAAGCTCGAGCGCGGTCATCTGGGCGAAATCCTGCTGCCTGAGCACCTCGTTGCCGGAAACCGTTTCCCTCGCGTCTATGTCGATGATCGGTTTGTCTTCCGGTGGCCGGTTTTTTTCATGCCCTTCAAACAGCGCCTGGCTGACCCGTGTTTCCCCGGCCTTGAGCTTTTCGCGCTGCTTGTTCTCCATCGCCACCGGAGAAAACATCGCGATCATTTTCTCGACCAGATCCCGCGTCCGCCAGAACAGCTTGAACGCCTGATCGAACACCTGGTGATCCTCGCGCCGCTTGACGAAGACCGAGTGCAGCACCCAGTAGAATTCCTCGCGGCTGCCGATACCGGCAATCTGCACCGCCTCCACCGCATCGCGCACGGCAGCGGGCCCGACCTTCAGCCCGGCCTTTCGCAGCACCCGCGCGAAATACACGATGTTGTCGACAATACGCCCGTCGCCATCCCTGAAGACAATCGCGTTTCCGGCTTGCGCCATCAAAGCCCCTGGGCCATCTCGGCCTTCACCTCGGCCAGCAGCTCGCGGCCCGCGCCGCTCTCGATGCGTGCGATGTCGTCCTGATACTTGAGCAAGGTCCCGAGCGTGTCGGAAACAGTTTCCGGATCAAGCGCCAGCCGGTCGAGCTCGGTCAATGCGGTGGCCCAATCAATCGTCTCGGCCACGCCGGGGCTCTTGAACAGGTCCATCTGCCGGAGCTTCTGGACGAAGGCGACCACCTGCCGCGACAGGTCTTCATGACAGCCCGGCGCTTTCAGGCGGATAATCTGCAGTTCGACCTCGGCTGACGGGTAATCGACCCAGTGATACAGGCAGCGCCGCTTCAGCGCATCATGGATTTCGCGGGTGCGGTTGGTGGTAATGATGACGATCGGCGGCTCTTGCGCGACAATGGTGCCGAGCTCGGGAATGGTCACCTGGTAATCGGACAGGATTTCCAGCAGGAACGCCTCGAATGCCTCGTCGGTCCGGTCGAGTTCGTCGATCAGGAACACCGGCGCCCGGCCCCCGGAGCCTTCCAGCGCCTGCAGGACAGGACGGCGAATCAGGTGTTTTTCCGAGAATATGTTGCGTTCGATCGCCGAGCGATCATCCTCGCCGGTTGCTTCCGCCAGCCGGATTTCCAGCATCTGCGCCGGATAGTTCCATTCATAGACCGCCGAGGACACATCGAGGCCCTCATAGCATTGCAGCCGGATCAGTGGCCGGTCCAGCGCCTTGGCCAGAACCTTGGCGATTTCGGTCTTGCCGACACCGGCCTCGCCTTCAAGAAACAGCGGTCGCTTCATCCGGAGTGCGAGAAACAACACGGTCGCCAGCGCCCGGCCGGCGACATAATCCTGACTCGAAAGCAGGGCCAGCGTTTCATCAATGGAGGTCGGCAGCGAATTGGTTATGGACATCGTGGCTCCGTCAGCAGGCAGATCGGGTCAACACCCCGGTCGAGGCTAAACAGTATGGTATCCGCGGTCCATATATAAAAGCGCCGGCGCGGGCTCTCCAATCCTCAGGCCAACCACTTCACCGATCATGATCGTATGTGTGGCCACCGGCTTCGCCTCGATCAAGCGGCAATCAAACACCGCCGTCGCCCCCACCAGCGCCGGCGCGCCGGTGGTGATCGTGTTCCATTCGGCCAGCGCAAAGCGCTCGTCGACATCGAGATGATCGAGACCTGAAAACGCCACCGCCAGTGGCTGGTGCTCCGACTTCAAGGTATTGAGCGCAAAGACGCCCGACTGGATGAAAAGCTCGTTTTGCGGGTTGGAATGATTGAGGCAAACCAGCAGCGTACCGGGATTGTCAGAAATCGAGCAGGCAGCGGTTACGGTCACGCCGCGGCGTACCCCATCCTGCACTGTGGTTGCGATTTGCACATGCCCGGCATAACGCGCCATCGCGTCGCGATAATCTTTGGAATCGATGGTTTGCCGTTTCAACACGCCTCAGCCTCAAACTTTGGATTGACCAAGGATCATACATAAAGGCCAAAGGTGAATTTGAAACCCACGCCCACGACTTTTTCTCGCCCATAGCCGCCGGGCGGACCTGTATCGGGCGGAATTTGCTTTGAGTTACAATCTTTGCTGGGCTAAATGTGGCCCATGATCATGCGCTGTCTGTTTTGCCTTCCGGCCTTCGTCCTGGCTCTCCTTGCCGTCGCCATGCCTGCGCGGGCGGACGCGCTGAATGTCGGCCTGGTCATCCCGCAATCCGGCCAGTTCAAGCTTCTGGGTGACCATGTCCGCGAGGCTTTCGGCATATGGGATACGGCCAATCCGGGCGCCTTGGCCGACATTGTCGAAGGCGACGACGACTGCACCCCCGAATCCGGCATCAATGCTGCCGCGGCCATGATCGAAGCCGGCGTCGATATCGTGGTCGGCTTTGTGTGCACCGAAAGCCTGGCTGCGGCACTGCCGATGCTGTCGGACGACAACATCCCGGTGATAACCCTGACGGTCCGCGCCGACATCATCGGCGAGGAAGCCTCGCGGCTCGGATGGAAGTTCTACCGCCTCGCCCCGCGCGCGAGTTCCGAAGCCGAAATCGCGGCGGAAGCTATCATGCGGTTTTGGGCGGACAAGCCATTCGCGCTGATTGAGGACGGAGCTATTTCAGGCCGCGAGCTTGTCGAGGCGATCAGGGTCAGACTGGAAGCACGGTCGCTCAAACCGGCCTTCGTGGATAATTACCGGCCCGGTCAGGCGACCCAGCCCAGCCTGGTGCGCAGGCTCAAGGCTGCCGGCGTTACCCGGGTCTTTGTCGGCGGAGAACGTCCCGATCTGGCAGTCATCGCACAGGAATCCCGGCATCAGAAGGTCGAATTCCAGTTCATGGGCGGTGACACACTCCATGCACCGGTGGGAGACGCTCCGCTGCCTGACGGAACCATCGCCGTGCTGTCCGCCGGCGCCGTTCCCGGCGCGGACGACGAGCGCGCGCGGCAGGCCTTTGCAGATCATGGCCTGATCGCCGAGGGACTGCGGATCCCCGCCTACGCCGCGGCTGAAATTGTCGGTGCGGCCGCCAACCGGCTTGGCTATGGCGAGACGGATCTGGAACATCTGCTTGCCGGCAACACCTTTGACACCGCGCTCGGCCCCGTCACCTTCGATGGGAACGGCGAGCGCCGCGAACCCGGCTTCGTGCTCGCCATTCAACAGAATGGAACCTTCAACCGGCTCAGCGTGGAAGACGCCGCGCGCCTGTCCGGTCAAACCCAGTGATGGACAAGCCGACGATGCAAACCGGACCGCGTAACCTGATCACCGATGTCGCCGGCCTGACCGTCGGCAATGCCAGCGATGCCAGGCTGAACTCCGGCACGACCGCTCTCCTGTGCGATCCGCCCGCAACCGCCGCCGTGCAGGTTCTCGGCGGTGCGCCCGGCACCCGTGAGACCGATCTGCTGGAGCCGCACAACACGGTTGAAACCGTCAACGGCATCGTCCTGTCCGGCGGCTCGGCCTTCGGCCTCGACGCGGCCAGTGGCGCGCAAGCCTTCCTGCGCGAACAGGCAAAGGGCTTCGAGGTCGGCCCGCACCGGATTCCGATCCTGCCGGCTGCGATCCTGTTCGACCTTATCAATGGCGGCGACAAGGAGTGGGGCCGGTACCCGCCCTATCGCGAACTGGGCTACCAGGCCGCCGCCGCGGCGAGCCGTGATTTCGCAATCGGCACCGCTGGCGCGGGCGTCGGCGCGTTGACCGCGACCTTCAAGGGCGGCCTCGGATCGGCTTCGTCACTGGTCGCGGGCAATCACATGATCGGGGCGCTTGTCGCCGCCAACCCGATGGGATCGGTGACCATTGGTGACACCCGGCATTTCTGGGCCGCGCCCTTCGAGATCGGCACCGAATTCGGCGGTCTCGGCATGCCCTCGCCGATGCCTGGCAACGCCACCGGTCTCCGGATCAAGTTTCGCGACCTTTCCCGCGGCGTCTCCAACACCACCATCGCCGTCATCGCCACCGACGCCGTCCTCACCAAGGCGGAGGCCAAACGGCTGGCGATTGCGGCTCATGCTGGCTTCGCCCGGTCGATCTGGCCCAGCCACACGCCGTTCGACGGAGATCTGGTGTTTGCCCTGGCAACCGGCGCGTCCTGCTGCAAACCCTCGACGGATGCGTTTGTGGATCTTTGCGCGGCCGCAGCCTCGACCATGTGCCGCGCCATCGCCCGCGGGATTCATGCCGCCGCGCCCGATCCGCGTGACCTGATGCCTGCCTGGAGCCGTGACCAAGTTTGATCGGCCTTCCGGTTGCCCACCCGGCCCCGTGGTGATACCCGGTCATGAACACCATTCGGAAATCTCCAATGTTAATTGCCCGATACATGCTGTTTGTCCTGATCGCGATCTGTCTTGCCCGGAGCGCGGCTCAGGCGGGCGAGTTCGCGGAATTCAGGCCGCTCGGATTTTCCGCTGACGGCAGGGTATTCGCATTCGAGGAATTTGGCGTTCAGGACGGCTCCGGTTTTGCCTTCGCCAACCGGTTTTTCATCGACACCGTCAGCGACACCTTCATTCCCGGCTCCACCGTCCGCGTCGTTATCGAGGACGATACCAAAAGCATCGGCGATGCCCGCACCGAGGCGGAATCCCGATCGGCAGCCCTTGTCGCCCGGTATGATCTTTCGGCCAATCCCGGCGTTATCGCCGCCTTCAATCCACTGTCCGAGCTTGACGGCGCGGCGCATCACCTGCGCTACACGCCATTCTCCATGGAGCCTCAGCCGTTCGGGCCCTACGAGGTCACCTTGCAGGAAGTTGAGTTGCCTTCCTCCTCGCTCTGCCGCGACATTGCAGACACCTCCACCGGTTTCCGGCTGGAACTGACCCAAATCAATGGCCGGCCGTCTTCCATGGTGCTCCATGACGACACCTCCGTGCCGCAAAGCCGCGGTTGTCCGTTAAGCTATCGTATCGGCGGCGCCATCACCCATCTCGCCGGCGGGGTGTCGACCCACGCCGTGCTCGTTCTGGTCCTGTCGATCGGCTTTGAGGGCGAAAACGGTCGCTGGATCGCCGTTACCCGACGCTTTGAATGAAAACTCCCGTCAAACGGCACAAGGGACCGGCGCCCAGACCGGCCAATGACAATTCCAATCTGCGCGACCGGCTTCGGGCGGCGCGGATTGGCTGGTCCGACGCCATTCTTGGCGCAATCGGCTGGGGCGCTGCCATGGCGCTGTCCGCGCAAGCCGCGATCTGGCTGTCGATGGCGGGCCTCACCGACCATTACTGGAGCATCACGGCCCTGGTGTTTAGCGGCGCGGTGCTGGCCTGGCCGCTCAGTCTGGCTTGCTTCCGCTTCATCGCCTTCAGGCGTTCTCGGGAAGCAGTCTTTGCCGCGGCATTTGTGTGCCTGTCAATTTTTACGCTCGGCGTGACCGCATGTCTGTTTGCCGTCATCTACCGGAATTTCTATGCCCAATGGCATGGCGACCCGTTTACCAAACTCTGGCTGCTGCAGCTTGCTTTCACCTCCGCCGCAGCGCTTTACCAGTTCGCTGTCATCGGTGTGCGGCTTTACCTGCCCCTGGGAGTTGTCTTCCTGTTCGCGGCATCGCTGATGCTGGCACGCGGCAACGGACGCGCCAAACCGGCCAAAACCGGATTATTCGCCGGACAACGCCGATAGACCGTTTGATTCAGGACGGAAATGCACTAGACCCGCCGCAACGCAAACTCATTGACGGACCTTGCCATGATCCCGCGCTATTCCCGCCCCGAGATGGTCGACATCTGGTCGCCCGAATCCAAGTTCCGGATCTGGTTCGAGATCGAGGCGCATGCCTGCGATGCTCTCGCCGAACTCGGCGTCATCCCGAAAGAGGCCGCCAGGACCATCTGGGACAAGGGCGGCGCCGCCACCTTCGATATCGACCGCATCGACGAAATCGAGCGCGAGACCAAGCACGACGTCATCGCCTTTCTCACTCATCTGGCTGAAATTGTCGGCCCGGACGCCCGCTTCGTCCACCAGGGCATGACCTCGTCGGATGTTCTCGACACCTGTTTCAACGTCCAGTTGGTCAAGGCCTCCGATCTGCTTTTGGCTGACATGGATGCGCTTCTGGCCGCCATCAAGCGCCGCGCGTTCGAGCACAAGGACACCGTCTGCATCGGCCGTTCGCACGGCATTCATGCAGAACCAGTCACCTTCGGCCTGAAAATGGCCGAGGCCTATGCCGAGTTCGACCGCTGCCGCACCCGGCTTCGCAACGCCCGCGAGGAAATCGCCACCTGCGCCATCTCCGGCGCCGTCGGCACCTTCGCCAACATTGATCCGCGCGTGGAGGAACATGTCGCCAAGGCCATGGGCCTGACCGCCGAACCGGTTTCCACCCAGGTCATCCCGCGCGACCGTCACGCGATGTTTTTCGCCACGCTCGGCGTCATCGCCTCGTCCATCGAGCGCGTCGCCACCGAAATCCGCCATTTGCAGCGCACCGAGGTGCTCGAGGCCGAGGAGTATTTCTCCAAGGGCCAGAAGGGCTCGTCGGCGATGCCGCACAAGCGCAACCCGGTGCTGACCGAAAACCTCACCGGCCTGTCGCGGCTGGTGCGCATGGCAGTCACGCCGGCGATGGAAAATGTTGCTCTCTGGCATGAGCGCGACATCTCCCACTCCTCGGTCGAACGCATGATCGGACCGGACACCACCATCACTCTCGACTTCGCGCTTGTCCGTTTGACCGGCGTCATCGACAAGCTGCTGGTCTATCCCGAGCGGATGGTCGGCAACATGGACCGTCTGGGCGGTCTGGTGCACTCGCAGCGCATCCTGCTGGCGCTGACCCAGGCCGGTTCCTCGCGCGAGGACGCCTACCGGTTGGTTCAGCGCAATGCCATGAAGGTCTGGAACAGCTACCAGGTCTCGGGCGATTCGCAGGTCGATTTCCTCACCGAGCTTCTCGCCGACGAGGACGTGCGCAAGTACCTCTCCGAGACCGAGATCCGCGACCGCTTCGATCTCGGCTATCACACCAAACACGTCGACACGATCTTCACCCGCGTCTTCGGCGAAAAGCTGAACGCCGCTGCTGCGACATAAATGACACGCATTCATGCGAAGTGATTGCGTGTCACCAAGTCGCCCTGCTGTTGCCCCTATGTCGCCGTTGTTGCCACCCATTCTGATGGTCATCCGACATTCTGGAGGACCTCATGCAGGACTATCCACCATTTGCAAATCGCGGTCGCGACGAACGCAGGCCGCACGGCTATGAGCCACACGAAATTCAGGACACCGGCGCCACTCTCTGGATCGCCGTCGTGGTGGTCATTGCCGCCCTTGCTGTCGTTCTGGCATTCAGCCAGGACAAGCTGAAGAACGGCGGCGCGCCATTCATGATCGTACCGTCCGGTCAGGTCACCGTACCCGCGACCGCCGGAAACTGATTGTGTCCTCGCTCCAACCAATTTGTTCGGGCGCGAGGGCTGGTAACGGCTTTGCACTTTTTTTTCATGCCGCCGCGGTGACAAGCCGTCCGGCCGGTTGACATTTGCGATGCCCTCCCCCACCTCGGCTGCATGAAAGTTGCCCAAACAGATATCCTGATCGCTCCCGGCTACACCAATTCCGGACCCGATCACTGGCAATCGCGCTGGCAGGCGCGGCTGTCGACCGCCCGCCGCGTCGAACAGGACGCCTGGGCAAAACCTGTCTGTGAGGATTGGACCGCGCGCTTTGCCGAGACTGTCAACGAAGCTGACAAGCCGGTTGTGGTGATCGCCCACTCGCTTGGGGTCGCAACCGCATTGCAGGCCCTGCCCGAATGCGCAGACAAGATCGCCGGCGCCTTCCTGGTGGCTCCGCCAGAGGTCGACAATCCGCAGATCCGGCCCCGGCATTTGATGACGTTCGGCCCCTACAGGCAGGATCCGTTGCCATTTCCCTCCATTGTGGTGGCGAGCCGCAATGATCCGTTCGGTTCGTTCGAACATGCCGGCGACATGGCCAATGCGTGGGGGTCGATGTTTATCGACGCCGGCGAATCCGGTCACATCAATGCCGAATCGGGCCATGGACCGTGGCCGGAAGGCATCATGGTATTTGCCAATTTTCTCGCAAGGCTCAAAGCCTGACGAAGATTTTCGCTCGTCTTAGAATGTTGAACGCGAACCGTACCGGCCTGGTTCAAGCTCCACTCAGCCCCGGGCCTTGCCCAGCATAACCTCGGCACCGACATGCAAGAGGCCCGGATCGGTGTTGAGCGCCGCCAGCCGGTAGCCCATTGCCGAAAACCCGGGAACATCGCTCGGATCAACCACGAAAATGGCCGCATATTTCCCCGCATCGCGGGCGCGGCGTGCAATGTCCGCGATTACGTCCTGCAATTCTTCATTCTTCGGATCAACGGCGGCCCCGTTCGACCAGGAAATTGACAGATCCGCTGGGCCGAGAAAAATCCCGTCGATGCCATCGGTCGCAAGAATACCGTCGAGATCCTCGTAGGCCGCTCGCGTCTCGATCATGGCCAGGGCAAGCGTTTGCGTGTTGGCCGAGCGGAAATAGCTTTCCGGCGTGTGGTCGGTGTGAATCTGCAGCGCCTTTATCGGCCCCCAGGAACGCTCGCCCAGCGGCGGATATTTCATCGCCCGGCCAAACGCTTCGGCATCGGCGACAGAATTGATCATCGGCGCGATGACGGCCTCAAAACCCATATCGAGCGCCCGGCTCGCCAGATCGTTGCGTCCAACCGGAATACGAAGGATCGCCGGCGTCTTGGCTGCGGCAATGGTTTTTGCCGAAGCGAACGCAGTCGATTCGCTGTGCGCGCCATGCTGCATGTCGACGGTGACCGCATCGAAGGGGCAAAGCGCGAGTTCACCCGCCATTTCCGCCGACCCCGTCGTCGACCAGGCCGTGAACAGCATCTTGTCCTGATCCAGAGCGTCTCGTAATTTCACGTCACAGTCCTCCCAAATGGGACCTTCGCCCCCAGCGGAGGTCCTGGTCCGCCGCTCCTCCCAAAAACCGCCTCCGGCTAGCCGGAAGCGGTCAGGACACAATCACAAAAGAATCAGCTGTTCTGGATCTGCTCCACGGCGACCGCCAGCAAGTCCAGCATCTGCCGGCGAATCTGGTGATCTGATTGCTCAACGCCGGCGGCGTCAAAATCACCGCGCACCTTGCGGAAAACGTCCTCGTCGCCGGCTTCCTCGAAATCGGCAAGCACCACGCTCTTGGCGTAGGCATCAGCTTCCTCGCCGGTTTTGCCAAGCAATTCGGCGGCCCACAGCCCCAGAAGCTTGTTACGGCGGGCTTCCGCCTTGAACTTCAGTTCCGCATCATGGGCAAATTTGTTTTCAAATGCATTTTCGCGGTCATTCATGTTGCTCATGAGCTGGCTCCCGGCGTTGAATCGATAAACCCTATATGGGCGTTTGCCCCATAAAACAAAAGACCGCCAAAAGTGCAATCTAAACCAGCATGATCCGTGCAATTCAGGGGACACAGCCGACAACGACGTTGTGAAACCCCGGACAATCGGCTAAAGCACGGCTCAAAATCGACCCTATGCCGAGTTGCCGCGGCTTCAGCCGGCTTAACAGACAGAGATCCCCCATGACCCGTCGCCGCCGTATTTATGAGGGTAAGGCCAAAATCCTGTATGAAGGCCCCGAACCAGGTACGTTGATCCAGTTCTTCAAGGACGACGCCACCGCTTTCAACAAGAAGAAGCATGATGTCGTTGACGGCAAGGGCGTGCTCAACAACCGGATTTCCGAGTATATTTTCTCGCATCTCAACCGGATCGGCATTCCCACCCACTTCATCAAACGCATCAACATGCGCGAGCAACTGATCAAGGAAGTCGAGATCATCCCGCTCGAGGTGGTGGTTCGCAATATCGCAGCCGGCTCGCTGTCCAAGCGGCTTGGTATCGAGGAAGGTACGGTTTTGCCGCGCTCGATCATCGAGTTCTATTACAAGGCCGATGCGCTGGACGACCCGATGGTCTCTGAAGAGCATGTTACCGCCTTTGGCTGGGCCAGCCCGCAGGAAATCGACGACATCATGGCGCTTGCCATCCGCGTCAATGACTTCCTCACCGGCCTGTTCCTCGGCGTCGGCATTCAACTGGTCGATTTCAAGATCGAATGTGGCCGGCTGTTTGAAGGCGACATGATGCGCATCGTCGTCGCCGACGAGATTTCGCCTGATTCCTGCCGGCTCTGGGACGTCAACACCAACCAGAAATTCGACAAGGACGTCTTCCGTCGTGATCTCGGCAGTCTCGTCGAGGCCTATCAGGAAGTCGCCCGCCGGCTTGGCATCATGAACGAGAACGAGATGAACCGCCCTTCCGGACCGGTTCTGGTCAAGTAAGCGTCAGGAGCTGCGTATATGATCAAGGCACGCGTGACAGTGACGCTGAAAAACGGCGTTCTCGATCCGCAAGGCAAGGCCATCGAGCACGCGCTCGGTGGACTTGGTTTTTCCGGCGTCGGTTCAATCCGCCAGGGCAAGGTGTTCGACATCGTGCTTGAGACATCGGATCGTTCCAGGGCCGAAGCCGAACTCAGGGACATGGCGGCCAAACTGCTCGCCAACACCGTGATCGAGGATTTCACGGTCGAGGTACTTTAAGCCATGAAAGCCGCCGTCATCCTGCTCCCCGGCCTCAATCGTGATCGCGACATGATTGCGGCGCTGACCAAGATCTCCGGTCAGGCCCCGCAAACGATCTGGCAAACCGAGACCTCGATCGACGACGATGTCGATCTGATTGTCATCCCCGGCGGCTTTTCCTATGGCGACTATCTGCGCTGTGGCGCGATTGCCGCACGCATGCCGGTGATGCAGGCGGTGCGCGAAAAGGCTGAAAAAGGCGCTCGCGTCATCGGCGTGTGCAACGGCTTCCAGATCCTGCTCGAAAGCGGCCTGCTTCCGGGCGCCCTGATGCGCAACGCCTCGCTCAGATTCGTCTGCCGCGAGGTCGAGCTTGAAGTCGCCAACGCGAATACGGTCTTTACCAGCGGTTACACGCAGGGCCAGATCATCCGCTGCCCGGTGGCCCATCATGACGGCAACTATTTCACCGACGCCGACACGCTCGCCGACATCGAAGCCGGCAATCAGGTGGCATTCCGCTACACCACGGACACCAATCCGAACGGTTCGCTCAACAATATCGCCGGCATCGTCAACAAGGCAGGCAATGTGCTGGGCCTGATGCCGCATCCCGAAAACCTGATCGAAACAGCTCATGGCGGCGCCGATGGCCGCGCCCTGTTCGAGGCCGCGCTTGGACTGGTCGACGCCTGAGGCTGCCGCAGGCGGTCTCCAGGACCCTGGCCTGCGAAATCTCGCAAGCACATACCCCGATTGCGGGAAGGCATCCTTGTGCGAGGGGGAATCGTGCTATTGCAGCCTTCGACGAATGCCATTTGGCCGGTGCCCGGAGCCCTCATGAACAAATTTTCTCTGACAGTGGTGCTGGTTTCCGGATTTCTGGCCTCAGCCTGTTCCCCTTCATCCGGTCCGGCCTCGGGCACAAGCTCCAATTCCCAGGCGGTCTCGACGCTGCAAAGGGTCAACAGCCAGGCTCATGTCTGCTGGCTCAAGGACAACGAGTTCAAGGAATTCGGCATCGTCCCCGAACTCGACACCACCAGCACGCCGCGGCTGTTGATCATTCCGCGCGGCAAGCCGCAATCCCTGCCGAAAGCGGTCATCGTCGCTTCAGCCAACACCGCCCAGTTCTACGGTCCGCTTTCCACCACACCGCTGGCGGGCCGGATCAATGGCGACATCTCGCGCTGGGCATCAGGCGGCACCGGGTGCTGAGAACGTGCGCTGCAAAGCGATTATCGCGCTGGCCATGTCCACAGTTTAGCATCGGCTTTCGGTCAAAAATTCAAATTCAAGGTGCCATCAGGCCCGCCAGTACGCTATAGCCTGCAGCACGCACAGGACAAGAAGGGCGACCCCCGCCATGACCATTCCCAATACCGTTCCCATCACCGAAGAGCTGATTGCCGCTCACGGGCTCAAGCCCGAGGAATACCAGCGCATTCTCGATCTCATCGGCCGCGAGCCGAGTTTCACCGAGCTGGGCATTTTCTCGGCAATGTGGAACGAGCATTGCTCGTACAAGTCATCGAAGAAATGGCTGCGCACGCTGCCGACCGAGGGCCCGCGGGTTATCCAGGGACCGGGCGAAAACGCTGGTGTGGTCGATATCGGCGATGGCGATTGCGTGGTCTTCAAGATGGAAAGCCACAACCATCCCTCCTATATCGAACCCTATCAGGGTGCGGCGACCGGCGTTGGCGGCATCCTGCGCGATGTCTTCACCATGGGCGCGCGGCCGATCGCGGCGATGAACGCGCTCCGCTTCGGTGCACCCGATCACCCCAAGACCCGTCATCTGGTCTCGGGCGTTGTCGCCGGTGTCGGCGGTTATGGCAATTCCTTCGGCGTGCCGACGGTCGGCGGTGAAGTCGAGTTCGATGCGCGCTACAACGGCAATTGCCTGGTCAACGCCTTTGCCGCGGGCATCGCCAAGACCGATGCAATCTTTCTCTCCGAAGCCAAGGGCGTCGGGCTTCCGGTGGTCTATCTCGGCGCCAAGACTGGCCGCGACGGTGTCGGCGGCGCCACCATGGCATCGGCCGAATTCGACGAATCCATCGAGGAGAAACGTCCCACCGTGCAGGTGGGCGATCCGTTCACCGAAAAATGCCTGCTCGAAGCCTGTCTCGAACTGATGCAGACCGGCGCGGTCATCGCCATCCAGGACATGGGGGCTGCCGGTCTCACCTGCTCGGCGGTCGAAATGGGCGCCAAGGGCGACCTCGGCATCGAGCTCGATCTCGATCACGTGCCGGTGCGCGAAGAAAACATGAGCGCCTACGAGATGATGCTGTCGGAAAGCCAGGAGCGCATGCTCATGGTGCTCGAGCCCGAGAAGGAAGCCGAAGCCAAGGCGATCTTCGTCAAATGGGGCCTCGACTTCGCCATTGTCGGCGAGACCACTGACGATCTGCGCTTCCGCATCCTGCATCAGGGCGAGGAAGTCGCCAATCTGCCGATCAAGGAACTCGGCGACGAGGCTCCCGAATATGACCGCGAATGGCGCGAAATCGGCGGCCTGTCACCGCTCGACACCGCCGACGTCGAAGAGCCGGAAGATTATGGCCAGGCGCTGCTCGATCTGCTCGGTTCGCCCAACAACGCCTCCAAGCGCTGGGTCTGGGAGCAGTACGACACGCTGATCCAGGGCAACTCCCTGCAGATCCCGGGTGGCGACGCCGGGGTCGTGCGTGTCGAGGGCCATGACACCAAGGCGCTGGCTTTCTCGTCCGACGTCACGCCGCGCTATGTCGAGGCAAACCCCTACGAGGGCGGCAAGCAGGCCGTCGCCGAATGCTGGCGCAACCTCACCGCCACCGGCGCCGAGCCGCTGGCGTCCACCGACAACCTCAATTTCGGCAATCCCGAGCGTCCGGAAATCATGGGCCAGCTGGTGATGGCTATCCAGGGCATCGGCGAAGCCTGCCGGGCACTGGATTTCCCCATCGTATCGGGCAATGTCTCGCTCTATAACGAAACCAATGGCGAGGCGATCCTGCCGACACCCACCATCGGCGGCGTCGGCCTGATCGACAACTGGAACCACATGGCCCGCATCGGCGGCGCCAGTGCTGGCGACGCCATAATCATGATCGGCGGTGACGGCACCCATCTTGGTCAGTCCGCATGGATGCGCGATTGCCTCGGCCGGGCCGAAGGCGCTCCGCCATCGGTCGATCTCATGGTCGAACGCCGCAACGGCGAATTCGTCCGTTCGGCGATCCGCAACGATCTGGTCACCTCATGCCATGACATTTCCTCGGGCGGACTTGCCGCAACACTCGCGGAAATGGCCATGGCCTCGGATCTGGGCATGGACATCGGCCTGTCAGGCAGCAATGGCCCGGCGCACGCGCTGCTGTTCGGCGAGGATCAGGCGCGCTATGTCATCACGGTTCCTGCGGAGCTGTCAGGCTATGTCGCCGCCAGCGCCGAAGGCGTGGGTGTTCCCTTCCGCCAACTCGGCATCATGTCGGGCGACAGCTTGCGTATCGACGGCCTGATGGCCGTGTCGGTATCCGCATTGCGCACCGCCCATGAATCATGGTTCCCTTCATTCATGGATAGCCCGGCGGCACTCGCCGCCGAATAGCCCAATCAGGAGCCTCACAACATGGCGATGAACGCAAACGATATCGAAAAATTGATCAAGGCCGGAATTCCCGACGCCCAGGTCACCATCCGCGATCTGGCCGGTGACGGCGACCATTACGCTGCGGAAGTGGTCTCGGAGAGCTTTCGCGGCAAAAGCCGGGTGCAGCAGCACCAGATGGTCTACAATGCGCTGCAGGGCAACATGGGCGGCGTTCTGCACGCCCTGGCGTTGCAGACCAGCGTGCCCGAGTAAGCCTGGCCGGGACGGAAACTCACAAGCGGTTGATCGGCAGAGACAACAGCAGGCTGTTTCCTGCCCTCAAAATGGCGTCGCGCTGAGCATATCATTCTGGCTTGATCCGCTTTGCAACCCGAGACCACAAATCAACAGAGCGTCATGAATACACCGACCCACATGCTGATAGGCGCAGCCTTGTTTGCCCGGAAGGATTATCCGTCGGTATCCGCTGCGGCGCTTGTGGGTGGTTTGGCGCCGGACTTACCCCTGCTCGTGATGGTCGCCTATGCGACCCGGATCGCCGGAATTCCGCAACAACAGGTCTACACCACCCTGTTCTTTTCCGAGCGCTGGCAGCAGGTTTTCGCGATCGACCACAGTTTCTTCGTCTGGGGCGCCTTGATTGCCGTCGGGATCATGGTTCACTGGAAAGCCGTCGTGGCGTTCGCGGGCGCCGGATTAGCCCATGCGGCGGTTGATTTTCTGACCCACCATGATGATGCACGTCGCCAGCTCTGGCCGGTTTCCGATTGGGTTTTCAAAAGCCCGGTTTCCTACTGGGATCAGGCCTATTACGGTGGATTGGTCGCCCCGTCAGAGGCGGTTCTGGTGGTAGTGTTGACCTTCATTTTGCTGAGACGACTGGATAAGTGGCGGGAGCGGATACCCATTCTCGCCGTTGCGGCGTTGCTTCTCGCCCCGATAATTTTAACCGGGGGCTTTCACGGTCTGCATGGAGTTGGCTGACCGTCCCTTGTCTCCATCGGTTCGGTCGTCCGAACCCGCCTGACTGTAACGACCCGCCACAATCGAACAAACCGGTGTGCCGGTTTACGCGCATCGGCTATGAGGTGACGCAACCTGCGCGGCAAGTGTCCGGCTCAGTCGCGTAGCATCACCACCACAACCGGGCCCGCCGGTTCGCCCGCGTCGATTTCCATATGGGCGCCCCAAGCCATGCTTGAGACTCCACCGTCGAAAAACAGCGCATTCGGGCACATGGCCACGTCCCTGAACAGCCGCGCGAAAGACCCGAGACTCACCGGATCGCGGGTGATTGCCAGTACCAGCTTGCCATCAGTGCGCACGCCCACCCCGTTGCGAATATATCTGGTGGTTCCGTCGGGCAGAAAGCGGGGATGGATTTCACCATTGATCACCAGCATTGGGCCGGATTGAGTCGCAAAGGCCGGTGCAATCTCCGCGCCGGCATAGGCCATTGTTTCCATCACTCCGGCGGTGCCGTCGGGGCGGATGAAAAACACTCCGTTGGGTTTGAGAAAGAAATTGCCGAAATCATCGTCTGTGTTGAGCGGCGAAATCTCTTTCCCGTCCTCGACATAAAGTCCCACCGGCGTCATGTCGGAGTGGTACATGCCTGCATTCATCGCCAGCACCGGCGTTTGACCGAAGGTCGCCAAAGCCGTCACCGCCCGCTTCACGCTGCCATGCGGCACGCCGGTCCGGTCCCGATAGACCAGTCTTGTCGCGTTGGCTGCGGGATCGATGATGCACAGGCTCGCCCGCGCGCCCTCAAACACGGTTTCCTCGCAGATATCCGGCCTGTCTAATGCTGTCATGGCTTCGTTCCCGTTTGATCCCGCCATTCCTGCTTCAGGCAGCTTGCCGGACGGTGACAGCGCTCTCCAGAAGAACAAGCCGCCAGCCAAAAAAAGCAGGATGATCAGCAAATACAGGGTGCGGTATTTTGTCATGATGAGACTTATAATGCGTGGCTTCTTGTCTTGTCATGCGCGCCGCGTTATCTGAAGGACAAAGAAATATCGTGGCTACACGTTTTGAAAGGATCCTACGATGTCCGGTATCAATGAATTCATCGACAATGAAGTGAAAAGCAACGACGTGGTGCTGTTCATGAAAGGCACCCCGCAATTTCCGCAGTGCGGTTTTTCCGGTCAGGTTGTCCAGATCCTGGATTACCTCGGCGTACCCTACAAGGGCGTCAACGTGCTGGCGGATGATTCGCTGCGCAACGGCATCAAGGAATACTCCAACTGGCCGACCATTCCGCAGCTCTACGTCAAGGGCGAGTTTGTCGGCGGATGCGACATCATTCGCGAGATGTTCCAGTCGGAAGAGCTGCAGCAGCACATGACCACGGCCGGCATTCCGGTCAAAGCGGCCTGAAACACTGTTCATCTGATGCGGCAAGAGGCGGATTTTCCGCCTCTTTTCGTTTCAGCCAAAAACACCCCGCGGTTGATCCGCCTTCCCGCCATTTAAAGCAAGTCTGGAGACCTTGAACATGACCTGGACCATCTACCTCTCTGGCGAAATCCATTCCGACTGGCGCGAGCAGATTGAAACGGGCGCGCGCTCTGCCGGCCTGCCTGTTGCATTCAGCGCCCCCGTCACCCATCACGAAGCCTCCGACGATGTCGGCGTCGCCATTCTTGGCACCGAGCCCGACAAGTTCTGGCACGACCACAAGGGCGCGCAGATCAACGCCATCCGCACCCGCACATTGCTCGACAAGGCAGATATCGTCGTCGTCCGCTTCGGCGAGAAATACAAGCAGTGGAATGCGGCCTTCGACGCGGGCTACGCCGCGGCTCTTGGAAAACCGCTGATCATCCTGCACCAGGACGAGCATGCCCACGCACTCAAGGAAGTTGATGCGGCAGCGCTTGCCGTCGCCAGGACTCCGGATCAGGTGGTGGCGATCCTGCGCTATGTCATCAACGGCGCGCTTCCGGGCTACACAGAGACGTCCGACGCCGCACAGTGAGCTGATCCGGGTCCTCGGCTCCGGTTTGCCCTCGCGCCCATCCGCGCTGATTGAGCCGACTGTGGCAAAAGACGGATGATTAACCCGCCCCGGGTATGATCGGACTGCTTCATCTGCCGCCACAACGCACGTTTCCCAGGATACCGATGTGAACACCGACCCGAGCCCGTTTCAGCCGGACAGCAAAGGATCGGGCAAAGCGCTCTTCTCCGGATCGTCATCCCTTTTCAGGTTCACAATCGCCGCCGGCCTTGTGGTCGCCATCTCGTTGCCCCTGATCCGGTGGCTTGATCGACCCGAACGCATCCAGTGCGATGCCTATGTCAAGGCTCCAGAGGGGATCAGCCTGATTGCTCACGCAGGCGGCGGATTGCAACAGGGCGACTACTCGAATTCGAAGGAAGCGCTGGATCAATCGCTGAGCCACGGGTTCGAGCTGTTTGAACTGGATTTCAACCGGACCAGCGATGGGGCACTGGCCATCGGCCACGACTGGACGGACCAGTATCGTTACTGGAACCGGCTTGGCTGGGGCGACTGGCTCACGTCTTTCTTTTTCGCGCCCTCAGCGCGCAGCTACGAGGCGGCAACGCCCGGTTTCGGCCTGACACGCCTGTCGCTGGACACCCTGCTCGACTGGTTGCGCGCCAATCCGGGCAGGATCGTCACCGACTTCAAGTCCGGCAACATTGACGGACTGGCCTGGATCGCAAGCAGGGCCGGGCCATTGCAGCATCGGTTCGTCCCCCAGATATATTCGCTGTCTGAATACCAAGCTGTCCGGGAGCTGGGATATGACGATGTCATCTTCACCAGCTACCGACTGCCTCCCACCGTCGAACTGTTCTCACAAATCGATCAACTGGATCTTTTCGCCATCACCGTCCCCGCTGCCGCGGTTGCAGACGCGGCAAGGGTGATTTCGAAACACCGGCTTTTCACCCACACAATCAATTCACCGGTCACATTGCCAGCCGCTGGTTACTATACTGATTGCCTGATTCCGGCGAAATCGCCTGACGGAATCTGAAACCCGCGTTCCGGATTGCCCGGTCCGCGCCGTCGTCGTTTTGGAGGTTCCATGCCCAGAGTTCACGCCACGATCAGCAGTCAGGTCCGTGCTGCAATCGCCGTAATTGTCGACGACACGCCCGGTTTATCGACTTACGCCCGGGATGGCGATCAATGACCAGCGCGCCCTATACCGGCTTTGGCGAAAAGGCCCTGCCCTTTCTCAAGGCGCTGGGTTTTCACCAGAACCGCGAGTGGTTTCACGCCAACAAGGATATGTTCGAGGCACATCTCAACGAGCCGCGCGGACGGCTGATCGATGATCTGGCGCAGGCTCTGGCGGACAGGGATATCCCGCTGACATGCAACCGCAAGACATCGACATTCCGCATCAACCGCGATGTCCGCTTTGCCAAGGAAAAGCACCCCTACAACACCCACGTCAGCGCGGTAATCACCCGCACCGGCACCAAAAAGGACCAGGGGCTGCTGTATTTTCATGTCTCCCCGGATGACAGCTTTCTTTCCGTCGGGTTCTACGCAATGGAATCAGACGAACTCCGGGCCTTCCGGGAAGCAATTGTCGCGCGCAAGGCCCAGTTCGACGCAGCACTCGAGCCGCTGTTGGATCTCGGTTTCGTGTTCGACATGGAAAACAGTCTCAAGCGCACGCCGCGCGGATTCGAGGCGATCACCGATCCGCAAACCGTGGGTCTGCTCCGTCTGAGACACCTGACCCTGTCACGACGTTTTTCCGCCGACCGGCTCAAGAGGACCGCGCTGCTGGACGATCTGACCGAACTGGCGGAAGTGGCCCAACCATTCCTCGGTTTCGGCTGGCGGGTGATTGATCCCGTCCGCGCCGCCCGTGACGAAATCAGCCACTGAGAAAAAGCATCACGCACAATCGCTGCGCGTCCGCAGGTCATTCAACCCCGGTCACGGACGCAACCCGCATCAACCAACCCTGGCTTGACGACCGGATCAACGCCGCCGCCGGTTCCAGCGTCTTTGCCAAAAGACTTTCGACGGACCATCGCGCCAGACCACCTCCAGCCGTCCCGCCCGCGGGCTCGCGGTCGCCAGCGTGCCATCGATGATGACGATCCCGCAATATTCCATGATTTAGAGGTCGTCGGGGTGACATTGTCCGTCGCTGATACAGCGTTCAGCAAGTCGAGTGGTCGGCATTGCGAGACTTTACGGATCGCCCCACCGGGGTTATGAACGTCATCGGCTCCGGTCACGACGACCCGCCTTCTGAATCCCCAATCCCGAAAACCCCGACACGATCGCCTGGTACGCGGATTTGGATTCAGCTTTACAATCAGCAGATGCACAGATGCATCCTGTTATCGACTGGATAGGCAATTCAATGCACGGAAAAACGGCTGCCACTGCGATCCCGCCTGCGACCATTGCAGGCATCAGCCGCCCTCAATTCATCGCAATCGTCGCCTCGCTGATGGCCCTGAACGCGCTGGCGATCGACATCATGCTGCCGGCTTTTCCCGACATAGCCATGGGCTTCGGCGTTACCGATGCCAATCAGGTGCAGTTCGTGCTGCTGACCTACATTATCGGCTTTGGCGGCGCGCAGCTGTTTTTCGGACCAATCTCCGACCGGTTCGGCCGGCGCAATCCCCTGTTCATCGGGATCGCGCTCTATGCGCTGTGTTCGATCGCGGGCGCACTTGCTCCAAGTTTCGAATTTCTGCTGCTGGCAAGGTTCCTGCAGGGCATCGGCGCCGCCGCAACCCGGGTCATTGCGCTGTCTGTGGTTCGCGACACGCATTCGGGCCGTGGAATGGCCGCCACCATGTCACTGGTCATGATGGTCTTCATGGTGGTTCCGGTGTTCGCGCCGATGATGGGTCAGGTGATCATCCTTGCCGGCGACTGGCATCTCATTTTTGTGTTCATGACCGCTGTTTCGCTGCTGGTTGGTACCTGGGCCGCTTACCGATTGCCCGAAACCCTCAAGCCGGAAAATCGCAGGCCGCTGACGCTCAAGAGCATCCGCGAGGCCTTCGCCATCGTGCTGACCAATCGGATTGCGCTGTTTTACACCCTTGCCACCAGCTTCTATTTCGGCTCGCTGTTCGGCTTTCTGAACGTGGCGCAGCCGATCTATGTCGATATTTACGGCCTGGGCAGCTATTTCCCCATTGCTTTCGCTGCTGTCGCCGTCGTCATGGCCGGATCGTCGTTTCTCAATGCCCGGCTTGTCGGCCGCTTCGGACAACGCCGTCTGTCGCACGGCGCCCTGATTGCATATCTCGTTCTGGGCGTAATTTTTGCCACGCTGACCGCCATCGGGCCGATCCCGTTCTGGCTGTTTTTCGGAATTTCCCTGCTGATGATGCCGTTGTTCGGTTTTGTTGGCTCGAACTTCAATTCCATCGCCATGGAGCCGCTCGGCGCCATCGCCGGCACTGCTTCCTCGACGCTTGGGTTTGCGCAGACTGTCGGAGGCGGCGTTGTTGGAGCCTTGATCGGTCAGGCCTACGACGGAACGGTGTTCCCGCTCGCCGCCGGGTATGCCCTGGTTTCGGCAGTCTCGCTGATCATGGTGGTGATCGCGGAAAAGGGCAGGTTGTTCGGCGTCGGCACACCGGATTGATCTCAGGTCAGAGCGCCGCCCTGCCAAGGCTACGGCGCTAAGCCCGCCACAAGGCTTCGCGCACCATGGTCCAGTTGGCGAAATCGCTGGTCGCCAGCAAACCGCCATCAAGATGCTCGGGCCGGTAGGCGCTGCCATCAAAGCGGCGGACATAGCCGCCCGCCTCCTGGGTGATCAGTGCGCCAGCCAGATGATCCCAGGGCATCAGCTTGTTGTAGAGCGCAAAATTGATGTGACCACCCGCCAGCAGCCGGTACTCCTGCGCCGCGCAGCGGTAACCAACTCCGCCCAGGCACAGCGCCTGGTTGCGGGCCACGATGCTGCGCTCGGGCTCCGGCATGTATTGCCATGAAGCCGAGCCGATCATTTCCCCGATGGATCCGACGGGCTGTGCAACCCGCAAGGCGGTTTCGCGCCCGTCATGCCGTCGCAGCAAGGCACCCGCCCCCTTCTGCGCCATGATCCAGTCCTGGCCAACCGGATCGTGAATGATCCCGGCGACCGTCTCGCCAGCTTCGACAATGCCCAGCATGACGCCGAACGAGGCGACCCCGGAAGCGAAATTGAAGGTGCCATCGATCGGATCGACCACAAAAGCGCGCTTGTCCGATTTCGTCCAGTTATCAAGCAGCGCCGGATTGTCGGACACCGCCTCTTCGCCGATCACCAGTGAACCGGGAAATTTCGCAAGCAGCGCTTCGGTGATCATGCGTTCCGCATTCACATCCGCCTCGGTGACCAGATCATCGGCCGAGGTCTTGTGCCGCACCGCGCCCTCATCAAGGTTGCGAAACCGCGGCATGATTTCCGTCGTTCCGGCTTCCTGCAGCAAAGCCGCCAGCCAGTCCATATCGGCTGCGCCAAGTGGGGTCATGTGCCTGCTTTCTCGGGTTGGACCGACAGACCCGCAAAATCGAACAGCGACCTGTCGAGAAGGTGGGAAGCCCTGGCGTTGCCGAGCGCGCGGATCATCGAATCCTTGCGGCCGGGCATCCGCTGCTCGATGTCGGCAATCATCGCTTTCATAACATTGCGTTGCAAACCATCCTGTGAACCGCACAGGTCACACGGAATGATCGGAAACTGGAGCGCCTCGGCGAACCGCGCCAGATCCTCTTCGGCGCAATAGGCCAGAGGTCGCAGGACCATCACATCGCCATCATCATTGAGCAGCTTCGGCGGCATCGCCGCCAGCCGTCCGCCATGAAAGAAATTGAGGAAAAAGGTCTCGAGAATATCGTCGCGGTGATGACCCAGCACCAGCGCCTCGCAACCCTCTTCCCGCGCGATGCGATAGAGATTGCCGCGCCTCAACCGCGAGCACAGCGCGCAATAGGTCGCTCCCTCCGCCACCTTGCCGGTCACCACAGAATAGGTATCGCGGTATTCGATCCGGTGCGGCACATTGTGGGAAGTCAGGTAGTCGGGCAGCACATGCTTTGGAAAGTTCGGCTGGCCCTGATCGAGATTGCAGGCAATCAGATCGACCGGCAGCATGCCGCGCCATTTCAGATCCATCAACAACGCCAGCAACCCGTAGGAATCCTTGCCGCCCGACAATGCCACCAGCCAGCGTGGACGCACCGATGTCTCGGCTTCCGCCGGCGGCGCCATGGCAAAATCCTCAATCGCCTGCCGCACATTGCGGATCAGCCGCTTGCGCAGCTTGTTGAACGAAACGCTCGACGGCGCACCCGCATAGAGCGACGGTCCCGCCCCTGTCGCCGGCTCCATCGTCTCCACACTGTCGATCACATCACTCATGGCACCCGGGATGATGGCTTTGACAAGATCAGTCAAGCCCCGAACACCGACCATTCCATTCGCCTGGCCAATTGTTCCAGTGCTGCGGTGCCGAGTTTGGAATTGCCGACATGGTCAAGCCCGGGGGACCAGACCGCGATCGAGGCTTTTCCCGGTGCTATTGCCAGGATGCCGCCGCCAACGCCGCTCTTGCCGGGCAGTCCGACGCGAAAGGCAAATTCACCCGATCCGTCATAATGGCCGCACATCAGCATGATGGCGTTGATCCGCCGCGCCCGCTGCGGCGATACAACTTGCGCGCAGGTCACCGGGTCGCGTCCCTGGCTCGCCAGAAACAATCCGGCGCGAGCCAGTTGCTGGCAGCTCATGACGATGGCGCATTGATGAAAATACACACCCAGCACATGATCAACCGGATGATCGATATTGCCGAATGAGCGCATGAAATGCGCCAGCGAGGCATTGCGGTCGCCGTGGGCAGTTTCAGACCGCGCCACATGCTCGTCGATCAGGATCGAATCATCATCGGCCAGATGACGGATGAACTGGATGATCTCGCCGATTGCTTCGATCGGCCTGTGTCCGGCCATTATCAGATCGACCACCGCGATGGCGCCGGCATTGATGAACGGATTGCGCGGCCTGCCCTTTTCCTGCTCGAGCTGGACGATCGAGTTGAACGGATTGCCCGACGGCTCGCGCCCGACACTGCTCCACACCGCGTCGCCGAGCTTGCCCAGCGCCAGAGCCAGCGTGAACACTTTCGACACGCTCTGGATCGAGAACGGGGTCGCCGCATCACCGGCTGAAAGCACACGCCCGTCGGGCAACGCCACGGCAATGCCGAACTGGTTCGGATCGACCTTGGCCAGTTCGGGAATGTAATGCGCCACCTCGCCACGCTCGGCAGCAATCGCGGCCTCAAGGGCGATCTCGTCAAGCACTACTTGCAGATCAGTCATTGTCTGTCTCCGGGCACACCAGCTGCAGCAAATCTCGCATACAAAAAGGCCGCCCCGAAAGGCGGCCTTGATCTGACGCGATCCTGGAAGGAAGGATCAGCGTGAATAGAATTCGACGACCAGGTTCGGTTCCATCACCACAGCGTAAGGAACGTCGCCGAGCGTCGGCACGCGAACGAAGGTGGCCGACATCTTGTGGTGATCGGCTTCGATGTATTCCGGCACGTCACGCTCTGCGAGCTGGGCCGATTCGAGCACGATGGCCAACTGCTTGGACTTTTCCTTGACCGCAACGACATCACCCGGCTTGCAACGGAACGAGCCGATGTTGACGCGCTGGCCGTTGACAGTGATGTGGCCGTGGTTGACGAACTGGCGAGCCGCAAAAATCGTCGGCACGAACTTGGCGCGGTAGACGACGGCGTCAAGACGCTGCTCGAGAAGGCCGATCAGGTTTTCAGGCGTATCGCCCTTCATCCGGTTGGCTTCGTCATAGGTCTTGCGGAACTGCTTTTCCGAAATATCGCCGTAATAGCCCTTCAGCTTCTGCTTGGCGCGCAGCTGCACACCAAAGTCGGAAAGCTTGCCCTTGCGGCGCTGACCGTGCTGACCGGGGCCGTATTCACGGCGGTTGACCGGGGACTTCGGACGGCCCCAGATGTTTTCGCCCATACGGCGGTCGAGTTTGTACTTGGACGATTCGCGCTTGCTCATCGCATTTCCTTTCAAAAGGTTAACCCGGCCTGTTGCCAAACCGGATGAAGGAAACGCGCCCTCCTCTGGCCCCCGTTTTCGGGACCTGACAGGACAGTTCACGCACGCATTGTGATAAACCGTCCACGGGACACGTAAGAAAACGCGAGGGGATGAACCCTCGCGCTGGCAGGGTGTCTACGGTGGAAAGGATCGCAAGTCAACCGTTTGCACTGCCCTCGCACACAAATCTCCAGGCTGCTGCATCCTCAGTGAACCCGGCATGTCCCCGCGATATTTCCGTAGACCGCAAGGTCCGCTATAGCAGTATTTTCCGTCAACTGGATTGGGATTCGCCATGACCGACACTGTTCTCGACCGTTTGCTCCGCTACGTCGTCATCGACACCCAGTCGGACCCCTCCTCCCTGGCGCAGCCCTCGACCGAAAAGCAGAAGGATCTGGGCCGTGTGCTGGTCGCGGAACTGCTGGCGCTCGGCCTCGCCGATGCGCACATGGACGAGCACGGCAATATCTATGCGACGCTGCCCGCCAACTCCGGCAAGGATGTGCCGGTGATCTGTTTCTGCTCGCACATGGACACCGCGCCGGATTTCACCGGGACCGACGTCAAGCCGAATGTCGTGCGCGATTATCAGGGCGGAGACATTCAACTGACCGGTGACACCAGCCGCGTGATCCGCGTCAGCGAACATCCCGAGCTCAACAACCAGATCGGCCACGACATCGTCACCACCGACGGCACCACGCTGCTCGGCGCCGACGACAAGGCTGGTATCGCCGAAATCATGACGGCGGCACAATTTCTGATCGACAACCCGAACATCAGGCACGGCACCATCAGGCTGCTGTTCACAACAGACGAGGAAATCGGCCGTGGCGCTGACAAGGTCGACATCGACAAACTCGGCGCCGCCTTCGGCTATACGCTGGACGGCAGCACCATCGGCGAAATCGAGAACGAGACCTTCTCCGCCGACGGCGTCGAGATCGAGATCACCGGCGTCGCCCAGCATCCGGGTACCTCCAAGGGCGTGATGGAAAACGCCATCAAGATTGCCGGCGAGATCATCGCCCGCCTGCCCCGCGGAATCGCGCCTGAAACCACCGATGGCCGACAGGGCTTCATTCATCCCACCGGCATTTCCGGATCGATGGACAAGGCCCGGCTATCCTTCATCATTCGTGATTTCGTCAACGATGGCCTTGCCCGCAAGGAAGCCATCCTCAGGGAGATCGCCGAGCAGGTGATGACCGCCTATCCCGGCTCAAGCATGCGCTTCACCGTGGACGAGCAATATCGCAACATGAAGGAAGTGCTCGACCGTCATCCCGAGGTCATGGCCAACCTGGTCGAAGCCGTCCGCCGCGCCGGCCTTGAGCCGGTGACCCATTCGATCCGCGGCGGCACCGACGGCTCGCGCCTGTCATTCATGGGCCTGCCCTGCCCCAACATCTACACCGGCGGCCACTCCTATCATTCGCCACTGGAATGGATCAGCGTCCAGGACATGGAGAAATCAGTGGAGACGATTGTCGAACTGGTCAAAGTCTGGGAGGAGCGGGCTGGAACATAAGGGACTTAGCCCTCACTCCGCCGCCTCGGCACTGCCCGCATCCTCATCAGCCGCATCCGCAGCCCCCGGCGCGGTTTCGGCCTGCAGTTCCGGTATCCCGACAATGCGTTTGCCTGTGAGATCGGCATGAACGATGATCAGGCCTTGCTCCTCGAAATAGCCCAGCAGCCGCCGTGCCCGGCGGGCGGAATGGGTGCCGTAGGCCCGCGCGATGCGGGCGTCTGAGGGACAGGGCTCGGACCTGATCGCCGCATTGGCCAGCATCAGGAACACGCCTTGCAGGTCATCGGTGACGGTGGCGGACAGCGACAGCGCTGTTGCCCAGACTTCGGTCCCCGCCGTCTCGGCATCCACGCCCGAACGCGCAATCGCGACACGGCGGCGGAAATCGGAAAGCGGCATTGGCGAACCTGAAACCCTGCGCATCCGCAACCGCACCAGAAAGTCCTGATAGAGCGCCGCATCGGTGCGGTAGCCCGATTGCGGATCGGCGAGGATTTCCCCAAGCACGGTGGCAATCCGCTCTTCGCGTTCTTCCGGCGACATTCCCGGGGTGGCCGATTCCGGCCCGGATTTCGCAAGTGGTGCGTCGCCGAGAGGCGTGGCGCGTGACAGTTCCGCCAGAATGTCGGTGGTAGGCCGCGGCGCGGGCCGCGCCCGGCGCTGGGTCAGGCGGGCAAATTCCTCCGGATCGGGCGTAAAGATCAGATCCTCCACGTCAGCCACTGTCTCCGGCATCGGCATCAGTTTCGGGCTCGACGAGCGCGCCTGCGTCTGCACCTCGCCGATGCTGATCGGCAAGGGCCGCCGCGACAGCGCCGGGCCGAGGCCGACGAAATTGCCGCGCGTGAGATCGCGGAACATCTCCGCCTGACGCCGGTCCATGCCCAACAGATCAGCCGCACGCGCCATGTCGATATCGAGAAATGTCCGGCCCATCAGGAAGTTGGAGGCTTCGGCAGCGACGTTCTTGGCCAGCTTGGCTAGCCGCTGGGTGGCGATCACGCCCGCCATCCCGCGCTTGCGGCCGCGGCACATCAGGTTTGTCATCGCGCCGAGCGACATCTTGCGTGCATCTTCGGAAACGTCGCCGCCGACGGAGGGCGCAAACATCTGCGCCTCGTCGACCACGACCAGAACCGGATACCAGTGTTCGTGATCGGCATCGAACATGGCGTTGAGAAACACCGCAGCCGCGCGCATCTGCTGCTCGACATCGAGCCCCTCCAGCGACAGCACGCAGGAGACCCGGTGCCGCCTTATGCGGCTGGCAATTCCCGCCAGTTCGGCCTCGCTGCGCTCACCCTCGACCACCAGATGTCCGTATTTGTCCGACAGTGTGACAAAATCGCCCTCAGGGTCGATAATCACCTGCTGCACCCATTGCGCCGACTGCTCGAGCAGACGCCTGAGCAGATGCGACTTGCCCGAACCGGAATTGCCTTGCACCAGAAGACGGGTCGCCAGCAATTCCTCTATGTCGAGCTTGGCCGGCTGTCCGCCCGCCAAACTCCCCATGTCAATTCCGACCTGCACCTTGGCTCAACTCCATTTTACGCGACGCACACACCCGACCGATTCTATTCGGCAACCGGGCACCGGCTGTCTACCAGACTATTGCTCTCTCGCGGAGCGTGGAACCGGAAATACACAGAATTCCGGCCCGGGGTCCAATGTGCACCGCCACATCGGGACCGTCGAACTCACGCGGTTGTCAGCCCAAACCCGTGCATCAGCCGCAGCCCGCTGTAATCCGGTTTGCCCGAGGTGAACACCACCGTATCCTTGGCGTCCGGCAGCGCATCGCCACCCGGCAACGTCTCGACAATCGCCAGCGCGCGCCGCGCGATCGCTTCCGCCGGGTCGATCCAGTCCACCGGCCAGGGCGCCAGCTTGCGCATACGGTTGACCAGAAACGGAAAATGCGTGCAGGCCAGCACCACGATGTCGGTCTGCTGGCCGTCATGGCTGACAAAACACGGATCGATTTCCGCCTTCACCGCCGCCTCGTCGACAAACCCCTTGCGCATGTAGGTTTCGGCGAGTTCGGCGAGATTTTCCGACCCCACCAGCCGCACATGCACCTTGTCGGCGTAATCGCGGATCAGGTCGCGGGTGTATTGCCGCTTGACCGTACCGGGCGTCGCCAGCACCGAAACCAGGCCCGAGCGGGTGCGTTCGGCAGCGGGCTTGATCGCCGGCACCGTGCCGACGAACGGCAGCTCCGGATAGGCCTGGCGCAGCTCCGGCATGACGATGGTCGAGGCGGTGTTGCAGGCAATCAGTGCCAGCGCCGGATTGTACCGCTCGATCAGCCCGGCGAACAGGTTGACGATGCGGTCGCTGAGCGCGCCCTCTTCCCATCGTCCATAGGGAAAACCGGCGTCGTCGGCGACATAGACGAACCGCCTGCCGGGCATGATCACCCGCGCCTCGCGCAGCACACTCAGCCCGCCGATACCGCTGTCAAACACCACGACAGGCTGATCGCTCATTCCTCTTCTCCCGCCTCAACCGGCTTGCGCCGGCCGGACCGGCTGAACTTGTCAAATGAGGCAAAAAGACCGCGCAGCACGGCAATTTCATCGGTCGAAAATCCCGGCCGGGTCAAAACCGCGCGCAAATTGTCAACTGCCTTCATCCGCTTGGTCTCGGAGCGGAAATAGCCCCGCGCATCAAGCCCTTCCTCGATCTGCGCAAACAGGCCATGCAGATCGGATTTTGGCGCCGGCTCCACCTCCGGCTTGTCGAACGCCGTCTGGTGCGGGCTCGAAAGCCCCGATTTCATCCATTCATACGACATCAGCAGCACGGCCTGGGCGATATTGAGCGAGGCATAGGCCGGGTTGACCGGAAAGGTGACAATCTCGTCGGCCAGCCCGACCTCCCAGTTGCGCAGACCGATGCGCTCGCGCCCGAACAGGATCCCGGTCTTTTCGCCCCCGCTCTCGCGTCCGCGCAGGATTTCGCCCGCCGCCACCGGTCCGCGCACCGGCTTGTGCCCGTCGCGCGGCCGCGCCGTGGTGGCATAAACAAAATTCAGATCGGCAAGTGCGGCCTCAAGCGTGTCAAACACCACCGCACCATCGATCACATGGTCGGCTTTCGCAGCCGCGCTGACAGCCTTGTCATTGGGCCAGCCATCACGCGGATTGACGATGCGCAGATTGGAAAGCCCGAAATTGGCCATGGCGCGCGCCACCATGCCGATGTTTTCACCCAGTTGCGGCTCCACCAGGATGATTGCCGGGCCGCCGGTGATGAGTTTGCGGTATCTGTCGGTTCCGGCCACTACTTCGGTCCCCGGCGCAGCCGCAATCGCTGTGTTTCAGATGAGTAGCTCAAATCAGCCAAGGCAGGCTCCATTTTAGTCAGGCCGACAGCACTACGTCCGCGATGGCGCACAATCAAGGCTCGCCGCAACGACTGCGACAGGGCGAGCTTGCTCACAGGCTAAAAACTGGCACAGCCAATCCCCAGCATGTTGTGCGTCCGCCACTGTTTTGTTATGAGAAGCGCCAACTGCACGGGCGGCTTCCGCCACCCTCCGACAACCCCCTCAAAAGGTTCAACAAGCATGGCAAAGATCAAGGTAGCAAACCCGGTCGTCGATCTCGACGGCGACGAGATGACACGCATCATCTGGCAGTTCATCAAGGAAAAGCTGATCCTGCCCTATCTCGATCTGAATATCGACTACTACGACCTCTCGGTCGAGCACCGCGACGAGACCGATGACCAGGTCACCGTCGACGCCGCCAACGCCATCAAGAAACACGGTGTCGGCATCAAATGCGCCACCATCACCCCGGACGAAGCCCGCGTTGAAGAATTCGGCCTGAAAAAGATGTGGCGCTCGCCCAACGGCACCATCCGCAACATTTTGGGCGGCGTGATCTTCCGCGAGCCGATCATCATGAAGAACGTACCGCGTCTGGTCCCCGGCTGGACCAAGCCGATCATTGTCGGCCGCCACGCCTATGGTGACCAGTACCGCGCCACCGATTTCAAGTTCCCCGGCAAGGGCAAGCTTTCGATCAAATTTGTCGGCGACGATGGCGAAACCATCGAGCATGACGTTTTCGACGCCCCCTCGGCCGGCGTCGCCATGGCGATGTACAATCTCGATGATTCAATCCGCGATTTCGCCCGCGCCTCGCTCAACTATGCGCTGATGCGCGGCGTTCCCTGCTACCTGTCGACCAAGAACACCATCCTCAAGGCCTATGACGGCCGTTTCAAGGATCTGTTTGAAGAAGTCTTCGAAGCCGAATTCAAGGACAAGTACGCCGAAGCCAAGATCACTTACGAACACCGCCTGATCGACGACATGGTGGCTTCCGCACTGAAATGGTCCGGCGGCTACGTCTGGGCCTGCAAGAACTACGACGGCGACGTCCAGTCCGATATCGTTGCCCAGGGTTTTGGCTCGCTCGGCCTGATGACCTCGGTGCTGATGACGCCGGATGGCAAGACCGTGGAGGCCGAAGCTGCTCACGGCACCGTCACCCGCCATTACCGCCAGCACCAGAAGGGCGAGGAAACCTCGACCAACTCGATCGCCTCGATCTTTGCCTGGACCCGTGGTCTCGCCCACCGTGCCAAGCTCGACGACAATACTGAACTCGCCAAGTTCGCCGACACGCTTGAACTGGTCTGCATCCAGACCGTCGAATCCGGTTTCATGACCAAGGATCTGGCGCTGCTGATCGGTCCCGACCAGCCCTGGCTGTCGACCACCGGCTTCCTCGACAAGATCGACGAGAACCTGAAAAAGGCCATGGCCTGAGCAATGGCCGCCGGACCTGTCGTCACGCTCAAAAAGCTGTGGCGGCACAACCGGTGGCTAACCCTGTCTTTCCTGGTTACATTGACGCTGGCGCTGGTGTTCACCATTCGCGCCGGCGTTTTTTTTGTCTATTGGCAGCAACATCAGGACGAACCCATCGAAGGCTGGATGACGGTCCGCTACATCGCCCATTCCTACCGCGTCAATCCTGAAATCATCCACGATGCCCTCGAGCTTCCCAAGACCGGTCCGGACCGTCGGCCGCTGATCAAGATTGCAAGGGATCGTGGCCAGCCGCTTGATGAGCTGACTTCCGGGATCATCGAGGCAATCCGGAAGGACCGCGCATACCGCCGGTCGATTGACGGCATGCAGCCACCTCCCCCCTGGGCTCCCAAAGCTGCACCTGCGCCGGGCGTGTCCTCACCTGCCTCACCACAACCATGACCGGGCAATTGCTCGAATTCCTGACCGTCTACGGTCTTCCGGCTGCAGCCGTGCTTCTGGCAATCGGGCAGTTCGGTGTGCCGCTACCGACATCACTGGCGCTGTTGACGCTGGGCGCACTCGCCGCCAATGGCGACGCGGACCCGGCGGCAGCCTTTGTATGGGCACTGACAGGCACGACACTGGGTGACCAGGCAGGGTTCCTTACCGGCCGCTTCGTGGCTCAGTCCGCTGAAGACCGCCCCGGATTTCTCGGCGGCCTGGCGCGCAAGGCCCGCGCTGCCGAACCGCATATGGCGAAATGGGGTGGCAGCAGCGTCTTTTTCACCCGTTGGCTGTTTACCCCGCTTGGGCCCGCGATCAATATTGCCGGCGGTGTTGCGGGCCTGCACTGGGCGATTTTCACCGCCTGGGGACTGGCAGGCGAAGCCGTGTGGATCTCGATTTACATCGCTCTCGGCTTCACCTTCGGCTCCAACATCGAAACGCTCGCAAGCATTCTGGGCAATCTGTCGATGGCATTGGCGATGCTGGCGCTCGCGGCATTTCTCGGCTGGAGACTGCTGCTGGCAATCCGGAAAGCCCAGAACCGCTCGAAAATGGACTGAAGAGGATCATCCCGATGACCACGCCTGCGCCGCGTTCCAATCCCGATCAGGTCATTCTGACCGGAGCCGAGTACAGCGTCTACAGCCGCATCTGCCGGATCACGCTTCGCCTCAAGGACGTACCGCATGAGTTTGAAATGCTGGATGTCTTTGCCGAAAACGGCCCCGACAAAGCGCGACAGGCGGGCCATCCGTTCGGCAAGATCCCGGTGCTGCATCATGGCGATCTGGTGTTGTTTGAAACACTCGCGATCACCCGCTACATCGATGACCGGTTCGAAGGCCCGCCGCTGCAGCCGGTAACCCCGACCGATCGCGCCCGCATGAACCAGATCATCTCGATCGTCGACACCCGGATCTATCCCGTTATCGTCTGGGGGCTTCATGTCCCCAGGTCGGAAGACCGGGAACCCGACCCGTCAATGATCGTCAAGGGCTTGGCAGCGCTTGACGTACTCGAGACACTCGCGCGGCACCCCTGGCTGTGTGGCGAAGCGCCCACCCTGGCCGACGCCTATCTCGCGGCCTGCATGGACTACGTTCTCGACAGCTCCGCGGGTAACCAGGTCTCGCAGCATTGCCCGCGGCTCGAGGCCTGGTGGCGTCGCGCGCAGACATTGCCGGCGTTTTGCTGATGCGCCGCCCGCGTCGGACGCGACAATCCTGCGGGACAATACCCGGCCATGCCGGGCTTCAACGGCTTGAACCTCATCGGATTGCGATGGCCGGGCAGACGGCGCTGAGTCCCGGAGGACCCAACGGAAAACGCCCGGACAACACCGGGCGTTTGGCGATCATCACAAATCGCCGTTTCCATCATGCCCGGGCAATCAACCGATGGCGGCTGCCACCGCATCAATCGCGGCGTTGGCGTTGGCGCCGTCCGGGCCGCCGGCCTGGGCCATGTCTGGCCGTCCGCCGCCGCCCTTGCCGCCGATTGCCTCCGACGCCACACGCACCAGATCGACGGCCGACAGTTTGGAGGTCAGATCCTCGGTGACGCCGACCACGACGCTGGCCTTGCCGTCTTCGCTGACAGCAACAAAAGCCGCCACGCCGGAGCCGAGCGACGCCTTGGCGGCATCGACCAGTCCCTTGAGATCTTTCGCAGCCACGCCGGTCACCACCTTGCCGAGATATTTCACCCCGCCAACATCCCGGCTTTCGTCGCCGCCCGCGCCGCCTCCGCCAAGCGCCAGCTTCTTGCGCGCCTCCATCAGTTCGCGCTCGAGCTTCTTGCGCTCGTCGATCAGCGCCTCGATCCGGGCGGCTACATCACCCGTCTGCACTTTCAGCACTGACGCCGCATGCCTGAGCTTTTCGTCCTGATCGGTGAGATGCCGGCGAGCGGCTTCCCCGGTCAAGGCTTCGATACGGCGCACCCCGGCGCTCACCGCGCTGTCGGACAGCACCCGCACCAGACCGATATCGCCGGTTGCCGCCACATGCGTGCCGCCGCACAGTTCCACCGAATAGGGCCGGTTGGACTTGACCCCGCGCGTGGCCGTGCCCATCGACACCACCCGGACCTCGTCGCCATATTTCTCGCCAAACAGCGCCATGGCGCCTTCGGCAATGGCGTCATCAACTGCCATCAGCCGGGTCGTGACCGGGCTGTTCTGCAGAATGATCTCGTTGGCCATGTCCTCGACTTCGCTGAGTTCGGTCGCAGTCATCGGCTTGGGATGCGACACGTCGAAGCGGAGCCGCTCGGGCGCCACCAGCGAGCCCTTCTGAGCCACATGGGTGCCCAGCACCTCGCGAAGCGCCTCGTGCAGCAGATGCGTGGCGGAATGGTTGGCGCGGATCTTGGCGCGCCGGCCATGGTCGACCTCAAGCTGTGCCACGGCGCCACGCTTCACCGTGCCCGTTATCACCTTGGCGCGGTGCACAAACACCCCTTCTCCGCGTTTCTGGGTGTCGCTCACCTCAAGCTTGTAGCCCTCGCCCGAAATCGCGCCCTGGTCGCCCGTCTGTCCGCCGGACTCGCCATAAAACGGTGTCTGGTTGACCACAACATCGACCTCGTCGCCCGCTCCGGCGCTTTCCACCTGCGCGCCGTCACGCACCAGCGCCAGGATCACCCCTTCAGCGGTTTCGGTGTCATAGCCGAGGAAATCGGTGGCACCCGCCTTGTCCTTGATCTCGTACCAGATGGTCTCGGTGGCAGCATCGCCTGATCCGGACCAGTGCTTGCGCGCCTCCGCCTTCTGGCGCTCCATCGCTGCGGTGAAAGCCTCGGTGTCGACATCGACGCCGCGCTGCCGCAGCGCATCCTGGGTCAGGTCGAGCGGAAAGCCATAGGTGTCATACAGCTTGAACGCGGTCTCGCCATCCAGCCGGTCGCCTTCACCCAGATCAGCGCTGGCCTCGTCGAGCAGGCTGAGCCCGCGTTCCAGCGTCTTGCGGAAGCGGGTTTCCTCCAGCTTGAGCGTTTCCGAAATCAGCGCCTCGGCACGCAGCAATTCCGGATAGGCGCGGCCCATCTCCGCCACCAGCGTCGGGAGCAACCGGTACATCAGCGGATCACGCGCACCGAGCAACTGCGCATGCCGCATGGCGCGGCGCATGATCCGTCTGAGCACATAGCCGCGGCCTTCATTGGACGGCAGCACCCCGTCGGCGATCAGGAATGCCGAAGACCGCAGATGATCGGCAATCACCCGGTGGCTGGCGCGGTTCTTGCCCTCGGCAGGCACGCCCGTGGCGTCTTCCGAGGCGGTGATCAAACGCCTGAACAGATCGATGTCGTAATTGTCGTGCTGGCCCTGCAAAAGCGCCGCAATGCGCTCGAGCCCCATTCCGGTGTCGATCGACGGCCGCGGCAATTCCAGCCGCTCGTCTGCCGTCTGCTCGAACTGCATGAACACCAGGTTCCAGATCTCGATGAAGCGGTCGCCATCTTCATCGGCCGAGCCGGGAGGCCCGCCCCAGATGTGGTCACCATGGTCATAAAAGATCTCCGAACAGGGTCCGCACGGTCCGGTGTCGCCCATCGCCCAGAAATTGTCATTGGTCGGAATCCGGATGATCCGGTCTTCCGGGATGCCGGCGATCTTGCGCCACAGATCATAGGCGTCGTCATCGGTGTGGTAGACGGTGACCAGCAGCCGGTTCTTGTCGATACCGAAATCCCTGGTCAGCAGGTTCCAGGCAAGTTCGATGGCCTGGGCCTTGAAATAATCACCGAAGGAGAAATTTCCGAGCATCTCGAAGAACGTGTGATGCCGCGCGGTGTAGCCGACATTGTCGAGATCATTGTGCTTGCCGCCGGCGCGCACGCATTTCTGCGAAGTCGCGGCCGTCGAGTAGGGCCGATGCTCAAGTCCGGTGAAAACGTTCTTGAACTGCACCATGCCGGCATTGGTGAACATCAACGTCGGATCATTGCGCGGCACCAGCGGACTGGAAGCGACAATTTCATGTCCGTTCTTCTTGAAATAGTCGAGAAACGCCGACCGGATTTCGTTCACGCCACTCATGATCAGCCCTTTGTCAGATAGCAGGCAGCACCCGGATTTCAATCACGGGTCCGCGTTTTTCAGTTCCACCGCGCAACTGGCAGACCGCCGCTTTTATCGCCCGTCCGGTTGCCTGTCCAGCCGCCAGTGGGCACCGCCAAACGAAAACCGGCCACCTGCTCCCCGAAAGGGCAGACGACCGGCTGCATGACAAGAGGACCCAGGCAGACCAGATCCCCGATTACGCCAAATCCTACATTTCGGCGCTATCGGGCGTGTCGTCGTCGTCGCCCGCGCTGCGGTCTTCTTCCAGGAATTTCTCGGCAATCAGCCCGGCGTTCTGGCGCAGCGACAGCTCGATCTCGTCGGCCAGCACCGGATTGTCGCGCAGGAACTGCTTGGAGTTCTCGCGCCCCTGCCCCAGCCGCTGGCTGTTGTAGGAAAACCAGGCACCGGATTTTTCGACAATCCCGGCTTTCACACCCAGATCGATCAGCTCGCCCACCTTGGAAACACCTTCGCCGTACATGATGTCGAACTCGACCTGCTTGAACGGCGGCGCCATCTTGTTCTTGACCACCTTGACCCGGGTCTGGTTGCCAACCACTTCGTCGCGGTCCTTGACCGACCCGATGCGGCGGATATCAAGCCGCACAGAGGCGTAGAATTTCAGCGCATTGCCGCCGGTGGTGGTTTCGGGAGAGCCGAACATCACGCCGATTTTCATGCGGATCTGGTTGATGAAGATGACCATGCAGTTCGACCGCGAGATCGAGGCGGTCAGCTTGCGCAGCGCCTGACTCATCAATCGCGCCTGCAAACCTGGCAGGCTGTCGCCCATTTCGCCCTCAATTTCCGCGCGCGGCGTCAGTGCCGCCACCGAATCGATCACCAGCACGTCAAGCGCGCCGGAGCGAACCAGCGTGTCGGTGATCTCGAGCGCCTGCTCACCATTGTCAGGCTGCGAAATCAAAAGGCTTTCCAGATCAACACCAAGCTTGCGGGCATAGACCGGATCAAGCGCGTGCTCGGCGTCGATAAAGCCGCAGATGCCGCCCTTCTTCTGCGCCTCGGCGATTGTCTGCAGTGCCAGCGTGGTCTTGCCGGAGCTTTCCGGCCCGAAAATCTCGATCACGCGGCCGCGCGGCAATCCGCCAATGCCCAGCGCGATGTCCAGCCCCAGCGAACCGGTCGGAACCGTCTCGATTTCGACCACGCCCTCATTGGCCCCGAGTTTCATGATGGAGCCCTTGCCGAACGAGCGTTCGATCTGGGCAAGTGCGGCGTCGAGCGCCTTGCTTTTGTCCACGGATTTTTCCTCTACCAGCCGCAAAGAGTTCTGTGCCATTTCATCCACCTTTAGGTTATCGTGCCGCCGCAAGCAATGAGTGCTCGATTTGGTTGTTTGTACTCTATTTGTTCCTTTTGCGCAAGCCCTGCGCAACCACTTGAAACAACAGCAGAAATCATGAAATGTTCTTTTTTTGTTTCGAATTTTTCATGCTGAATGCGCCGACCCCTGCCCCGCAGGCGCGCGCAGGCCCGTTCACCGCGGCGATTCGGCGTCGCCGCAATATTTTGGGAGTATAGGTCATCGCCCGCATCCTTGCCATCGGCGGCGCCCACATTGACCGCAAGGGCTGGCTCGACAGCCCGCACCGGCCCGGGGCATCCAATCCGGGGCGCTGGGAAGCCGAGCCCGGCGGCGGCGTCTTCAACGCCAGCCGCAATCTCGCCCGGCTCGGTCACCAGGTCACGCTCGTCGCCCCGCGCGGCGGCGATGCTGCAGCAGACCTGGTCGCCCGCGCCGCCGTTGAAGCCGGCATCGAGGATTGCCCGCTCACCTTTCTCGACCGGGCGACGCCGAGTTACTCAGCCATTCTCGAACCCGATGGCAATCTGGTCACGGCGCTGGCCGACATGGCGTTGTACGATCTGGTTCCGGCGCGGCGGCTGATCACGGCACGGATGCGCAAGCGGCTGAGTGAAGCCGATCTGCTGCTGGTTGATTCCAACCTGCCGGAAAGCGCTCTGGCCGCGCTTGCCGGTGCTGCGGCTGAACTCGGATTGCCGCTGGCGGTGATCGCCGTGTCGCCCGCCAAGGTCGTGCGCTGGCGCTCAAGCCTGGACAAGATTGCCTGCCTCGCCATGAACAGCGCCGAAGCCGCTGCCTTGACCGGCGGGCAGTCCGACGGCCCTGGCGGGTGGCCCGGGCTGTTGTCCCGCGCAGGCCTTGCCGGCGGCCTGGTCAGCGCTGGCGCTGCCCCGGTCGCAGCCTTCACGGCGGTCGCAACCTGCGTCCTTACGCCTCCACCGCTCGAAACGCTGGTGGACGTCACCGGCGCCGGCGATGCGCTGGCCGCCGGCTATCTGGATGGCTGGCTGTCGGGCGGATCGATTGAGGCCAATCTCACCCGCGGCATCGCGCTCGCGCGGCTCACCGCCGGCGTTCGCGGTCCGGTGCTCAATGATTTGTCGCCCGCACTGCTTGCACAGGCACAGGCCGCCATGGCAAAGCCCGCGCCAAGCCAGTTCTAGATTTCAGGAGCCTCGCATGACCGGATCCATCAAGATCGAAACCACCCGGGACGTCGCCGACGCCTTGGCGCAAGGCCGTCCGGTGGTGGCGCTCGAATCCACCATCATCACCCATGGCATGCCCTGGCCGGGCAATCGCGACATGGCGCTTGAGGTCGAAGCCGTCATCCGTGCGGAAGGCGCGGTTCCCGCCACCATCGCTGTCATCGACGGCCGCCTGCACGCAGGCCTCGATGAGGCCACGATCACCAAGCTGGCGCAAGCCAAGGACGTGATGAAGCTGTCGCGCGCCGATTTCGCCTTCGCGATTGCCGAAGGCCGCACCGGCGCCACCACGGTCGCCGCCACCATGATGGCGGCCCATCTGGCCGGGATCCATGTGTTTGCCACCGGCGGCATCGGCGGTGTCCACCAGGGTGCGGAACAAAGCTTCGACATCTCCGCCGATCTCGACGAACTCGCCCGGACGCCGGTGATCGTGGTGTCCGCCGGCGCCAAAGCCATTCTCGACATCCCCAAGACACTCGAAGCGCTGGAAACCCGCGGCGTCCCGGTGGTGGCTTATGGCCAGGACGAGATGCCGGCCTTCTGGTCGCGCAAATCGGGCCTCAAGGCGCCGCTGCGGCTTGATGAGCCCGGCGCCATCGCCCGTTTCGAGATGATCCGCCGGGAGCTTGGCGGTCATGGCGGCATGCTGATCGCCAACCCGGTGCCCCAAGCCGATGAAATTCCCGCAAGCGAAATGAACCGCCACATCGAGGCGGCGCTCGCCACTGCCAGGGTCAGGGGTATAGAAGGCAAGGCGGTCACCCCGTTCCTGCTCGGCGAAATCCTCACTCTGACCGATGGCGCCAGCCTGAAAACCAACGTCGCACTGGTGCTCAACAATGCCCGCCTCGCCGCCCGCATTGCCACAGCTCTCACATCTGCAACACATTGATCGTCAGCCGTCGCCTGTCGTCATCTATCCAAGGACACGTCCAATGAAGCCAACCCGACGCACCGGCAGCGCCTTCGAGCGCGCCGAAGCCGCCTTCAAGTCAGCGACCACCAAGCCGGTTGAAGCCGCTGCCAAACCCGCAGCCGTGCCCGAGGGCAAGGAACTGGTTTCGCTCAGGCTCGACCGGGCCGTGCTCGAACACTTCCAGGAAGACGGCCCCGGCTGGCAGGATCGCATCAACGCAGCCCTTCGCGCCGCAGCCGGGCTCAAGAGCGCATAGTCGCGGTCAACTGGTGTGGACCAACAGGCCACGCCCTGTCTTGGCACAGGCTCAAAGAGCAAACGAAAAGACCCGGAAGCTCTCGCCACCGGGTCTGATATCGCCTCAAACGATTGGTCCGTCGCTGATCAGCTCAGCGGCGAGATCTGGATTTCCACACGGCGGTTGGCGGCGCGTCCCGCATCCGAACCATTGTCGGCGATCGGGCGGCTTTCGCCAAAGCCCTGCGTGTAGAAGCGGCGCGGGTCGTTGCCCTGCGAGATCAGATAGCTCGACACCGACTGCGCCCGCTGCTGCGAGAGCGTCAGATTGTAGCTGTCCGATCCGGTCGAGTCCGTGTGGCCCGCGACATCAACCAGCGAACGGTTGAATTTCTGCAGCACCAGTGCCACCGAATTGAGCGTGCCGTAAAATTCCGGCTTCACCGCCGACTGGTCGCTGTCAAAGGTGATGTTGGACGGCATGTTGAGCACGATCTTGTCGCCGACGCGGGTCACAGAAACCCCGGTGCCCTGCAACTGGGCCCGCAATTGCGCTTCCTGCTGGTCCATGTAGCCGCCGATAGCGCCGCCGGCCAGCGCGCCGATGCCCGCGCCGATCAGTGCGTTCTTGCGGTCGTCGCCGCCCGCAAGCGTCCCCAGCGCGGCGCCGCCGAGAGCGCCCAGACCCGCGCCTGCGGCAAGGTTGGAAACCTTCTGCTGACCGGTATACGGATCGGTGGTGCAGCCGGAGACGAAGACGGCGGCAAGCGCCGCGATCAGGAGTTTGGATTTCATGATGGCCCCTCTTGGCAAAACTGGAAGTGCGAACCTTAGCGGAAAATGCGGCAGGATGATGAATATTTCATCACCACAGAATTAACCCTGTGCCGCGCGGCCTTGCCCCAGCCAATCCGCCAGCAAGCGAATGGCCGGTGACGATGACGCCGTCGCCTGCAGCTTCGTCGAAGGCCGAGAAATTAGCATCGCCATCACCGACAACGGATTCGAAGAAATCGATTGAAAGACCGCCCTGGGAAGCTTGCGGAAAGCCAGCGCCCAGCGTCCAGCCATTCCAGAAATCGCTGCCCTCCGCCAGCGGATTGGGATTGTCCGTGCCGCGATAGGAGATGACCGTTTCGCCATTCCACTGATAGGCGATGGCGTAGAAGCCGGCGGCTTCGGAACCAAGCGGTAGGTCAACGTCAATTACGGCCGCGTTGCCTATTGTGCTGCCTGCTTCGCCAAGACCATCTGTATCTACGCTATCGACGACGTTCTGACCGTCACCAATGCCGGCATCATAGCCGCGATTGTAGGAATCCATGGCCAGGATTGCGAGCATCAACTCA
>TARA_R110002050_G_scaffold283250_2_pt1 | contig 65585 bp, 64 predicted proteins | sample TARA_R110002050 | Tara Oceans TARA_R110002050 (sample SAMEA4396988) | marine metagenome | biome: Polar Biome; feature: [DCM] deep chlorophyll maximum layer (ENVO:01000326); material: water (ENVO:00002006), including particulate matter (ENVO:01000060) such as... | depth 25 m
TAATTCTATATAGAAATCTCATCAGCATGTGTAGATGCTTCAAAATCTTCCACATACTTAAAATCCTTAAACCAATAGGATGATGAAATAATACTGAAAACTACGGATTTGTCATCTTCAATACCTGTTTTTAATTGCCAAATGATGTCTTTTGCTTCCTTAAACTCATCCCCTTTTATATGTTCATCAAAAAGCCGATTGATTAATGTGTTTTCAGGCATTCCTTTCACCAATAGCCTAATCAATGAGGCTTCTGGATTTTTACTGAACACAGACATATTCTCATTGTTATCCGTACTTACTTTAATTTGAAACTGAACTGCTGAAGGCTGAGGGAATTTACCATTATAGGCTGCATATAAAATTTGATGGGCATTAAAAAATTCTTCATGAAGCGATATTTCTGGGTATTCTTCCCACATTTTTTCTTCAATCATTTCATTTGAAAGGGAACTTATTTGTCCTGAATTCAATCTATTGTTAAAAATATATTTCAATATGATTTCTACGGCCTCTTCTGGCCCATGATCTGCAAGTAACATAAAACACATATCTTTTAAATCTTGAGGGATCAAACCTGTGGTGTCCCCATAATCCATTATTTCCAATAATTCCTTATAATTATTGGGTTTCCATGCATTGGGTAACTCATTAATAGTAGAAAAATTTTGAGGTTCTACTTTAAAAACAGCCTTCATATAAATAAGAGTTTAATTTAAAAAAATAATGTCGATGAATAAAAATACTTAAAAAACTAATTTAGTTTCAAATGGTTCAGACCATTGAGAAGCGATTCCTATGGCGGGTATAAGGGTTGCCAATACTTTTAATTTACGTTTATAGTAAGAATGACTCCCTTTTAAATCACCAAGTTTCAAAGTTATTGAAGTTTCAAAATTTTCAAGCTTATTATTAGCTTTAATAGGAACTATAATTTTACCTATAAAATCATCTTTTCCATCTTGTGGCATTCCAAAAATTTCAGTATTATTCCAATTACTTACAAAAACAGGAATGTCAGGTTTTCCATGATTATCAACAACAAATATGTGCAGCAAATATTCCATTCCCATTTTAATATCAAGTGCATGAAATGCAATTTGCGTTTCTACAGTTATATCACTAATGTCATCTCCAACATTAATAATGTCTGGTATGAATTTTAAGGAAACCGACTCAATTTGTGCCATTTTACTTCTGAATTTACAAAATTATCAACTTTTAAATAAAGATTTTTTTCTCAAAGACAACAAAATTCCTACTACAATTCCTATAACAAAACTTCCTAAAATAACCAATACTCTAGAAATAGATAATTTCCAAATAAAGAATTTAACATCTATAACTTCGGCATTTTGAAATGAAAATATGATAATAATGACAACAAAAAGGACACCAACAAAAGTTCTGAATTTCATAACTATCTTTTTATAATTTGTGATGTATCATTAAGACCATCTACTTCTATTTCAGGATTTCCATAAACATAAATATAACTTTTGCCTTTTGCGTACACATTGAGTTGTTTACTGGCATAAACGTGTATTTTTGATGCTTTAGAAGCGTTAACCGTTGCTTTTTTCGCATTGAGTTTACTTCCTTTAAAATCTATAGAACCACTGGTCACTACATTTAAATTATCACTAGATCCTTCAATGCTCATATCTGCCCTGTCATTGATAAATAAGCTTAAATTATCTGAAGAAATGCTGCCTTTTAAATAAGCACTATCATTTAAAGTCATTTTAGCATCGTCATTTCTTAATTGAATGGCTCCTGAAGAACCACTATTCATTTCAAGTTGAAACTTGGTGGCTTCTAAATCCAACTCAAATTTAGAATTGTCATAACAACTTAAGAACAAGTTAGATAATTCCATGTTATTTTGACCATTCAGTTTTGCACCTTGACTAAGCGCAATTCTGTCTAAATTTTGAAATGTTATGGAAATTTCAAGTTTTTTACTAGAGCGTATTCTGTCAGAAGTGTAAATTCTTAAAATACTATCAACTACTTCTATTTTTATAGATGAGAAAAGGTTAGAGTCAGTTCTTAAGCGGTATCCATCATTACCGGTTTGCATTAATGAAACCTCTAAACCATCACTTATTTCCAATTGGTTAAAACCAACTAAATCATTATATTCTTCTATGACATCGCCATTTCCCTTTACTTTTAGTTTTTTTTGCGCTGATATGTTCATTGATAATAAAATAACCGCTAATACAATGATGATTTTTTTCATTTCTTAATTTTAATTTTTTACAACAAACAATTATTCATTACACAAAAGATACAAAATATTTTCAGGATTTGAATACCTGTTAGCCACACAAGCATCAAATCTCAGTCTATTATTAGTCAATCACTTCCGATATTTATTTTACAAGTGAAGTGCCTCATCAGTTAACCCATGAAATACAATTTCAGTTTTCAATGGTTTGATTTGTTTCCTGATTTTATTGCAAAAACGTCACTTTTTAAACTAAGATTATTTTAGCTATTCTTTTTTAATGCCGTGTTTTGCTTGATATATACATCCATTTGAGGGAATGGAATTGAAATGTTATTTTCAATGAATTTTTTATTTATGATTTTTCTAATATCACTTTTAACTTTTTCAATTCTGAAAATATTTTTGCTAAAAAAATACAATTGAAAATCTAAAGACGAATTTCCAAAATTTATCAATCTGGCATCAATCAATTCCCTATTGGAAATATCAGGGTGTTCAATGGCACTTTCTTCAAGTATTTTAATTACTAAATCAACATTGCTTCCATACGCAACGCCTACATCAATTTTAAAACGCGTTTTTTTTGATTGATGGCTCCAGTTAATCACTTTGGAAGTGGTAATTAAAGAATTTGGTATGATAATAGTTATCTCATCTCTATTGGCTCCCTTTGATGTTCTCACTCCAATGGTTTGAATTTTAATAATGTCTCCATCTATTTCTAAAACGTCACCTATTTTTATGGACCGTTCTGAAAGTAGTATGATACCAGATATGATATCATTAAACGTTTGTTGTAACCCTAAGCCTATACCAACAAGTAATGCTGCTGAACCAGCTAAAAGCAATGTGATTTTCACCCCTAATGATTCTAATAGAAACGCAATGGCTGTAACCCAAACTACATATTTTACAATTTGAAATAAGGCAAAAGTATTCCCTTCATCAACCATTCCAAGTTGAAACCTTCTATATAATGTCTTTTTAATTATCCATAAAATAATTTTCGTCAATAAAAGAATGAATAAAACAACAATAATTCTTTTTACTTTTATGACATAATCATCATAACTGAAAATTTCAAATTCCAATATTTTTTTGATTGTTTCCAAAATAGACCTAATTAATGTTTAATTATTTGAAAGAATACTATGAATATTCCGGTATTTTACCTTTTACACCTTCAAAAAAACGATGCATAAATTCAAAATCCTTTTTAACATCATCAGTTGGATAAAAAGGTTCTGAGATTTTGTTTTGTTTGTTTTTAAAATCTAAAGTAAGCATGATTATTGGCACCTTGGCTTCTTTTGCAATATAATAAAAACCGGTACGCCATTCTTTTACTTTTTTTCTGGTTCCTTCAGGAGCCATGGCCATTCTAAATTCATCTCTTTCACTAAAAAGTTTGGCTATGGCTTGCACTTTTTTTTCTTTGGTTTTTCTATCAATAGGAGCGCCCCCAAGTCCCCTGAAAAACCAACCAACAGGAAACACAAATAATTCCTTTTTACCTACAAAATTAATTCTAATATTTAATATAGATCTTAATATAATACCCATGTAAAAATCATGCCAACTCGTATGAGGTGCGACTATGATTACTGCTTTTTTTATTTGTTCTTGAGAAAAGTTTGTATTACCAACAACCTTCCAGCCTAAAATCTTAAAATAAATAAATTTGGAAAGCCATTTCATATTACATTTTTAGGTAAAGATTTTTCAATTTTTCTCTTGTAATGGTTTTTTTCCAGTTCTTACCGATTGCATTTTCCCAAAGAGGTTCCAAACCTAAAGCAATATTAATCATAATATCAAATTCAGAATCATGTAATTTAGCACAAATTCCTTTAGGTAATTCAATTTGGTATTTCTTTTTCATCTCTTTAAAAAGAGACACCCCTTCAGGATAAAATTCAGATAAATGATCAAATACAATACAATTACCTATGCCGTGTTTGGTTCCTAATAAATAGGATAAACCATAACTCATGGCGTGTGCAACACCGACTTGAGAATATGCAATACTCATACCCCCATGCCATGAAGCCATCATGAGTTTATCTTGAGATTCGGCCTCTGAAAGCGTATCTTGTAAAAATATTTCTTTACAAAGCTGAAAAGACATATCACCATAACTTTTGCTAAATTCATTTAAATAAGATCCGTTCAAGGATTCTACACAATGAATAAAACAGTCCATACCTGTGTAAAACCATTGATTTGTGTCAACTCCTTTTGTTAGTTCTGGATCTAAAATTACTTGATCAAAAGGTGTGAAATCAGAATTAATTCCTAGTTTTTTCTCGGGCCCTGTCAGTACAGTAGTTCTGGAAACCTCTGCGCCAGTACCAGAAATAGTTGGTATCCCAACATGGTAAATGGCAGGGTTTTTAACTAAATCCCATCCTTGATAATCTTTTGCTTCGCCTTCATTAGTAAGCATGATAGCTACTGCTTTTGCTAAATCCAATATGGTTCCTCCCCCAATTCCAATAATACCAGAAGTACCTTGTCTTGAGGTTAATATGATGTCTTCTACCAAATCATCCACTTGCGATGTTTTAGGTTCTTCGTTTGATGAAATATAAATAACCTTATCTTCATAGGCCAACGGAATTCTTGAGGTTAACCAAGCATTGCCTTTAAACACGTCATCAACTAAAAACACAAACGGTGCATGTACATTTAATCGTTTCGGGGATATTATTTCACTTAACTGATTGAAACTGCCTCTGCCAAAAATAACTCTTGGCACCATGGGAAAGTTTTTATAATTCATTTAATAAATTTTCTTTTACAACTGGTAAAATTAGCATTTTTTGAATATTACACATTTAAAAAATCTTGAAACTTTTGTGAAAACAAACCAACATCATAACCATCAACCAACGCATGATTTACACTTATAGCCACATTCATAAATAAATCATCATCTATTTTTGTTGCTTTACTGAAGGCTATTTTTGGAACAGAATCCAATGCATTTGAAACGGGTTCTTTATGGCCTGTAAAATTCAACCAGGGCAATGCTGAACAATGCACACAATCCAATCCATTATTTGGAGGATATAGTTCTGTTGAATTTTGAATTCTATATTTTTCTGAATCCATATTTTTAATAAACATATTTAAATCTTCATGAAAATTAACAAAAGAAAACCCGAAAGTGTTGTCATCTCTCATTAAGGTTGGTGATGCATGAATGATATCAAATTCAACAACCTCATCATTTTGTATCCTGTATTTAAAACTTTTAATTTGGTTAATGGCGCGCATACAATCATGCAAATATCTTGCAAAAAAACTGATGTTTTTATCTTTTGAAAATTGATATGCTTTAGTCACATTAAAAGGGATGGTAACAGCAAAATATGGATCAGCCAAACCAATAAAATGGTTGTAATGTTGCTTTCTGTTCCAATTGTCAATATCTAAAACCTTCATATATGTAATAAGGTTAATAATTCCTTTAAACTACTTATGGTTTTATAGGTTTTCCCATTGGTTTCTTTTTCAGTGACTTGTTCATGTGCCCAAGTAGTATGAAATGGTACATGAATAGCATGTGCATTTAGGTGAACTATGGGCAAAATATCGGATTTTAAAGAATTTCCAATCATTAAAAACCCTGAAGGCTTTACATCCAAATGATTTAATAATTTGGAATAATTTTCATTTTGTTTATCACTCATTACTTCAATATGGTGGAAATAATCCGTTAAACCAGATTTTTCAAGTTTACGCTCCTGGTCTAATAAATCGCCTTTAGTTGCTAAAATCAATCTATATTTTTTTGATAAGGTTTTAAGAACTTCTTCAACACCATCTAAAAGTTCCACAGGTTTTTCCAGCATATCTTTTCCTATTTGTAAAATAGACTCAATGGTTTTTTGAGATACGTTGTAATTGGATATTTCTAAAGCCATTTCAACCATTGACAATGCAAAGGCTTTGACACCATAACCATACAATGGAAGGTTTTTCATTTCCATTTTAAATAGTTCTTGGTCTGTTTTATTAGGTGTTTCATATTCTGACATTAAATCGCAAAACTTAATTTCAGCTTCACGAAAATAGGTTTCATTAACCCACAACGTATCATCGGCATCAAACCCAATGACTTTTATATGTTGATAATCTATTTCCATAATTTCTTAGCACGTTCTAAATCTTCAGGGGTATCAATTTCCACGCCTTGAACATCTGTTTCTACCATTTTAATTCGTTTACCGTATTCCAAATAACGAATACATTCAATTTTTTCGGAAGCTTCTAAAGCTAACATTGGCAAATGATAAAAGTCTAGAATGGCTTTTTTTCTAAAGGCATAAACCCCTTTATGTTTGAAGTAATTTACACCTACATTTTTATCCCTTGGATATGGAATCGGGCTTCTTGAAAAATATAATGCAAAATTATTTCGGTCAACTATAACTTTAACCGTGTTTGGATTACAAATTTCTTCCCAATCTGTAATATGAACCATTAATGACGCTAAATCAATTTCCTTTTTATGGTCATCTTTAAAAACATCAATCAGTTTTTTAAGTGAAACGGCATCCGCAAAAGGTTCATCTCCTTGCACATTAATTACAATATCAATATCTAAAAACTCAACAGCTTCAGCAATTCTATCACTTCCGCATTCATGTTCTTTAATACTCATCATGGCTTTTCCGCCATTATTAACAATCTCATCATAAATAATTTGGCTATCAGTAACAACCAAAACGTCATCAAACAAATTGGTTGCAACTGTTGCTTCATACGTTCTTAAAATAACTGTTTTTCCAGAAAGATCTTGCATTAATTTACCTGGAAAGCGAGTTGCACTGTAGCGTGCGGGAATCATCGAAATAATTTTCATCAATTTTTAAATCAAATATGCATCAAAAATATAATATTTATTACTCATTCTACCCTTTAGATTTCTTAATCTTATTATATACTCTAAAAATGATAAAGAATAATACAATTACTAAAACAAAAGCAATAAGAGGCAAAACTATAGAAACTATGGCCATGAATGTTGCGGTTCCCGTCTCAACGGTTGACACTATGGGATTCCCTAATCCACCTGTTGAAATAGTCGATGTAAGCCTTGCGGCGCTTGACGATCCTGCAATTGCAACAGCTGTACCACCTCCGGCAATAATAGCTAATGCCCATGTGATTTCCGGACTTAAATCCATCACTGTTGACAACATAATAATGGTGCCGGCAATAGCTGCTAAAGGAACCGTTATACCATCTAAAAGATGATCCACATACGGAATAAAATATGCAAATATTTCGACAAAAGTGGCTACCCCTAGAATGATTAATGCTGAAAAACTTCCTATCCATTGCCAGGAATCATTCAGTTCCAAAACATTAAAATAGGCTGCTAAACTTAATGCAAACAAAGGTAAAAACACTCTAAAGCCTACAGAAGCTGCTAAACCAATGCCAAGACAAATACTTAAAAGTGTTTCTAGATTCATAAATCAAAAATAATTAAAAATTATGCTTCAAAAAAATCGTCTGTAAAGCCAATTAAATACAGTTTTTCCTTAGCTCTGGTAATGGCGGTATAAAGCCAGCGCAAATACTCTTTATCAATGCCATTTGGCAAATACGGTTGTTCCACAAAAACAGTATTCCATTGGCCTCCTTGTGATTTATGACAGGTAATAGCATATGAAAACTTCACTTGTAATGCATTGAAATACTTATTATTCTTAACCTTTAAAAATTTTCTGTATTTACTGGTTTCAGTTTCATAATCTTTCATGACTTCTTGGTACAACCTGTTAGAGTCTTCATACGTTAAAGAAGGCGTCTCAGATTCAATAGTATCAAGTAGCAAAACGGTTTCAAATGCTTGCATTTTTGGATAATCAACCATTCTAACTTTAACTTCTGCAAAACGAAATCCGTATAAATCAATCAGATTATAAATTTCAAGTACTACTATAATATCTCCGTTCGCAATAAAACCTGCTTCAGAAGTTGGTTTAATCCAAAAGTAATTATTCTTAACAACCATAATGAAATCACCAGGGGTTAATTCATTCTCATTAAACAAAATTCTGTTTCTAATTTGTTGGTTATATAAATTAGCGCGTTTATTGCTCCTCACAATAATGGTTGTTTCTTCATTTCCTAAAGTACTGTACGCGTCGTTTATAGCGTCCATAACTTCTTGACCGTCTACTAACCTCACAACATCTTTAAAACCGTTTAAATCAAATTTAAATGCGTCATGAAAGGCATTTGACAAGGCTTCTCTCAACAATGTAGCATTAGCAAGAATACCAGAATCAAATTCTTGGCGAACCACTTCATTCAATTCCATTTTGGTAACCTCTTTATTGTAATTTAAACTAAGCTTATTTTCGTCAAGTGCAGGGCTTAAATCCAATTTAATTGGTGGTAACTGTGCCGTGTCCCCAATTAAAAGTAATTTACATTGGTGCCCAGAATACACATACTGCATCAAATCATCAAGCAATGACCCGTTTTCAAAAAGTTTTGATTCTCCAGGCGTATCCGGAATCATAGACGCTTCATCTACAATAAAAATAGTGTTTTTATGCTTATTGGGTTGCAGAACAAATTTGACGCCTCCACTTTTATCTTTTTTTGGAAAATATATTTTTTTATGGATGGTAAACGCTTCTTTTCCTGAATAATTTGAAATAACTTTGGCCGCTCTACCCGTTGGTGCCATGAGAACAGCGCTTTTTTTTGCTTTCCATAAATTGGCTACAATTGTACCAACAATGGTGGTTTTACCAGTGCCAGCATAGCCTTTTAACAAATAAAGTGAATTTGGCTGTTTACTAAAAATAAATTCGGACAACTGATTTAATACAATATTTTGTTTTAGGGTTGGTTCAAATGGAAATTGCTGTTTTATAAGGAAATAAAATTCTGAAGCGGTCATTAATTGGCTTAAACATTAAAATTATTCAAAGATAGAAATGATTTTTATTCACATTGGTTTTTACGATTAAAAAAAAATTGTAGATTTGCGAAAGACCATTAATTAATTTTATTAATAAATAAACTTACTATGTTTAAAATAATTCTTATTGCTGTTGTTGTGATTTTGGTAACAATTGGTTTAGTTAAGCTAGTTGATAAATTTATCCCATCCAAATTCAAACCTTTTTTGATGATTGCGCTTTGGGTGCTAATAGCTTTTCTAGGTTATCAAACCTTTAAATCTATATTCGGCCCCGTTCAGTTTAATGAAATAAAAGATAAACGTTACGCGCAAGTGATTCCAAAATTAATGGATATCAGAGATTCTGAACTTGCTTTTAAACAGGTAACCGGAAAGTTTACAGATAATTTTGACGAATTGGTAAAGTTTATAGATACTGCAAAATTCACCATTACCCAAAGACGTGATTCAAGTATTGTAGATGTTGAGTTAACAAAAAGATATGGCGGTGTAACTACTTACAAAAGCATTATTATCATAGATACTTTAGGTTTTGTTTCAGTTAAAGATTCATTATTTAAAACATCAGACCGTTATAAAACCATGATGGATGTTCCTGTAGGTAAGCCTGGTGAAAAATTTGAATTGAAGGCAGGGGTTTTGGAACAAAATGATATTAAAATTCCGGTTTTTGAAGTTAGTGTGAAAAAAGACGTACTTTTATTTGATCAAGACAGGGATTTAGTAATTCAAGAAAATCAGGTAGTTTCTGTGGATGGAGTAAATGGAAACGCTTTAAAAGTTGGCTCCATGACTGAAGTTAAAACCAGTGGAAACTGGCCACAAACATATGGCGCAAACGAATAATATTTCAAACATAACAATAATACAAGAATTGTCCATTCAAATTAGTTTGAGTGGACTTTCTTTTTGTATCCTGCAAAAAGACTCCAATACAATATCCTGTATTAAGCATATAGCTTTTGAAAAAAAATTAAATCCTCTTGAAGCTTTAGACCAATTAAAACATGTGTTTAATACAGAAGACGCGTTAAAAAGTTCATTCAACGCCGTTTATGTTATTCATGTAAATGAATTATCCACATTGGTACCAAAAGCTCTTTTTAATGAAGATAGTTTAGCTGATTATTTAAAGTTTAATTCCAAAATTTTAAAATCAGATTTTATTACTTATGACACCATTTCAATCAATGACAGTGTTAATGTTTACGTGCCCTACATAAATATTAATAATTTTATATATGATATGTATGGAAGCTTTACCTATAAGCATGTCTCAACTGTTTTAATAGAAAATATTTTGCTCATTGAGAAGCATATTGAAGACCTAAAAGTATATGCCCATATAAGTTCAAATCACTTTGAAATTATTGTCACTAAAAAAGGAGGACTTTTACTTTATAACACGTTTGAATATACTACTACTGAAGATTTTATATATTATCTGTTGTTTACTACAGAGCAATTACAATTAAACCCAGAAACGCTTCAATTAATTTTTATAGGTAATATTGTAAAGGATGATGAACTTTATAAAATGGCATACAAATATATTAGGCATATAAGCTTTGGAAACAGATTTGATAATTATTCATATACTACACAAGCAAAAACAAATTATTCAGATTTCACTTTAATAAAAAATTTTTAATGCGAATTATCTCAGGGCAATTTAAAAGCCGAAAAATTACGGCACCAAAAAATTTGCCGGTACGTCCAACCACTGATATGGCCAAGGAAGGGTTATTCAATATTTTAAATAACCTTTTTTATTTTGATGACCTATCTGTTTTAGACCTTTTTGCGGGCACAGGTAATATAAGTTATGAATTTGCATCAAGAGGTACTGAGAAAATTATTTGTGTGGACCAGGATTATGGTTGTGTAAAATTTATAAATCAAACGTCCGAAGCCTTTAAAATGCCAATCCAAACCATTAAAAGTGATGTTTATAAATTTTTAGAAAAAACAAACCTTCAATCCAATGTCATATTCGCAGATCCACCTTATGGTTTTGCTGATGAACAGTTCAGTAAAATAGCAGAATTGGTGTTTCAAAATAATTTGCTTCTAGAAGATGGTGTGCTTATTATTGAACATTCCAAACATACTAATTTGTCAGATCAAATGCATTTTAGCTATTCTAAAAATTATGGCGGCAATGTGTTTAGTTTCTTTGAAATATCTAAATTGTAATATTTTTTTTTCATAATTACTTTTTTTTCAGTATATTAGATTCTCCCTAAGAGTCCCAGACTCTACACATACTTTTTTTACAACAATAAGAATGATTTTTTTATTGTATTATGATTATGGTTTAAAGTGAATATTAACCACTAAAACCATACATTAAATGAAAAAATTATTTCTATTAGGATTAACATTAATTCTATTTTTTAACTGCGAAAAACCAAAGCAACGTTACTTTTCTGAATCTCCGGAAATTAGCTCCATGAAAGCCAGTATAACCGAATATAACAATGGAGATTGGGAATCCTGGCGAACCCATTTTGCCGATACGGCTAAACTCTACATAAATTCACTTAAAAGTATCTCCACGTCTGATCTTGAAAATGCCCAAAAAGAAATGCTTTTAAGTTTTTCAACTTATGGGTTTCAAGATAAAGGGTCTTTTGTTGAAATGGTAATAGATAGCACTGAAAAAACCTGGGTAAATTATTGGGCCAATTGGCACGGAACTTTAAAAGACAATGGTAAAGAAATTGATGTACCAGTACATATAACAGCTCAATACACTGATGGAAAAGTTGTTAAAATGTATGATTATTATGATTCAAATCCTATTACAGTTGCGTTAGCAGAAATAGAAGCTGCCAATGCTCTGCCGGTTGATGAAAAAGCAATGATGGACAAACTTGATTCATATATTAGTGAGTTTTTTAATAAAAGAGATAATACTGTATTAAGCAATATACTAACAGATAATTATATTCGCTATATGAATAGAGAAAAAGTTGCCTCTAATCCTAAAGAACTGGTTGCAAGTCTTGATGTGTTTTTTACTGGATTTCCAGATTTAAAAATCTCAATACTTCATAAATCTATAAAAGACAATACTGTTTTTTTACATTGGGGGTTTGAAGGAACCAATACGGGCGAATTTGCTGGTTATCCTGCTAGTGGTAAAAAAGCTAAAACGGAAGGATTATCGCGTCTACATTTTAATGGAGAAGGAAAAATCGATATAGAAAATGTATATTTTGATCAATTAGATCTTATGCAACAATTAGGAATAACATTAGCGCCTCCTGCACCATAGCATGTATTCTTTTTTAAATAATTAACTAATCAATAACTTTAAAATAATCTCTTATGAAAACCTTAAAACAAACCGTATTATTAGCATTGTTTTTTTGCTTTATTTTCAATTTATCATATGCACAAAAACGTTATCAAATACATCAAGATAACGTAAAACCATCTATGGTTGGAGAATATGAGAAAACAGCAAAAGCCTTTGTAGAAGCTTGTAAAAAACACAATCCTCAGTCTCCATGGATAACAGCAACCACAAGTGATATGAAGTATTTATACATCAGTCCCATGGAGAATTTTGCAGATTTAGATAAAAACCTTTTTGCAGATATGGCAAAAGCCATGGGCGATGAATGGGGAAGCATGTTTGAAAACTTTGATAAATGTTATGATACCCATAACGATTATGTAATAACCCTTTCTGAGAGTTTAACCTATATGCCAGAAGGAATTTCACAAATGCAGGAAGGTATGAACCACAGAAAATGGTTTTATTTATATTACACACCTGAGAACAGCAAAAAAGTGTATGACGCCATGAAAGGGGTTAAAGATTTATTTGCCAGTAAAGGCTCTGAAAATTATTACAGGGTTTACAGAAGTGGTTTTGGATGTCCAGAAAGCTTTTATTTAGTGGCTATTTCGTCAAAGGATGAAATGGATGACATTATGAAAGGTAAAGCTAATGAAACGGTATTAGGAGAAGAACGCGGTCCTGTTTTTGGTAATTTAATGAGTAGTATATCCCGTTTTGAAGAATTATCTGGCGATATGAGACCTGACTTATCCTATTCTCCTAAATAGTATTAAATATAAATTTAAGAAAGATGAAAAAATTATTTTTATTAGGCCTTATAATAGTGCTATTTTCAGCTTGCCAAAACAAGCCTGAGCGGTTTACAACAACCTCTCCAAATATAGATGTTGTTAAAAAATTAATTAGCGATTATGAAGCTGGTAATTGGGAAGCTTGGGCTACCAATTATTCCGATACTGCAAAAATATATCACAATACCTGGAAAAAAAGTGCAACTCCTAAAGAAACCAGTGAAGCCTTGAAAGCAACATTAGCCAATACATCTAGCTATAGTTTTGATCATGGTGAAGATAAAATATTTTTTGAACAAACCATTGATGATGATGGAGATACATGGGTGAATTTTTGGGGAGATTGGCATGGTACAGTAGCTGCAAATGGCCAGGAAATAGAAATTCCAGTACACCTATCTTGCCGAATGGTTGATGGAAAAATAGCTAATGAATATGGTTTCTATGATGTTTCTGAATTTGTTTTAGCAATGCAAGCTATAGACGCTGCAAAAGCAACAACTGGGGCTGAGGTAGAACCTTCAGAATAATTAACCAACCACCTAATTATTTTTAAAACGAAAAACCCTTCTGAAAAATCAGAAGGGTTTTTTATGAGAAAGCAAATCTATAAGCCGAATTCTGTACGTTCTTCTAATTAAAAATGAATTCGTAATTAGAAAAAGCCCCTATCATTTATCTGAGTGTATTGTTGCCAATACACTTTAGCTGCCTACCCTCCAGCATTGGGCGTGCAGCCCTCAAGCACTGGTTTACATGACATTGCACCACATAGAGTTTACCTGATTTCACTACAGCATTACCTGTACATCCTTTCTGTTGCACTTTTCCTAATCTCACGACTGGTGGCCGTTAACCACTATGTTGCACTATGGTGTTCGGACTTTCCTCCCAAGTGCTGAACTTGTTTCAGTACCTTTTCAAATCAACTTAAAGTTAAAAAGAATAAGATGCTGAAATAAATTCAGCACAAAAGCGATAAGGCGATTTACTTAGGTGCAAAAATACATAAAATTGTTAATAACTACTTGCAAAATTAAGGTTGATACTTCTTAATATTAAGCTGAATTTTTAACTTTGTTACTTATTCAATTGGCATCAAAAAGATGCTGAAATAAATTCAACAAAATTGGAACATTTTGTAGTATCAGCTCGCAAATACAGACCTCAAACGTTTAAAGACGTCGTTGGGCAGACTGCTATTACAAATACATTACAGAATGCCATTGAAAACAATCATTTAGCTCAAGCTTTACTATTTACCGGTCCGCGTGGTGTTGGTAAAACCACATGTGCGCGCATTTTAGCTAAAATGATAAATAGTGATGGCACTGAAAAAGAAGATGAAGATTTTGCTTTTAACATTTTTGAACTTGATGCTGCCTCCAATAATGGTGTTGACCAAATTAGGGAATTAACTGATCAGATTCGGATTCCACCACAAGTTGGTAAATACAAAGTGTATATTATTGATGAGGTACACATGCTCTCTCAAGCAGCCTTTAATGCTTTTTTAAAGACTTTGGAAGAACCACCAAAACATTGTATTTTCATTCTTGCAACCACTGAAAAGCACAAGATCATTCCAACCATATTATCTCGTTGTCAAATTTTTGATTTTAAACGTATTACCGTTAAAGATGCGAAAACATATTTAAAATATATTGCAAAAGAACAAGGTGTAATTGCTGAGGATGACGCCCTTCATATCATAGCCCAAAAAGCAGATGGTGCTATGCGTGATGCCTTGTCTATTTTTGATCGAGTGGTTAGTTTTTCTGGTAAAAATTTAACAAGACAAGCCGTTACTGAAAATTTAAATGTTTTAGATTATGAAACATATTTTACCAGTACAGATTTAATTTTAGATAATAAAATCCCAGATCTATTACTTCAGTTTAACCATACCTTATCAAAAGGATTTGATGGCCATCACTACATTGCTGGATTAGCCTCTCATTTCAGGGATTTACTGGTTAGCAAAACACCTGAAACCATAGATTTGCTGGAAGTTGGTGACCAGATTAAAGCAAAATACTTGGAGCAATCTAAAAAAGCTTCTCAAGAATTTCTGCTTAATGGCATTAATATGGCCAATGACTGTGATTTAAAGTATAAAACCAGTAAAAATCAACGACTATTAGTTGAATTATGCCTTATGCAGCTTGCCTCTATCACTTTTGATGGAGAAAAAAAAAATAGCAAACATTACATAATCCCACCCTCCTATTTCAAAAACAAAAGGATAACACCTATACAAGTTATCTTGCCAAATTCTCCTTCTGATAAAAAACTGGAAAAACCTTCTAAAAGTAATCTTTCAGAAGACAAAATCCCGTCTGAAAAGTTAATAGATTCTGGTGCTGAAAATTCTGGTGGTATATTAGTGAAAGAACCACCAAAAATTCTTTTAAACACAAAAACGAAAAGAACTTCAGGATTATCATTAAGCAGTATAAAAACTAAAAAAGAGCATCACATTAAACAGATGGATGTTATTGTAAATGAAGATGATTTGCCCAAAGATGATTTTTCTGAAGAACAACTTATGGTATTCTGGAATCAATTTGTAAAAGTCCTTCAACATGAAGGGAAGTATAATCTGGCCTCCATTTTATCTATTGACAAACCTAAAGTTAAAGGCACTAAAATTCATTTAGAATTCCCTAATTCCACTAATAAAATTGAGCTTGAACGGCAACAATATGACTTATTGTCCTTTTTACGGAAATCTTTAAATAACTTTGATATTTCCCTTTCAATCACGGTAAATGAAGAAATGGAAAAACAATATGTCTATTCTGCCAAAGAGAAATTTGAAAAATTAAAAGAAAAAAACCCACATATTGATACTTTAAGGAAAACTTTTGGTTTGGATATATAAATAATTGTATGGTAAGCCATATGCAATCTTAAAAGTAATGACTAACCAACAAACAGCTATTAGAACAATATATTTCAGCATTATAGGAAACAGCTGTTTAGCTTTAATAAAAGGGCTTGCGGGGTTTTTTGGGAATTCTTATGCTCTAATTGCTGATGCTATTGAATCAACAACTGATATTTTTTCATCCCTTTTGGTTTTATTTGGTCTAAAATATGCTAATAGACCAGCAGATAAAAACCATCCTTATGGACACGGAAAAATGGAACCTTTAATTACATTTATTGTTGTTGCTTTTTTGGTTACCTCTGCAACAATAATAGCTTATGAAAGTATAATAAACATTCAAACCCCACATAAAACCCCTAAATATTGGACATTGTTTGTCCTTGGTGGTATCATAATTTGGAAAGAAGTTTCATTTCAGGTTGTAATAAGAAAAAGTGATAAAATAAATAGTTCTTCTCTAAAAGCAGATGCTTGGCATCATCGAAGTGATGCAATAACATCTGTCATGGCTTTTATTGGGATATCAATTGCAATTATATGTGGTGAAGGCTATGAAACAGCAGATGATTGGGCGGCATTGTTGGCTTCCACTTTTATTTTATACAACAGTTACTTAATATTCAGACCGGCTTTAGGAGAAATAATGGACGAACATCTCTATGATGAACTTATAATTAAAATCAGAGAAAAATCTGAAGAAGTACAAGGCATTCTAGGGACAGAAAAATGTTTTATAAGAAAATCCGGAATGAAATACCATGTAGATTTACACGCAATAGTGAACAGCGAGATTTCTGTAAAAGAAGGACATAATTTATCACATAAACTTAAGGACTTTTTAAAAAAAGAAATTCCTGATTTAGGGCACGTATTAATTCACATTGAACCAAATAAATAATAAAGATTATGTTTATACAAAACAAAAATCAATACAAGTTCTCAAATGTCAGGTCAAGCGCAGTAGAAACCTCTGTTTTTAACGACTTGGTAATAAAAAAACCACTCCACTGCGGCCGATTAGAAAATGTTTTAATTTTTGTTATGTACTATAAAAAAATTTAAAAAATGCTAGGACTCAAACTTCCAACAGATCCCCGTTGGGTCAATATTGTTGAAAAAAATATTGAAGAAATACTTACAGATCATGCCTTTTGTGAACAAAAAGCAGCTAGCACCGCCATTTCATTAATTGTGGGTTTTCCGGAGTATTCAGACCTAGTACAGGAAATGACGGCTTTAGTGAAAGAGGAAATCAGCCATTTTAAAATGGTGCATGATAAAATAATTGCAAGAGGTTGGACCCTTGGAAGAGACAGACGTGATGATTATGTAATAGCCTTGGTTAAATTTTTTCCAAAAGGTGGAAGCAGAACAACGCAATTAGTGCATCGGTTGCTCTATGCAGCTTTAATTGAAGCCAGAAGCTGTGAACGTTTTAGATTGCTTTCTGAAGAATTAAAAGATAAAGAGTTAGCTGAATTCTACAAGAATTTAATGGTTAGTGAAGCCAACCACTATACCATGTTTTTAGGGTTTGCAAGACAATATGGTAATAGAAAGGAAGTTGACACCAAGTGGCAACAACTTCTTGAATATGAATCTAAAATAATAAGTAATCTAGGAAAAACGGAAGCAATACACGGTTAAAATTTATAACCAAAACCCAATTGGATTTTACTGTGTACTGCTTGAAACGGTATCATAGTATATGCTTTTAATAATTCCGTCAACTAATCCAATTTTAGGAACGTAAATATATTTTGCTCCGCTCCACTTCATAGAAGATAAATAGATTCGCATGGCAGGAATAATAACATCTGCCCTATCTTCGTTTAAATCAAGAACCGTGATGCGCTCTTCATATGAGTAGCTTTTTAAAATATTGAAATAAGACGTTAAGTAAAAATAGGTTAAAGGTTTACCCATTGCTTTACGTGATATTTTAAAAATTTTATTAATGTTTCCGCCAGAACCAATGACTTCAATTTTATCAAATAAACTTGCCTGATATCTTATCCATGTTTCAAGCTCATCCCAAGTCTTTTTTTCAACTATATCATTAAGCAAACGTACGGTCCCTATTTTGAACGACTTTGATACTACTGTATTTCCTTTATGTATCACGGTAAACTCAGTGCTACCTCCACCAACATCAACATATAAATACGTTTTGGCATTATCAATATATTTATGCAAATCAGTTGCTGCAATTACAGCAGCTTCTTCTTCGCCTTCAATAATATCTATTCTGATTTTAGAATTTTTAAAAACTAAATTTACCACTTCCTGTCCATTAATGGCTTCTCGCATAGCTGAAGTTGCACATGCTTTATATTTTACTATTTTATGGGATTTCATTAATAACTTAAAGGCCAACATGGTATCAGTAATACGCTGAATGTTTTCTGGTGAAATTTTTTGGGTTAAAAACACATCAGAGCCAAGGCGGATGGGAACCCTGACCAATGAATTTTTTTTAAATAAAACAGGTTTTCCTTCTTCCTCAATAACATTTGATATAAGTAGCCTTACGGCATTGGAGCCAATATCAATTGCTGCATATTTTTGAATTTTTAACATCTTAATCTTCTAACTTTTTTAAATAATAATCATAAATGGCAAGTTGCGATCTTAATTTGTTTTTATCATTTTTTACGTATTCATTATTTTGGGAGTCGTTCAATAATCGTGCTTTTACATTGTCATTCCAACTAATTTCAAAAGTATCCAGCAACTCTTGTTTAATGTTTTCATCATAAATTGGGCAACTTACCTCTACTCTATTTTCTATATTTCTAGTCATCCAATCAGCTGAAGAAATATAAACTTTCGGGTTGTTATTATTGCCAAATATATAAAGCCTTGAATGTTCCAAAAATTTATCAACGATACTTATAACTTCTATATTTTCACTCATCCCTTTTATCCCAGGTATGAGGCAACAACTTCCCCTAACAAGCATTTGGATTTGAACCCCTGCACTACTAGCCTGATACAGTTTATCAACCATGTCATAACTTGTAATACTGTTTATTTTTATTTTTATGAAAGCTGGTTTACCTCTTTTTACATTTTGAATTTCGGAATCTATTAAATTAAATAATGCTTTTTGTGTATAATGAGGTGATGTTATGATATGCTTGTATTTAAAAATTTGATAATTGGTTTCAAAAAAAGTAAACACTTTATCAATATCTTTTAACAGACTTTGATTGGCCGTTAACAAAGTACAATCTGTATAAATTTTTGCGGTAGACTCATTGAAATTACCAGTACTAACAAAGCCATATCGCTTTAATTTCTTATTTTCTTCTCGTTCTATCACACAAATTTTACTGTGGACTTTTAAGCCTTGTACTCCAAATACCAAATGAATACCTTCCTTTTCCATTTGTTGCGCGTATTCAATATTGGCCTGTTCATCAAATCTGGCTTGTATTTCAATAGAAACCGTTACATTTTTACCGTTAATGGCCGCATTTATAAGAGAGCTTGCAATATGTGAAATCTCTGCTAATCTGTAAATAGTGATTTTTATGGTCTTTACTTTAGGATCTAAAGCGGCTTCCCTTAAAAACTTAACGATATATGAAAACGTATGATACGGTGCATAAATTAAAAAATCTTTTTTTGATATTTCCTCAAAGATACTGCCTTCCAAACTTAATCCCTTGACCAGAAGTGGCTGGATTTTTTGGTATAAAAGATCTGTTCTTCCTAAACTTGGGAAGGCCATATAATCTCGTCGGTTATGATATCTCCCACCAGGAATAATACTGTCTTCAGCATCAATACCCATTTTAGACATGAGATATTGTAAGGTTTCTTTATGAATGTTTTTATCATAAACAAAACGTACGGGTTGCCCAGTTTGTCTATGTTTAACACTATCTGATATTTTTTCAATAAAACTTTTGCTTAAATCACTTTCAAAGTCAAGTTCAGCATCACGGGTAATTTTTATCATATGAGCTGAAATACTTTCATAATCAAAAATATTGAAAATATCATCTAAAAAATACCGCAATAAATCATCAATCATAATGATATAATTCTTATCATTATTTTGAGGCAATTCTATAAAACGATTGATGGATTTTGGTATTTCTATTAAGGCGAATTGTTTTTGATTTTCTCTCAACACCATCCTCACCGCTAAATAAGCTGCACTGTCATTTAAATTTGGAAGTTGCACTAAATCATTTAAAATAATGGTTACAAGGGCTGGACTGATTTTTTCAATAAAATAATTTTTTATAAAATCATGGTGGAAAGGTTTAATTTGAGTTTCATCTATTTTAAAAATATTTTCATCTCTTAATTGCAACTCAATTTTATTTAAAATAGCAAGACTATCGCTTTGTTGTTTAATGACAATTTGAGTTATTATTTCAAGTAATTCTGAAGCCCTAATACCTCCAAGTTCACTTTTCCCCCCTTTACCCGCTTGCACGATGCGCTTTACCGTTGCATATCTTACTTTAAAAAATTCGTCTAAATTATTTGAGAAAATACCTAAAAACCGTAATCTTTCAATGAGTGGCACAGTAATATCAGCGGCTTCTTGCAAAACTCTTGCGTTAAATTGTAACCAACTAATTTCTCTGTTAACGTATCTATTATCATGCCTTTCTGCCTTTGTCATCTAATCTTGATTATAATTCACAAATATATTCTATTTAAATAAAACAATTAAACTATCACTAAGGTATAAATAGTGATTTTTAAAGGATTTTAAGAGTATTGAAAGGGTGAATTGGTTTAAAATAATTCTTTTCAAAAGAAAACATTCGATAAATAACAAATTATTGTAATCTTATACTTACTTATAGATTCGTTCATCGAATTTATATAACTTTTCATAGGTTTTATTGTATATTTGAGTTTAATTTAACAGAATTAAAACAATAAAACTTTTTACCCCACACAATAAAAAGTTATTGAACACAAAGCCTTTAAGCATTGGTATCCAATGTTTTCCCTCATTGATTTTGGTATTATTATTTATTCAATAAAGAATATAAGCAGTCGGCATTTAAAATTTGTGCATACTAAAATAAGAGTTATGAAAACAATTACAAACGTAGGTATTTATCGTTTTTTTGTAGTAATAGCGTTTAAGTTTTATGCTATTCTAAAAACGAATGGTTCTAAATATTTATTGAAACTCATTATACTTTTTTCAGGCATTTTTCTATCTTCAACAGCAAATGCTCAAGTACAAAAAGCCTTAACCCCAAGATATAATGAATCTTTAAGAGGGGATTTTATTATTATTGCCAATAATATGATTTCTAGAAATGCTACGGCAAATTACGATGGATTAAGGGATAATCAGGATTATAGGGATAATGTTTATGTTGATATAGACAATGATGCTAGCACCTTTAATTCAAGTAGTGCTGTTTTTGAAAATCCTGAACCTAGCTTAACTTGTTTACTTATTAAAAAAGTTTATTTGTACTGGGCAGCTACAGATAAAGAACAAGATAACGGAGATGATAATCAACCAAATTGGAACTTCAATGATGTGAAATTAATTCTTCCGGGAGAAACTAATTATACAACGGTTACTGCTGATGATATTATTTATAGAGGAAGAGACACACACTTTAGTAATGACCCATATGTATGTGTAAAGGATATTACGGATAGAGTCAATGCATTATCTAGTCCTTATGGCAACTATCAACTTGCTAATATTGAAGGGAAAAAAGATGAATTACAAGAACATTTTGGTGTACAATCTGGTCCTGCCGGAGGTTGGGAAATAGTCTTTGTTTATGAGAGCCCTTATCTTCCAGCAAGAAATATCACATTATTTGATGGTTATGCACATGTAACAAGAAATGTTAATAATTTTGATATTGATTTTAATGGCTTTTTAACCGTGCCTTTTGGTCAGGTAAATGCCGATATGCTTATTGGTGTATTAGAAGGTGATAGAAATTTATTAGATGATCAGCTACAAATTGTAGATGTTAGCAATACGTATGTAAACTTATCTACACCATTGAGAGATGCTAATAATTTTTTTAACAGTAAAATTACCGTTAATGGTTCTGATTTATTAAATAGAATACCTGCCAGCTCTAATACCACAGGGTTTGATGCCTCCGTTTTTTATTTAGATAACCCCGGAAATAGCATCATTGCCAATAACCAAACATCTGCAACTATTAGAATGACATCGAGTGCAGAAACATATGGTCTGTTTTTATTAGGTTTATCAGTTGAAGTTTGGGAACCAGACCTGGCACCTATTTATTTAACCCATAATACCGTAAATGCCATTGAAAGCCCTGATAATGTATTGAATTTCAATATGAATTTTGCCAATACCGGGAATGACCACGTTAGAAATTTAGAACTTTCGGCAACTTTACCTCCGCAAGTTTTATTTGAATCGGCGAGCAATTTACCAGCTGGCGTTACCTATACTTTCAATAATGCAACTAATGTTTTAACATTTTATTATCAAGATGGACTTATGGATGTTGGAGATCCTGCACTGGATATTGAATTCAATTTAAAAGTAAATAATGAATGTTACTTCTTAGAAAATAATTGCGATTTATCATTCACCATTCAATTTGAAGCCAATTATAATGGTGCAACAAACCCCACACCACAAACAGACTATAGCTCTGCAAGTACAAATCAATGTATTCCAAACGAACCCCTTATTGTAAACGTTCAACAACCTTTAATTGATTGGGCAACTCCTTTACAATCATTAAACAGAACCATTGAGTGTAATGACACAATAGCTTTCAATGACGCTGGGTTATTAGAGCCCATGTTAGATAAATGTGTTTTTATTTTGAATAAAACTGTTGGAACTTTTGTACAAGATGCAAATTGTTCTAATAGCGGAACTTATACAAACACATGGTCTTTTGATGCAGACTGTAGCAACCCAATACCTGATTATGTACAAGTCATCACAGTTGTTGATACTTCTGCTCCAACATTTGTTGAAACTTTACCATCAGACATGACAGTGCAATGTGATACAACCCCGGTTGCAGAAAACCTGACTGCAACAGATGATTGTGGAACGGCAACTGTTACTTTAAGTGAAGTTAGAACTGACGGCTCATGTAATTCAAATTATACATTAACGAGAACTTGGACAGCCACAGATTCTTGTGGAAATGCTACAACACATACCCAAACAATAACTGTTGAAGATTCTTCCCCACCTTCATTTGTTGAAGTATTGCCTGTTGACATTACAGTAGAATGTGATAATATTCCAGCTCCAGCTAATCTTACGGCTACTAATAATTGCGGGGCAGCAACCGTAACTTTTAATGAAATTAAAAATAATAGTAGTTGCCCTAATAATTATGTATTGTTAAGAACCTGGACGGCTACTGATGATTGCGGTCTTTCTACTTCTTACACACAAACTATTTCAGTTCAAGATAATACAGCTCCAACCTTTATTGGTGTATTACCCATTGATACAACAGTAGAATGTGATAATATTCCGGAACCAGAAAATTTAGCAGCGACTGATAATTGCGGCACTGCAACAGTTACTTTTAACGAAGTTAGAAATAATAGTAATTGCCCAAATAGCTATACGCTATTAAGAACATGGACTGCTATTGATGACTGTGGAACTTCTGTTTCATTCACACAAACAATATCAGTTGAAGATAATATACCACCTAGTTTATTAACAAGTTTAGATTCAGAAATCACTTTAGAATGTAGTGCCATACCTGATATTCCAGAATTAGAATTTATGGATGGATGTACTACAAATGTAACCGTCAATTTCAATGAGCAAACCGTTCAAACAACTCAAGATAATTATGATTTGATAAGGACATGGATTGTTTCTGATAATTGCAATAATTCAAGTACATTTTCACAAACAATTCATATGCTTTTTAATGATAGCTCTACTAATGAAACGCTAATTATATGTATTGACCAGCCTGTTTTAGATTTGAATACATTGGTTGATACCAGCTATTCAGGAACATGGACAAGCAATTCTATGGAAGTATTAAATGGTTCATTATTTGATCCGGCAATTGTGCCTGAAGGCGATTATACATTTACTTATACAAGCAACAATAATCAATGTATTATAACCAATGTGTTTGATATTAATTTAAATGATGATTGCATTGAATACCCTTGTATTAAATCTTTATTTGATGTTGATATTTCAAAATTGGTAACCCCAAATGGTGATTTAGATAATGAAACTTTCAATGTAGCCTATATCTTAAATGATAAAATTGATGATTTAAGCACTTGTGATATTATAGTGGTAGTGAAAATATTTAACAGGTGGGGAACAAAATTATTTGAATCTCATAATTATAATAATGAATGGACTGGTAATACTCCTAATTCTACCATTGGAACTACTGAAAAACTTCCAACAGGAACGTATTACTATGTTGTAGAATTAATTAATAGTGGCTTAAAACCCATTCAAGGATTTATTTATTTAGGTACAGAACAGTAAAACCAAAATGTGTATAGATAAAAAAATACGAATCAAATTATTAATTCTTATACTGCCCATACTGAGTTTTTCACAGCAATTACCTCAGTTTACAAAGTATATGTTTAACACCATTGCTATTAATCCAGCCTATGCCGGTAGCCGGGAAAAACTGAATGTATCTTTTTTTAACCGAAATCAATGGATAGAAATAAGGGGGGCTCCGGTAACGCAAACATTTGCAATGCATACTGGTGTGACCAATACAAATCTTGGAATAGGTCTATCAATAATTAATGACAAACTGGGCTACGAAAACACATTTTATGCCTTTGGTGATTTGTCCTACTCAATTAATTTAGTTGATGAATATTGGTTATCCTTTGGCTTAAAAGCAGGATTTAGTAAATATGGTTTAGATCCTGAATTATTATCGGAAAGTGATAGATATTTAGATAATATTTTTAACAAACTGAAACCAAATTTTGGTGCTGGAGTCTATTTAAGGTCCGATAAGCTTTTCGTTAGCCTATCGTCACCAAAAATCATAAGCTATATCAATAATAGCGATATTGTATATACTGCTATTGAAAGAGCAAGTTATTACCTTATGGCCGGTTATTTGTTAGAGTTTAGCCCAAGTTTACAATTTAAACCCACTGGTTTAATAAAATATACAAAGGGCGCACCTACATCTTTTGATTTAACTGCCAATTTTTTAATCAAAGAAAACTTATGGCTAGGCGCTACCTACAGATTTGGAGACGCCATTGGTGCTTATGTAAGTATTTTGGCCGCTGAAGGACTCAGAATAGGTTATGCTTATGAGTTTGTTACTTCAGATTTAAATCCATATACTTCTGGATCTCATGAGATTTTTATAAGTTATGAATTCCGCCTCTTAAGAAAATCTTGCAATTGTGCCAATAGATTTTAACCTTTCAAATCTCTTGGAAACAGCGTTTTAATTGTTCTCCCTTTTTTTAAGGCATTCCAAGTTTCTATTTCAAATTCCATGACAACAACTCCGCATGTTGGCACATTATCAATAAAAACATTTCCATAACTATTTACAAAATTAGTAATGGCATTATTGTGCCCAAAAAGTAATAATTGATTTATATTATCAGTACAATTTTTAACGACTTTTATTAAATTGTCACCAGCAAAATCATATAAATCATGGTTTAAAATAAATGGTTTACGGCCAAAATCAAGGTTAGAAACAAATATCTCAGCAGTAGTTCTTGCCCGTAATGCATCACTTGACATTATTAATTCTGGACTAAACGGTCCCATTAATTCTTTAGAAACGGCATTCGCATCTTTGAAACCTCTAAAATTCAGAGGTCTTTCATGATCTGAGATGTTAAATTCCCAAGAAGATTTCGCATGTCTAACTAAAGTAAGCTTTTTCATAATACTTGTTAAAATACATTTGTAATTGTTAACGTGTGAATTTAAAAAATTTAAAATCAATATCAACTTAAATACTTTGAAATTAAATAGTTAAAAAAATATTAATTTCATTTAATTACGTATAAAACAGATTAAATGATATTACAATTCGGTTAAACGAAATTATAAGTTATTTAACAGTTTTAATTGATGGAACAATAACTTATTTGTTGTTTTGTTGAACATTTTAATTAGAAAATTATGACCCCAATCTAATTTTAAACACAAAACAAACATTGCGGAACAATGTTTTACTGTTTGGTTTTTCCCTCAAAAACTTTTTATCGTGTTATTGTTTTTAGTCATTTTATGTGACTCAAACAAAGTATTGGTGTCAATTTAATAAATGTTTTTAAAATTAAAATTATTTTATTTAATGAATATGAAAAAAAAATATACAATTCTAATAGTTATGTTTAGTGCAGCATTATCCTTTAGCCAAAAGAACATAACCATGAGCCTTTTAGAAAAACCGGTGAATCCTTTAAGTGCTTCTGATCATTATTATTTAATTGAAGTAAAAAACGACACTAATAGTATGTATAAAAATTTACAGGTATCTATAAAGAATGTGTCTTGCAATCCTAATTCTGAAACCAGTAAAACTTACACGGACCAAACTAAATTAAAAACTTCGCCCGGTTTAAATTATTCAATTTTAGAAACCGATAAAGTCACCCCTATTAATCAATTAAATGTAGATGCAAATTCAACTAAAAAAATTTATATAAAGTTTTCAAGAAATAATAGCACAAAACTTAATACGGCTCATTGTTTTGAAATTCTAATTGAAAATACAAATAGTTCAGGAAAGAACTCCGGAAAGAACTCAGGAAAAGGCGTTTTAAGTAAGCCATTAACAATAGAACAGTTAATTCCAGATCCAAATGATTTTAATTAATTGTTTAATGAATCGTTTAAAAAAATAAAAAGGGCATATGAAGAACTTTACTCTTTTCAATAAAATAACTATAGTACTTGGCATACTTATCTTTCAATTAAGTTTGTCTTCTTATGCACAAGTTAAACAGAAATTTTTACCTAGGTATGACACCACTATTAGAGGTAATTTTTCCGTTATCGCTAACAATGTATTATCCAGAACAGCTACTGGCAACTATAATGGTACCAGTGGCAATCATGATTTTTCTGATAACGTGTATGTTGATATAGATACTGATCCTTCAACATTTAATTCAAGCAGTGCTAATTTTTCGAATCCAGAGCCAACATTATCTTGTGTTACTGTTAGAAAAGCTTATTTATATTGGGCTGCTGCTGATAAAGAAAAAGATGATGGAAGTGATAATCAACCTAGCTGGAATTATAACGAGGTTAAATTAATGCTTCCAGGTCAATCCAACTATTCTACAATTGTTGCAGATCAGGTTATATTTAGAGGAAGAGATACTCATTTTAGTAATGATCCATTTGTTTGTGTAAAAGATATATCGTCTTTAGTTACTGTTCTTTCAAATCCCTATGGAAAATATCAGGTTGCTAATATTGAAGCTAAGACTGGCAATTTAATGGCACATGATGGAGGTAATACAGGAACTTCAGGTGGGTGGCAAATTGTGTTTGTATATGAAAGCCCTTTATTAACCGCAAAAAATGTTACAATTTTTGATGGCTATGCACACGTTACTAAAACAACTAATAATTTTGATATTACATTTAGTGGGTTTAAAACCATAACTTCTGGTCCTGTTAAAGCCGATGTTGTAATGGGTGCTCTAGAAGGTGATAGAGATTTATCTGGTGATATGCTTCAAATTAAAAATGTAGCAGGAAGTTGGGTGAGTTTATCAACACCGCTAAGGCCAGTTGATAATTTTTTTAATAGTAAAATCACCTCTAATGGTGCTGACTTTGTTACTAGAAATCCGGCAAGTTTAAATACATTAGGTTTTGATTCCGCCATGTTTCCATTGGATAATTCCGGGAATGCTCTTATAAAAAATGATCAAAAAGATGCAACTATCAGGCTTACTTCCAATCATGAAACTTATGGATTATATCTTATAGGCCTTTCAGTAGATGTATGGGAACCATCAATAAAACCATTAGAATTAACCTTAAATACAACAGCTACTTCTCATCTTCCAGGTGATATTATCCCAATTAAATTCGAATTAAAAAATTCTGGTAATGATGACGTTGTTAACTTAAAAATCAATGGAACGCTTCCGGATCAGCTAAGTTTAAAAACCCCACTTACATTGCCTGCAGGAGTCTCATACACTTACAATGCATCAACCAAATTTTTGGAATTTACGTTCGTGGATGGGTTATTGAATATTGGATCTCCAGGTTTTGATGTGAATTTTAATTTACAAGTTGCAAATGAATGTTATTTTTTAACCAATAATTGTAATTTAACTATTCCTCTGCAAGTAACTGGAATTTACAATGGTACAATAAATACAAATACACAAAATACACTTAGTTCAAGCTCAATTAACGCTTGTGAAGTTGGTGATGAATTGCCAACAATTATAACGATTACACAACCTGTTGCTAATTGGAAAACTTTACCAAATGTTCTTAATAGAACAATTGAATGTGGGGATACCGTTGCGCTCGCAGCTGCCCAAAGTTTAGTCCCTGAAACTGATAAGTGTACATTTACAATCAACAAAACTAGTGGGGCTTTTGTTCCAAATGCATGTGGTGGCACCTATACTAATACATTTGTATTTACTGATGCCTGCGGTGTTACTAGTTCACCATATGTTCAAACTATTACTGTTGTAGATACAACACCTCCTAGCGGAACAGCACCAGCTGATATTTCAGGATTAGAGTGTATTTCTGATGTCCCTGTTGCTAATATTGCTGCCGTAACCGATGAAGCCGATAATTGTGGCGGTACCGTAACTGTAACCGTGAGCGATACTAATAATGGTGGACTTGGTACTACTGTAAGCCCATATATTGTAACCAGAGTTTACCGTCTTACAGATGAGTGTGGTTATTATACCGATTTATCTCAAAAAATCACTGTTATTGATAATATCAATCCCACGATCACCTGTGCTGCGCCTGTATCTGTGAATGTGGATGCCAACGCTTGTTCTACAGATGCTTCTAACGTCACTCTTGGAACACCAACAACCTATGATAACTGTAGTGTAGCCACCGTAACGAATGATGCTCCGGCGTCCTTCCTTATCGGTGACACCACCGTGACCTGGACCGTGACCGATGGTTCCGGTAATACAGCAACCTGTACACAAATTGTAACGGTGACCGATAATATACCCCCAGTTTTTGTTGAAGCGCTTCCAGCAGATGCTACATTTGAATGTAATAATGTTCCAGAAGCTGCAACATTAACAGCAACCGATAACTGTGGAACTACTGAAGTTACTTTTAGCGAAGAAAGAAAAAATGGTTCTTGTGATTCTAATTTTACTTTAGAACGTATTTGGACTGCCACGGATAATACCGGGCTTTCAATCACACATACACAAGCTATTACCGTTCAAGACAACACGGCTCCAGAGCTTACAACAAATTTAGATACTGAATTAAACGTGAGCTGTTCCAATATACCTGAGATACCTACTCTTGAATTTACAGATGATTGTTCAGCAAATGTTACTGTTGTTTATAATGAAACAAATTCATTTGACGCAGATAATTTAACAGATTATGAGATTATAAGAACTTGGACTGTAAGTGATTTGTGTGGAAATGAAGACGCCTATACTCAAAAAATTAATGTCACTTTGGATGATGTTATAACTCAAATAAGTGATCGGGCATGTATAGATGATGGAGTTATTGATCTGAATAACTATTTAGAAAATAATGAAACTGGAGGTAATTGGATTATTACTGAGGGTAACACAACCCTAAATGAAAATTTATTTGACCCTAAAAACGTTGCCTTAGGAAATTATAAATTCAGACATACAACAACATCAAGCGGATGTCTTAATACCATTGAAGTTACTTTAGAAATACATAACGAATGTATCGTTTTACCTTGTGGTAGAGAAGACGTTGTCATTTCAAAAGTTATTACTCCTAATGGAGATATATATAATGAATTCTTTACAATTACTGGAGTTGAAACTTGTGGATTTATAGTCGAGCTACAAATATTCAATCGTTGGGGAGCCAAAATTTATGATAATTCTAATTATAAAAATGATTGGAACGGATTTGTAAATAAATCATCTGTTGGTAAGGCAGGTAAAGTACCTAATGGAACCTATTACTATATTATTAATTTAAAGAATAGTGGACTAGAGCCTTTTGCTAAAGCATTTTACGTTGGGTCTAAATAAATTTTAACCTGTTATGAAGATATTAAAGTTAAACATAGTCATTATTATACTATTCAATTGTTTGACTGGGGTTGCACAACAATTACCTCAATTCACGCAATATATGTATAATACAATCTCTATTAACCCAGCTTATGCCGGCAGTAGAGAGACATTAAGTGTTGTAGGGCTGCATAGAAGTCAATGGGTTGGTTTAGAAGGCGGGCCAACAACTCAAACACTTTCCATTCACTCACCTATGAGAAATGACCGCATTGGTTTAGGCCTTTCATTTATACGTGATCAATTAGGATATGAAAATTCTACATACTTATATGGAGACTTTTCTTATACCATTCCTTTTGGGGAAGAATCAAAATTAGCTTTTGGAATTAAAGGAGGATTCACACAATATTCATTAGATAGGTCCATTTTAGACGATCCTTTCGTTGTCATTGACCCTTTTTTTAATGATATATCAAATAGATGGGCTCCCAACGTTGGACTTGGTATTTATTGGAACACAAATAAATGGTATATAGGGTTATCGGCTCCAAGAGTATTTAATAACGATTATAATAATAGCAAAAACGGAAATATTAGCTATGTTGCACTTGAACGCGTTAGTTATTATTTTACAGGAGGCTATGTTTTTGATGTTGGGGGAACCACTAAATTTAAACCTGCGTTTTTAGCAAAAGCTACCAATGGAGCGCCATTATCATTTGACATAACTGCAAATTTCTTATTTAATGAAACACTATGGCTTGGTGGCGCATATAGAATAAATGAATCTGCCGCCGCATTTGGAGGAATTGTAGATTTTCAAGTTTCAAGACAATTACGAATTGGATATGCTTATGAATATCCAATATCTGACATAAGACCTTATACAAGTGGAACGCATGAAGTTTTACTTATGTTTGAAATATTTAATAGCAAACGTATTAAATCGCCTAGATATTTCTAAAACCCTACACTATGAAAACAAATTTATTATTAATATTAGTGGCTTTTTACTGCTCATTAACATTTAGTCAAACAAAATTAGCTGACAAATTTTTTGACAACTATGGGTATATTAAAGCAAGCGAACTATATGCAGAGGCTGTTAAAAAAAATGATAGTAGTGAACACGTTTTAACACGTTTAGGTGATTGTTTCTATAATAATTCAAATTCTGAAAAAGCAGCGTTATGGTACGGAAAAGCTGTTAATAAATACGATGATATTGACCCGGAATATATTTTTAAATACATCCAGACCTTAAAAAGTATTGGAAATTATCCTGAAGCAGATAAATGGATTAAGAAATTTGCAACCTTACAAAAAAATGATGGTCGAAAAGATAATCATTCAGATTACATGACAAAATATGAAGAATTAAATGCAGTTGATGACGCTTATGTTATTAAGCTGATCAATGTGCCTTTTAATTCTAAATTATCAGATTTTGGTTCTTTTATTAAAAATAATGAATTGATATTTGCTTCATCAAGAGGTGAAGATGAGACTAAAAGGTATGCTTGGAATAAAGAACCCTTTTTAGATTTATATCAAATTCCATTAAAAGATAAAGATGGCAATATAGAATATGGAATTCCGGAATTAATTAAATCTTCAAAAATAAATACCGATTACCATGAAGCATCTGTTGCCATTACAAGCGATGGGAAAACAATGTTTTTCACAAGGGATAATGTAACCAGAAAAAATAAAATAGATTATGATAAAAAGGGCACTACACATTTAAAAATTTATAAAGCTAGCCTCATAAATGGCAGTTGGGAAAACATTAAAGAATTACCTTTTAATGATGAAGTTTTTTCAACAGGGCATCCGGCATTGAGTCCAGATGATAAAAAACTGTATTTTGTATCTGATAGAAATGGCGGATTTGGTCAAACAGATATTTATCAAGTTGATATTCTTGATAATAATAAATATAGCGAACCTATAAATTTAGGCGACAAAATAAATACTTCGGAACGTGAAATGTTCCCATTTGTAAGTAATGATAGTATACTATATTTTTCATCAGATGGGCATTTGAATCTTGGATTGTTAGATATATTTAGATCTAATATATTAAAAGATAAAACTGCAGAGACTGAGAATTTAGGAGCACCTTATAATAGTGGTTATGATGATTTTGCATATTTTGAAATATCAAACAACCCAATTAGAAAAGGATACTTTTCTTCCAATAGACCTGGGGGCATTGGAAATGATGATATTTACAGTTTTAATGCTTACAAATGCGCTCAAAAAATTGAAGGAATTGTTTTGGATAGCCTTACAAACCAACAACTTTCAGATGCTACTGTGAAACTCATTAATGAAACTGGTATGATAATAAATGAGGTTAAAACAAATGAAAACGGAGCATACAACTTTGATGTTTATTGCGATAAAAAATATACTGTAGTAGGAAGTAAAACAGACTATAAATCCAATCATAAAGATGTAATTACAACTATTGAAAATGGAAATATCAATAGTGCTAACCTTTATTTAACACCTTTAATCAGAGGAAACCAAATTGTAATTAACCCAATATTTTTTGATTATGACAAATGGAATATTAGGACCGATGCAGAATATGAGCTGGAAAATATAGTGGATATATTACGATTAAAACCAAATATGGTCATCAAAATTGAATCCCATACAGATAGTAGAGGAACGGCAAGATATAATCTAAAATTGTCTGACAGACGTGCTGCATCAACAAAAGATTATTTGCTTTCCAGAGGAATTCCTGAGAATCAAATTGAAAGTGCCATAGGTTATGGAGAAACTCAATTATTAAACAAATGTTCTGATGGCGTAAAATGCACATCTGAAGAACATCAATTAAATCGTAGATCGTATTTTTATATTGTTAAGGAATAAATTATACAAAAAAACAGGTAGTTTATATACCTGTTTTTTTTAGTTGGTTAGCTATTAATCATTTTCAAACTTTTAAAAAGAAAATCATGGCAATTTAAATGATATTATTGTTATTTTCATTAACAAATGTTAATGGCATTCATTTATATTTTTTCTTATTCTACTCATTTGAACTGGAGTAATGCTTAAATAGGAAGCTATTTGGTATTGTGGAATTAAAGCATCAATATTAGGGATTTGCTTTTTAAGTTTTAAATAGCGTTGAGTAGCATCCAAGGAAATTAATTCAAGTTGTCTTTTTTCGTCTTTAATAAAAACCTGCTCTAATATATTGCCATATAAATTACTTATAGTTAAATCACTCTTTCTAAGATTAACTATATCTGCAAAACATATTTCATAAACTTCACAATCAGTAAGTGTCTCATAGGTCAGTTTTGAAGGCGTCTTTTTTATTAAAGACGTAAATGGCCCAACAAAACTTATGGGTGTATATAAGTGTTTATTATATTCCTTTCCGGATTCTGCTCTCAAATAAACACGAATTAACCCTGAAACAAGCATATAAATTTTTGTGCATATTTCACCGGTCTTGGCTATTTCAGTATGGGCATCAAAAACTTTAAACGTTGCAATATTTTGAAGTTTTGTAAAAGTTTCTTCAGAAACATTTATAAAAGAATTTAAAAAATCGAAATTTTTATTCAAAGTGTTCATTAGAAAATTGGTTGGTTAATAAAATATCATCTAATTTACACTAAATTTCTTACAATTAAAATATTTGAAATATTTTAATTTAGTAATTGATAAGACTGTTTCGCAATTTCTATTTCTTCATTGGTAGGAATAACCAAAACTTTTACTGAAGATTCTGGAACATTGATGGCTCTTATGGTATTACCACGTACATCATTTTTCCTATGATCTAAATATAACCCCAAGAATTCCATCTCTTCACAAACAATTTTACGAATCACACTACTATTCTCTCCAATACCTGCCGTAAAAACAATAGCATCAACACCATTCATTGCTGCCATATAAGCTCCAATATATTTTTTAATTCGATAACTATTCATATATAAAGCTAATCGACAATTTTCGTCGCCTTCGGCAGATTTTTCTTCAATATCACGCATATCACTATAACCGGTAAGTCCAAGCATACCACTTTCCTTTAGTAAAATATCTTTTACTGCTTGCGGAGAGTATCCTAACTTATCTATTAAATAGAAAATCACAGATTGGTCAATATCTCCTGCCCGTGTTCCCATAATCAACCCGTTAGCCGGTCCAAAACCTAAAGAATGATCAATAGCATTTCCCTCTTTTACTGCGGTAATACTACATCCGTTTCCTAAATGAATAGTTATTATTTTAGAATATGCAAAATTCTTATCTTTTAAAAATTCAATTGCCTTTTCTGATACATATTTATGACTTGTTCCATGAAACCCGTAGGCTCTAATATCATATTCTTCTAAAAATTTCTTGGGAATAGCAAATTGATATGCTTTTTGAGGCATCGTTTGAAAGAAAGCAGTATCAAATACCGCAACTTGTTTAGCATTTGGAAATATCTTTTCTGCAACTTCAATACCTTTTAAATTGTGTGGGTTATGTAATGGTGCCAATGGAACAAGGCTTTTTATTTTTTCCTTTACCTCTGGAGTCACTTCAACCGTTTCAGAAAAAGATTTTCCCCCATGAACTACTCTATGTCCAACTACTTGAATACTACCTTTATCTTCGATAACTCCGAATTCTTTATCTAATAAAAAAGTGGTGATTTTTAACAATCCTGTTTCATGATCAGGAATATTTACCTCTTTAGTCATTTTAAAATCTCCCGATTTATAACTTATTATCGCACCATCTAACCCAATGCGTTCAACCATTCCAGTGGCTGCAACTTGTTCCTCGGGCATTTGAATTAATTGATATTTTATTGAAGAACTTCCTGAGTTTATTACTAATATATTCATATTAAATGCCTTGTGCTTGTATTGCTGTAATTATTACGGTGTTAAAAATATCATCTACGGTACAACCTCTACTTAAATCATTTACCGGTTTATTCAGTCCTTGTAACATAGGCCCAATGGCCAATGCTCCGGTTTCTCGTTGTACCGCTTTATAGGTGTTATTTCCTGTATTTAAATCTGGGAAAATCAACACGGTTGCTTGACCTGCCACTTCAGAATTTGGCATTTTGCTTTTTCCAACGCCTAAATCCACTGCCGCGTCATATTGAATTGGTCCTTCTATTTTTAAATCAGGACGTTGTTGTTTAACAATTTCAGTTGCTCTTCTAACTTTATCAACTTCTTCCCCTTTTCCTGAAGCACCTGATGAATAAGATAACATGGCTATTCTTGGCTCAATTCCAAAAGCAAGACTTGATTCTGCAGAGGAAATTGCAATTTCAGCCAACTGTTCTGCATTGGGGTTTGGATTGATAGCACAATCGCCAAACACTGAAACCCTATCATCTAAACACATGAAAAATACAGAAGAAACCACTGAAACTGATGGTTTCATTTTTATAAATTGTAATGCTGGCTTAATAGTATGTTGGGTAGTATGGGCAGCACCAGACACCATTCCGTCAGCTAAGCCTTTATAAACCATCATGGTCCCAAAATAAGACACATCATTCATTAAATCTTCTGCAATATCAATGGTAACACCTTTATTTTTTCTTAATTCAAAAAGTGTGTTAGCAAAATCTTTGTGATATTCAGTATCTAAAGGATTGATAATATTGACTTTATTAAAATCTATTTTTAAAGTTAATCGTTGTAAGGTTTCTAATATTTTTTCTTTTTCTCCAAGAATTGTTAAATCAACAATATCCATTAAAATCAATCTGGCAGCGGCTTCAATAATTCTATCGTCATTCCCTTCTGGAAGCACAATATGTTTTTTTGATTTTTTGGCACGTTTCAATAAATTATATTGAAACATTCTTGGTGTAATACCATCTTGTTTAAATTTAATTAACTTGTCGGTTAATCTGTCTATATCACAATATTTATCAAAGGTGTTTAATGACGTTAATATTTTATCGGTATTTTCTGCGTACATGTGTGAGCGGACTCTACCAATCTCGTTAGCAACATCAAAGGTTCCTAATTTCACCGATAAAATAGGGACAATTTGCTGTAATCCGTCTATTAATTTAACAATGGAATCTTCTGGTATAAGTCCTCCGGTTAGAACTATCCCAGAAATAGCTGGATAATTACTTGAAACATTTGCTTGCAAAGCGCCTAATATAATGTCTGCTCTATCTCCAGGTGTTATTATTAAACAATTTTCTTCTAATTGTGTTAAATAATTCCGCAATTGCATAGCACCAACTTTAAAGCTATTGGTTTGGTTATTTATATAATCTTCACCAAATAACACCTTCGCATTTATGGCCTCAGCAATTTCTTTAACAGAAGGGTTTTGCAATGATGGAATTAATGGTATGGCATTTACAATCACTCCTTTTGGCAAATTTTCTTCAGTACCTTTAATAGCTAATTGAAGATTTTCTTCTTGTACCTTATTGGCAATAACGGCCAGAACTTTTACTTCTTTTTCTTTAAAAGAATCGTACGCCAAATGTAACCCGTTTACAAATTCATCTAAGGTTTTACCAACGCCGCTTGATACTATAATGGCTGGAATTCCTAAATTTTTAGCTATTAAAATATTAGCATCTAATTCAATGGCGGTTCCTTCCCCAGAAAAGTCTGTGCCTTCAACCAACATAAAGTCATTTTTTTCTTCTAGTGCTTTATACTTTTCAATAATGGTATCAAATATTTCACCTTCTTTTCCCGCATTTCGTTTATTTATAAATTCGGTACGGGTAAACGCATAGGCTTCTTTATGTTTAATATTTAAATCAAAATAAGATAGGATAGTATTTAAGTGATTATCTTTATTTTTACCAGTGTTGCCATCAATTATAGGTCTAAAATATCCTACTTTCGCGGTTTTCCCTAACAACATTCTCATTAACCCTAAAGCAACAATAGATTTACCGCTATTAGGCTCACTAGTTGCTATATAAATAGCTTTATTCATTCAAATTAATTTTTTGCAAATGTACTTTAAAAAACAGTTTTAATAAATTTTATACTCATAAAATCAATAGATTACAAGAATATTTTATATGTGCAAATTTTGTCGTTTTTTCTTGAATAATAATATGACTATTATCATATTTGGAAATGTTTATTGAATTAAAAAATATACCTGTTTCTAGTAAATAAAACTTATTTTTACTTTATGACTTTACTTATAATTAATATAAAAGAACTTCTTCAAATTAGAGAATCCCACACTCTTAAAGTTTCTGGAATTGAAATGAAGACCCTGCCATCTATAAAAAACGCTTTTCTTTATGTTGAAAATGATGTGATTATAGCGTTTGGAAGTATGGACACTTGTCACAATATTAAAGCTGACAAAACCATAGACGCAAAAGATAAATATGTACTGCCAACTTGGTGTGATTCCCATACACATATTGTTTATTCCGGAAATAGAGAGCAGGAATTTGTAGATAGGATAAACGGTTTAAGTTATGAAGACATTGCGAGGCGTGGTGGTGGTATATTAAACTCTGCTAAAACCCTGCAAAACACCAGCGAAGATGAGCTTTATAAACAATCCATTAAGCGAATAAAAGAGGTTATATATTTAGGAACGGGTGCCTTGGAAATAAAATCTGGGTATGGATTAAATGTGGAGACTGAATTAAAAATGCTTCGGGTTATAAGACGAATTAAGGAAAATTTTCCCGTTTCAATTAAATCTACCTTTCTCGGTGCACATGCCATTCCATTAGAATATAAAAACGATAAACAAGGTTACATTGATTTAATTATAAATAAAATGCTACCCAAAATCAGTAATGAAAAACTAGCGAACTATATAGATGTTTTTTGTGAAAAAGGATACTTTTCACTTGATGATACTGAACAAATTCTTATCGCCGGAAAACAATTTGGACTGATACCTAAAATACATGTAAATCAATTTAACTCATTTGGTGGTGTCGCTTTAGGTGTAAAACATGAAGCTCTTTCTGTTGATCATCTAGAAGAACTAAGTGAAGATGATATCGAAACATTAAAAGATAGTGTAACCATGCCAGTAGCCTTACCGTCGTGTTCTTATTTTTTAAGTATTCCTTACACACCTGCAAGACGCCTGATTGACGCCGGATTACCTATTGCATTGGCTTCAGATTATAATCCAGGTTCAACACCTAGTGGAAATATGAATTTTGTTGTAAGCACAGCGTGTATTAAAATGAAAATGACACCAGAAGAGGCTATAAATGCCGCAACTATTAATGGCGCTTATGCCATGGGTATAGCTGATAATTATGGAAGTATCACTATTGGGAAAAAAGCTAATTTAATTATAACTAAAGCAATCCCAAGTTACCAATATTTACCTTATGCTTTTGGAACTAACCTTATAGACTCGGTAATTATTAACGGACAACTTATAAATGATTAGTAATTAACATAAAAAAACCCGAAAGAAAACTTTCGGGTTTATTCTTAAAAAATTGTCTTTATTATTTAAGTGTGAATTCTGTAGTTGACACTAAATCTTTTGCATTAAACACATTGATCATATAACGTCCTTTTTCAAAATTACTTGAACCTTTTGATGCAACAAATTCACAAATATTCAAACTTTCATTTTCATAATTAAACTTACTTATCATACTGTAATTCAATGTTTTTTCACCAAAAGTCACTTGTTCGTTAGCGCCAAGTGTATTGTTTTTTGGGTCAATTACTTGAATATATAATTCTTGATCACCAGCTTGAACCAATTTATTTTTAGCAACTGTAAAACAAACTCTAATTTTATCTGAACGACTAGCTCTTTCAGTAGGGATTAATTTTCCAGAAGTTCTTTCTATAACACCAAATCCTTTTACACCAACAGTTGATAAAACCGCTGCATTTTCCATAACTTGAGCCAATGCACTGTTTTGAACTAATAAAGAATCCGTAAACATGGTTCTTTCCTCTAAACGAACACGAGTACTATCTAAAGAAGTTGCTAAATATGAATTTTCAACTTTTAAAGATTCATTTTCAGCTAACAATAAATCCATTTCATTTTGAAGAGCCGTATATTTTTGTTTGTATTTCCATAAACTTTTTATGTTAGTTTCTGAAATTTTCAATGAATCTATTAAACCTTGAATACGATCTCTTGCATCCAATAAGTTTTTATTTGCCACAGTGTTTTCACTAATGGCAACATCATATTGTTTAGCCATTGCGTTTAAATCATTCATGACTAATTGCTTTTGTTCAGTCAATTCCTTTTTATCGGCATTACTTTTCTTGTAAAGATTAAGTGAATAAAAAGCGGTTCCTAAAAAAAGAACCAAGGCAATTCCTAAAGCCACTTTTAATCCCATACTGTTACTACTGTTGTTTTCCATAATTACTTGTTTTTAAATTGTTTAACGTGTTAATTGATTTCTAAATATTTTACTCAATTTTTTTACTGCTTTGAATAAATAAAAACTGTATTTTTAATTATTCCAAAAAAATATCTATTCAATGGATAAACTAGTTTTATTTAATAATATTCAACTTAAGAAATTACTAAACAAGCGTTCTGGTGAATCCAAATTTGGAGAACATGTTGCCATGTTAACTTCCATTACTAGCATATACGACGAACTTAAAAATTTGGATGTTACACATGTCATAATTGGGTTGCCCGAAGATGTTGGAGTATTTGCAAACTACGGAAAATCAGGTGCTTATAATACATGGAATGCTGTAATAAAAATTTTAATAAATATACAGAATAATGAATTTACAAGAGCAAACAAGGTATTAATATTGGGGTATCTTGATTTTACTAATGAAATGCTAAAAGTTTCAAACTTAGACCAATCAAATAAAAAGGATATTGTTAAAGCTAGAAAAATTGTAAAAAAAATAGATAAACAAGTTACGTATTTAGTTCATCAAATCGTTTTGTCTGGAAAAAAACCGATTATTATTGGTGGTGGGCACAACAATGCTTATGGTAATATTAAAGGGAGTTCCTTAGCTTTTGGATTGCCTATTAACGCCGTAAATTTAGATGCCCATACCGATTTCAGGCCCGAAGAAGGCAGGCATAGTGGCAACGGATTTTCTTATGCATATGCCGAAGGGTTTTTAAAAAATTATTTTGTTTTTGGGGTACATGAAAATTATACATCAGACAATCTTTTTAAATCATTTAAAAAAATAAAAACTATTGATTATAATACTTTTGAAGGGTTGAAAATAAGAAAAGAAGTGACATTTAAAAAGGAGTTGCAACGTGCTCTTAATCATGTTTCAAATACTCCTTTTGGTATTGAAATAGATTGTGATGCCATTGAGAACATTGCCAGTAGTGCCATGACCCCAAGTGGCTTTAGTGTTAACAATGCGAGAACTTTTGTTGATTTTTTTGGAAAGCACGAAAATGCATGTTACTTACATATTTGTGAAGCCATTGCAACAGCTGATAATGAAAAACAAATCGGTAAATTAATTACGTATTTAATAACAGATTTTATAAAAGCAAATGCTGTTAAAATTATAAGTTACAAACCAAAATATAGCGCCAATTTTTATGATTTAAATATAGAATGGCTTAAAGCTTATTTTTATGTGGAACCTTATGATGAGGAAGTGCTTAGTAATCCGTTAAAACATATAATTAATAAAGGAGGACACATCTTTTTTGCAGAGCTTGATAAAGAAATTCTTGGTACGGTTGCTTTAATGCCAACTACAGAGGCTTCCGTTTTTGAGCTTACTAAAATGGCGGTATCACCAAATCACAGAGGTAAAAAAATTGGTCAGCAACTCATGCAACATTGCATTGATTTTTCTAAAAATAAAAATTTAAAGTCTATTATTATTTACTCCAGTAGAAAGCTTGAAAACGCTATTTACATTTATAAAAAATATGGTTTTGTAGAAATTCCTGTTGAAGACAATTGTCCTTATGAGCGCTGTGATATTAAAATGGAATATCATTTATAAGAGGCTGTCTAAAAAGTCGTCATTGCGAGTCCCGATAGCTATCGGGAGAAGCAATCTGTAAATTGTAAATTATTGATTTACAGATTACTTCGAAATAAAAATTTCTCATAATGACAGTTATATGCACTTTTTAGATAACCTCTTACTAACAAAACTTAAAATTAAAACTGGGCAACCTCAGTGCTGCCTTTCATTGCAACGGTACTGGAAGCACCAGCTGTAACTGTATTTTGGACCGCATCAAAATAGGTGGTTCCAACAAAACCTTGGTGTTTTACAGCTTTAAACCCGTCTTTTTGTAAAGCAAATTCGCGTTCCTGCAATTCAGAATAACCGGCCATCCCTCGTTCTTTATAGGCTTTGGACAGTTCAAACATACTGGTATTTAAAGCATGGAAACCGGCTAATGTTATAAATTGAAACTTATATCCCATGGCGGCCAATTCCTCCCTAAAAGTTTCCATTTCTTTTACACTCAGTTTTGCGGCCCAATTAAATGAAGGCGAGCAATTATAAGCCAACATTTTCCCAGGAAATTGCGCATGAATGGCTTCTGCAAATTCTTTTGCATAACCCAAATCAGGATTTGATGTTTCCATCCAAAGCAAATCTGCATAAGGCGCATAACTTAACCCTCTATCTATGCCTTGTTTTATACCGTTGTTTACATGAAAATAGCCTTCAAGAGTGCGCTCTCCTGTTACAAATTTATGATCTCTGGGGTCTATATCGCTTGTCAATAAATTTGCGGCATCGGCATCTGTACGTGCCACAATTAGTGTAGGAATCCCCATAACATCTGCCGCCAAACGAGCCGCTACCAATTTGTTTATGGCTTCTTGGGTTGGCACCAAAACCTTTCCGCCCAAATGCCCACATTTTTTTGCAGAACTTAATTGATCTTCAAAATGCACTCCGGAAGCTCCGCTTTCAATCATGGATTTCATCAATTCAAAAGCATTTAAATTACCTCCAAATCCAGCCTCGGCATCAGCAACTATGGGCACTAAATAATCCAATTTATTATCGTCTCCATTGACACATTGAATTTGATCCCGTCTTAATAGTGCATTATTGATTTTTTTTACAACTTGTGGCACACTATTGGCTGGATATAAGGATTGATCTGGGTACATTTCCCCTGCTAAATTGGCATCTGCGGCAACCTGCCATCCACTTAAATAAATGGCTTCCAAACCTGCTTCCACTTCCTGAATCGCTTGATTTCCCGTTAAGGCACCCAAGCCAGCAACAAAATCTTGATTGTTTAACTTGTTCCATAGCTTTTCGGCTCCCAAGCGTGCAACACTATAATCTATAGTATATGAGCCTTGAAGTTTAACAACTTCTTCTGCCGTGTATGGCCTTTCAATTCCTTTCCACCTCGGGTTGATTGTCCAATCTGTTACTAATGCTTGAATTTTGTCTTTTGTTTTCATAAATTTGTAGTATGTTATTATTTATTAATAATTAAATCCCGTTTGAATATTCCAGTATTCGCGGGGTTTTTCTTTTTAAACTTGGTTTTATAAATGTAAATATGCTGGTAGGGTCAAGAACTCTTCAAAATTTTCTGATAGAACCAATCGATTAAAAATATCAAAAGCCAACTCAAACTTGGTGTTTTTAATATTATCCCCAACTTCAGTGATTATTTTTTCGATTTCATCATTAAAAATTTCTTTATATAATCCTACATTAAAAAGCCTTCCATCTTCAAGTTTTACTTCATTTTTTAACCATTGCCAAACTTGGGTTCTGGAAATTTCCGCAGTAGCGGCATCTTCCATTAAATTATAAAGCGCTACAGCCCCATTGCCTCGTAACCATGCTTCCATATAAAGAATACCAACATTGATGTTTTTTCTAATTCCGGCCTCGGTAACAGTCCCTTTTGGTAATTCCAACAAATCTTTCTCGGTTACAATTAAATCTTCCAGTTTTTTATCTATTTGGTTTGCTGTAGGCATATACTTATTAAATTCATGCATAGCAACACTTACCAAATCCGGGTGTGCTACCCAAGTTCCATCATGGCCATTTAAAACCTCTCGTTCTTTATCAATACGCACTTTTTCCAGTGCCACTATATTGGCATATTCATTATTTTTAATAGGAATTTGTGCCGCCATTCCTCCCATGGCATGAATCCCTCTTTTATGGCAGCGTTGAATTACCAACTTGGAATATGCGGCCATAAATGGTGTGGTCATGCTTACTTGGTCCCTGTTGGGAACTACAAAGTTTTCATGATTTCTAAACTTTTTTATATATGAAAAAATATAATCCCAACGCCCACAATTCAACCCAACAATATGATCTTTAAGCTCGTAAATGATCTCATCCAACTGAAAACTTGCCGTAATGGTTTCAATTAAAACCGTTGCTTTGAATGTTCCGTTGGGCACATTCAAATAATCCTGGGCAAATTCGAACACTTTATTCCACCAACGTGCTTCTAAATAGTGCTCAAGCTTTGGTAAATAGAAATATGGTGCCGTTTCGTTTTCCAGCAAGGTCTTGGTGTTATGGAATACATACAAGCCAAAATCAACCAAACTTCCTGATGCTTCCTCTTTATCAATTAAAAGGTGTCGCTCGTTTAAATGTAAACCTCTGGGACGCACCAACAATACAGCCGTTTTTGGATTTAGCTTATATGATTTTTCTTTTTTGATATCGTAGTAAGAAATGGTTCTTTTATTGGCATCAATTAAATTATACTGACCTTCCATGGTATTGCTCCACGTTGGGGAATTACTATCCTCAAAATCGGCCATAAAGGTTTTTGCCCCAGAGTTAAGGGCGTTAATCACCATTTTTCTGTCCACAGGCCCTGTTATCTCAACTCGTCTATCCTGTAAATCTTTTGGAATACTTCCGGCCAGCCAATCGCCTTCCCTTACAGATTTCGTTTCTCTTGGGAATTCCGGAAACCCTCCTTTGTCAAATAATTGTTGTTGATGTAATCTTCTCTCAAGCAATTGCAATCGTTCAGCATTAAATTTTTTGTGCAAAACAGCTAAAAAAGTGAAGGCTTCAACTGTTAAAATCTCAGGATAATAGTTATCCACATCTTGTGAATAGCGAATTTTAGGTAATGATAATGTTGTGTTTTCCATAATGTATTAAATTTATGTTGGCAATATTAAAAAAAACATTTGAAAAAAACAAGCGAACGTTCGCTAAATATTATATTTTCGCAAATTGTGGTAAATTCGCAAAAAAGATTATCTTTGATTTATAGTTATGGAAGAAGAATATATTAAACTAATTTTTGGGCTGAAACTAAAACAGATTCGGACAGATAAAAACTTGTCGTTATTTGGATTGTCCAAACTAACTGGATTGTCAAAATCTTATCTAAACGAAATTGAAAAAGGAAAAAAATATCCTAAAACCGATAAAATCGCTATACTATCTGAAAAACTGGATGTGCCTTACGACCATTTTGTGTCTTTGAAATTAGATAAGAACCTGGCGCCTATTGGCGAGTTGTTGCGCTCTAAAGTTTTAAAGGAAATACCGTTGGAACTATTTGGTATTAAGGAAAGCAACTTAATAGATATTGTTGCCAATGCGCCCGCTAAAGTAAATGCATTTATAAGCACCATCATAGAAATTGCACAGCATTATAATTTTAGCAGAGAAAGCTTTTATTTGGCTTCTGTACGTTCCTTTCAAGAAGCAAATAATAACTATTTTGAAGATTTAGAGCAAGGGGTTTTAAAGTTTGCTGAAGCCTATCAAATAGACTTATCCAAACCCGTTGATTCAAAAGAGTTGGAAGAAATCCTTATTGAAGAATACGGTTATACCATTAATAATAAAGAATTGGACACCCATAAAGAACTGGATAATTTACGTTCTGTTTTTATCCCAAAAACCAAGACATTATTGCTGGCAAACCATATTGATGACGCACAACGCGCCTTTATTTACGCCAAAGAAATCGCCTATGATTTTTTAGATATTAAAGAGCGATTGTATACATTCTCATGGATTAAATTTGAAAATTTTGACCAAGTTTTGAATAATTTTTATGCTTCCTATTTTGCTGGTGCTCTAATAATTCCGAGAGCATCAATAACAAAAAAATTGACGGAATTGTTGAGTAAAGCAGTCTATAATGAACAAAATTTCATAAACTTGATTAAATCTTACAATGCTTCACCAGAATCTTTCTACCAGCGACTAACAAATATAATTCCGAAGGATTTTAATATTCATGATTTGTTCTTTTTGCGTTTCACATATAAAAAAGGAAGTGATACGTATCAACTTAAAAAGGAATTGCATTTATCACATCAACATTCACCAAGGGCAAATGAAACCAATGAAAAATATTGCAGACGTTGGGTTTCATTAAAAGTGCTTCAAGAGATTAGTAAGCAGGAAAAAGACCATGTGTTTGATATGCAAATTTCCAATTACCCAGAAGACAATATGCAATATTTAGTGTTTTCCTCTGCAACAAAAGATCCTTTTAAAGACGATTACTTTAGAAGCATAAGTATAGGCCTATTGATTAATAAACAACTGAAAAACAAGATCGCATTTATTGATGATCCCCATATTAAAACCAAAGATGTTGGGGTTACTTGCGAGCGTTGTGACATAGCCGACTGTAAAGAGCGGAAAGCACCTGCCATAATTTTAGAAAGGCATTCTAAAAATGAAGAGATTGCATCAGTTGTTGAAGAATTAAATAAAAAATTCAGTTAATTTTCATTAAAATATGGTTTTGTAGGAATTCCTGTTGAAGATAATTGTCCTTATGAGCACTGTGATATTAAAATGCAATTAGTGCTTTAATTAACAAAGCAATTTATGTATTTGGGCATATTGTAATAAAATAATGGTTCTGGCATCTTGAATTTCACCTGAATTAAGCATATTTATAGCCGCTTTAAAAGGCATTTCCAATACTTCAATATCTTCATGCTCACTTTCCAACCCTCCTCCATTACTAATTTTCATGTCATCAGAATACTCACCAATAAAATAATGCATTTTTTCGGTCATCACTCCCGGTGATGAGTATGCTTCTAAAACCTTTACTACTTTTTTTAATCGGTACCCAACCTCTTCTTCCGTTTCTCTAATTATACAAGCTTCTGGGTTGTCTTTGTCCAACATACCAGCACAAATTTCAACCAATAAACCATTTTCATTAGCATTTAAAAAAGTTGGCATCCTAAACTGCTTGGTTAAAATTATTGTTTCTTTTGCTTTGTTATACAATAATATACCGGCGCCATCACCTCTATCATAACATTCCCTGACTTGCCTTACCCAATTTCCGTTTCTTAATTGGTAATCAAACGTGAGTTTATTTAAGGTATAATAGTAATTTGAAAGTAATTCGGTTTTTATATTTTTTAATTTATTAAATGACATGGTAATGGTTATTTCTTTGTTAGGCAATTTCGCTAAAAAATATCAAATGATTACACCTTAAAATTATTGTTGATAAATTTTAATAAATTTTATTAAGTATAGCACATCTGATTTTATAACTTAAAATGTTTAAAATACATAAAATAGTATTTAAAAATTTGTAATATATATCTTATAAAAACACATATGGCTATGTCATTTATAATTGTTTACTGAATAAAATATACTATATTTGAATTGCTATTTAACCTAAATCTGCATTTATTATGCTACTAAATCTCTTATCCAATTCTAATTTTAAATTCGCCTTAATAAGCCAATCAGATATTGTAACCGGATTAATAATTGTCGTAATATTTTTTTCGATTCTATTAATATTGGGAGTTAGAAAGTCATATATACTTAAAAAAGAAAACGAACGTCTTGATAAAATAAGCAAAGAATCACAGATTGATGAAACTTACAAAGATTTTACAGAAGGCCATATGTATGGTGATAATTAAAAATAAGTCCCCATTTTAACCCAGATAGTTAAAAAATGAACTTTTGGTCACCTTTATGATAACAAAAATTAACCCCATAATATTATGAAATTTTCTATAACCTACATTTGTCTATTGTTTCAAAATGAAATAAGTAATGAGCAAAACCTTAAGACTTTAATTAGCATGCTAACTATAGGCTTTATAACTTTGCTGTTATTACTAATTATTAATTTATTTAAAGTATATAAATTAAAAAAGAGAATTAAATTCTTAGAAGAAGAATTAAAAACCATAAAATAAAACAACAACAAAAGCCTGCAATTGCAGGCTTTTTTATTGTTAACGACGTTAATTAAAATTAACGAACCAGCTTTTTATATTTAATTCGTTTTGGCATCAAATCACCACCAAGGCGCTTCTTTTTATTTTCTTCGTATTCACTAAAACTTCCTTCAAAGAAATACACTTGACTATCGCCTTCAAATGCTAAAATATGCGTACAAATCCTGTCTAAAAACCATCTATCATGACTTATAACTACCGCACATCCAGCAAAATTTTCCAAACCTTCTTCTAAGGCCCGTAACGTATTTACATCAAGATCGTTGGTTGGTTCATCTAATAGCAACACATTGCCTTCTTCTTTAAGTGTCATAGCCAAGTGCAAGCGGTTACGCTCACCTCCCGATAGCATTTTAACTTTTTTGTTTTGTTCTCCGCCTGAAAAATTAAAACGACTTAAATAAGCTCTGGAATTCACTTCCCTACCACCCATTAAAATAAGTTCTTGTTCGTCACTAAAATTTTGCCAAATCGTTTTTTCTGAATCTATATTGGAATGTGCTTGATCTACATAAGCAATTTTTACAGAATCCCCTATTTTAAATTCTCCCTTGTCAGGTTTTTCTTCACCCATAATCATCCTGAAAATGGTTGTTTTTCCAGCACCATTGGGTCCAATTACCCCTACTATTCCTGCCTGTGGTAATTTAAAATTTAAATTTTCATATAATAATTTATCATCATAAGCTTTACTTACTCCAACAGCTTCAATAACGTTTGTTCCCAAACGTGGCCCGTTAGGAATGTAAATTTCAAGTTTTTCATCAAGCTGTTTCTGGTCCTGGCTCAATAACTTATCATAATTGTTCAAACGTGCTTTTTGCTTGGTTTGTCTTCCTTTTGCACCTTGACGAACCCATTCTAACTCACGTTCCAAGGTTTTTTGGCGTTTTGAAGCTACTTTGCTTTCTTGAGCCATTCGTTTTGATTTTTGGTCTAACCAGGATGAATAATTTCCTTTCCAAGGAATGCCTTCTCCTCTATCCAATTCTAAAATCCAACCTGCCACATTATCTAAAAAGTACCTATCATGCGTCACAGCAATCACAGTACCTTTATATTGTGCCAAATGGTGTTCTAACCAATGTACCGATTCTGCATCCAAGTGGTTTGTTGGTTCATCCAACAATAAAACATCTGGTTCTTGCAATAATAATCTGCACAATGCAACACGACGGCGCTCACCTCCTGATAAAACTTTTATTATTTTATCCCCATCAGGCGTCCTCAGCGCATCCATGGCAATCTCCAATTTGGTATCCAACTCCCAAGCATTTGAAGCATCAATTTTATCTTGAAGCTCAGCTTGCTTCGCCATGAGTTTATCCATTTTATCCGGATTAGAATATACTTCTTCTAAACCAAACATATCGTTTATTTTATTGTATTCATCAAGAATAGCAACAGTTTCGGCGACACCTTCTTTTACAATTTCTAAAACAGTTTTTGTTTCATCTAACGTTGGTTCTTGCTCTAAATAACCAACTGAATAATCTTGCAAAAACGTCACATCACCCTGAAAATTCTTTTCAACCCCTGCAATAATTTTAAGCAAGGTTGATTTCCCAGAGCCATTAAGCCCTAAAATTCCAATTTTAGCTCCGTAAAAAAAACTTAAATAAATATTTTTTAAAACGGGCGTATTAGCTCCCGGATATGTCTTGGTTAACCCAGACATTGAAAAAATTACTTTTTTATCGTCACTCATTACATTCTTCCTTTTAAAGCATCAAAAACCCATGCAATTGCAAAAAAACCAATACCTACCATAGCAAAGCCCCATCCGGCAACATCATCATATCTAAAAGCTCCGAGAGCAATCAAAATTAAACCTACCACGATCATAATGGTTGTGGCCCAAGCCAAAACTGTATTTTTATTCATTGCCATAATTAGATATTATTTTTGGGCGCATCCTTGAAAAAAGGTCGGGCTTTCCGCTATATCTTTTTTATATGTTTTAGGCTTTAATTACAAAACCAAAATGTACCAACAACATATAAAAAAGGATGCCGCTGCAATCCCTTGCGCAAATTCAGAACACAAATATCGTATTTTTAAATAAAAAAGCATCCTACCATGGATGCTTAATTAAAATATTTTTACAATCGTTTTAAAAATTCATGGGTACTTCAATAAATAACAAACTGGAATCTTCAATAGTTTTAATTGTAAAAACCTCAGTTTCATAGACTCCAATGGCATCACGGCCTTCTAAAACAGAATTATCAATCTGTACACTACCATGAATCATCATAACGTACACGCCATGATTTTTACTTTTAAGTTTGTATTCAAAAGTTTTATCTTTATCTAAATCCATTCTTGATATTACAGCATCTTGATGAATTTTTAAGCTACGATCATTTTTTTCATCAATAGAAGTGACTAAGGTTTGAAGTTTATTTTTTCGTTCTTTTACATCAAAAGTCTTTTGATCGTATCTAGGTTTCACATGTTGTTTGTTTGGAAACACCCAAATTTGAAACAAACTTAAATGCTCATCATCAGAACCATTTCTCTCTGAATGTTGCACGCCAGTTCCTGCAGACATCACTTGAATTTCTCCAGGCACGACTGATAACCACTCATCAGACATGTTATCTTTATGCTTTAAAACGCCTTTTAATGGAATGGTTATAATCTCCATATTATCATGAGGATGTGTTCCAAAACCCATTTTTGGTGCAATAATATCGTCATTCAAAACACGTAAAGCACCAAAATGAACTTTTTCAGGATCATTATAACTGGCAAAACTAAATGAATGATTTGCTTGTAACCAACCATGGTTTGCAAATCCTCTACTATCGGCTTTATGAATTATTGTTTTCATTATTTTATATGCCCGCGTAGGCGGGTATCTTTTTAATTTAATTATTAATTTTCTTAAGGAGATTCCTGCCTGCGCAGGAAATGTTATCTCATTTTATCAAGCAGATTACTTAATTGTTCTGCTTCGTCTTCATTTAAATTTTTTAATAAATCTTTATTAAAATTATTTGGTATGGATTCTAAAAGTGCCTTTCCTTCTCTTGTAATGGTTATTTTAACCACACGCCTGTCATGGTCGCATGGTAAACGCTCAATATAATTTTTAGCACATAATTTATCCATCAATCGTGTAGCGTTTGGAGAGCGTTCAATCATTCTATCCTTTATAATTTGAACATTTACTGGCTCTCCAGCACCATTTAATATTCTTAGAATATTGAACTGTTGGGGCGAAATTCCATATGGCTTAAAGAACTCATTTTGGAAACCTTCAATCCAATTCGCTGTGTATAAAATATTCAGTAATGCCTTTATTCTATTATTGGCAAATTTTGAATTGATATCCTTACTTATATCTCCCATTTTTCAAATTGTTTAATGTTTAAGCTAATATGTCTTCATATTGAAGGTGCATTTTCTTAAAAACAGCATTAGCAAACGGACATAATGGAATTACTTTCAGGTTATTACTTCTAAGATAATCTACCAACGCATCAACCAGTTTATAACCTATGCCTTGTCCTTTAAGAGTTTCACTAACTTCTGTGTGGTCTATAATAATTTTATGAGATTCAGCATGTAAATAAGTCATTTCAGCTACTTTTACATCGTTTATTTCAATATAAAAAGCACCTTTTTTTCCATTATCTGTTTGCTTAATTTCCATCTTATAAAGTGTTTTGAAAATTTTTTACTGCTTTTAATAATTCTGAATTTAATTCCGAAACAACAATTTTATCTTCCTTGAAATTCTCATCGAAATTTGGTAATGAAAACTCCGAAACAATATGACCTCCATTAAAAGGAAATCGTTTTTTAGCCATTTCCAAAACCGAAGCTCCGCCTCTACTTCCTGGAGATGTTGCCATTAGTAACATAGGCTTATTGCTCCATAGTTTACCGTCAATTCTGGACATCCAATCAAATAAGTTTTTAAAAACTGCTGAATAGGCACCATTATTTTCTGCGAGCGATAAAACAATCCCATCGGTTTGTTTAATATAATTCAGAAACTTTTTCGCATTATCAGGTATCCCTTCCTGTGCTTCCAAGTCCTTACTATAAATAGGTAATTCAAAATTGTTCAAATCCAGAATTGTAACTTTTGCTTCTTCTACAAGATTTGCAGCGTATATTGCCAATTTTTTATTGATGGAGTCTGAACTATTACTTCCTGCAAAGGCGATTATATTTTTCATGTTATCTATATTTCTTTATCAAATATAATTAAAATAATTTTATTTACCTAGGAATATATTTCCATGTTATATTATTTAATAAAACATTAACATTCGATATACTATAATTGAAACTTTTGTATTTTAGCTTCAAACAAAATATCAATGGATTTAAACTTCAATAAAAACGAAGATCATAATAAACTTTTAGTATCAGAACTTAATAAACGTCTTGGCAAAGTGCATCTTGGTGGTGGGAAAAAAAGTATTGAAAAACAACATGCCAAGGGTAAAATGACTGCTCATGAACGGGTTGATTACTTATTAGATGCGAATTCAAAATCCATTGAAATTGCGGCTTTTGCAGGTGATGATATGTATGCTGAACATGGTGGTTGTCCGTCTGCTGGTGTGGTGGTAAAAATTGGATACATTAAAGGAAAGCAATGCATCGTTGTAGCTAATGATGCCACGGTAAAAGCCGGAGCTTGGTTCCCAATTACTGCCAAGAAAAATTTACGTGCTCAGGAAATAGCCATTGAAAACCGATTACCCATAATATATTTGGTGGATAGTGCCGGTGTATTTTTACCATTGCAAGATGAAATTTTTCCGGATAAAGAACATTTTGGACGCATTTTTAGGAATAATGCCATTATGAGCAGTATGGGAATTAACCAAATATCTGCTGTTATGGGAAGTTGTGTTGCCGGCGGTGCCTATTTACCCATTATGAGTGATGAAGCCTTAATAGTTGACAAAACCGGGAGTATTTTTTTAGCCGGAAGTTATTTGGTAAAAGCAGCCATTGGAGAAAGTATTGACAATGAAACCCTTGGTGGCGCTACAACTCATTGTGAAATTTCAGGAGTAACCGATTATAAAGCCAAAGATGATAAAGATGCTTTAGATACCATTAGAAATATTGTGGATAAAATTGGCGATTATGATAAAGCTGGTTTTAACAGAATTGATGCTTTAAAGCCTAAAGAAAATCCAGAGGATATATATGGAATCATTCCAAAATCGCGCTCAGATCAATATGATATGTTTGACATCATAAAGCGATTGGTTGATGATTCAGAATTTGATGAATACAAAGCAGGTTTCGGAAAAACCGTAATTACATGCTATGCCAGAATTGATGGTTGGTCAGTTGGTATTGTAGCCAATCAGCGTAAATTGGTGAAAACGAAACAAGGAGAAATGCAGTTTGGAGGTGTTATTTATAATGATAGTGCTGATAAAGCAACCCGTTTTATAGCGAATTGTAATCAGAAAAAAATTCCTTTAGTGTTTTTGCAAGATGTTACCGGTTTTATGGTTGGTAGCAAAAGTGAGCATGGAGGCATCATTAAAGATGGCGCAAAAATGGTGAATGCCGTGAGTAATTCTGTAGTACCAAAATTCACAATTATTATTGGGAACAGTTACGGGGCCGGTAATTATGCCATGTGTGGTAAAGCGTATGATCCACGACTCATTGTTGCATGGCCAAGTGCGGAACTTGCTGTAATGAGCGGGAATTCGGCGGCTAAAGTACTTCTTCAAATTGAAAAAGCTTCTTTAGAGAAAAAAGGAGAAAAAATCACTAAAGAAAAGGAAGATGAACTCTTTAATAAAATTAAAGACAGATACGATGCTCAGGTTTCCCCATATTATGCGGCTTCTCGTATTTGGACAGACGCCATTATCGACCCTTTAGATACAAGAAAATGGATAAGCATGGGAATTGAAGCAGCCAACCACGCTCCTATTGAAAAGAAATTTAATATGGGGGTTTTACAGGTTTAAGCGATACCTAATTTCTTAAGAATTTTATTTCGTTGAATTTTTTCTGATATGATGTCAAACTTTTTAACGGCATACACTTTTTTAGGTTTTTCATATTTATCCAATACTTCAAAAATTGAAGTATCAACATCATCAGATTCACTTTCAATAATCAAAATAACACGTTCACCTAAATTCTTATCTTTTTCTGATGCTATAAAAAACCGATGATTGATTTTTCCATAAAGTTTTTCTTCTACATTTTCAGGAAAAATCTTTACGCCACCAGAATTTATAATATTATCAAACCTCCCAAGCCATTCAAATTCATTTTCAGAATAAATTTTAATAATATCATTGGTAACTATTGGGTGTTTTGAAAGATGCGGCGAATTTATAACCAAACATCCTCTGTCATCCTGTGATACCGTAATATTTGGTAACGTTTTGAAAACAGATTTATCCAACGAAAAGGCACTAAAGTCATCTTTAAAATTATTTAATGGTCTTAAAGCAATATGGGTAGCCGTTTCTGTCATACCAAATGACTCATAAATGTTTACCGGACTATCCTTTATGGCGTTTATTAATTCATTGGATGCTTTAACACTTCCAATAATTATATTTTTAAAATTACCTATTTTATCTAAAGAATTTTGCAACTGAATAGGTAACATCGCAGCAAAATCATATTCTTTTTTAATATTGAAAACTGGCTTTGAGGTTGGTTCCACCATATCTAGCTCCAATCCTAAAATCATGGCACGTACCAACATCATTTTTCCTGCTATAAATTTTGCAGGCAAACAATGTAATGCCTTATCGCCAGGAGCAAGATTGAAAAAGTCACCCGTAAAAATGGACGAGTTCACCATAGCTTGTTTATCAACTTTAATAACCTTAGCTTTTCCTGTGGTTCCAGTGGTCTTTACCTTAATATAACTATTAGTATCCAACCAATCAATAAGGAAATCCCCAATGGCCTCTTCATAAGGATAACCTTCCTTTATAAAACTATACGCTATTTCTTTTATATCGTCTTGATTATAATTTACGCCGTTAAGCTTGAATTTTATATGTACTTTTTTATAACTTGGTATCACGAATTGTTTGATTTTAGTGATTAATGTTCAATTAAATTTTGCGGTTCTTCTACTTTTCCGAACAACTTTTCTTTCCAGTTAGTCCATTCGTATTTTTTGGCTAAAATTAATAGAATAATCGGAAATACTAAAAATACTGGCATAAATATATCATCAAAACTCGCTGCTTTTGGGTCCGCCATATCTTTAAGAATAGAATGTGTTTGAAATGCGGTCCAATCAGCAGTAACCAATAAGGCTGTAAACAGGTTGTTGGCGGCGTGAAATCCTAATGATAGTTCCATGCCTTCATCCATTAAGGTCAGAATCCCAAGAAAAAGTCCGGTGGCTATGTAATAAACCAAAATAATGGAACCCAATTTATCAACTTCGGGATTTGCAATATGGAGCATTCCAAACACCACAGATGTCAATAGCAAAGGCATCCATTTATTTTTAAGAATCACCCCAATACCTTGCATTAAATAACCTCTGAATAAGTATTCTTCAAAACTTGTTTGTAATGGCACGAAAATAATGGCAATTACAGAAAGAATCAAAAATGGTTTCAACTGAAAATTCACCACATAATCTTCAGGTGACATATAATAATCTATTAATACAAAACTGCTTGAAACAAAACCCCAAAGGAAAAATATATACCAAAACCGTTTCCAATCAATTTTTGATCTTGAAGTAGTTAATTGGATTAATGTTTGATTATGTAAATATTTAACTGCCAGGAACAAACCAGCTAAACCAACTGCAAATGATAACAGCATTAAAAATAAATTTAAGTTAGGTTCTAAAAGCGTCAACATATTTTGTTGATTTACACTAAGTATACTATCTCCATTTTTGAAAGCTTGATACATAACCGCCGCTGTAAACGGAATTTGTCCAATGATTAACGCAATTATTATAATAATTAATCCAATTAAATAACGCCACCATTCATGTAACCCCTTAAATGCTTGTGATATATACATATTTTATATATTAAATTTCCAATTAGTGTTTTTATTGTAATGAAGGGCACCGTTTTTAACCTCTAACGGTGATTCAAAATTATTTGTAAATAAACTTCCAGTGCCCAATCCTTGAGGCAATTTACTATGTTTTGTAAAAGTATATTGTGCAATGGCATTTAAACCTATATTACTTTCAAGAGCACTTGTAATCCACCAGCCAATATTGTTTTTTTTTGCTAACTGAATCCATTCATTGCTACCATGGAATCCGCCAACCAATGTAGGTTTCAATATAATATATTGAGGTTTAATGTTTTGAAGTAATTCTTTTTTGTTTTCTGAAGAAAAAACGCCTATCAATTCTTCATCCAATGCAATGGGTAAAGGTGATGTATTGCACAACTCAGCCATTTCTTTTACCCGTCCTTGTTTAATGGGTTGTTCAATGGAATGTAAATCAAAATCTGATAATTTTTTTAATTTTTCTAATGCTTCTTCAGCTGAAAATGCGCCATTTGCATCCACTCTTAATTCTATATCTTTTGAAGAAAATTCCTTTCTTATGGATTTTAAAAGATTCAATTCCGTTTGAAAATTTATGGCGCCAATTTTCATTTTTATACAAGTGAAACCTGCTTTAATTTTGTCTTTTATTTGTTCATGCATAAATTGTTCAGTTCCCATCCAAACAAGTCCGTTTATAGGGATTGACTTATTGCCTGAAGTGAATTCTGACGGAAATAATTCAAATGCATTGAATGACTCCAATGATTTTAAAGCCATTTCTACACCAAATTGAATACTTGGAAACTCTTCTAATTCAATTAATAATGTTTGTAAATCTAAATTAATATTTTGGCAAGCCCACTTTAATTTGTCTTCAAAATCTGGTCTGTCATCAACAGATAATCCTTTAAACATCCCACATTCACCAAAACCTTTCTTACCATTGTTTTCAATAGTAATAAACCAGGTTTCTTTGGTATTCAATACACCACGAGAGGTACCGCTTGGTTGTTTAAAGTTTAAAATATACTTTTGGAAAGAGGCTTTTTTCACCTGCCAAAAATACTTAATTAATTTCTAAATTATAAGAAAGAAATGTTAATGAAAACAAATTACAATTCAATACTTTCCCCAATTTCCAGCAACATTAAATCTTTTCCTTTTTCATAAAACTTACGTTTTGCTTCTTCATGGTCAATTTCTATATAACCAAAGGTATCATAATGGTAGCCCAAGACTTTATCGCATTCAATAAAATCACTTGCCAATATGGCATCCTCTATACCCATAGTGAAATTGTCCCCAATTGGTAAAATGGCTAAGTCTAATTTTGTTTGTAGCGGAATTAGTTTCATATCCATAGTTAAAGCGGTATCACCTGCTATATAAATATTTTTGTGCTCACCTTCAATCACAAAACCTCCAGGTTGTCCGCCATAAGAGCCATCTGGAAATGATGAAGTATGAATGGCATTGACATATTTTAAATTACCGAATTCAAAATCCCATTGCCCACCAAGATTCATTGGGTGTCCTTCCATTCCTAATTTTTTAAAATGGGATACTATTTCAAAATTTGAAACAATAACCGCATTTGTTCGTTTGGCAATGGCTTCAACATCCAAAATATGGTCTTGATGTGCGTGCGTTAACAAAATATAATCTGCTTTCAAAGACTCCGTATGAATTTTTGATGCTTTTGGGTTTGCTGTAATGAATGGATCTACTAAAATATAGATATCATTTACTTTAATGCCCAATGAAGCATGGCCATAAAACGTGATTTTCATGTCTTAAAATTTATTGTAATTAAATAAGTAAAGTACAAAAAAAATCTATAACAAATGCCCTATTCCCATAAGAAATGCCATGAAAAATGTAGTAAGTGCCACCTTTTTTAATTCAGGATCAAGTAATTTTAATTCTTTATTTCTTTTCACTTTAATAAGATGGAATACTAATGGAATAAAAGTAACTATAAAAAGAAGATTTAATGGAGATGTGTAATATAAAACGCCAAATAATGAAGCGCATATGATAGCAGATATAATTAAAGAGAAATGATAAATTTTCATATTATTTTCTCCCAACTTAAGTGCTAATGTCATTTTATTAGATCGTTTATCTGATTCAATATCCCGCATATTATTAAGGTTCAAAACGGCAACACTTAACAAACCAATAGTAATGGCGGGTAATATGGTAACATGATCTATTTGTTTTGCGTATAACACATAACAACCTATAACACTTACCAATCCGAAAAATATAAAAACAAATACATCACCTAACCCTTTATACCCATAGGCGTTATTTCCCACCGTATATCGCATGGCAGCAACAATACTTCCAATTCCTAATATAAAAAAAATCAAAGCGAGAAAAAAATGACGAGCTCTAAATGCTGAAAAAATGAGCAAAGTGGCTAAAATAATGGAAATTAAAACACTTGTTTTAATAGCATCATACATACTTTCGGGCGTGATTTTACCGCTTTGAATGGCTCTTTCAGGACCAATTCTATCTTGATTATCGGTTCCCTTGATTCCATCACCATAATCATTGGCTAAATTTGATAGAATTTGAAAACTTATTGTGGTAAGAAAGGCAAGAATGAATATGTTCCATGCAAAATACCCGTTATATTCGGCCAAAAAAGAAGCCAAAATAATTCCGGAAACTGATAAAGGTAAAGTCCTTAATCGCATTGCAGAAATCCAAAGAGAAAAATTTTTCATATTAAGGAATCCATTTTTTATCAAAATTAGGTTTCCTCTTTTCTAGAAAAGCATTTCTACCCTCTTTTGCTTCATCAGTCATATATGCCAAACGTGTTGCTTCACCTGCAAAAACTTGTTGTCCCACCATGCCATCATCTGTTAAATTCATAGCGAATTTTAACATTTTTATGGATGTGGGGGATTTTGTTAATATTTCTTGAGCCCATTCATAAGCTGTTGACTCTAATGCATCATGAGTGACCACAGCGTTTACCATACCCATATCAAAAGCTTCTTGTGCTGTATAATTTCTGCCTAGAAAAAATATTTCCCTGGCTCTTTTTTGCCCTACCATTTTTGCTAAATAAGCAGATCCGTAACCACCATCAAAACTAGTTACATCAGCATCCGTTTGTTTAAATATGGCATGTTCTTTACTAGCTAAACTTAAATCGCAAATCACATGTAAACTATGACCGCCCCCCACTGCCCAACCAGGTACAACGGCAATGACTACTTTTGGCATAAACCTAATGAGTCGCTGCACTTCAAGAATATTTAATCGATGATATCCATCTTCTCCAACATAACCTTGATGACCTCTTGCTTTTTGGTCTCCACCACTGCAAAATGAATAAACACCATCTTTGGTTGAAGGACCTTCTGCAGATAATAAAACTACGCCAATATTAACATCTTCATTTGCATCATAAAAAGCATCATATAATTCACTTGTGGTTTTTGGCCTAAAAGCATTCCGAACATTTGGCCTGTTAAAAGCTATTCGAGCAACGCCATCACATTTCTTATAGGTAATATCTTCATATTCCTTAGCAGTTACCCATTTTACTTCATCCATCTTTTGTTTTTTATTCAAAAATAAATTTTATTTTATTAACACCCCTGTTTTCATTTTAAAAAAAATTTAAAAAGACATATTAGCACAGCTTTATTCAGTAATTAAGAGTTGAAAATTGATAACATATTCAATAAATTATGAATGTAAACAATTAAATCTATTCCATTAACACCAATTTATTGAATTAAAATCATTAAAAATAAAATATGTCTACACATAATTCATAAAAAATACTCACTACTAAGTATTTTTTATGAATTATATATTACGTATTTTTGCTAAATTGAAAATAGTTAGATATTTTTTTTACAATAATAATAAATTTACCTACAAATAGTTATTTATTAACGAAAAAATACGTCTTTTATCGATAATTTTAGTATTTTTGCAAAGAGTTTAATCCCCATTTTATGATTTATACAATTACGCTCTCCATTACAATTTTAGTAGCCATTAATTTTTTGTTATTAAAATTCAGCTGTAATAAAACAAATACAAATAAAAAAATCAATAAGAAACCTGTTATAATGTCTGAAAGAGTTACCAGTTTACCGGTTTCTCAAGAGCTTGCTGCAACAGGAAGTTAGCCTTACTAAAGTGTTTGTTGCCAAACCAAAGACCTCTATTAGCACTTAATGGTGAAGGATGACCACTTTGCAGTACTGCATGTTTTTTAATATCAATTAATTTTATTTTTTGTTTCGCAAAACTGCCCCAAAGCATAAAAACAACGTTTTCTTTATAATCACTGATACTTTTTATGACGGTATTTGTAAAGGTTTCCCAACCTATCTTTTGATGACTTCCAGCTTCATGAGCTCGTACCGTTAACGTCGCATTTAACAATAATACTCCTTGATTTGCCCAACGCAACAAATTGCCGCTTTTTGGGTATTCTACACCTAAATCTTGTTCAATTTCCTTAAAAATATTACTTAAAGATGGTGGATGTTTAACACCATCATTAACCGAAAAGCATAGCCCATGTGCCTGACCAAAATCGTGATACGGGTCTTGTCCAATGATAACCACTTTAACATCATTAAAATGACATTGTTCAAATGCATTAAAAATTTGATTACTGGGTGGAAAACATTGATGTTTTGAATATTCCTCATTTACAAAAGCTGTTAAACTTTTAAAATAAGGTTTACTAAACTCATCCTTCAAATGAAATTTCCAGCTTTCATGTATATTTAGGTCCATTGTACTAATTAAAAAATAACTCTAAATTAATACTATCTTTATTCTTAAAAAATTTTAAACGATTGAAAAAACTAAAGTTTCCAACCGCACAAACCATTTTGCTTATTATTGCCGCCATGGTTGCCCTTCTTACTTGGATTGTTCCTTCTGGGAAATATGACACCTTATCATATAGTGCTTCTGAAAACATATTCAACCTAAATGGACTGGATAAACAAACCCAAGTAGAAGCCACTCAAACATCTTTAAATGACTTAAATATTAAAATCCCTTTAGAAAAATTTACGAGTGGTGATATCTGGAAACCTATTAACATTCCCAATACCTACAAAAAATTAGGTGCCAATCCTCAAGGTGTTTTAGAATTTATTAAAGCCCCAATTAAAGGAATTATTGAAGCCTCAGATATTATTTTTCTTGTATTATTCATAGGTGGATTGATTGGAATCATGAACCTTACTGGAGCTTTTGATGCAGGTATTTCTTGGATGGCAAAGGTTTTAAAAGGAAGGGAATTTATACTGATTATTTTAGTGACTTTCTTAATTTCTTTGGGCGGAACTACTTTTGGATTAGCAGAAGAAACTATTGCTTTTTACCCTATCCTAATTCCTGTTTTTCTTGCTGCAAAATATGATGCTATGGTAGCCCTTGCCTCCATATATTTAGGATCTTCCATTGGCACTATGTATTCTACTGTAAATCCTTTTAGTGTCATTATTGCATCAGATGCTGCCGGAATAAATTGGACCACAGGAATGAATGGACGAATCATCATGTTTATTGTTGGAACACTTATTTCAATCCTTTATATCATTCGGTATGCACAACGTGTTAAAAAAGACCCTTCAAAATCAATTATCTTTAGTCAGAAGGAAGAAATAGAGCAACTTTTCGGAAATACTACAAATTCTACCATTAAATTAACCAGCCGTTTACGATTGATCATTTTTGTTTTTTCCATGTGCTTTGTCATTATGGTTTATGGTGTTTCTCAACTAAGATGGTGGTTTATAGAAATGACATCGGTATTTTTAGTCGGTGCTGTTTTAATAGGTTTTATAGCAAAAATCAAGGAATCTGTTTTTGTTGACACCTTTGTAAAAGGAGCCAGTGATTTACTTGGTGTTGCTATTATTATAGGAATTGCCAGGGGTATTACGGTGTTAATGAATGATGGATTAATTAGTGATACCATGCTATATTATGCAAGTAATGTGACCAATGGTATGAATAAAGGTTTATTTATAAACGCCATGCTATACATTTATGCCGGCTTATCCTTTTTTATTCCCTCATCATCAGGAATGGCAGTGCTTACTATGCCCATTTTGTCTCCATTGGCAGATGGAGTTGGAATTGGAAGGGAAGCTGTTGTAAATGCCTACCAATATGGTATGGGGTTGTTTGCATTTATTAACCCGACTGGTTTAATATTAGCGTCCTTAGCCATTGTGAAAGTTGGATTTGACAAATGGCTGAAATTTGTTATGCCATTAGTTTTGATTTTACTGGTTTTTACAATGATGGCATTGACCCTTTCCGTTTATTTGTAAATAAGATTCGTGTTAAACCATTATTTTAAACAACATTTCCTTTAATAAATCACCTTGAGGTACAGCGTTGGAGCCTACCCCCTTGCTTTTAACATCAAATTCGCGTAATATTGAAATAACCATACTCACTTTTTTCATAGGGAAATTACGTGCCGCAGTAATGTATTCATTTACAAAATACGGATTTACTTTTAAAGCGGATGCCACATGTCTTGGCGACTTATCTTTTAAACCATGATATTGGAGTAATTGTGAAAAAAAACTAAATAATAAAGACACTGTTACAACCATTGGGTTGTCCTTAGGGTTTTGAGCAAAATAATTAATGATTTGATTTGCTTTGACAATATTACGCTCACCAATAGCTTTTTTAAGTTCAAAATTATTAAAGTCTTTACTTATTCCTATGTTCTCCTCAATTAGTTCAGGTGTTAATTCACTTCCTTGGGGCAAAATAATTTGAAGCTTTTCTAGTTCATTATTAATCTTACTTAAATCAGTCCCTAAAAACTCAACCAGCATTTGTGATGCTTTAGGTGAAATGGTATAATTTTTTGAAGATAAAGTCCGACGAATCCAGTCTGCAACCTGATTTTCATATAGTTTTTTACTTTCATAAACTACACCTACTTTGTTAATTGCTTTGTATAAGGATTTGCGTTTATCAATTTTTTTATATTTATAATCAATCACCAATATGGTTGATAAAAGAGGGTTTTCAGCATATGAAACCAGGTTCTCAATAGTTCTTGATAAATCTTGAGCTTCCTTTACTATGACCACTTGCCGCTCAGACATCATAGGATATCGTTTGGCATTCTCTATAATATCATCAATGGTAATATCCCTGCCGTATAGAACTATTTGATTAAATCCTTTTTCTTCTTCAGAAAGTACATTTTTTTCAATAAAATCTGAAATCCTATCAATGTAATACGGTTCTTCACCCATTAAAAAATAAATGGGCTTTATTTGTCCGTTTTTAATATCTACTACTAATTGTTTGACTTCGTCCAAAGTTTCTAAAATTTCAAATTTCAAGTCCTACATTCCAAATTAAAAATTTAATTTATTGGAATTTGGTATTTGAAAATTGTGAGTTCTCGTTTTGTGGTTTAACTTTGAAAACATTATAAATTCTTTTGATGCAAGAACTCAATTTTCCAAAGTTTTCGTTTCGATTCAAAAATAGCGAAAATAAAATTTCTATTTTCGATGTGATACGCAAAAAATTCATGATTCTTCAACCCGAAGAATGGGTTAGACAACATTGTGTTCATTACTTAATTGAAAACAAGCACTATCCAAAATCCTTAATTAATGTTGAAAAAGAAATAATTATCAATAAATTATCCAAACGATATGATATTGTGGTTTTTAATTCTGACGGAAGTATTCATTTAATTGTGGAATGCAAATCACCAAAAATTCCTATCGATCAAAATGCCTTTGATCAAATTGCCCGATATAATTTAGAATTAAACGCCACCTATTTAATGATTACCAATGGATTAAATCATTATTATTGTCAGATGGATTTTAAAACACATAAATATAATTTTCTGAAAGATATCCCAAATTATAATCAATGAAGATAGCGGTTGTTATATTAAACTGGAACGGTAAAAAACTATTGGAACAATTTTTGCCTTCTATTGTGGAAAATTCAAAAGAAGCGACTATTTATGTTGCTGATAATGCCTCAACAGATGATTCAGTGGCATTTGTTAAGTCCAGTTTTCCTTCAATTATAATTATTGAGAACGACGTAAACGGAGGTTATGCCAAAGGATATAATGATGCCGTTAAAAATTTAAAGGAAGATATTTTATGTTTGCTGAATAATGACGTTGAAGTATCTAAAAATTGGCTGTCACCAATTATAGATATCTTTAACAATGAACAAAATACGGCTATCGTTCAGCCCAAATTACTTGACTTCAATAGAAAGGATTATTTTGAATATGCGGGAGCAGCTGGAGGTTTTATAGATAAATTTGGGTATCCGTATTGCAGAGGGCGGATTTTCAATACTATTGAAAAGGATTCAGGACAATACAATGATGTTGCTGATATATTTTGGGCATCAGGTGCTTGTTTATTTATTAGAAACCAGATTTTTAAAAAACTAAATGGTTTAGATGAGAGTTTCTTTGCTCATATGGAAGAAATTGATTTATGTTGGCGAGCCAAAAATTTGGGTTATAAAATAAAATATGCAGGAAGCTCAGAAATTTATCATGTTGGTGGCGCAACACTTAGTAATACAAATCCAAAAAAAACATATCTCAATTTTAGAAATAGTCTATACACTTTAACTAAAAATGCCAAAGGAAATTTGTTTATTTTAATCCTTACCAGATTAATATTGGATGGAATTGCAGGTGTTAAATTTTTGTTTGAATTTAAGTTTCAACATATTGCAGCAATTATTCATGCCCATTATAGTTTTTACAAACATTTTCATGTTTTATTAAAACAGCGCCAATCCGCACCAAATAAGATAAAATACTATAATAAGAGATCCATAGTTTTATATTATTACGTATATAAAATAACAGATTACAAAAGTTTATAAATAGTTTGCAAAATTTTTGTTAATAATGTTAAAATCGTGCGAATTTTATATATTTTTGTTCTGTCGAATTTAAAAAAACTTAATCCTGAAATTATTATGAAAAAACTTTTATTACTTAGTGCCGCAGCCATGATATTAATGAGCTCGTGTGTGTCAAAAAAATTATATACCGATCTTGAAGCGAAACAAAAAGAAACCCAAGATTTATTAAATAGTGCAACTGTAAAATTAAATAGTTGTTTATCTGACAAAGCTTCAGCTACTGCAAGAGCAACTGCATTAGAAGAACAAATTGCAGATTTAAGAAAAAACAATGACAATTTAACCGTTTTATCTGCAAAAGGTGCTTCAAATATTGAAAAAACTCTTGAAAGCATTAAAGAAAAAGAACTAAAAATTACGCGTTTACAAGATGCTTTAACTAAAAAAGATAGTATTACACTTGCTGTAGTAACCAGTTTAAAACGTGAAGTAGGGATTAATGACCCAGATATTGAAATAAATGTTGAAAAAGGTGTTGTATTTATATCTATTTCTGATAAATTATTATTTCAAAGTGGTAGCTATAATGTAACTACAAGAGCTAAAGAAGTGCTTGCTAAAGTTGCTAAAGTGGTAAACAGCAAACCAGATTTTGAATGTATGGTTGAAGGTCATACTGATAATGTACCTTACCAAAGTGGTGTTTTATTGGATAACTGGGATTTAAGTGTAAAACGCTCTACATCTATTATTAGAGTATTACAATCACTTGGTGTAAACCCAGGTCAATTAATTGCAGCTGGTCGTGCTGACTATGTGCCTTTGGTGCCTAATGATACCGCTGAAAACAGAGCAAAAAACAGACGTACCCGTATTGTAGTACTTCCTAAAATCGACCAATTCTATGATATGGTTGAAAAAGAAATGAAAAACCTTTCTGCAAAAAACTAATAAGATTTCAAAATAAATAAGAAAGCTCAACTGAAAAGTTGGGCTTTTTTTTATGCTGAACTTGTTTCAGTATTTTGGCGTTACCATTCCCGATAACTAGTCGAACCTTAAAAAAGGGGTTCAGGTCATATATTTATCCTGC
>TARA_R110002050_G_scaffold281956_2_pt1 | contig 65538 bp, 60 predicted proteins | sample TARA_R110002050 | Tara Oceans TARA_R110002050 (sample SAMEA4396988) | marine metagenome | biome: Polar Biome; feature: [DCM] deep chlorophyll maximum layer (ENVO:01000326); material: water (ENVO:00002006), including particulate matter (ENVO:01000060) such as... | depth 25 m
GATGAATCCAAATCCTTTAGAATCATTGAAGAATTTTACTGTTCCTTTACTCATTAGTTTAATGTATTAAAATTATAATTAAAGTGTAAAGATAGTGGAAATAAGTTAGTAATAACAAAAAACAAAAAAAGTCTATCAAATTGATTGATAGACTTTTAATTGTAATTGTTAAAGTATATATCTTAGATTACTTTTACGTTTACGGCGTTTAATCCTTTTCTACCTTCTTGTAGATCGAATTCAACTGCATCACCTTCACGAATTTCATCGATAAGTCCTGAAATGTGTACGAAATGTTCTTTGTTGTTGTCATCTTCAGTAATAAATCCAAAACCTTTTGAATCATTGAAGAATTTTACGATACCTTTACTCATTGTATTTGTATTAAAATAATTAAGCAACAAATGTAATATAAAAAATAATATATTGTTAAATTTTTTAGAAAATTTTTTAGAAAATAAAAAAGGGTAATTATCGGAGTACCAGTTTTTTAATAATTTCTTTTCCTAATTCTTCATTAAGCATATTAATGATTTTTTGCTTACCATAGCTTAATTCTTCTCTAAGAACACTAGAGTTTAATTGTATATATAAGGTGTCTCGTTCTAAATTTACAGATGTTGTGTAATTATTTACGCCATTCCCCATAAGACTAGCCCAGGCATCGGCAACATTTACTTTGTTTAAACCTTTTTCCAATTTATTGGTTTCTACAAATTCTTTTAATGCGTCACTTATACTAATTTGTTCGTTGTTTCGTTTTGCCATAATATTTTATTATAACTTGTTAAGTAGGCTTTATTTTTAAATTTCGAATTTAAATAATTCTTTTACGTGTTTTTCTTTTTGATACCAATCATTATAAACTAATTCTATGTTTTTTGGTAAAAATGAGCCAAATGTATAATCTTTAAAAGCTTCAATGGTTTCTAGAAATTCAGATTTCTTATTTAGCTTTTCCTTGAAACGAACTACTGTGCTATGGGCAGTTTGTATTGAATAGCGCTTATCAATACTTTGCTCTAAGGTAGTGTTTTTAAAATTTTCTCTTAAGTTATTTCTTATTTCATTTAAAGATTTGTTGTTCATAAATCCTTGTATCATAATACACGAAGGTGATGCCGTAATGCCTTTAAATTCAATTTTAATGTTAGAATTTGTAATAATACTTTTTTTAATAGTTTTTATGTATTCAGATAGTTTGATGCCTTCTAGCTTAAATCCATTATAACAAGATATTATTGACAGGACTGTTATATGAATATCTGAATTTTGATAATAATATTGATTTGGGTCTATTGATTTTAATTGATTTAGAAATTTTTGTATTTCATTTTTAACTTCAATGGAAGGTTTTATTATAAGTGTGATACCAAATCTTTGATCTAATGAAGAATCTATTAACTCATCAATTTGGTAATTGTCATTGGAAATTTTTTTGATAGATTCTGTGTAAAGATTATTGTAATGCGTTTTAAGGTTCATTAAAACAATTTTAAAGTTTAAAAATCTCGTAAGATTGATGTACTTGCTTTACCGCAGCTTCGGTACGTTCGGCATGTGTGTCGCTTATAAAAAGTTGTCCGAAATTTTCATTATCTACTAATTTAATAATTTGTGCAACTCGGTTTTCATCTAACTTATCAAAAATATCATCTAATAGCAAAATGGGATTTACGTTACTTTGCGCTTTTATAAAATCGAACTGAGCCAATTTTAGTGCTATTAAAAAAGATTTTTGCTGTCCTTGACTTCCAAATTTTTTAATAGGGTGTCCTGCTATATTAAAATGCAAATCGTCTTTATGTACACCAACACTAGTGTATTGTAAAGCCTTGTCTTTATTAATTACAGTTTTTAAAAGTGTGTTTAAATCATCTTCAAATAAATCACTGTGATATTTTAAATCAACTTCTTCATTGCCATTACTAATAGCCTCATAACGTGATTTAAAAATGGGAATAAACTCCTTTAAAAAAGCATCACGCTTCTCAAAAATTTTAGAGCCATAATCGGTAAGTTGGTTGTTGTAAACCTCTAGGGTGTCTTTATTAAAGGTGTGATTAAGTGCAAAATATTTAAGTAAGGCATTGCGTTGCGCTAGAATTTTGTTGTAATTTATTAAATAACTTAAATAGTTTTTGTCGCTTTGTGAAATAACGCTGTCAATAAATTTTCTACGTGTGGTGCTTCCTTCAATAATTAAATCTCTATCGGCTGGAGAAATAATAACCAACGGTAAAAATCCAATATGTTCACTAAATTTTTCATACGCTTTCCCGTTGCGCTTAATGACTTTTTGTTGTCCGCGTTTTAAACTAATAATAACTTTTTCGGGTTTGCTTTCTTTTTGATACTCGCCATTAATTACAAAAAAATCTTCATCGTGTTTAATGTTTTGAGTCGCAACTGGATTAAAATAACTTTTTCCAAAAGATAAATGATAAATAGCATCTAAAACATTGGTTTTTCCAATACCATTATTACCAACAATACAATTTATTTTCTCATTGAAAGTAAAGGTCTTACTATCAAAATTCTTGTAATTAAGTAATGAAAGTGATTTCAAAATCATAAAAAAGGCAACTTATTGTGTGCGTCGAACTTGTAATTCTTAAAAAGAAGTGCAAATTATTGAAAAATATCAAATAAATACCCTTTTAGTTCTGAAGAAAAATTATATTTTTGCGCCACATTAATTTAGAAAGAATAAATGGCAACTTATAATAAAAGAGGTTACAAACCTAAAAATAAAGAAGAGAAAGAACATAATATAGAAGAAGGTTCTACAACCGCAGAAGTTTTTAATACGTTAGATGAAACTGCATCTAAAACAGAAGACTTTGTCGCTAAGAATCAGAAATATATTTTCATTATTATAGGGCTTGTAGCTGTTGTAGTTTTGGGGTCTTTAGCATATAAAGAGTATATAGCAAAACCTAAACAGGTAAATGCTATGAATGATATGTTTCAAGCTCAAAAATATTTTGATCAAGCGGTAACAGGTGTGGCAAAAGATTCTTTATACAATTTAGCATTAAATGGTGGTGAAGGTAAATTTGGAATGCTTGATATTATTGAAGAATATAGCGGAACACCATCGGCTAATTTAGCTAGCTATTATGCAGGTACTGCTTACTTAAGATTGAAAGATTATAAAAATGCTGTTGAGTATTTAAGTGATTTTAAAAGTGATGATGAAATTTTAGCGCCTTTAGCTAAAGGAAATATTGGAGATGCTTTTGTGCAATTAAATCAACAAGAAGATGCTTTAGGGTATTATGAGGAAGCTGCTAAAATGCGTAACAACGCCTATACAACACCAATGTATTTATACAAAGCAGGTGCCATTGCTTTAGATTTAGGAAAGGCAGATAAAGCTTTAACTTATTTTGAAAGAATAAAAGAAGAGTTTCCTAATGCTACTGAAGCAGCAACTGTAGATGTGTTTATTGGAAAAGCGCAAGTTTTAGCAAATAAATAGTACCAATTTAAATATAAAATGGCTACGATAAATAAAAATTTATCAGATTACGATAAAACAACAATCCCAGACGCGAGTAAATTTCGGTTTGGGATTGTTGTTTCAGAATGGAATGATACCATAACCGAAGGCTTGTTTCAAGGGGCTTATGATACTTTAATAGAAAACGGTGTATTGCCAAATAATATTATACGTTGGAATGTACCTGGTAGTTTCGAACTTATCTACGGTAGTAAGAAAATGCAGGAGCAAATGGTAAATGCCGTTATAGCTATTGGTAGTGTTATTCAAGGTGAAACCAAACATTTCGATTTTGTTTGCGAAGGTGTTTCACAAGGCATCAAAGATCTTAATGTATTACATGAAACACCTGTAATTTTCTGTGTACTTACAGATAATAATATACAACAATCTATAGAGCGTTCTGGAGGAAAGCATGGTAATAAAGGTATAGAAGCCGCTATTGCTGCTATTAAAATGGCAGAATTAAGAAATAATAGCTAATCGTTTTTTAATTCTAAAAGTATTTTGTTTAAGGTGTTTTGTTAACAATTTTTGGCACTTCAATTCTTAGTTTCTCCCTATTTTTAAGTATTTTTGAGGTATAAGCATTCATACACTTTGTTTAAACAGCGTAAAAATAAATCGTTTAATTACCGACCTAGATTTTCAAAAGATGAAGTTAATTCTAATTTAGAAACATCTAATGAAAAAAACTTTGCTTCAAAGTGGCAGCAAGAAGGTAAATGTAAAGTAGGAGCGTCTATGTCAATGCGTACTTTAATCTTCGTTTTGGTATTATTATTGATTTGTATGTATTTACTAGAAAAAAAATACATGTAACTTAAATAAAAACTTAGAAATTATGGGAATTTTAAAATTGCGTAAAAATAAAAAGTTTAGTTATACACCTCGTCATTACGATGATAAAGGACAAGGCAACCCTTTTGAAATGAAGCATAAGTTTGATGAGTATAGAACAACGATTGGTAGTAACAATGGGTTAAAAACTAAAATTAATAATGCTTTAAGTGAATTAAAAAATAACCGAGATAAAGAAGCAAATAGACGCATACTCATTATTGTTGCTGTACTTGTTTTGGTGTTTCTTTTTATTATCGATTTCGATTTATCTATATTCTTACCTAAATAATTTATGGCAGACATCATACAACTTTTACCCGACCATGTAGCAAATCAAATTGCTGCTGGAGAAGTTGTACAGCGTCCAGCTTCGGTAGTAAAAGAACTTCTTGAAAATGCTATTGATGCAGGAGCTACTTTAATAAAGCTTATTGTAAAAGACGCAGGAAAAACACTTGTACAAGTTATTGATAACGGTAAAGGCATGAGTCATACTGATGCACGATTGAGTTTTGAGCGTCATGCAACGTCTAAAATTCGTACTGCCGATGACCTCTTTCAATTACACACTAAAGGCTTTCGCGGAGAGGCTTTAGCAAGTATTGCAGCTATTGCACATGTAGAATTAAAAACAAGACAAGAAAGTGAAGATGTAGGGAATGTTATTGTTATTGAAGGTAGTAATGTAACATCTCAAGAAGTTGTTGTAACGCCTCAAGGAACCTCAATTTCTGTAAAAAACTTGTTTTTCAATATTCCAGCGCGACGTAATTTTTTAAAATCGAATACAGTAGAATTACGCCACGTTATTGATGAGTTTCATCGTGTGGCATTGGCACATCCAAATATTAGTTTTGCACTTTATAATAATGGAAGTGAAGCGTTTAATTTACCAATTAGTAATTTTAGACAACGCATAGTCAATATTTTTGGAAATAAAACAAATGAAAAATTAGTGCCTGTTGAAGAAGATACCGAGGTGCTTAAAATTTCAGGGTTTGTTGGTAAGCCAGAGTTTGCTAAAAAATCTAGAGGCGAACAGTATTTTTTTGTGAATGATCGTTTTATAAAAAGTGCATATTTAAATCATGCTATTTCTTCGGCTTTTGAAGGTTTACTAAAAAGTGGGACACACCCAAGTTATTTTTTAAATCTTACGGTAGACCCACAAACTATTGATATTAATATTCATCCAACAAAAACAGAAATTAAGTTTGATGATGAGCATACGTTATATGCTTTATTACGTTCGGCAGTAAAACATAGTTTAGGCCAATTTAATATTGCGCCTGTGTTAGATTTTGAGCGCGATCCTAGTTTAGATACGCCATACAGTTATAGTACTAAAAGCAGTGTAGATACTCCTAAAGTAGAAATAGATAGAAGTTTCAATCCGTTTAAAGAAGAGACAGCCTCAAAAGCTAGAGCCGTAGCTTATAAAAAAGAACCAGCTTTAAGTTGGGAAAGTTTATATGTAGGATTAGAATCTAAAGGAACCAAAACCGAACAAGATTTTAGTGAGGTGCGTTTTGAAAGTGAGGCAGAAACGATGTCTATATTTGAAAATGATAAGGAAGTTGAGCATACACATACCACCTATCAGCTTCATAATAAATATATTGTAAGTACCATTAAATCGGGTATGATGATTATCGATCAGCATCGGGCACATCAACGTGTTTTGTATGAAGATTTTCTGCAAAACTTAACGGTTAAAGAAGCGATGAGCCAACAATTATTGTTTCCGCTTCAACTTCATTTTTCAACTCAAGAAATTGTTATTATCCAACAATTAAAAGAGGACTTAGAACATACTGGATTTATGTTTTCTAACGTTAAAGAAGAGTTAGTAGAAATTACAGGTGTACCAGTTGGTGTACCAGAAAGTGAAGTTTCTATTATTTTAGAACAATTAATTAGTGATGTTGAGAATGAAGTGCCAGATAGTAACTTTAGTGCTACCGATTTATTAGCAAAATCTATGGCTAAAAGTTTAGCTATTAAAACGGGACAATCATTACAAAAAGATGAACAGGAGCATTTAGTAAATAAACTGTTTGCTTGTAAAGAACCTAATGTATCACCTACTAATAGAGTAACCTTTGTTACAATGAGTGTTGATGAATTAGATAAAAAATTTATATAGACTATGATGAGGATTTCAGAAACCGTTAAGCATTTAATAATCATTAATGTGATTATGTTTATTGGTACTTTGGCTATTGGTAATGGTAATTTGTTTTATGAATGGTTTGCGATGTATTTTCCGAAAAATGATGCATTTAAACCTTGGCAAATAATAACGCACATGTTTATGCATGGAGGTGTTACACATATTTTGTTTAATATGTTTGCCCTTTGGATGTTTGGTTCACCAGTCGAACAAGTTTTAGGGTCTAAGCGTTTTTTATTCATTTATATTTCTGCTGGTTTAGGAGCCGTTTTGTTGCAAGTTGGGTTTTATTATATTCAATATATCCCCAATTATAATGCTTTGTTAGAGTCAGGATTGTCTCCAGAAAACATTAAACACATGCTTACTAATAATCAGCTAATTGAAGGTGTTAATCAAGCACAACTTTTGAAATTACAGAATATGTTTTCTGCATATAATGCAAGTATGGTAGGTGCATCAGGTTGTATTATGGGGGTTATGGCAGCTTTTGGAATGATGAATCCTAATGCAGAATTAATGATGATTTTTCTTCCAATTCCTATAAAAGCAAAATACTTTATTCCTGGTATTATTATTTTAGATTTAGTCTCAGGGTTAACAGGACAATCATTTTTTAGTCCTAGTAATACAGCATATATGGCACACGTAGGAGGTGCATTAACAGGCTTCTTAATTATGTGGTATTGGAAAAAAACACAGTTTAATGGAAACCGTTGGAACTAATGACTACACTCTCTCAAGACATAAAAGAAAAGTTATCTAATCTCAATGTATTAGAAAAAATTATTGCTATTAATGCGATGGTTTTTGTTGTTGCTTTACTTTTTAAAGCATATTTGGGTTGGTTAGAATTACCTAGTAATTTAGCCGATTTTATTTTAAAACCGTGGTCTATTGTTAGCTATGCGTTTTTACATTATAATTTTATACATATTTTGTTTAATATGCTATGGTTATATTTTATTGGGCGTATGTTTTTAAACTTGTTTAGTCCAAAAATGGCATTGAACATTTATTTTTTAGGAGCTATTTCTGGAGGCTTACTATTCATGCTTTGTTATACCTTGTTTCCAAGTATATTTGGTATTAATACGCATTTAGTTGGTGCTTCGGCAGCAATAAGAGCTTTGTTAATATTCTTGTGCGCTTATATGCCCAATCAAGATGTTCGGTTCTTTACGTTTAATATAAAGCTTTGGTATGTAGGTTTAGCTATTGTTATTATTGATGTCATTGGAGTAGTAGCAGGACTTAATGATCCTTTAGGTAATTCCGGGGGCAATTTAGCACATTTAGGAGGCGCTTTATTAGGTTATTTGTATGCTAAACAATTACTAAAAGGGAAGGATATAGGTAAAGGTTTTGAACGTTTTATTGATAGTATGGTTGGTATGTTTAAACCTTCAAAAAAGTCGCCTTTAAAAACAGTACACAAAAATAAAAGTAAAGTTGGAGGTTTTAAGAAAGCTGATTTTAATGAGTTTAATAATCAGAAAAAAATTGATATTATTTTAGATAAGATTAGTAAAAGTGGTTATGATGGTTTAACTACTGAAGAGAAAGAATATTTATTTAGAGTGGGAAAGTAATACGATGTTGTCTTTAAAAGTATAAATAAACACATGAAAAAGTTGCATTTTATTGATAAAATAATCTATTTCATTAATGTTGTTTTTGCAGCTTTGTTGCTGTTTTCGTATGCTTTACCTTTTTTGGCTCCTAAAACATTTTCCATATTATCAGTTCTTAATTTAGGGGTTTCTTTTATTGGTTTAATTAATGTTTTGTTTTGTGTTTATTGGTTGATAAAGCTAAAAAAACAATTCATGATATCTTTTGTGATTCTATTAATTGGATATCTTTCTTTTGGGACTTTGTATAAATTTTCATCTTCTGAAAAAACTGAAAGCCCTCAGAATATAAAGGTGATGAATTATAATGTTCGGCTTTTTAATTTATATGATTGGATTCCTGAGAAGAGTATTGAAACTAAAATTGTAGATTTTATAAAAACAGAAGCACCAGATGTTTTAAGTATTCAGGAATATCATCCACATAAAAACATAGATTTTTCATTTTTTAAGTATAAGTTTGAAAAGCTTTCTGGTAAAAAAACAAAACACGGGCAAGTGATTTTTTCACAGTTTCCTATTGTAAATAGTGGTTCTGTCGAGTTTCCAAATACTAGTAATAATGCAATTTTTGCCGATGTAGTAAAAGGAACAGATACGATACGGTTTTATAATATTCATTTAGAATCGTTACGTATTGATACTAAAGTAGAGAGTCTTAAAAAAGAAGACTCTGAGCGTCTTTTTAAGCGTATAGGTACAACCTTTAAAATGCAACAGTTTCAGACTGAATTGTTTTTAATACATAAAAAACAGTGTAAATATAAAATGGTTATTTGTGGCGATTTTAATAATACAGCGTTTTCGTATGTGTATAGAAAAATTAAAGGCGATTTAAACGATACGTTTAAAGAGGCTGGTAATGGTTTTGGACGTACTTATGATTTTAAATTTTTCCCGGTAAGGATTGATTTTATTTTTGCCGATGATGCTTTTGCCGTAAATGGTTTTAAGACTTATAAAGAACATTATTCAGATCATTACCCTATCATAACAACTTTAAGTCTGGATGAATAAGTTTGTCATTCCTGACTGCGCAGGCAGGAATCCATTCATAAGCATTTAATATTGTATTAAAAATTAGTTGTAAACTTTCTAAATCTAAATTGTTCTCGATACATTTTAGAAAAACAATCGAATTGACAGTGGGTTACATAAAAGAACAATCCACCAAATCAGAGATGATGTGAATTACTAATCCTAAAGCAACTAATCTTGATTTTTTAGGAATTAAAAGAAACGCATAAAATAAAATAGCAAAATAGGAGTGAAGTGGGTGAAAACCAATGCTACATCTATTCGGATCGAAAATAGGATTTGCCAGAAGATGATCTAAATCTATCAACATAGCTGCAAACATGATTAAAAAGGCTGTTTTCCAAGTTGGTTTATAAAAAATGACAGCAACAAGTAGCGGAATAAAAATATGGCACCCGTAATGCGCAATGGTTTGTAGCATTATTGAATTATTATAGTTTGAGATTCTAAATAATTTAAGGCATTAGGCCCTTCATTAAATAATAAATCTAAAATGCTTAAATTAGGAATGAAACCATGCTTCTCATTGAAAACCTGTGTGTATGTATCAAAAGTGTGAGGTTGTTCTTTTTTGGCATTTACTAAATATCTGAAATCTGAAAAATTCTCTAAAGAATCTTGGTAAATTTCTGTTTTTGAAGTGTTTAATTCTAATTGCAAACAATCACAAATAACTTCAAAACATTTTAAATTAAAGTCTAAAATATAATCAGCTTTTAATTCAAATAAAGGTTGGAGTTCATCTTCATAATATTCAAAAAAAGGAGATGTTCTATATGCAGAAAGTAATGATTTCCAATGGAGACTTTGCCATTTTTCTTCATTAAAAATTTTCACATCACGATATTTTTGACGATTTTTTTGAGTGTGAATTACAGGAATATTTAAAGCTAGTTTTCCGTTAGCTCCATATATATAAGTTCGATTTCTGTAGGTTTGTTTTAAAAAATTATCATCAACTTCCAGTTTTACTTCCTTGGCTTTTGCCATAGCAACAAAATGTGCAATATTGGGAAAGTAAGTTGGATGTATTAAAATATTCATCGATAATTTGTCATTCCTGCGAAGGCAGAAATCGTATTAATTGAAACTGAATTTTACTAATATGGATTCCTGCATTACTCATCTATTGAGATTTAAAATATTGTATTCGTGAATCTTTGATTTCGCAGGAATGACAATTGCATTTTAACTATTTTTTTTACGTGCACGCCATTTATTAAACCCAATGAATCCAAATAGTAAAACTATAAATGGAATGAAAAGAGATGTTGCTTTTCCATTCCCGCTAACAGTTGTAAAGAAACGTTCCCATCGAGGGTTTTTACCATCCCAACTCATCCAAATGAATACTGGTTTTCCAACTACGTGGTCAAAAGGTACAAAACCCCATGATCTTGCATCAATGGAGTTATGGCGGTTGTCTCCCATCATCCAATAGTAATCTTGTTTAAAAGTATAAGTAGTAGCTGCTTCACCATTAATAAAAATTTGATTGCCTTTTACTTGTAGCGTGTTGCCTTCATATTCAGTAATAGCACGTTTATAAAGCGGTAAAACTTCTAGATTTATATCAATTGTTTTCCCAGCTTCGGGTATGTATAATGGTCCAAAAAAGTCTACATTCCAATTGTAATTGGGGTCATGCGGAAAAATAGAAGAATCTCTAACTCCTTTTTCCTTTATATTGGGTTTTATACTAGCTACGTTAGGATGATTTTTAAATTTAGCTAATGCTTCATCTGAAATAGCAGAAAAATAATAAGTGTTTTTATTATTTATTATTCCGAAACCATCAGTAATATCGTAACGGTCTTTTAGGAATTTAGGATTAAATTGATTAGTTTTTGGTTGTACATAATAGCTAAATTGTAAATGAGCTCTATCTGGTAGCTCATTTTTCTTACCATTTATATAAACAAAACCATCACGAACTTCTAAAGAATCTCCAGCAATTGCAACACAACGTTTTACTAGATTTGTTTTTTTGTCAATTGGTTTGTAGTAGTTTCTATCAGGGTGAAAGTCATTCATATCCAACAGGGTATCTGCTGGTTGATTGAATACTACAATCTCGTTTCTTTCAATTTTTTCAAATCCTGGAAATCTTAAATAAGGTAGTTGTAGTTTATTTATCCATGAATTACTTCCTTTATGATCATCAAATAAATACGATTTATTTTTTAAAACAGGAATGGTGTCATGTACCATAGGAGCTCCAACCGTTGTCATTGGTATTCTAGCACCATAATGAAACTTGCTTACGAATAGAAAATCGCCTACTAATAACGATTTTTCTAATGATGAGGATGGAATAGTAAACGGTTGAATAAAATAGGTATGTACAATAGTAGCTGCTACAATGGCAAATAGGATAGAACTAGTCCATTCACCTGAACCTGATTTTGGATTAATACTTCTGTCTTTTACGTGTTCTACATTCGTGAAATAATTTAAATAGTAGTTGTAAAACCCTATTGTTATAATGGCTAAAAAGGTGTCTATGGGTTGGTTTTTACCAAAACTTCTCGCAGTTTCTACCCAGACAACAATAAACATAATGAGGTTTACAATAGGTAAAAATAGTAGAATAACCCACCACCAAGGACGATTAATAATTTTCATTAAAACAACGCCATTGTATACCGGAATAAAAGCTTCCCATGCTTGTCTGCCTGCTTTAATATATAGTTTCCAAGTTCCTAAACCATGAATTACTTGAATAATTAGAATGAAAATAAACCATTGCATCAATGTCATAATCGTAATTTTTAATTTTTTGTTAGTAGTGATACTTAGTTATGTTGTTACATAACTTTATAAGTATTAACCAATATTTAACACATCGTTCATTGTGAAAACTCCAGTTTTTCCAACAATCCATTCAGCAGCGATTACTGCTCCAAGTGCAAACCCTTGCCTGTTGTGTGCCATGTGCTCTATAGTAATTGTGTCAACTTCACTGTCGTAATTAACTGTATGTGTTCCAGGAACATCTTCAATACGTTTAGCTACAATTGGAATCGTAGCTTCTTCTTTTGTCGAATCTAATTCCCAAGCTTTAAAATTAGTGTTAAATTCTATAATATCGTTTGCTAAAGATATGGCTGTTCCGCTAGGAGCATCGAGCTTTTTTGTATGATGAATTTCTTCCATAGAAACATTATATTGTTTCAAATTGCTCATCATTTTTGCTAATGTTTTATTTAGTTCAAAAAAGATATTGACTCCCAAACTATAATTGGAAGCATAAATAAAAGCGCCCTTTTTTTCTTTACATAAGGCTACTGCATTATCATAATTTTCTAACCAACCCGTTGTTCCAGAAATTACAGGAACATGATTGTTTAGGCAGTTAGATATGTTATTGAAAGCAACATTAGGAATACTAAAATCTATAGCAACATCGGCTTTTGTGATATCGTAATCTGTATCGTCTTTGTCAACCTTTAAAACAATATTATGCCCACGTTTAATGGCTATTTGTTCTATGGTTTGTCCCATTCTTCCGTATCCTAGTAAAGCAATGTTCATATTAAAATTTAAAATTTAAAGTTAATCCGAGATTGCCTGTTGCATCAATCTCATTCATTTTATAATGTGGTGTTAAAGATAAGTTTTCATCTACATTAAATTGCATTAAATGCGATGATACATTGGCTTCAATAATATTTAAAGCATAAATACCTACAAGAGCTAAAAGCGTCATTTCTTTATTCTTTCTATAAAATTTTTGAGCTCTTTCAAGACCTTCAGTCGTTACTCTTGGAGAGTCCAAAGGTTCACCTTGAGAATTAAGATAAAACTCATCGTTTTTAAAGCCAGCTAATCTGCTTTTATATGCATCTCTATATCTATTGTATTCTTTAGTGTTGTTCGTGTAAAAGTAGATTCCTGTACCTAACGCAGCATAAACAAGAGGTATTTTCCAATACTGTTTATTGTAAGCTTGACCTAAACCAGGTAAAACAGCGGAATAAAAAGCTGCTTTAGCAGGAGATAGCGGGTTCATAGGCTCGTTAATAGCAACAAGTGAATCTATAACAATCTCTTTTTTAGGCTTTTGTTTTTTTGTTTTTTTTTCTTGTCCAATTATTGAAAAGCAAAAAAGTAAAGTGAATAGACTTGCTATTATAAATTTATTTGGCACCTTGAACTAATTTTTTAATACGATTAAAATCTTCTTCTGAATGAAAAGGAATAGTGATTTTTCCTTTACCGTTCTTAGAGACTTTAACGTCAATTTTATGACCAAAGTATTCTGAAAATGTGTTAATACCTTTTTTTATGAACTTTGGAAGTTCTTCTACGTCTTCTTCTTTATTTTTTAAAGGCACTTTTACTTCCTCGTTATCATTAAAGTTACGCACCATAACTTCGGTTTCTCTAACTGATAATTTATTAGATAATACTTTTTCATAAACATCTAATTGAGTTGTTTGGTCTTCAATTGTTATTAAAGCACGGCCATGTCCCATAGATATAAATCCATCTCGCATACCCGTTTGTATGATGGGATCTAATTTTAATAAGCGTAAATAGTTTGTAATGGTTGAACGTTTTTTACCAACACGTTCACTCATTTGCTCTTGAGTTAAATTAATTTCTTCTATTAAACGTTGATAGGATAATGCAATTTCTATAGGATCTAAATCTTGACGTTGAATGTTTTCAACGAGAGCCATTTCTAATGATTCTTGATCATTAGCAATTCTTACGTAAGACGTAATTGTTTCTAAGCCTAGTAATTTTGAGGCTCTAAAACGACGCTCTCCAGAAACTAATTGATATTTGTTAAAACCTAGTTTTCTAACAGTAATAGGCTGAATAATACCTAGTTCTTTAATAGAAGAAGCCAGTTCTCGCAACGATTCTTCACTAAAATTAGTTCGAGGTTGAAATGGGTTAACTTCAATAAAATCAATATCTAACTCAATAATATTACCAATAACTTTATCTGCATTTTTATCTTGAACAGATTGTATGTCGTTGCTAGGGTCGCTTAAAAGTGCCGATAAACCTCTACCTAAAGCCTGTTTTTTGGTTGCCTTAGCCATATTTTTAGGAGTTTTTATTGATAATTTCTTTTGCCAAACTTAAGTAATTAGTTGCTCCTTTACTAGCAGCATCATAATTAATTATGCTTTCTCCATAGCTTGGAGCCTCACTTAAGCGTACGTTACGTTGTATAATGGTTTTAAAAACCATATCGTTAAAATGCTTTTGTACTTCTTCAACTACTTGGTTAGATAATCGTAAACGCGAATCATACATGGTTAGTAATAGCCCTTCAATATCTAATTCTGGATTATGAATTTTTTGAACACTTTTGATCGTATTCAGTAATTTTCCTAAACCTTCTAATGCGAAATATTCGCATTGTATAGGAATAATTACAGCATCAGCAGCAGTTAAAGCATTTAGAGTTAAAAGGCCCAAAGAAGGTGCACAATCAATTATAATATAATCATAATCGTTTTTAATTTCTTGTAATGCTTTTTTTAACATGTATTCGCGTTCGTCTTTATCAACAAGTTCTATTTCAATAGCAACTAAGTCAATATGCGATGGAATAATATCTAAGTTAGGTGTTTCTGTCTTAATGATAGCTTCTTTTGCCGAATTTGAATGTTCTAAAAGCTGGTAGGTTCCTATCTCAACAGATTCAACATCAATTCCAATTCCAGAAGTTGCATTTGCTTGAGGGTCAGCATCAATAAGTAATACTTTTTTTTCTAAAACGCCAAGTGATGCTGCTAAGTTTATAGATGTTGTTGTTTTTCCAACACCCCCTTTTTGGTTAGCAATTGCAATGATTTTACCCATTAATAATTTGGTTTTATTAACGGTAAAAATACAATTATTTATGAGGAATAAAAACGGAACTTGTTAATAAATCGGTAAACAGAAAGTCAATTTACCAATCATCTAAGGATTAACAGGTGTCTTCTTAAAATTTATAATTACTTTAACTGTTTTTTATTGGTAAATTCCTGCATTTAGTAGCTTTAATGATATTCGTGAAAATCAATTTTATTTTTGAGGGACTTTATTAAAATCTACTTTTTCAGCAGGTTTATCAAAATTCACTTTAGAAAAATCTATATTAAAAAGATTAGCATAAAATAAATCGAAAGCTACGTATGATGCTAAATGTTTATCTGAAAGAACATTTCTGTATTTTGCGCTTAATGGTGCAGCAAATAACTTCGGACTCATACTATTTGTTGATAATAGTGCATTAAATGTTGTTTTTAAATTTTTGTCTATAATGTTGTCTCCTATGCATTTAATAATAGGACTATTATAGTTTAAATGACTTTTTGTGTTGTTAGCATCCCATAAACTATTGTCTTGCTTTAATGCTTCAAAAATAGTTGAGGTATGTTTAGAAATGATGTCTTCATATTTAACTCTTCCGTAGCTAGCGTTTCTTATAAACTGGCTATAAGCCTGTATTAAAGAAGGATTTGGTTTGTCTTTGCTATAAAAAGTTAAGATATCATCTTCAAATGAATATAGTGCTTCATTATATAATTTTGAATTTACATCGTTACACGTTAGAGCAACTGGTTTATCGGTATATTTAAATTCAGGTAACGTGTTTTCGTTTTTACAACTTAGTAAAGTCATTCCTAAAAATAATGCAATAAGTTTTAAATTTGAGTTCATGTTAAATTTCATCTGTTAAATTTTTATTTGTTTTAATGGTCATATGTAACATCCATATAATCATCTTTGTGCTTGATTAACTTTTAGTTATGGATGTTTCGTTTTTTAATCGTTTTTGTTCTAATGTTTCAGATAATCGTTTTTCTATTATAGGTTCAATCAAAGTTTTTCTTTGGTTGGTTTTTACAAAAGGATAAATTTCTAGTTCATTTTTCATTTTTTCATTAGGGTTTACATGTTTATTGGTGCCTAATAATATGCTTTCACCTTTATCAAAAAGTTGTTGTTCTTTTGTAGCACTTTCTTTTATTTTTCGCTGTATAGTACCTTCTTTTAATTGTTTTAAAAAGCCTCCGTTTTTTTCAATATTTTTAAAAAGCTCTAATCCTTTTTCTGCTAGCTGATTTGTTAACGATTCAATATAATAAGCACCATCGGTAGGATTGTCAACTTTATCAAAATAGCTTTCATGTTTTAAAACTAATAATTGGTTTCTGGCAATACGCTCTCCAAATTTATTGTCTTTATGAAAAAGAGTGTCATAGGGCGAATTATAAACAGTGTTAGCACCACCTAAAATAGCGCTCATGCACTCTGTCGTGGTTCGCAACATATTGGTGTTATAGTCGTATAATGTTTTATCACGTAGAGAAGGCGTTGCAATAATGTAGCAATTAGTGTTGATTTTATATTTGGAAGCTAACGTTTTATAGAGTAGGCGAAGGGCTCGTAGTTTTGCTATTTCAAAAAAATAATTGGAACCAATAGCTATATTAAAATTGATGTTGATAGATTGTTTTTCTTCATTAGTAAGCGTAGAATCTAAGTGGTTTAAATATTCGTTAGCATGGGCTAAGGCATAACCTAATTGTTGTGTTATAGTTGCACCAGAATTTTGATATAATGAGGCGTTAATGCTGAAAGATTTTGTTTGTTTTACAATAGCTTCAAATTGAGAAAAGTCATCCTTAATATTGTTAAACCAGTTTCCTTTTTTTGTAAGATTGCCAATAATATCTGTATGATAATAGATTGTTGCTTTCGCGGAAATAGTAGAAATATTCTTGATGAAATTGATAGATAAAAATTGTAATTCAAAATGAATTGAAGTTGTACTTAAATCTATGTTTTTTAATAAGTTTTCAATTGAAACCGTTTCAGATGGAATAATAAATTTGATGCTATTGGCGCCTTTTTTTATAGCATTAACGGCTTTTAGGTTTGATTTTTCAACATTAGCTACAAAAATAGATTGACAAATTTTCCATTCAGTAGCCTTGGTGTTTGATGGTTTTTGAAGTTCTAGGAAATCATCGATATGATAAAATGGTTTTACCAAGATATCTTCATTTGTTTTCCAAACAAGCGTGTTATTGTAGTCGGCTCCTTTTAAGTCAAACTGTATTTTTTGTTTCCATTGTTTTGATGAAATCGAATCAAATTCATTAAATAACCGTTTAGTCATTTTGCTTTACTTTTAAACTGTCTTCGTATTCAATTATAAAAATTTCTTCATTTTCACGTTTCATGTAATATTCTTCCCGAGCAAATTTTTCTATACCTTCCTCTGTACTTAATTTTTTAATGGCTTTGTTGTCTTTTTTTATTTCTCTTTCGTAATATTTCTTTTCGGCTTCAAGGTCATTAATATCGTTGTTTAATTCGTTATGAATAAACCAAGAATTGGCATCAAAAAAGAGCATCCAAATAGCAAAGACGACTAAAATTAAAACAAACCAATTTTTAAATGGTTTTAGGAATTTACTGTTTTTATTGAATTTAGCCATTTACAGTTTGTCATTTATAATAGTGCGAACAATATCTACAGCAACCGTGTTATACTTATTGTTTGGTATAATAATATCTGCATATTCTTTCATGGGTTCGATAAACTGATCGTGCATTGGTTTTAAAGTGTTTTGATATCTGGTTAAAACCTCATTAATGTCTCTTCCCCGTTCGGTAATATCTCTTTTTAATCTGCGTATTAATCGTTCATCAGTATCAGCGTGTACAAATATTTTAATATCAAACAGATCTCTTAATTCTGGATTTGTTAAAATTAAGATGCCTTCAACTATCATTACTTTTCTAGGGTGTGTTAAAATGGTATCACCTGTTCTATTATGCTTAACGAAGGAATAAATGGGTTGGTGTACAGGTTGGTTGTTTTTTAGAGTTTTTAAGTGATTTACTAATAAATCGAAATCTATAGATCTTGGGTGATCAAAATTTATTTTAACACGCTCATCATATGATAAATGCGTTGTGTCTTTATAATAAGAATCTTGAGACATGATACCAACTTCACCTTCTGGAAGTTCATTCAATATTTGGTTTACAACCGTAGTTTTGCCGCAACCAGTACCGCCTGCAATTCCTATAATTAACATGATTTGTTGTTTAATTAGCTTTTCACAAAGTTAGTTAAATGTAAAATAATTTAGGAGTAATTGTATTTATTTTTTAATTTTAGAAACCTCTTCTTCTGTTATTATGTTATCATTTTTATTACCCCAAGAGTTGGTTATGTAATTCATTACGTCGGCAACTTCATCATCACTTAAGCCTAAAGCGGCCATGTAACCATTATAAGTTTTGGCATTTACAATTATTTCGCCTTCTTGTCCATATTTAATTCCTCTAATACTAGCCTCACGTTTTTTTGTGAGATAATCTGATTTAGCTAATGGAGGATAAACGCTTTTCACACCTTCTCCTGAAGGTAAATGACATGATATGCAAAAGTCATTATATATGTCGCGACCTCTTTCTATGCTTTCTTTTAAGGGGCCGGTTTGTGAATAATTATCTTTATTGGTGTTTATTATGTATGTTGATGATATGACTAAAAAACAAATTATAATTAATTTCATTTTTGATTGTTTTATTTTTCTGGAACAATTTTAATAATACCTTTTCCTTCAATAGCTACATAGATATACCCATCAGGACCTTGACGTACATTTCTAACACGCCCCATGTTGTTTAATAGTTTTTCGCGTTTTATAACTTTATTGCTTTTTAATTCTAATCGTTCTAAATATGAAAACTTTAAAGAGCCTACCAGCACGTTTCCTTTCCATTCAGGATATTTATTAGATGTAATAAATGCCATTCCGCTAGGAGCAATTGAAGGTACCCAATAAAAAAGAGGTTGCTCCATACCTTCTTTTTCTGTGATATCAGTAAAAGGTGTTCCGCTATAATTGATACCATAAGAAATAATAGGCCACCCAAAGTTTTTTCCTTTTTCTATAATATTTATTTCATCGCCACCTTGTGGACCGTGTTCATTAACCCAAATAGCTCCAGTTAATGGGTTTTTTACCATACCTTGAGGGTTTCTATGTCCGTAACTAAAAATGGCTGTTTTAGCATTTTCTGTATTTACAAAAGGATTGTCAATAGGGATGCTACCATCATCATTTAATCTGTAAATTTTACCGCAGTCTCTAGTGATGTCTTGTGGATTAATATCGCGCTCACCTCGTTCTCCAATAGAAAAATATAAGTAACCTTCATTATCAAATTCTATGCGAGAGCCAAAGTGTTGCCCTTTTTTTGTGTTTGGTTCTGCCTTATAAAGTAATTCTTTTTCTATTAAAGTATTGTCTTTTAATTTTGCTCTCATTAAAGCGGTGTTACCACCATCTCCCTCACCTTCTGATGAACTGTAAGTGATGTAAATCCATCCGTTATTTTTGTAATCTGGATGCAATTCTATATCTAATAAACCACCTTGACCTCGAACATATACTTCAGGAACACCATCAATAGTTGTTTTTTTACCATTTTTAAAGTGAATAATTTCTCCTGATTTTTCTGTAATTAGCATACTGCTATCAGGTAAAAAAACCATTCCCCAAGGAATATTTAAATCAGGTACAACAAGCTCTGTTGTATAGTTTACCTCTATAGGATCTTCTGCTTTAATTTCTGAATCAGCTTGTTGTGCACAAGCGGAACAGGTAATAAATACTATAAAAAGTAGAGAATGAATCTGTTTCATCATGATTTTTTTTGATTTTATATTAAAAAATATAATTTATATTAATACCCGTATAATAATTATGGGGGTTTCCTGGGTAGTAGTAACGTGGTGCGTTGCCACCAAACCCAGAAGCGTTTATTAATATTTGAGATGCATAGATTTCATTAAAGATATTGTTTATACCAACATATAGATTAAATTTTAGCTTTTTATTAAGATTTTTTTTGAAACCAAACTTAAGGTTTGTTAGGTTGTAATTATTTGAATATAGACTATTAGAGTCTGTTATAGGCATGCGTCCTACATATTGAAAATTTATATTTCCATACAACCCGAAAGTTGATTCGACATCTATACCTGTATTAAAAATTTTAGAAGGAACACCTGTTAAATCATTACCAGAAAAATTATTTTCATCATCAATAAATTCTTTAAAAGTAAAATTATTAAGTGTGCAATTTGTAAAGGTATTTATTGATAGCTCTTCAGTTTGTAACCAATTATAGTTTAAAGATATTTCTAGACCGTCATGTTGAGTTTTTCCTGCGTTAATGCCAATATATTCATCTTCAGCAGTACGTCTAGAAACCAGAAGATTCTTTATGTCTAAGCGATATATAGCAAGGTTAAATTGTAGCTTATTGTTAAAAGCAGAACCACGTGTACCTATTTCAAAATTCCAACCAGTTTCAGGTTTTAGATTTGAGTTTATTTGTCCGTCTGGTAATAAAGTTTCAGATAGTGTGATGGGAGAGAATCCGTGACTTACATTTGAAAAAACACTAACATTATTTGAAATTAAATGGGAAACACCAAGTTTTGGAGATAGGATGTTTTTGAATTTATAACTACCAGATTGATCTGTATTAGCTTCTGAAACGGGATATCTATCAGCTAATTTGTAAGATGTTTTATTTAAGTTTAGACCAATAGAAAGTGTTGTTTTTTCTGAAAACTCGTAATTTGTTTCGAAGAAGAGATTATAATAATCTCTTTTCTCATTGAAGTTTGATAATTCTAAACCTTCAACACTTCCTGTTTCAGGTGGGAAGTCTTCATATAAGTTTTCAAAAGTTTTATATTTATAATTATCTTTAAAAAGTTCACCTCCAAAAGTGTAATCTAGTTTTTTGTTGAATAATTTAATTTGTCCTAAAAACCTAGTACGAATACCAATTCCAAAAGTATTTTCTTTTAAAATATTAAAAGGTCTAGGTTCGTAAGCATTTCTAAAAGATGAGAAGATACTTGTTATTTGCTTTAAATTATGAGTATATATATGTTTCCATGATAAACCAAAAACACCTCTTTTAGAATCTTCATAACCTTGAGATTGTTTCCATGTAAAAGCAGCAGACTTAGGACTGTTTAAATAAGTAGACTCATTTATAGAACTTGGAATGAAAGCTGTCAAATCTACATAGCTAGCTAAAAATGAAATCTCATCTTTTTTTGTTAAAAAATGATTAGAACTAAAGGTGAACGTTTTTCTGTTATAGTCATTGTTTTCTCTGTAACCATCACTATGTGTATTACTATAAATGGCACTATAACTGTTTTTTGTGTCACCGTGATTTAAGTTAATAATTCCTTTATTCAACCCAAAAGACCCTATTAGTAAATTAGCGTTAAAACTTGATGTATTTAGATAAGCATTTTTAGGGGTTATATTAATGGTTCCTCCAAGTCCAGCGCCATATTCACTAGATGTGGTGCCTTTAATTATTTCGAAACGAGATATAGATGCTAATTCAAAATCTTCAATATTGGTTTCCCCGCTTCCATTGGTTAATGGAATGTCTTTATAGTAGGCTCTAATTTTTGCAGTACCATATAAATTTCTAGATCCAACGCCTCTAATAGTAATTCTATTGGTATTAAGTGCTCCTGTTTGCATAAAAACTCCAGGAGCTCTATTTAAAACGGAGGTGAAATTTATACTGTTAGAGCGTTCAATGTCTTTTAATGAAATGAGATTAATTGATTTTGTTGATTTTTTTAGTTTTTTAGGAATATGATTAGCATTAATTATAACTTCATTTAATTCTGAAGGATTTATGCTTAATGCAATAATATAGTATTGGTCTTCATTTAATTCAATAGTCTTTTCAATATAACCGGCTTTTTTTAAAATATAAGTTCCTGTTTTAGGTATTTTTATATAATTATACGAGTTGGAAGTTATAGAATCACTTGTTTTAGTATTAATTATTGTAACATCATACAAGGCTTCTTTGCTTTCAATGTCAATTATTTTTATTTGACTATAACTGAATAACGTTAGACAAATAGCAATTAGAGTAAGTCGTTTTGTTTTATTAAAAAGCATATGAAATTATTAAGATATGTGAATTTGCTAAAATATAATTTTAAAATATTTATTCAGTTTTATTTCTATGTGAATATTTTCTTTAAAATTAATTTGTGAAGTGAATAAAATAAGTATATTTGCAGCCTGTTAAAAGATGACCAATTCGGGGTGTAGCGTAGCCCGGTTATCGCGCCGCGTTTGGGACGCGGAGGTCGCAGGTTCGAATCCTGCCACCCCGACAAAAATGAATACCAAAGAAAACTAAAACCTTGTAAATCGTACGATTTACAAGGTTTTATGGTTTTTGGGTTATCATAAGAATTGAATTAATATAGTTTAGTTCGGTTCACAATTCGGTTCACAGTTGTAAAACACAAAAGTGTGAACCAAATCGATAATTAAAATACTGGAATTTAAATAGTTGATTTGATTTTCGTCTTGAATAAATGTTTAATTAAAAGAAGACAACTGTGCAATCACAAACCACTTTTACCTTATTATTTGTGTTAATGCAATATGAGTAAAAAATAATCAAGTTTTTGTTTTTGCACGACCAACTCGAAAGAGAAAAAGCATTTATCTGTCTCAAAGTATTAAAGCACAATTTTTAGAAGAAGACAACGAAGATATTCTTTACTTACTTTAATAGATTACCGTAATACTCAAATGAGTGAGTCTTTAAGTTATAGCATCTTAAAAAACTATTTCATAACACAAAAGTATATCAAGTTATTCCTAACGAAGAAAAGAAAAACTTAAGATATTTACTTATCACAATTAATATTTAGCTTTTTAGTTGACTTTTAAAAATTCCTTCGTTTATATGTTCCAGAGGATCATCAAAAGAAAATAGAAAATAATACAGTAATGAAGCATATTCAAATATGGTAAGTTCATAAACAAGAAGAATTAAAAAAGTATAGTTGTTTTTTTTCTAATTTTGTTTTTCTATGCTTTTTAATAATTTACAACTGTAAAACTTTATGCTAAATTCTGATAATGACATAATCCAGCTTCTTAAAGATAGTGATAAAGGGGCATTAACAATCTTATATGATAATTATTGGAAGCCATTGTTTATATCTTCTTACAACTTACTTAAAGATAAAGAAGTTTGTGAAGAGATTATCCAAGATGTTTTTATTGAGATTTGGAATAAACGTTTGGAACTTGAAATTAAAGTGTCTTTAAAAAGTTATTTATATGCATGTGTACGTTACAGAGTGTTTAATGAGTTTAGGAAGAGTAAAATTACTCAAGTTGAGTTATTTGAAGATTTAAACAAACGTTTTGAATATACCACTCCTGAAACTAAAATTATGTATAAAGAGTTGGAAAATCATGTAAAACTTGCTGTAGAAGGTTTACCTGAAAAATGTAAAAATGTATATAAACTTAGTAGAAACAAGCAATTAAGTCATAAAGAAATAGCTGAAGAACTAAATATATCAACAAAAACGGTTGAGAATCATATAACAAATGCTTTAAGAATACTACGAGTTTCTTTGGGAGACGTTTTTAGTTTTTTGTTTTAAAACCGCATAGTTAAAAAATATTTTATTGTCTATTAAATTATTTGATTTTTCAATAAATTTTTAGTGATAATTCAATAAAAACATTATATCTGTTATTGAATTATCTGTTAAAACAAAAAAAACATGATTTTTTTTTAGGGGATGCTCGTGGTTTTATACACTATACTTATATAGAACTTAATGCATAACTTATGTGTTATTTTTACAAACTAAATAGTTCAGAAATAAATTATTGATGAATAATAAAATGAATAACCAAGATTTTCAAGATTTAATTAAGAGATATCTTGATGGTGAAATTGTATTAGATGAAGTAAAAAAGCTTTTTAGCTATTATGAGAGTTTTCAGAAAAACCATGATTGGCTTGAAGAACTAGGGCCTGAAAACATTATTAAAGACAAAATGCTCATCAAAATTCTTGAAACCATTCAAGATGTTGAAACAAAACAAACCAAGATTGTTCCGTTCTATAAAAAGAGTATTTTTAAATATGCTGTTGCAGCTTCAGTAATTTTTATAATATCAATTAACGTTATTAATAACAAACAAAGTGTAGAAAAAGCAATCATTGTAAATGAAATTATTAAGCCAGGGACAGATAAAGCAACTTTGACCCTTCAAGACGGGACAGAAGTGGTTTTAGAAAAAGGAACTGCTTATAAAAATCAAAATATTAGTAGTAATGGGGAGAAAATTATTTATAAAGAAGATAAAAGCAAGAGCGAGACAATAACATATAATTATCTTACAATATCTAGAGGTGGTCAGTTTTTTGTTAAATTATCAGATGGCACACAGGTCTGGTTAAATTCAGAATCACAGCTTAAGTATCCTACCAATTTTATTGATGGCCAAACAAGAGCGGTTGAACTCGTTTATGGTGAAGCTTACTTTGAAGTATCACATAGCACTGAGCATAAAGGGTCAAAATTTAAGCTTGTTAATAATAGTCAAGAAATTGTGGTATTGGGTACCAAATTTAATGTTAAAGCTTATAAAGACGAAAAAAATATCTATACCACATTGACCGAAGGTAAAGTTGTAATAAATACATCAGAACACAATCAAGTTTTAATACCTGGACAACAATCTAATTTAAATATAGCTAATAATGATTTTAAAATTATAAATGTAGATGTTAAAAGTGAAATAGCTTGGGTACATGGCGATTTTGTATTTCATGGTAAATCTTTAAGAGATATAGTAAAAGTCTTATCAAGATGGTATGACATTGATTTTAAATTTGAAAATTCTGCGTTGGCTGAAGAAAAATTTAATGGAGAATTAGGTAAAAATCAAAATTTAGAAGACATATTACTTTTAATAAAGACCACAAACAAAATCAATTCATATGAAATAAATAATAAGTTGATAACCTTAAAATAGTTTTAAAATGAATTTATAAAAAAAAGAGGGATAAAAATATAAACATTGGACCGTGAATATTCTCCCTCCTTAATTACGATTAATTAATTAAATGTTTAACTAACTAATACCATTCAAATTTATGAAAATTAATTTAAAAAATGTCCGTTTAAAAAAACGGTACTTATTGATCTTTATGCGAACACTTGTTTTTTTTTGTTGTTTTACAGTGTTTGGTCTTTCTCCAGGGAGTATTTTATCTCAAAACATTAAAATTGAAACAGATACCATAGTTTCGGTTGATGAGGTATTTGATATGATAGGCGAACAAACCGATTACAAATTTATTTACCCTGAAGATCTATTTAAAAATACTTCAAAAGTTCATCTAAAAAAAGGTGAAATAAAAGTAAACGACCTATTAAATGAATGTATAACGTCTAATAATCTCAGTTTTTCGTTTTCAGGAGAAAATGCTATTGTAGTTAGCCAAACCAAAGTTACTGCACAACAGGAAGAATATCAATTAAACGGAATTGTAAAAGACCCAAAAGGAGAACCGCTCCCGGGAGTATCTGTCATTGTTAGATCGAAAAAACGTGGTGATATCACTCGTATGGATGGCTCTTTTCATATATTGGTTGATAAAGATGATATTCTAACTTTTTCTTATTTAGGGTATAAAAATATTGATGTACCAGTAAAAGGGCAAAAGAGTATTGTTATTCAAATGCAAGAATCTAATGTCGAATTAGATGAAGTTGTAGTTCTTGGAGAGGCTTCAAGTGGTTATGCAAAAATACCTAAAGAACGAGCTACAGGTTCATACGGACTAATTTCGGAAAAAGAAATTGAAGAAACACCCGCTTTAAACTTAATGGAGCGATTACAAGGTAAAGTTCCTGGTGTACGGTTTGATATCTCAAATAATAAAGTGCAAATAAGAGGTACAAATACATATGGTTTAGGAGATTCTGGTCCATTAATAGTAATTGACGGGTTTCCTGCAATAGACCAAAATTTAACAGATGTAACTAATACCACAGCAAAGGGAAATGCAGTTTTAAGTAACTTTACATCCCAAGATATTGAAAATATTACCTTTTTAAAGGATGCTGCTGCTGCTTCTATTTGGGGATCTCGAGCTGCAAATGGTGTAATTGTAATAACTACCAAAAAAGGTAAAAAAGAAAAAAAACCAACTTTTAGCTTATCTAGTACAGTAAGTTTTTCTGAGAAAGCAGATCTATCTCAACTTAATCAGATGTCCTCTGCAGAGTATGTGGGTTTTGAACAAGAGCTCTTTGATAAAGGATTTATTTATGATCCATCTTCTTATAAATGGAATTATAATCCTAGCGAAGGAATTAATTGGATGTTAGAAGCTCAACGTGGAAATGTTACAGAAACTCAAAGAGATTCTGCTTTAGCTGTACTTAGCAGTCGAGATAATAAAAAGCAGATTAATAAATATTTATTGCAGTCAGCAATAACGAGACAAAGTAATTTATCTATCTCTGGTGGTTCAGAAAATAGTATGTATTACATTTCGGGAACTTTTGCTAAAGATGTTCCTGTTTATAAAAGTAATGAAGCAAAACGTTTTTCTATTACAGCTAATTTAACCAATAAATTTTTGAATAATAATTTAGAACTTCAAACAGGAATTTATTATGGGAACTCTAAGAGTAAAAATAATACCACGGCTACCGATTTACTTGGGGTTTCTCAACTAGGACTAAGACCTTATGACTTAATTGCAGACAGTAATAATAATGGTATTGATAGAGTCGTGTTATACCAACCTTCTGTTACAAGTGAATACACTTCTCAAGGTTATCTTCCTTGGACATATAATGCTATAGACCAACTTTCTATGTCTAACACAGAGTCTAATGAAGATGATGTTCGATTAAATGTATCTTTATCTGCAAAGGTAACACCATGGTTAAAAGCTACAGTCTCAGGAATGTATCAAAAGAAAATTTCAGACACACGTAACTTAGATGAATTATATAGTTATAATACTAGAGTTTTATTAAATACATTTACCACTGTAAATAATGGTAATTTAGAATATGCCATACCGTTGGGAGGTATTCTCAATTTAAACAATGCTAAATCACATAACTATAATCTAAGAGGTCAGTTAGATATAAACAAAACATGGAAGGGTATTCATAATCTTAATGCCTTGGCAGGAGCAGAGATTAGAGAGGTTTACTCTCAGTCTTATGGGAATAAACTATATGGTTTTGATGAAGACACTAATCAGTCTCAATCTATAAACCCTACGGTGTACAACTCTACAGTATTTGGATGGTCTCAAAAAATTGGAGCTTCTAATACGAGTCTTTCAGAAAATAAAAACCGTTATCAATCTTATTATGGAAACGCTTCATATGCTTACAAAAACACTTATGTATTAACAGGAAGTTTACGTTTTGATGATTATACATTATTAGGTATCTCTCGAAAAGACCGTATAATTCCTCTATGGTCTTTAGGAGGAAAATGGAATATGAAAAATGAGTCCTTTTTAAAAGATGTAGATTGGATAAATAATTTAAGCCCTAGAATTACCTACGGTACTGGTGGAAATGTGCCAACCAGCGGAACAGTTGTGCCTGTAATTAGTTTACCTGGTAACGATAACATTACTGATGAACCATACGCAACCATAACTACAGCAGCTAATCAAAATTTAGGATGGGAAACGACCAAAACATATAATTTTGGATTGGATTATAGCTTTTTTAACAATCGTTTATTGGGTAGTATCGAGTATTATACCAAAAAAACATATGATATATTAGTTAATCTTCCTTATAATGCTACTTACGGCTGGTCCTATCTAACATTTAATGCAGGTACATTAAAAGGGAATGGCGTAGATTTGGGTATTACAGGAAAAATTATTCGAAGCAAAAATTTTGAATGGTCATCTACATTTAATTTTTCATATAACACTAATGAAGTAACTGATTCTCGTTTTGAAAACACAACTATAAGTGCAGTCAATTCTTCTAGTCCATTTGTTGGGTATCCTTTAGATTATGTGCTGTCTTATAAATGGGCAGGTTTAGATAATACTGGGCAATCTCAAATATATGATAAGAATGGAGATATAGTTTCATCAACTACAGGAAATGCAGATCTCAGTAAAGAAGATTTGGTTTACTCAGGGAGAAAAAGCGCTCCTTATTACGGTGGATTTTTTAACTCGTTTAGTTATAAGGGCTTAAAGCTTGATGTGCAAATGTCTTATGCAGTTGGGCATGTTTTTAGAAAACAATCTATTAATAACTATCCAACATATGTTGGGTTTTATTACGGTACAATTGGAAGACAAAGCGATCTTGCGGATAGATGGAGAGAATCAGGGGATGAATTAATTACAGATGTACCAGGAATATCAAATGTTTCAAGCAATAGTATTAACAGATATAAATATTCTGATTTATTAGTTAGAAGTGCAAGTAATGTAAGATTGCAACAAGTATCACTTTCTTATAGTATTCCTCAAAAATATCTTAATAACATTTTTACTTCACTAAACGTGACTGCAGCGGCACGTAACTTAGGGTTTGTATGGAGAAAGAATAATGAAGGAATAGATCCCGATTATGTAAGTACATCCAATTATGCCGATTTACCTCCTACTAGAAACTTTGTTTTTGGTGTATCTGCAACTTTTTAATACATAAAATTTTAATATTATGAAAAGATTAATAAAACTTAAAAGTTTATTTATATATACAATTTTATTCGTTTGTATTTCATCATGTAGTGATTATGTTGAAGTAGAAAACAAAACGCAAAGAACACTTTCTAAGACTGACGATTACGGAAAACTATTAGATAATTACACGTCTTTATTTAAAGGTGTTTATAGTGATCCAGTAATAACTTCGGACGATATATTTATAGAAGATGAAACATTACAGCAAAACTTATATAATGCCAAGGCAATGGTGTATACATGGGGAGAGGACGAGTTTGGTTCTAAAGAAACTGATACAGATTGGGAAAATCTGTACAAACAAATTTACTATTGTAATGTTGTTATAGATGGAGTTATGTCAAGTGAAGAAGGAACCGAAGAAGAAAAAAAAGAATTAAAAGCAGAGGCTTTGGTTCATAGAGCTTTTGCTTATTGGTGTTTGGTAAACATGTATGCCACACAATACGATAGTACAACAGCAGATACAGAGCTAGGTGTCCCACTTTTGATTACTTCAGATTTATATACTAAATTAGACAGAAAACCGGTACAGAAAATTTATAGTCAAATTATTAAAGACCTAGAAGAGGCCTTACCGAGTTTAGAACAAGTATCTGACGTAAACACAAAACCTTCTAAAGAAGCAGCATATGCCATTTTGTCTAGAACCTATTTGTTTATGGGAATGTATCAGTTGGCGAGCGAAAATGCAACGATGGCATTAGATTATAATGCTTCATTAATAGATTTAAATACTTATGCAGATGATCCCTCTACATTACCAACTTTGGTTGATAATCCTGAAATCATGTTGGGCAAAACGGTACGTAGTTATGAATTATCACCTTTGAATAGGCTTAGTGATGAACTTTTGAATTTGTTTGATCAGGATAATGATTTAAGATATTTACTTTTTACCGCCGATGGTTCTATGTTTTTACCAAGTTATACGGGCAGAGGATATTATAGATATATGTATGATACCTATGGTTATAGAGCATATAATGTATATGTAGGGCCGGAAGTTCCTGAAGTTATACTTATAAAAGCAGAAAGTGAGGCACGACTAGGAAATACCAATATAGCAATATCACTTCTTAATACTCTACGAGCTAAGCGTATTAAAACAGATGCTTATACTGAATTAACAGCTACTGATGCTCATGAAGCTTTGGTTTTGGTTCTTAAAGAAAGACGTTTAGAATTATTTGGAAGAGGATTCCGTTGGTTCGATCAAAAGAGGTTAAATAAAGAAACTGAATTTGCAGAAACTGTAGAACGAACTTTTAGAGGGACTACCTATACATTAGAACCAAATAGCAATAAATATCAATATAGAATAGGAACTGATTACATAGAACTTAACCCTGAACTGGAACAAAATCCTTAATAATTTAAGAAAATGTTCTAATATACAAATACTTAAATATCAAAACAGGTGTAATACCATATGCCTTATCTTCCCAATATAAGGTAAGGCATACTTTTTTAATCTCAAATTTCAATAATGGAAAATTCAATTGCAATACATTTTAAACTTAAACGTTTAATCCATATTTTATTAATTACCCTACTAAGTGTTGGTTCACTTAAGGCTCAAACAAAAACACGATTAGAAGGATTTGAAACACCTTTGGTGGGTCATGAACTAGATATAAAATACAATCGTTTAGGAGGTCCTTTAGAGCATGAAGCTAAACCTATTGGTTTAGTTTATATGTTTAATGATTATGTATGGCAGATTGATGATGTTCTACTAACGAAAGAAAATGATTCTATATATACAGGAACCTTTAAAGTGCCAGAAAATTGCGCTTTTGTAGCGTTTAAAGTCTACTCAATAGATAAAAATGATGGACATTACATTAATGATACCAATGACGATAAAGGCTATATGGCCACTACTTTAAAAGATGGAAAAAATTTACCAGGTGGAAAGTTAGCTTGGGGAATCTTTAGAAAACCAGAACTGGGAAAAGGAGTGTTAGGCTACTTTGAAAAGTTTACAATTTCAGATGAAGCACTCGAATTTTGGGTGAAAAAAGAAATGGAATATCATGCCAATTATTTGCCCAAATACTTTACCAATTTTTTGGCCATGGTAAAATTGCGTACAGGCAATAATTTCAATAAAGCGGCCAATAAATTTATTACACAATACAGAAAAGACTTCCCTGTACTTTCCGAGAATAATTTATTGGAATTACGTAATATATGCCTAATTCAATTACAAGATAAAGGTCATGCTGATATCCTTGAAAAAGAAATTCTGGAGAAATTTCCACATGGAAAATTTATGAGATTTAAACGGTATAATGTAATACGTAGCGAACCTCTAGATGCCAAAAAAGTTGCTGATATGAGCAATTTTATTGAAGAATATCCTTATCAAAAATGGCTGAAAGATGGAGATGCCAAAGATCAAAAATACATATATGACAAAATGTTTACCGATTTGGCTTCGGCTTATTTTGCCTCTAATCAAGATGATAAACTCATGGCCTTGCTCTCACAAGTGCCTTTTAATACCCTAGTCGATATTTACCATTGGAATATAGACAGAGCCTATAAGTTAAAATTAGTTTCTCTAACTAAAATATATAATGTATCGAAGGCATTGATTAATGAAATGCTTAGCAAAGTTGAAGACAACACATATATGGATGGAGTTAGGTTTTCTCCACAACAAGCATTAATGCATGCAAGAGCATTAATGAACGATAAGTTGGCCTTACACATTCAGATTTTAAATGATTTAGATAAAACAGAAGAAGCTCAAAATTATTATTTAAAAATTGACGAAGACAAAAAATTTGTTAATGCCGATATGAATGAAGCTTACCTTGAAACGCTTATAAAATCAGATGCTTCAAAATATGCTATAAACCACTATCTAGAAAATGCAGTAAAAGCCAATATGGTAACACCAAAAATGTATGATGAACTTAAAGCGCTATATGTGAAAGCACATAAAAATGAAGATGGTTATGATTCGTATTTATTCGCTTTAAAAAATGAAAAGGCAGTTGTGCTTAAACAGGAGATTCAAGGGCAACTTATTAAAGAAAAAGTAAATTTATTTTCTCTAAGTGGAATGAACGGTATTCATGTGACTCCCAAAAACCTTGAAGGTAAAATAGTTGTACTCGATTTTTGGGCTAACTGGTGTATGCCTTGTAAAAAATCATTTCCTGGAATGCAATTGGCGGTAAATAAGTATGAAAACGATAACAGTGTGGCATTCTATTTTATAGCTACTATGGAAACGCGTAAAGATTTCAAGGAAAAAATATGCGAATATATACAAAAAAAAGGATATACATTTAATGTGCTGTATGATGAATATCAAGAGAGCACCCATCAGAATAATAAAGTGTTTTCAACATATACTCCCATATTTAAATCTAGTGCTATTCCACGAAAGATTATTATAAAAGATGGGTATATTCGATACACTACAGAAGGTTATGGTGGTAGCCCGAGCCAGCTTGCTGATGAAATTTCTCAGGTTATTGAATTATTGAAGGAAGAGAATATTAAATAATTTTTTTATGATTTATAAAATTCACCTTACAGTAGTAAGCTTATTGGTTCTCGCCATTGTAAATAATACGTTTGCTCAAAACAAAACAATTGATGAAGCTTCGTATTCTCAGTGGAAACGGTTGGATAAAACTGCTATTTCCCAAAATGGGCAATGGGTGTTATACAATTATGATTACAACGACAAAAATCTTCAAAAAGAACCAGCCTTTGTAGAAATATACAATATTAGTAATTCTAATAAATTCCGATTAAACGGCATTGATAATGCCACATTTTTTGCTAACGGAACTTGGATAAAATATAAACGACCTAACGTTAATGGTCAGATTTTAATGAACCTAAAAACAAAGGACACTTTGGTATGTAACAAATCTGGATTTTTAATGACTTATGCAAATACATTCAATATAATAAATAAAGATAAAGAAACGCTACATATTTATAATCTTTCTCGAAAAGATAGCCTTACTCTGTACAACATAGTCGAATACAAGTTGTTTGATAAAGGACAAAAAATTATTTATAGTCAAAATATCAAGCATGTTACATACCTAAAAGCAGGTAGCATATTTGGGAAACATAAGATTATATATAAAAATAACAAGAATGTTCTTGCCGATTTTTTCTTTGATGAAGCTACACAATCTGGCTCTTTTTTTGTAAAGCCCATTACAGCTAGCTTAGGAAAACTATATACATATTCTATACAAAAACAAATGCTTCCCAAGGAGGTATTGGATTTTAATACGCTGAATATTCCAGATAGTCTAACGGTAACTGAAAATGCATATAACATTACACCTAATACAAAAAAAATAATATTAAATGTAAATAGTTTACAACACACTGTGGATAACAATCAAAAAGAGAAAAGTGGGGTAGTGGTGTGGAAATGGGATGAGGGTAGTTTAGATAGAAGAAATAAACAAAATAGACATAACGCTGTACGTCCATTACAATCTAAATTTATTTATGATTGTATCCGTAAAAAAATACTACAGCTTACGGATGGTAAAGAAGATTACTTTTTAAGCCCGCAATCAGATAATTATAAATATGCTTTTAGTGCTTCTAATACACCATACACTATAGAGACCGATTGGAAACTAGTAAGCAATTCAGATGTTTACCTCATAGAGGTGAAATCTGGTAAAAAGAAAAAAATTGCCACACGAGTGCATAACTTTCCAATTATAAATCCAGAAGGAACCTACGCAATAATATATAACAGTACCGAAAAAAAATGGTATAAATTTAATTTATCAGCTGATAATTTAGATGATGTAAACCCAATTTCAATAACTTCAGCCTTTCCTTATGCTTTGTATAACGAAGCTTATGATATGCCTGGGGTTCCTGAGGCATATGGAGTTGCTGGTTGGTTAAATAATGGGTCCACAGTTCTTATTTACGATAAATATGATATTTGGGCCATTGATTTAACGGGGAGAAGAGCAGTATATTCTATAACCCAACAATTTGGGAGAACCCATCACATAGTCTTGCGTTTATCGCACAATAACCCAAATCAAAATTTAAACCTTTCTCAAGCAATTTTTTTAAATAGTTTTAATGAAAAAATTAAAGCAAAAGGAATTTATATTTTACAGGCAGGGAATGTTAAAAAACGAATTGAAGGCGATTTCAATATAGATGTAAAAGGGATTTCAGAAAATAAAGAAACTTTAATTTTTACCAAAGAAAATTATAATACACCTCCAAATTTGTGGTGTAGCAATTTAAGTTTTACAAAAATAAAACAAGTAACAAACATAAATCCGCTACAATCTGAATATGCCTTTGGCAAAGCGGAATTAATGCATTGGAAAAATTTTGAAGGTAAAACCAATGAAGGGATTTTATATCTTCCAGAAAATTACAACACATCTAAAAAATATCCAGTTATTGTGAATTTTTATGAAATAAAATCAAACAGGCTTCATGATTATATATATCCAGAATATAGTGCAGCTTCCATTAATATTCCTACCTATGTAAGTAATGGTTATGTGGTTTTTCAACCAGATGTTCATTTTACTGTTGGTAAACCAGGAAGAAGTGCTTATAATGCAGTAATAAGCGGGGTACAACAGCTAATAGACCAAGGTATTGCCAGCTCTAGTGAAATTGCTATTCAGGGTCATAGTTGGGGGGCTTATGAAACGGCTTATTTGATAGGAAAAACTCATCTATTTACCTGTGCAGTTTCTGCAGCAACTTTAACCAATATGACAGTCGATTATACTTCCTTGAGATCAAATGGATTATCTTCTATGTTCATGTATGAAGCAGGACAATGTAGGATGGGAAAACCAATGTTTGATGATATTGAAGCATATATTGATAATTCTCCTATCTTTCACGTAAAAAATATTCAGACTCCATTGCTATTGTTACATAATGATGGTGATTTAACAGTTCCTTTTTCGCAAGGGTTATCCATGTTTTTTGCTCTTAGAAGAGAGTGTAAACCAGTGTGGTTGCTTAATTATAAAGGAGAAGGACATGATATTGGAGATGCGAATAATAAAAAAGATTGGTCGCAAAAAATGCAATCCTTCTTTGATTATTATTTAAAGCATAAAGCGAAGCCTAATTGGATGTAAATCAAGATAACATAATCGCATTTTTAATTAAAGAAAAACTTCTTAATCTTAGTTAAACTTTATTTTATTAAATAATTTGAGTTAGTCACTCTTTTTAAGGTTATGAGGTTCAGTATAATAAAAGGGCTGTTTTTAAACAGTCCTTAGTTATATTGATAGAAAGTATTAGTAGTAATTTCTTATACTACAACTTTGACCTGTTATTGAAAGCAAATTTATGCCAGACTTATTTGGGTTAATTTTTTTAATTCAGGAATTAAAGAAGTAGGCTTTTCATTATTTGCTTTATTCTTGATATTAATTATCAGACAGTTAGATATATTCTAGCTAATGCTATAAAAAAGCTTCGAATATTGGGTGAAGATTATATAGAATTGCTTTTTCTTCTCTTTAGTAAGTAAAATTCATTTTTTTTAACATTTTTTATATAGTACATATATTGCTTTTGTTCTCTTGATGTGTATAATGCATGTTTTATGCAAAGAATCATCAATTTTATAAAACTATATGGGAAAAAGTAAACAACTAGTAATTATAACATTTTTTTTAATTCAATCTATAGTTTTTTTGCAAAATTATTATACTGAATATTATAAACCGTTTAATAATGATATTCCAAGTCCAGAAGAATTTTTGGGTTACCCTATGGGAGATTCGTATACTAGACATGATTTGGTAATTGCTTATATAGAAAAACTTGCTGAACTTTCTAATAGAGCAACCATAGAGGTTTACGGAAGAACAAATGAAAATAGGAAACTGATAATGTTAACAATAACTTCTTCTAAAAATCACAAGAACCTAGCTTCTTTAAAAGAAAAATATTTACAAGTTGTTGATGAAAAAACAGATATAACAGATTATTCAAGTTTACCTGTTTTTGTTAATTTAGGATACAATGTTCATGGTAATGAAACTTCTAGTACAGAAGCAGTCTTGCTTATACATTAGTTGCTTCAGAAAATCAAAAAATAAAAGAGTATTTAAATGAAACTGTTATATTTTTAGATTCAACAATTAATCTAGATGGTAGAGATAGTTATGCCAATTGGGCTAATTCTTATAAAGGAAATCCATTAATTTCGGATAAGTATGATATAGAGCATAATGAGCAATGGCCATATGGAAGAACGAATCATTATTGGTTTGATTTAAATAGAGATTTGCTTTTAGCAGTTCAAAAAGAAAGTAAGGCTAGGTTAAAATGGTTTCATGAGTGGTATCCAAATGTAGTTACCGATTTTCATAAAATGGGAACAAATAGCACTTATTTTTTTGGACCAAACAAGTTTTAGCATCTTTAAACCCAGTTACACCTATAGAGAATAGTACTGTTTTAACTAAAGCTTTTGCTAAAGAATATGTAGCAGATTTAGATAAAATAGGGTCTTTGTATTTTACAAAAAAAAGTACGATGCGACTTACCCAGGATATGGCTCAACTTATGGTGATTTGCAAGGCTCGTTAGCATTATTATTATTATTATTATTTGAGCAATCAGGTTCTAGAGGGCATGTGTAAGAAACAGCTATAGGAAATTTGTCTTTTGCTTTTACCATAAGAAATCAATATGTAAGTTCTTTTGTAACCATAAAAGCAGCTATTAAAAATAAAGAATTATTATACGCTTATCAGAATAAATTTTTTAAAAATAATATAAATTAGGCTTCAAAAAGTAATATAAAAGCTTATGTTTTTGGAAATAATTATGATAAAAACAGAAATAAGGAATTTGTTGATTTATTATTAAAACATAAAATGAAAGTATATCCTTTAAATAAAGATTTAGCCCTAAAAAACAAGACTTTTAAAAAGGACTATTCGTTTGTTGTACCAACAGAACAAAAGGAATATTTAATGGTTCGTACTATGTTCGAAACCTACCGAAAGTAGCAGAATAGTGTGTTTTATGATGCATCTTCTTGGTCTATGTCAAATTTCTATAACATGAAATACAGTTCTATTTCTAAATTACCTGTGTTAAAAAATGATATCACTGCATAGTGGTAGTTCAACTATCATCCTGCCACCCCGACTTTTTAAGAAATCAAATAGTAACAAAAACTTGGTAATCGTATGATTATCAAGTTTTTGTCGTTTTAAGGCAATCATTTAATTTGAATTGATTTAATTAAAAAAGTGACCAATTCGGTTACCAAGTCTTAAAACGTATTAAAAAGGTAACCGAGACATCGATTTGACTTTTGTTTTTAATGTTCAATTTTTAAAACAAAAACGATGAAAAACACAAGCACCTTCAGTATTCTGTTTTGGCTAAAACAGGCGAATGCCAAAAACGGAAAAGCACCCCTCTATGCCCGAATCACCGTAAATGGTAAGAGAGCAGAACTCTCCTTGAAACGAAAGCTGCCCATTTCAGATTGGGATGCCACCAGGAACAGGTTAAAAGGTTTGAGCGACGAGACCAAGCTGGTAAACAACTACCTAAAGCAAGTCAATTCCCAACTCTTTGAAACCTATCAAAAATTCAAAAGAGAAAAAAAGATGGTCACTTCCAATATCATCAAAGCTCATTTTTTAGGAGTTGATGCGCATAGCCATGCCCTCACGGATATCATCAATTATCACAATGAGCATATGAAGTCAACCTTGCGTTGGGGAACACAAAAGAATTATTATACCACACACAAGTACATTTTTAAGTTTCTAAAAGAGAAGCATAACACCACAGATATATACTTGTCCGAGTTAAACTATAAATTCATAATTGACTTTGAGCGCTTTTTAAGAGGCCAAAAGCCAATGAAGAACAATACGGTCATGAAGCATATTGAGCGACTCAGAAAAATGGTCAGTCTAGCCTATAAAATGGAATGGCTGGATAAAGACCCATTTATAAAGTTTGAGGCTAAATATGAAAAAAAGGAACGAACCTTTTTGACCAAGGAAGAACTGTTGGCTATTGAAGAAAAAAGATTTACTATACCAAGATTGCAGCTCATTAAGGATTTATTTGTGTTCAGTTGCTATACAGGGCTGTCCTATGGTGATGTCATGAACTTAACAAGTGATAATTTATGCATAGGAATAGACAGAAAGCAATGGATTTATTCTCAGCGAGAAAAGACCGGTATTCCCGTTAAAATCCCTTTGTTATCAAAAGCCTTAAGCATTATACAAAAGTATGAAACGCATCCAAACACTATAAACAAGCAAACATTGTTTCCAACCATATCGAACCAAAAGCTAAATTCATATTTAAAGGAAATAGCAGATGTTTGTAGCATACACAAAAACCTGACCTTTCACATCGCAAGGCACACGTTTGCAACAACGGTAACATTGAGCAATGGCGTTCCCATAGAAACGGTGTCAAAGCTTTTGGGGCATTCAAAAATAACTACCACCCAGATATATGCCAAAGTTATAGAAAGAAAGGTGAGTGATGATATGCAGCGATTGGAGGAATGCATTTAAAGTATTAAATCCATACTAATTTTGAAATAAAAGTGCGTCTATTAATTAGAACCACAAACAAAACCAAACATTTTTTAAGGCTTAAAAAAGAATTTCCTTTCAATACGCTCCTCAAAGGGCAACGGGAGTGTATTGAAAGGAAATTATACAAGAGTAGAATTAACTACAGAAATTATTTATTAAGTAATTTTTCCAAATACTCAATTTTATCTTGTTCCGCTTTTAATAGGCGTTCATAAAGTTTTTTGTTTTCCTCATGAGCTTCTAAAAGTTTATCTAGAGGGTTAAATGTGCAGTTGTTAGGATGAAATGTACCTTGGCTATTACTAAAACTATTATCATAAAAATTATTGAAGTAGTTTATTGCAAGTTCTTCAGAAAAATTCTTAATAGTTTCAGTTGATACATTTAAAGCCTTAGCTATTTGCTCCAATTTATCATCCTCAACTTCGGGAGATTGTTCAATTTTCGAAACCGCCTGTTGGCTAATGTTTAGTGCATCAGCAAGCGCTTCTTGTTTCATGCCCCTGAGTTCACGAATACGGCTTATTTTACGTCCGATATGATTTGGTTTTGTAGCTGTTTCCATATTTCAAATATAGTAATAAATCCAATAAAAATACAAGTAAAAAACAACTATGAAAAGGTAAATTACAACTTGTTGTGGTTGGGTACACAAAGTTTACATTGTTATTTTATGTAAAAACAAAACAATCATGGAAACCGTAAGCAGCGAACAAAGGAGGGAAGTCAGCCCAAAAGAGCTTAATGAAATTATAGCTAAAATAGTTAAGGTAATAGAAGTAGAGCGCATTTATTTAAATAAAGGAGCTTCCCATCAGTCGTTTATATATCGATTGCATATCATAACGAAAGTTTCCCAAAAAGATAATGTAGAAGATATAAGACCCGTTCTTGAGAGTATATTTTTAAATACCGAAAACCTCAGTTACCAAGTTTTTCCGTTCAGTTATGCTGACCTTGAATTGCAGCGAGGAAATTTGTATTTTCTAAACAATTGCCATAAGAACAACTTAGTATATAATACACCTCAAGACACTTCAATTTGGAACTATCCCAATCAAGATTCAAACAAACTTATTGAAAAAATAAAGCAAGATTTTAAAAGAGATATGTCTCGAGTGAAGTCATTTAAAAAAGGGATATACTATTTCAGAACACAAAACCATTTGTCGCAAAGTGCCTTTATGATGCATCAAGCGTTTGAGCAAGGCTATAGGATTTTAGAAAAATTTATATGTGGTAGGGTGAAGATATGCCATAGTACCAAGAACCATCAAAACTATGTTTTAAAATCATTGCATAAACAAGAAAGTATGTTTTCAGTGGAATCGGATGCAGAAACCAGATTGTTGGATGTATTGGAGGATGCCTATTCCTCTGCTAGATATAGCAACAACTACACGATAACTGAAAAAGAACTAGACCAACTATCACAAAAATTGGGATTGTTCATCAAGGATATCCACTGTCTTTTCAAAAAGGAGCTTTCAGCATTTAAAGGGATTAAAATACATGATGCTATGGATTCATATTCAGAACTAACTATTGAAGCATCAAGCAACACTAATAAAACAGGGTATTTAGTTCGTCAGCTTGAATTTGAAAATGCCTATGAAATGCTCTGCATGGCAAAATCCTTAATGGTTTTGAGTGTCACCTGTTTACAGGATGATATCACACCGCCCATTTCAATTTACGGATTCCAATACGAAATCAATGAAGTTTTACAATTAGCCATAAAGTTATTGCCCTTAGAGGAAACAAGCCCATAGAAACCATGAAAAATAAAAAAGTAAACAAAAAAGGGAAACAAACAAAAAAGAAGACCTTATCAAAATTGGAGAAGATTAAGAAGCTGAGTGATGAAAACTTAGTATTGTTAAAAACAATAGAAGGCGTCCAAGAAGGTAATTATCTGAATTATTGTCGTGTTTATGATTATTTTGAACTGTTCTGCACTTTAAAATCGACACTTAATGTATGTATTCTAGCCCTAGAAGACCAACAAGATTTAACATTAGATATAAAAAACAAAGAATCTGATGTAAGGACGGTTTTGGAGTTTATATAAAACTTAATCCCATTAGAAGAAGGCATATATCTTGACAAAATGCGAAAACTTATGTTTTCCCAAGAGGGCGTTAATTAAAATTTAAAATAGAATGAAACCAAAAGACACTAATGATGTGACAAATAAAGAAAAACTGGAGACAGTCTTTAGACTATTAAACCCCAGAGAACGCAAATTTTATACCCGTGAAGAAAACCCTGTGATGCAGGAAACAACTTTTGAGGTCACGGACAATGGCGAACTGCGTTATATTATATCATGCTTGTTAAGAACATGTATTTTGGCATTGGGTAGTGAGAACGATTTTGCGTCGCCACGACTATCAAATTGCTCAAAGGAGATGACCATAGCCACGGTACTTGACTTAGTTGATAGTATTTTACCCGATGCACAATTAACGAGTTATGATGCCATTGAAAAGCTTTTGTTGACCAAACAGACCAGTAGGGTATAGCTCTTACGTTTTTAAAGTGATGGATTTTGGGGCTGGCTTTAAAAACGGTGTATTGTATCAGTTCTACATTGAGCGCGGGGAATCCATCGCTTTAAAAATGCACCAAGCTCGCCCAAGCGAGTGCGGTATTTTGGGTATAATTTGCGTAAAAACTGAGACCTACAAATCGCACCAAATAAAGTCAAATTTTAAGATTTCCGTGATTTTTACTAAAAAGCCCCTTGATTTTACTGGGCTTCCCAAGCTTTTTTACTAAAAATCACGGAAAAACGATATTTGTATATATTGTAAATATCTGAAAATTAGGTGAATGAATAAATGTAACACGCTTTAGCGTGTTACCCTCTTGCTTTTCCCATTAGCTTTTTCCTTAGTTTAGTAAGCATACTAGTAAAAATCATCTGAGAACTTTAGTAGTTAAATGTTCTTCTGCTTCGAAAACCATTCGTCTATAGATATCTCCCATTCATCTACGTTTAAGCTATACTTAACTAAAAGAACTCTAAACAATGAACAATAGTTATAACTTTACTCATTAAGAAAAACAGGTGTAATAATGAAAACTCTCAAAATATTATTAATAGAAGATGATATGATTGAAGTAATGAAATTAAATAGAGCAATTTCATCACTTGAATTACCTCATAAAATTATAGAAGCTAATAATGGTGAAGAAGCCTTGAAGCTTTTAGCACAAAAAGATAATATACCCGATATTATTTTGCTAGATTTGAACATGCCAAAAATTAATGGCATTGAATTTTTGGGCATCTTAAAAAATGATAATACCCTAAAATATGTTCCAACAATAATCCTTACAACTTCTAGTAATCAAAGAGATTTATTGGCTTGTTATGAAATTGGAATTGCAGGCTATATATTAAAACCTTTAAAATATGAAGATTATGTTTCTAAAATTGAAAAATTATTAGGATATTGGAGTATTAATGAATTAAAAAAAATATAAATGAAGGGTATTGTATTTACTGAATTTTTAGATTTAGTGGAGGATAAGTTTGGTTTAGAAATGGTTGATAGAATTATTAATGAATCAAACTTAGAATCAAATGGTGTTTACACCTCTGTAGGGACTTATAAGTTTTCAGAAATGCTTCAACTTCTCCAGCATTTAAGTAACAATACAAACATTTCAATAGATGATTTATTACTAGTATATGCCGAACATTTTTTTGCTGTTCTAGCACAAAGTTACCCAGGATTAATAGATTCTTATAAAGACCCAATAGAAATGTTAGCTTCTATTGAAAACCATATTCATATTGAAGTTAGAAAAATTTACCCAGATGCAGAATTACCTACTTTTGAAGTTATCGAAAAAACAGATACTTCATTGATAATGATATATAAATCTAGTAGAGCCATGCATTATTTCGGATTGGGTTTAATGAACAAAACCTTCGAACATTTTAATGCTTCCGCCACAATTCAACTTGAAAAAATTAAAGAAGATGGCACTGAGGTTAAGTTTATAATTAATAAAAACTAATGAGTCAAGAGCAAATTGACATATTAAAACGAGCTCTTGAAAGAGAACGAGCAGCAAGAAAGCAAGCTGAAAAAATATTAGAAAATAAAGCTGCTGAATTATATGAGGTTAATCAAAAGCTAACAAAATCTAATCAAGATTTAGAAGCACTATTAACTAGAACAGATTCACAGTTACAAGGTGTTTTTGAAAACATTGTAGATTCTTATGTTATTATAGATTTAGTAGGGAACATTTTAAAAATGAACGATGCTGCTGTGTCTTTGCTTGGTTTTGAAAACACTAAAGAAGACTTTAACCTAATTCATATGGTACACCCCAGTGAGGTTGAGCGCGTTACAGAAGCTTTTAAAACACTTTTTAAAGAAGGTTCTATAACAGATTTTAATGTAAACATCATAACAAGAAAACAACAGCAAATATTAGTACACATTAATGCAAGTGTTATTTACGACCAAGGAATAGCCGTCGCAGCGCAGGGTATTGTTAGAGATATTACTAAGCAACGAAATTACAGAAAAAGTTTAGAAGCTGAAAAGCAAAAATACTCAAGTATCATTTCAAACATGAATTTAGGCTTGGTAGAAGTTAATAGAGAAGATAAAATTTTGATGGTAAATCAAAGTTTTGTGAATATGACGGGTTATTCTAAAGAAGAACTTATAGGTGTTAAAGGCAAAGATTTGCTTCCTATTGATGATGATAAAGATATACTGAAGGAGAAAGTTATAGAAAGGAAAAAAGGAAAAACAGAATCATACGAGTTACGAATAAGAAATAAACAAGGAAATATAAGACATTGGTTAGTAAGTGGCGCGCCAAACTACAACCTAAATGGAGAGATAACAGGCTCTATTGGTATTAATTTCGATATTACTGAAATTAAAAACCTTCAGCTTCAAAAGGAAAATTTATTAAAAAAACTTGAAAAAAGTAACGACGAACTACACGAATACGCCCATGTGGTTTCCCACGATTTAAAATCGCCATTACGAAGTATCAATGCCTTGGTTACTTGGCTTAAAGACGACAATAAAGATAAACTGGATGAAACAAGCCTTCAAAATTTTTCGTTGATAGAATCTACTTTAGAAAAAATGGAACAACTCATTACAGATGTTTTAGAATATTCAAGTATTGGTTCTGAAGACACCGAAAAAGGCAATGTAAATTTACAGGCAGTTGTTACCGATTTATTAGATATTCTCTACATTCCGAAACACATAAAAGTAAGTGTATTAAACAAATTGCCAGAAGTTATTGGCAATAAAACAAAGCTTCAGCAACTTTTTCAAAACCTTATAAGTAATGCCATCAAGTTTATTGATAAGGAAAAAGGTATTATAGAAATTGATGTAGAAGATGTAAACACACATTTTAAATTTTCAATTAAAGACAATGGCATTGGAATAGACCCAAAATTCCATGATAAGATATTTAAAATATTTCACGCTTTAAATAAGCGAAAAGATTCAACAGGCATAGGATTATCTATTGTTAAAAAAATTGTTGAGTTACATGAAGGCGATATTTGGTTGGAAAGTGAGCCAACTGTTGGAACTACATTCCATTTCACGTTAAAAAAATAAAATGAAAACTGTTCAGTTAAAAAAAAATAAAGATAAAGCTTGGGAATATTTATCTCCAAAGCAAGAATTAAAGAATCCATTAGTACTAGTATTTGGGAATAGATATCTTTTAGAAGATACAACTATTTACAAAGAAATTAAGTCTATTTTTCCATATGGACACATCGTTTTTGGTTCTACCTGTGGTGATATAACAGAACATTATGTTGATGATGAAGGTGTATCTATTACGGCAATAGAGTTTGAAAAAAGCCAATTTTTGATAAAAACAAGTAATGTTTTAAATGCTGATTTAGATAGTTTTAAAACAGGAAATGATCTTATAAAACAATTTCCAACAGAAGGATTGAAATTTATTTATGTTATTTCCGAAGGCAGTTTTATTAATGGCAGCCAACTAACAAAAGGTATGAATGCTGCAACTAATAACAACATTTTAATAACTGGAGGTCTTTGTGGTGATGAAGCCCGATTTGAAAAAACGCTTTCATCTTATAACGAAAACCCAAAACAAGGAGAAATAGTGGCCATAGGTTTTTATGGCGAAACTTTAGATGTTACTTTTTCAATTTATGGAGGTTGGACTCCTTTTGGACCAGAACGCACCGTAACAAAGTCGGAAGGAAATATGCTGTTTGAATTAGATAATCAACCGGCATTAGATTTATATAAAAAATATTTAGGCGATAAGTCTAAAGAGTTACCAGGCGCTGCTTTATTGTACCCACTTAATGTAACATCCGAAGATGAAAATCAATCCATCGTTAGAAGTATTTTAAATATAAATGAAAATGAAAATGCCATGATTTTGGCTGGCGATATACCAGAAAATTCAAAAGTTCAACTGATGATGACCAATGTAGATAATATTGCTAACGCTTCAGAACGTGCGGCAAGACAAGCATTGGAATTGAGGAAAAACAAGCCGCAATTAGCACTTTTGGTAAGTTGTATTGGTAGAAAACTAGTTTTAGACCAACGCGTGGAAGAAGAAATAGAGGAAGTTGTGGCTGTCGTTGGTAGCGAAACCACCATTTCTGGGTTTTATTCCTACGGAGAAATTGCACCTTTCCATGGCGAAAACAATTGTCAATTACACAACCAAACCATGACTATAACGCTAATTAGCGAATAATGAACTCTTTACTAAAACGTCAAATTCGAAAATACCTAGACGATGCCCAAACATCAGACAAGAATTTAGAGCAATTTTTAGATGCTGTAAACCGTTCGTACAATAATTTTGACGAACAATTTGCTATGCAGCAACGAGCAATGAGTTTAAGTTCAGATGAATTGTTTGATGCAAATCAACAATTAAGACAAGAATCTATAGCACAACAAGAAGTTATAGACAAACTAAAACGCGTTATAGAAACATTAAAATTTTACGAACTTCCAGAACATAAAAACACTGATAATACCGATTTAGATGGTTTAAAATTAGTTGATTTTATTGATAACCAAACCAAAGAAATAATTGAAATCAATAAACAACGGGAAAAACTGTTAAGTGAATTAGCCTACCAAAACCAAGAGTTAAGCGATTACGCCCATATGGTTTCGCACGATTTAAAATCGCCATTGCGTAGTATAGACACATTAACAACATGGTTAAAAGAAGATTACGAAAACATTATAGATGCCAAAGGAAAGGAAAGTTTAAAATTAATTAGAAATAACGTTGAGAAAATGGATTTACTAATTAGTGGTATTTTAGAATATTCAACAATAAGTAAAAATCAAGTAGAGTTTTACAATGTTGATGTTGATAAACTTTTTGATGATATTTTAAATATTATCGAAATTCCAAAACATATTTCTTTTCATAAAAAAGCGCAACTACCAATCATTAAAGGTGATAAATACAGGCTACAACAACTGTTTCAAAATTTAATTACAAATGCCATAAATTATAACGATAAAGAAAAAGGCATTATTGAAGTAGGTTTTGATGATAAAGATGAATTTTGGCAATTTTATGTTAAAGATAACGGCAAAGGCATTGACCAAACCTATTTTAAAAAGATTTTTAAAACCTTTGAAAAGTTGGAAAACAATACAGAGTCTACAGGCATAGGTTTAGCCATTGTAAAAAAAATTGTAGAACTATTTGGAGGCAAAATTTGGCTAGAATCTACCGTTGGTATGGGTACAACATTTTATTTTACATTAAAAAAAGAACCTCATGGAACAACCTAACTTATCATACATCCATAGCATGTCTGGTGGCGATAAAGCCTTTGAACAAAAGCTAATAGACATTATTAAATTGGAATTTCCTGAGGAAAAAGAAGTTTACTACACAAACTATAGAAATAAAAATTATAAGCAAGCAGCAGAGAATGTTCATAAACTTAAACATAAAATTAGTATTTTAGGGCTTGAAAAGAGTTATGAGATTGCTGTAGCATTTGAAGAAAATTTATTGGACGGTAACACAACCCTAAACGACCAATTCGAATCTATTTTAAATACCATAACTAATTATTTACAAAAGTTATAATTAGTATTTATGAATTGTATTATTATTGATGATGAAGCCACGGCTAGAGCTATAATTAGTCAATTATGTTCCAATGTTGCCAGCCTTCATGTTTTAGAAGAATTTCCTAATGCAATTCAAGCTATTAAATTCCTGAATCAAAACGAAGTCGATTTAATATTTCTGGATATTCATATGCCAGATTTTACAGGGTTTGATTTTATCGAAACCATAAAGAATCCTCCAAAAATAATACTAACCACATCGGATGCTAATTTTGCTATTCAAGCTTTTGAATACAATTGCATTGTAGATTATTTAGTAAAACCAATTACTCCAGAACGTTTTCAAAAGGCCATCCAAAAGGCTGAAAGCATTTCTAAAACACTTGTTGAAACTGCAAATTCAGAAAAAGAAGTAGCTTCCTCTGGAAATGATTTATATGTAAATATTGATAGACGCCTTATTAAAATAGATATTCCAAGTATTTATTTGGTTGAAGCCAAAGGCGATTATATTAATGTGAAAACCGAAGATAAAAACTATACCGTACATTCTACCTTAAAAAAAATTGAAGACAAACTACCCGAAGATTTGTTTTTAAAAGTACACCGTTCATTCATTATAAATATTAAAAAAATAATTGATATTGAAGATAATAGCGTTCTTATTAAAAAAGATGTTATTCCTGTAAGTCGCTCCAACAGGCCCGAATTAATGAAACGTTTAAATTTGCTTTAAACACTTAACGAGCTAATTAAACCATTCGTCTACACTTAATTTTCATCAAGCGAAAATTAAATTTTAAACCTCTTTAGTCGTATAAATTTGTGGTATAAATAATTATATCATGAACAGACTATTACTATTATTAATTCTTTTTTATACTACAAGTCAAGCCCAAGATGTGCCTTTTAATTGCGATTACAATGCATACTTATTTCAATATAATGATGTGTACGCAATTGATTTAGCTTCTGGAAATTCATATACTGTAGCAACCGATGTAACTGAAGGAAACATAAACGCAACAGCTTATAATCCTGCAGACGGCTATATTTGGGGTTCGTTAAGTAGTCCGGAAAAATCAATTGTACGTATTGGTAAAAATTTCGAAACAACTACATACTACATCCCTGAATTACCATCAGGAAACCGTTATGTGGGCGATGTAAGTTCAGAAGGTATTTATTATTTAAAAGCAGGCGGCGCTACTTATTACAAAATAGATCTTAATCCAGAATCTGCTAATTATTCAAAATATATTGCTACTGAAGATTTATCGCTTAGCATTAACGTGCACGATTGGGCTTTTAATGCAGTTGATGGAAATTTATATACCGTTGAAAAAAAGACCAATATTTTATACCGAATAAATGCTTCAACAGGAATGGTTTTACCGTTAGGAATAGTACCAATTTTATCTGGACTAAGCTACACTTATGGCGCTGTTTATTTTGATGTAAGCGGACGCTTTTATGTGTCTGCCAATGAAACTGGAACTATTTATGTTATACAAAGTGTTCAAGATTTAAATGGAACAAACACTATGGATTCTAATCTATTTGCTTTTGGGCCTTCAAGTTCCCAAAACGATGGTGCACGTTGTCCTACCGCACCAGTGCCTCAAGAAGATTGTACAAATGGTATTGATGATGATGGCGATGGATTGATTGATTGTGAAGACCCATCATGCTCTGGGTATGCTGCGTGTCCTGTAATAGAGGCTTCTTCATCTTCTAGTGCCAATGCTGGAGGTTTAGAAAGTAACAATAGATTGTCTGAACAAATTAGCAAGCGAAACTTCAACAGAACCAAAAGTAATTACACGTTTGATAAAACAACTGCAAAGCGTTTTACAAAAACTGCTAAATACGGCAAAACAGCTTCAAGTAAAACTGCATTGCAATTATCAGATTTTGTGCCTTTAGAAGTTATAAATGAAGATGCTGTTATCGAGTCGTCTCCAAAAGATTTGGTTGGTATTACCAATGCCACCAATGTATATTCGGTAGATTATATAAAGCAGAATGATGCCATAGCTTCTGTATTGGTTCTTGAAACTGCCAATGGGGTTTATGAGCATACCAAATACATTTGCGACAGATTGTTGGGTGCCGAATTAATATCGGTTTCAACCATAGAAATTAGAGAGCAACAATTCATAAAAGCATTAATTAAAAATATAGATGGCTCTTTAGAGTTTGTGTTGAGTCTTTCGGCAAAAGCAATAAATAATGGTGCTAATTATGGTGTTGAAAGCCATTGGAATTTAGATAAATACGAAAACAATGTTGCGTTTTACAACTTTCAAATTTGGTCTAACTCATTAGACGATTTGGTAAAACTTGGTGAAGAAGTTCTAAAATTATTAGACATCCAAAAACCAATTTCAAGTTATAACAATTCTACACCACCTACTGTGTTTGTTAGAAAAGGAACATACCACAATGGCATGTTAGATTTGGAAATTGTTAACACCAACAGAAGTACTAAGGTAGCCTTTGATGGCGGATTACGAATGACTGAAACCGATATAGTAGATTATGTGTCTACCAATATAGATTTAAACGGAAATTATATTTCTAACATTGAGGTAGATGCAGGTAATTTATTTGATATAGGTTTTAGAATAGGTGATGGCATAGCAACTCCCGACGATTTATTTATGTCTGACGGTCCATGGGGATATGATGATGCAGCACCAACAACTGTAGTTACTAATTATACTGTTGAAGCCAACGAAAATGTATTTAATAATGATGAATACCCTATTGAACGCAACATCAATTTAAAAGCTACAACCAGCGAATACATTGCTGCGTACAGAGCATTAACACCAAAATTTAATCCCATCGATTTATCAGTTTACAATAGCTTGCAACTAGAAGCAAAAGGTACAGGAACCCTAATTGTAAGATTGGTAAAAGAAAGTGTAAACAATTGGGAAGCACAGTATAAAACAACAATTGAATTAACAGAGGAATTAACAACATATAGCTTAGCCTTTACAGAATTTAATTCTAGTAGCGGTTTACCACTTGAGGTTAACGATGTTACTTCCATAGTATTTACCATGCTTGCCGAAAATGGAGAAGAAACTACTAAGGAAATGACTTTAAAACAACTACGCTTTTCAGCAAGTAAATCACTATCCACCGAAACCATCGATGAAAACGCTGGATTAGATGCTGTAGCAAACCCAAACCCAATGTCCACGCATACCAACATTCAATTTACTGCAGAAAGTTCAGAACCTATTGAATTATTGGTTTATAACCAATTAGGGCGTATAGTAAAGCAAGTACCATTCAATGCCAATAGAGGAAAAAATAACATTAAATTAGAAAGAGGCACATTGAGTACCGGACTGTATTTCTGTAAAATTAAAAGCCGAAATACTACATACAAAACAATAAAACTACTCATGGATTAATTAATAGCAAATTACTCTTGTAGTAAGGTAAAAGACGAAAGTTTTTTACCTTTTTTTTGTTTTATTTGAAGTATATTTCGTCTTAATTAAAATTAACTATTGATAAGAAATGTTCTTGTTACTAGTTGTATGCCATTAAAAAAAACTTTAATAGAACTTAATAATTGAAAAAAATCAACGTAAAAAAAGGAAATCTTTTACAACAAAAAGGAGAGATAAGTTCTAAGGTTTATCTTGTTGAGAGTGGTTTGTTACGCAGCTATACAATTGATGAAAAAGGGAAAGAACATATTTATATGTTTGGACCTGAAAACTGGTTAGTTGCTGATAATTGTGAACCCAACACACCTTGTCAATTATTTATAGATGCTGTTGAAGACTCCATTATAAATGTCGCTACAAAAGAAGAATTATTAAAAGAAGGTCCAGACCTAAATGCCTTATTAAGACGTTTAGAAACAATGCAAAATAGGATTATTATGTTAATGAGTTCAAGTGCAAAAGAAAGGTATGAGCATTTTGTTAAAACGTATCCAAACATTACTCAAAGAGTTCCACTAAAAATGGTAGCCTCTTATTTAGGAATTACCCCTGAAGCTTTAAGTCGTGTTCGACATGAGCTTTCTCAAAAAAAAATAATCTAATGTCATTTCTTGATGTACATCAATGCATAGGCTTTCTAAAACTATCATTTTTGTGCCATAAAATAAAAACAAAGTAAAATGACAAATCAAAAAAGCAACAAAGCAATCAATATAGCATTATGGATTGCACAAGGACTATTAGCTGTCATGTTTATAATGGCAGGTATTATGAAAGCTACTCAACCAATAGAAGCATTAGCAGAATCACTTCCATGGGTAACATCTACACCATTAGGATTAGTAAGGTTTATTGGTATTAGTGAATTATTAGGAGGTTTAGGTTTATTAATTCCATCTATTTTCCGTTTCAAAACTTTTTTAACTGTTTGGGCTGCTTTAGGGCTAGCATTGGTAATGGTTTTAGCAGCAGGATTTCATGCATCACGAGGTGAATTTCCAAACATAGGAATGAATGTTGTATTGATAGGTATTGCACTTTTTATTGCATGGGGAAGAAGTAAAAAAGCACCTATACTTGCAAAGAGTTAATGGTAAATTAATAGCTTTATAAATTATTTTGAGCTGAATAAAAAACTGCAAATAACAATTAATAAGTAATAGCGGTTTGGGTGAATACTCAAACCGTTTTTGTGTTTAATTAAGTATATTGCTACCTGAAAGAGGAAGCATTTTTCGCTACTAATATTATAATAACCATTGGGCATAATTTAGAAAACCTTCAAATATGAAAGAGTTACTAAAACAAAATATACTAAAACATATAGCTCTTTCAAACAATGAGCTGGAAAGCTTTTGTAACTTATTCAACCAAAAGGAGGTTCGAAAAAAGCATTTCCTTATGCGGGAAGGTGAAATTTGCAAGTTTGAGGGCTTTGTTACCAAAGGACTTTTCAGAGTATATCACATAGACAGTAATGGCTTTGAACAAGTACTCTATTTTGCTCAAGAAAGTTGGTGGATTACCGATATAGATAGTTTCACCAATGAAAAACCATCACAACTTTATATACAAGCCTTAGAGGATAGTGAAGTATTATTAATTTTAAAAAAAGATAAAGAGTTTGCTTATAATAACATTCCAAAAATAGAAAAGCTGTTTAGAGTCATGACTCAAAAAACGCATATAGCCTTACAACGAAGAATGATAGATAACTTGAGTAAAACAGCCGACCAACGTTATATAGACTTTATTGAAAAATACCCTAACCTCCTTCAACGATTAACTAACTTACAGATTGCCGCTTACTTGGGCATGAGCCATGAGTTTTTGAGTAAAATTAGACGAAAAATTGCTGTTAAATAATAGTAGAGAATTCATTTATTGAACTTGTTCAATGTTTTGTGATAGGTAACCATTGCATCTTTGTACCATCATTAAAAAACAAGACAAAAAATGAAATCAATTATTTCAACAGCATTTTTAACAATTTTAATTTTATTCAAAATGAACGCACAAGCACAAAGTTTCAAAACAATAGAAACAAGCAAATTTAAACTACAAGTTTACAATGCATCAGAAAATAGTTTTGGTGTGGCATCTGTAATTATCTCAGGTAAAAATGATGCCGTATTAATAGATGCTCAATTTACATTGGCAGAGGCAGAACAAGTTGCGCAAGAAATTAAAAACTCAGGAAAAACCTTAACTACAATTTATGTTTCTCATGGTGACCCAGATTTTTATTTCGGATTAGAAGTATTCAAAAAATATTTCCCTGAGGTAACGGCTTATGCAACGCCTGCAACAGTAGAACATATAAAAGCAACAGCTCATAAGAAATTGGAAGTTTGGGGAGAAAGATTAGGTGACAAAATTACATCTAACGTTATTTTACCGCAAGTTCTAAAAGGAAATTCTATTGAATTAAAAGGCGAAAAATTAGAAATCATTGGATTAGAAGATTTCCCAAAAAGAACTTTTGTCTGGATTCCATCAATTAAAACAGCTTTAGGTGGTATTAATGTTTTTGGAACAACATTTAATGTATGGATGGCAGATGCACAAACAACTGAGGCACGTAGCAACTGGATTTCAATTTTAAATACTATAAGTGATTTAAAACCTGAAATAGTAATTCCGGCACATGCAAATACAAATTCAGATTTCACTATTGATGCTGTAAACCACACGAAGAATTATATTCAATTTTATGAAGAAGCATTGAAAAGTAATAAAACTTCTGAAGCGTTAATAGCAACGATAAAAGCAAAATATCCGAATTTAACTTTTGAAACAGCTTTAATGCTAGGAGCAAAAGTGAACACAGGAGAAATGAAATGGTAAGAACTATAATAATCATCAACTTGACATTGCTTTTAGTAGTGTCAAGTTGTTCATTTAAACAAGAAGCTATGACAAATTTAGAAATCATAAAAAGTACCTATGAAGGTGAAAATTCAGAAGAAAACGGCAAAAATTTAGCCAAATATGTAGCTGAAGATATTAGTTGGACAGAAGCCAAAGGCTTTCCATATGCTGGAACTTATATTGGCTTAGAAAGTGTTACCGAAAATGTTTTTAAGCGCTTAGGTAGCGAGTGGATTGATTATAAATTTACACCCGAAGATTATATTGCAAATGAAGACAAAGTAGTTGCTTATGGCACCTATTCCGGCACCTATAAAAAAACGAACAAATATTTTGAAGCAAGAGTTGCCCATATATGGAAACTGAACAATGGTAAGATTATCAGTTTTGAGCAGTTTGTGGATAGTAAATCGGTTGACGCTGCTATACATTAAAACCCAATACCCAATAGCCTAAATAATATATTTTCCAGTTCTGACCTGTTTACGAAAACCCTCGCAGATTTCCTAGTCGATTTTAGGTGCTATTTAGGTACTTAAACACTCAACAAATCATAGGAGCTTTATTTCCTAAAAACAGGCGTATCAAACAAATACCATTTAAAGCGCAGCCCAACTTCGGTAAAAGTAAAACCAGCAGCTGTGGCAGATGCAATATTGCTTCGTGTTCCAAAAAGGTTTAAAAGCGCACGTTCAGAAAATTTATAACCCAGTTTGCCTTGTATTCTATAAGTGCTTTGGCTACTATCGTTTTCAATATATTGTAAACCTGTTGCTGCGGTTAATTCGTAAAACCATTCGTTAGGTTTGGTAATGGCTTCATCTTTAATCAAATTAACAAATACTTCGGCGGCATTAAATTTTTCGGGACTAAAATAAATGTTTGGTACTTGATTTTTAAAGGTAATGTATTGATAGTTTAAACCTGCTTTTAAGGCTGGCTTGCTAAGTATGTTGTAATATAATGAGGTAAATAAAAGGTTTCTTGTATTATCGTCGTTTTGCCAAGTGTAAAAATACTGTGTAAACCAACCTAAATTAAAATTAGTGCTTAGGTTATAATTGGCATACAGATTATTCATTACAATTTCACGATTTAATAATTCGGCATTGAAACTTTGTATTTCGCTTTTGTAACCAATATCTAAAACTTGCAGTTTAAAAGGTTTTATGTTTAAAGCTAAATCGGTTACCAACTGTGTATAATCATTTGAGTTGGCTTTTGCCGAGGTTACGCCTGCTGTTCCTTTAAAGGTCATGTTAGGTAATAGTTGGTAAGATAATCCTAATGAAAAATCGTTTGAGTTGGCATCATTATCAGTTACTTTATTGCTCGTTGTTCTGTAGCCGTAATTTGCTAACCATTTAAATTTTGTTGAGGTTGGAAATTCTAAGCTGGTTTGTATAGCATAAGCTTTATTATCACCATTATCAAAAGAATAAGACGTTTTGGTTTCCCAAAAAGGTGTAAAGTTGGTGTTTAATGTGTTTATAAAATTGGTCGCATCTTTTTGATTATCATAAAATTTCAAAGTGTTTTCAGCCGATTGGTACGCTTCATCATAATAACCCAAAGCTTTTTTAGCATTGGCTTTACCTAAATTACCATCAAACGATGTGCTATCGTTTACTAAAATCTGGTTGTAATCTGCTACACTTTTTTTAAAATCACTTTTATAGATATTTAAGGTAGCACGTAAGGCTAGCAACCAATTTTTGTTAGGTTTATCTTCAATTAAATTCGAGATAAGTGTATTTGCTGTTTTATACTTTTTATTCCAAATTAAGGCTTGTATGTAGCGCTCTGTAGTGGGCTGAACTTGTTTTGCATCGGTATCTGCGCCTAAGCTTAAAAAAGCTTGTTCGCTTAATTGCAACGCTTCTTTTTCCTTGCTGCTTAAATGAGAAACTAGTGCTAACCCATTTAACGAAACCAATTTATTTTCTGGGTTTTCCGCCAATAGATTATAGGTTGCTTTAGCATCGTCCAATCTATTTGCAATTAAATATAAGTTGGCTAAATTGATTAATGTGTCTTTGTCATCTTTAAAAAGTTTCAAGTTTTCTTTTAAAAGCGATTCGGCTTCTTCATATTGTTGTGCTTGTTGTTTTTGGTAAGCATAACCTAAATACATGTATTTTTTAGAAGTCAATGCATTGGGGTTTCCTGGTGAAACTTCTAAAGCTTTATTAACATAAATTAAAGCTTCTTCATATTCTTTTAAATTAGAAAGTGTATTGGCGTAACTTAATAAGGCAGGAAAACTTTTAGAGTCTTCAGCAATTAAAGCTTTAAAATAGCTTTTGGCTTCTTTGTATTTTTTATTCCAAAGTAAGGATTCGCCATAGTTAAGTTTTACTTCAAAATCATTTGGAAAATCGTTTAATAATTTGGTAAAAAGGCTTTCGGCTTTTTCGGCATTCCCATTTAAACCTACGGCACGCCCAAAACACAACCGAGCGGTTTTGTTTTCAGGATAGTCTTTTAATATGGTTTTAAAAAAAGATTCAGCTTGCTCATATTTGCCAGTTTCTAAATAGGTAAAGCCTTCTTGCATGTTTTGAGAGAATCCCAAAAGCGTAAAAAAAGCGATGAATAATGATAAATAATATTTGAGTGTCATTCGTAATTTTTTGATACTGCAAGTTAAGCATTCATAAGCAATCATTCGTCTACAGCAATCGTCGATTCAACGAAATTCATCTACCATTGAGTGATTCTTGAAAGATATTTGTACCAGAAATCAAAAAGCAATATTGATTTTCAAACCCAAATTTTATAAATTACCATGCAAGCTATCTCCATTTTAAAGTCGAAAAAAATAACTCCAGAACAACTTTTTATGCTAAGCGTTTTAGCGGTGAACGGAGGTAATTATTTATACAATTTGATTCTTGGCCGCATTTTAGGACCCGCACAATTTGCCGATGCTGCGGTATTGATTACTTTTTTATTGGTACTATCTTTTGTTGCTATGACGTTTCAATTAGTAACAGCAAAATTTTCGGTGGTATTCGAAAACGCTATGTTTAGCAACTTCATTTCTAAAGTGTATAAAAATGCTTTGTGGGTTGGTATTGCATTGGGGGTTTTAACCATGGTATTTTCAAATCAATTACAACAGGTTTTTAATACATCGTCTTCAAGCATGTTTGTGATTTTTGGTATTGGCGTGCCACTTTATTTTATAATGAGTGTGAATAGAGGTGTTTTTCAAGGGAAAAAAGCCTTCAAGTCATTATCAATTACCTATCAAAGTGAAATGTTAAGTAGGCTTATCATTACTTTAGGATTGATTTTTTTATTTGATATACAATCTTCTGTAGTTATTGCAATAGGTATTTTAATCTCTTTTGTGTTTGGGTTGTTTCCTTTAAAAACGGAGCATATTTCGTTTAAAAAGACTTTTATTGATAAAGTTCAAAGCAAACATATAAGAAACTTTTTTATACTTACCGCTTTTTATGAACTGACTCAAATTATTATAAACAACAGCGATATTTTGTTGGTAAAACATTATTTTGAATCGTATGAAGCTGGTTTGTATGCTTCTTTGGCTTTAATTGGACGTATTGTTTACTTTATTGCTTGGATGTTTGTCATGCTATTATTGCCTACCGTGGTTCAACTTAATAAAGAAGGTAAAGAAACGGCTCCAATACTGTTTAAATACGTGGGTTATATTGCCGCCATAGCTATGACTATTGTAGTTGGCTGTGCAGTATTCCCTGAAACCGCCATTACCTTATTGTTTGGAAAAAGTTACTTAGCCATGGCGCCACTATTGTGGAAATACGCCTTAGCAACCGGTATGTTTGCTGTATCAAACATATTCGCTTATTACTATTTGTCTTTAGATAAATATATACCTGTAATTATTTCTGGGGTATTTGGTATGTTGCAAATGGGCTTGGTTGTTTTCTTTCACGACAGTTTAGAACAAGTGGTTCATATGCAAATAATAGCAATGGCCTTATTGTTATGCATCCAAATAGGATGTTTCATTTTAGATTATAAAGTTTTAAGTGCTAAAAAGGCTTAATCTAAACTAATTTACCATTCGTCTACAGCAATGAACCACCTATCTAAAGTAGGCCTAAATACACGTTTATAAATCCCAAATTTGTACTATAATTAAAAACCCAATAAAACTTAATCTTATGAAATTAGCAATCGTAACAGCATATCCACCTAGTAAAGTAACCTTAAATGAATATGCGTATCATTTAGTAAAACAGTTCAGACAAAAAGAAACTGTTACCGAATTAATTTTATTAACCGATAAAACTGAAGGTAAAAAAGATTTGGAATTTACCGAGGCTGGTTGCAAAATTACGGTTAAAGAATGTTGGGAATTTAATAGCTATACCAACATTATTAATGTAACGAAGGCAATTAACGCTACAAAACCAGATTCTGTTTTATTCAATTTACAGTTTATGAAATTTGGCGATAAAAAAATTGCTGCTGCTTTAGGGTTGATGTTACCATTGGTTTGCAAATTAAAACGCATTCCAAGTATTGTTTTACTACATAATATTTTAGAAGAAGTAGATTTAGGAAGTGCCGGATTTACACAAAACAAAATCATGCAAAAACTGTATGGTTTTATAGGAACAACTTTAACCAAACTTATTTTACAAGCCGATACCGTTGCTGTAACTATTGAAAAATATGTTGATGTTTTAGAGAAAAAATACAACGCTAAAAACATAAAATTAATACCTCACGGAACTTTTGAAATTCCTGAGGAACCAGATTATATAGTACCAACCGAACCCATGCAAATTATGACTTTTGGTAAATTTGGAACTTACAAAAAAGTAGAAGGCATGATTGAAGCGGTTGAAATAGTAAGAGCATCTACTGGTTTAAATTTAGAAGTTGTAATTGCTGGAACCGATAACCCAAATGTACCTGGTTATTTAGCAAAAGTGCAAGAAGACTACAAGCACGTTCCACAAATACGTTTTACAGGTTATGTTGAAGAACATGAGGTACCAACCTTATTTAATGAAAGTACTGTAGTGGTATTTCCATATACATCTACAACAGGAAGCTCTGGCGTATTGCATCAAGCAGGTAGTTATGGTAAGGCAGTCGTAATGCCAGATTTAGGAGACTTAGCACATTTGGTAAAAGATGAAGGTTACCGAGGTGAGTTTTTCGAACCTACCAGTGTAGAAAGTTTAGCAAAAGCTATTGAAAATATTGTAACAAACGACACCTACAGAATTGAATTGGGTAAAGCTAATTACAAAGCCGCTACCGCATTACCAATGAGCAAAATTGCAGATATGTATTTAGAAACTTTTAATGCTATTTCACAACAAAAAAACCTTTCAAAAGCGGCGAAAACAGAAAGCCTTATGGCTTAGAAATGTATTTAAATGCAGGTTTGGTCTCTCCTTTTTGGTTAATGAAACCAAAATGCTTTTGAGCCTGTTTTCTCCAAGGAAGTCGTCCAACGACTTCCTTTGGTATTTCTGTAAAATCATAAAGTGTCCAAGACATAAATTGCAAATTATTAGAAGCTATAATCTCTTGGATTTTTTTATGATAATTGGCTTGGTCTTCTTCGGAAGAACCAAATGGGTTCCATATACCTCTATAAGATGAGATTCCAAATTCTTGCAGCACTAATTTTTTATTTGGAATATCTTTTCGCATTGTTTTTATAGCTGCGTCCAATTCGTTTAAATCTTCATAATAATGAAACGAAACAATATCTACTTTGTTTTTTAAAATGGTTGCGCTTTGTGTGTTAGACCACCCAATGGTAACTGGATGCACATTGTCTATGGATTTTACTAAATCTATCATAGTATCCAACCAAGCAATCACCAAATCTTTTCCTCTTGAGTCAAAATCTAGGTTTGGTTCGTTTTTAATATCCCAAGCAATAATAGCGTTGTGATCTTTAAATGTGGATACTATTTTTTCTGCGTGACGTTGGTTAAGTGTCCAGTTCATTACCGAATAATCACCATAAAAATCAAACAGTGTTAATACAACTTTTAGGTTGTTTTCTTCTGCAGCATCTAAAGTTTGTTTTAATTTTTCTAGTTTTTTTGGATTGACTTGTGCTTTTCCAAAATCATCATACGGCACAAAAATGCGAACCGAATTTAAGCCAGCATTTTTAATGATTTTAAAATCTTTTGAAATAATGTCTTTTGAAAAAGCATCTCCAAACATATCCCAAGGTGTGTCCTTAGGGTAATAATTAATGCCTTTAACAACTAAGCTATCGCTGTTAATTTTGGTGGGTTTAGGTTTGTAGGGTTCGCTGCTTTCTTTCACCAAATGTCGAATGCGCCAAAAACCATCTTCCAATAAAAACACGATTTTGTAAGTTGATATTTCTGTAGTTTCTAACACTATTTTTTCATCTTTAAAAACACGTTTGTATTCCACAACATTTCTATCTGTTACAACAGCTAATTGTCCATCTTCACTAAAAAACTCAAGCGTTGGATTGTGGTTTAATGTGGTGCCTTCAATAGTGATATTTTTAGCTTTGTTTAAGTTTATAAATGCATATAAATTTTCTCTGGCACTATTGGTATAGTAGTCTTTTATCCCTGCCGTTTTATTAGTTTGGTAAGCCACTTGTTTTACGTACCAAGCATCTAAATAATCGTTTTGTAAGGTGTTTAAATTTTCATTATCCATGGGGCGACCTTCATTGTTTAAAGGTTCCCAATTTAATTTAGGAAGGTATTGTTCAACTTTTTGTATTTCGGTATGTAACATTGTGCTTCTATCTGCTCCTGTATTTAGGTAGCTAAAAAGGGCACTTATACCAGAAATAATTAAGGCTGTAATCATAATATAAGACGCTAATAATATGGTACGTAGTATGTTTTTATTAAGACCTACCATAGCTTTTTATTATTAAAAGTTTTGTCTATTCCTGCAGTTTCAATACGGAACTTATAAGTACCATTTTTGTAAACTGCTGGTTTCAATTGGAAAGTTACATAGCCATTAAAGGATGTTTTTGTAATGGTATCAATAAGATTGTCGTTTTTGTAAATTAAAAGCTTCACATGTAAACCATCAGGAATCATTTGCTTCATAAAACTTTGTAAAGGGCCAACTAAAACGTCACGATTTTTGTTTGAAAACGTCACATCAAAATCATTGATAACACTTTGGTAGTTTAGTGATATGGTATTGCTTTCTGCCATACCATCTACATAAGCTTTAATGCTCCAATGGTCTTCAAAATCTGGATGAATCATTTTAGATTGTGCTACACCATCAATAGTGGTTCCTGTGGTTTTTAAAATATCTCCATTAGCATTGGTAATAAAAAAGCTTACAAATGTGCCATCGCTAACTACATTGTTTTGCTTGTCTTTTATTACTGAAGTATAAAATGTTGTCATCTGATTTCCATCTGCGTAATGATGTGGTCGTTTAGCAGAAATAGTAAAATTTGTTGGAATAGCAGCCCAAACATGAATAGTAAATTCTTTAGAGTTAACACCTAAACTTTCCGAAGAGACTAACATGCGGCCACTTTCTTTTTTAGAATAAATATTTCTATAAGCAATTAAATTTTTGGTAAAAACAGCGTCGTTTTCTTCAGAATCTAAAAACTGAAACTTCGTATTAACCTTGGTGTTTGTCGGCACCGGATTATCTAAAGAATCCCTAGGAACAACAACCAGCATGGTGTAATCTGTTCCGCCAGCTTCAATACTTGGAGGTCCAATATAGGTTTCCATGGTTGCAACTTCAGCTTTTGGATTGACATGGAATTGCCCCGAAATAGAATTATTTTTATTCAACAATTTCCAATTTACAACACCAATTTTGTTAGTGATGTTTTCTGGGGTTTTATATTGAAGAAGATTGTCTTTTATTTCACCTGAAACCAAAGTAGAACCATAACTATTAGAACAATAGAGTAGTGGATTTTCAGATTCAGGTGCTGAAAATTTTAAAACAACGGTATTACCTACCTCAAAGTGTGTTTGTGTAGATAATAATTTAATATCATTAGTACTTTCATTTTGTTGTAAAGCAACAAAAGATGATAGTAAAATCAAACAAAAAATGAATAGATATGTGCGTTTTAACTGCATTAATTCGGGCTGCCTATATATGTGTTAATTTCTATTTTTATAAAACCAAAATCGGGATGCTTAATAGGTTGTAATTGTCCGTTGGTATGATTTATAATTCTGTTTGGTACTATTTTATCTGAAATGTTTTCGTTAGGTAAACCGTTTACAAAAATATTTGTCATGCTTTCATTAATTACGGTCACTTTACCATCTTTTAAAATGGGGTATTCAAAATCTTGTTTACGCTGTTGTCTTATACCTTCTTTAACAAATAAATGGTCTACCCAAACCATGCTTTTGTTCTTATCGTAATAGGTTATTAAGAGCTGCGGAATGGTTATCTCTTGAATGCCACTGTTAAATAAGTTTCCGTTAACGGTATTCCCTTTAATATGAATCGCACTGAGTACCGCATTTTTATATAAGTCTGAACCAGAAATATTTCCTGCCACTTGCAAGTTGAATTTAGTTGGTTGTTCTTCAAATTCAACAGGAGTAAATTCATCAGGATTAAAAGTATCTGGAATAGAATCTTGTGTTTTAGACCATGCAATGCCTTCAAAATTAATACGGAAACTACTCGATTCTTTGGGCATTAATTTATGTTTTACATGATATTTAGCGTTATAAGTTGCCAATTGTTTGTTATCATCGTTATACAAAGTTCCTTTTAAAATAACATCAGCAGGCACGTTATCTATATTTTGAACTTCGCCAATAATTGCATAGCTACCATTGTATTTTACCAGTTTTGCTGAAACCACTTCTAAAACTGGTTGTTTTAAAATGTCTTCGTGATGGGTTTGCTCTGTGGTGATGCGCCGTCTACCTTGATTATAATATTGGGTTGTATTGTCTGAATACAATTGGTCTGGTGGCAAATCGTTATTTAAATCGTCTGGTTGTAAATACCATTTTCCATTACGCTTTGATAAGGATTTGTAGTCAACTTTTTCTATTTTCTCTAAGGGTGTTATCCACTGCGTTGTTACTTTAGCAGATACCGTGCTGTCGTTATGTTTAGTGATTTCGGTTTCAATAGCATCCATTTTTGCATAACTACTTAATAAGCCATCGGTTACGGAAATCTCCAACATATATTGTGCAATTGGAATTTGGTTTACAGGATCGATTAAACTATGGGCTTTTTCAAATTCTTTAAAATCTAACGCATCATAGTATGCAATAATGGCATTTTCTGGACTGCGTTGCGAATCGTTTTTAAGATAGAATAGGTAGATGCCATAAAACACCACAACTGCCAATATCAGAGACCAAACATGTGTAATGCGTAATACATTTCTATTAAACTTTTTATAGGTGATAGGAAATTTTAAAAAATCTGGAATGGGCTTGAAACGTGTTTTCAACATATTCACCCAAAGCATTTGTATATTTAGAATAAAGGCAATTAAAACAGTTAAGAATGGCATAATTCCCCAATGAATTTTCAACCATTTAGCAACATCTTCTTTAGGTAAAATAGATGATACAGGCGGAATGTTTAATCGTTCCCAAACCATAATGCCGTTTTCCAACTGTCTTAAACGTTGCCAACCACAAAAGTACAGGATGGGGTCGTAAAACTTATCGTTAGAAAATATGTATTTAAGATTGTATTTTTCTGGAGTTGTTAAAAATTGTTGTAAAGATCCAATACCGGCAACCCCTTTAAATTTTGAGTTCTCTAAACGCTCTATAGGTCGTGTGGTCAATTCTGGTAATCGTCTTGCAGAATGGTAATTCCCATCAACGGTCATCGCATTGGTTTGTGCACTCAACCAAGCCATCTGGTCTCCAAAGCCTAAAGTTAAAAAACGCCATTTATCGTGATCATCCTGATTTAAGAAATTCACAATTGGCAACATTTTTATTTTTTGAGGTTGCGATGGTCTAAAATAATTAAGACTCATAGTAAACACCACCATAAACACTATTAACCCTGCCAATATGCCACCAATAATACGGTGGTAAACGGCACCAAATTTAGATTGAATAAGTTCCTTTAAATCTCCTTCAACAAAACGATAGGCAAATTCGCCCATTAAAGGAATGGATAAAATGGAAGCCCAAAGTGTAAAACGATCTAAGGTTAAAATATTAAAAGCAGTTTCGCCTAACATTTTTAAAGGTATTGGGGTGGTGCCTCCGGTACCTAAAATGGTACAAATAGTTGCAGATAAACCAAAAAACAAGTAGCGTTTGCTGTAATATCTGTAGAATATATAGGGTAGTAATACGAGTAAAATTCCCCAAGGAATTAAAAAGAACACCAGCCCTGATGAGGTAATTTCTAAAAAATTATCACGAGAACCGTGTGGAATTGGAACCTGTGTAATTGGGTTGGCTTTAGAGTTTAACCAATACGGAAAAATACAACCTACAATTAACACTAAGGATAATATTCCGAAGCTAACAATACGTTTAAAAAGCTTGAAAAAGCTATTCAAAAATATCCTAAAGGTTATTTCTTTCATGGAGTTTACTTGCTCTCTAGAAACATCCATTATGACCATGCCTATTAAAGGAAAAATAAAAAATACCATTCCAAAAATAGGTGTTACGTGATGCGATGTAACCGTAACCGCTATTAAAGATAACGACGTAGCTAAATACCATTTTTTGCCAGTTTTTAACCAAAGATATATTTCTGGTAAGGCATGCATTAAAACCGAAACCCCAACAATACTTGGTAATTGCCCAAAAATATGAAGGGTTTCTACAAACGACGATGAAAAAACAGCCAAAACCGAAGCATAGCCTGCAACTGTTTTGTTGGCAGTCATCATTAAAGAAAAACGGTAAACTCCAGTAATAAATAGCACTATGGCTATAAGTGCAACACTAAACATCCCGAATTTCAAACCACCAATCAAAGACAAAAGTCCTATAGATTGATGCACTAATGGCGGATAACTCTGTACAGTAAAACCAGTATACCAATCGTAGTTCCAAGGTTCAAACCAGCTATTTGCATAATGATCTGCAAAAAATAGGTGTATTAACGCATCATAAGTAGTTTCCAAAGTAAAAAATATGGAGCTACCATGAAACGCCAACCCTAAAAGAATGGCTGTGATTAAGTATTTGTTTGAGGTTTCTTTCATTCACTTAACAATGATGTAAAGATAAATAAATAAAATAGTGGTTCGCTTTTTAATTATCTACAGCAATCTACCATTCGTCGACACTTAATTATAGGTTAAACTAAATTAGAATTTTACAAGCATCTTCCTAAGTACTTTTGGAGTGTAAATAACAAACAAAAACAACTTATTATGAAAGTTTTAGCCATAGATGACCAACAATTAGTTTTACTACCATTACAAAAACGTTTGGTAGAATTAGGTTATGAAGTACAAATTGAAACCGATGCAACAAGAGGTTTAGAGTTGTATGAATCTTTTAATCCAGATTTAGTAATTGTAGACATTAATATGCCAGGTGTATCTGGATTAGAAGTTGTAAAGTATGTTAGACTTACTAAAAACGCTCAAACACCAATCATGGTTTTATCTGGAGATACTAAAGACGAAACAATTACTGAAGGTTTTGAGTTAGGTATTAACGATTACATGAAAAAGCCTTTAAGCTTAAACGAGATTAGTGCACGTGTAAAACGATTAATTGGTGCTCCTGCAATACAAAATGCAGTGACTAAAAGTAATGTGATGATACAAGAGCGTTGTGTTGGTGTTGTTATTCCTTGTTACAATGAAGAAGAGCGTTTATTAAGCGACGAGTTTATTAATTATATAGATAAAAACTCTGGTTACCATTTGTGTTTTGTAAACGATGGTAGTAAGGATAAAACCTTAGAAGTTTTAAAACAGTTACAAAAAGGAAGAGAAGATTTTATTACCGTTTACGACTGTGAGAAAAACGGCGGAAAAGCTGAAGCAGTACGTTTAGGAATGTTGCACATGGCAGAAAAAGAAGACTTAGATTATATCGGGTTTTTAGATGCCGATTTATCTACTGACTTAGCAGATTTTGACGATTTAGTTAAAACCATTGAAACTACAGATTTCAAAATTGTAAGTGGTTCACGTATCTCAAGAATGGGAGCCAATATTACAAAAGAGTCTGCACGAAAAATAATCAGTTTAACCATTAACTATATCATAAGAAAGATATTAAAAATGGATTTTAAAGATACACAATGTGGTGCAAAAATATTCCATAAAGATGTTATTGAAATAGCTTTTGGCAAAAAGTTTGTAACACAATGGATTTTTGATGTAGAAATTTTTAAAAGAATGAGTATTCATTTCGGTTTAAAACAAGCCAAAGCAATGCTTTGTGAACAACCATTAAAAAGATGGATTCATGCAGATGGCTCTAAATTATCAATGAAAGATTCTGCAAAAATAATTTTTCAACTAGCAGAAATAGCTTGGGTTTACAGAAAGGTAAATAAGACAAATAAAAAAGAAGCTATACTACAATCAGTCTAATTAAAAATATTATTCTAAAAATTATTAAATTAGATACTCCACTGAACTAAAATACGTAACTTTAAGAAGAACTGAGCTAAAAAACAATAAAAAAATATTGAGTTATTAATTTAGTTTCCATACAATTTGTTTTTGTGTA
>TARA_R110002050_G_scaffold44973_9_pt1 | contig 65214 bp, 65 predicted proteins | sample TARA_R110002050 | Tara Oceans TARA_R110002050 (sample SAMEA4396988) | marine metagenome | biome: Polar Biome; feature: [DCM] deep chlorophyll maximum layer (ENVO:01000326); material: water (ENVO:00002006), including particulate matter (ENVO:01000060) such as... | depth 25 m
ATCTTCTGGTAAATCTGATTTTTTTACGGATTGAAAAAGTTCTTTACGCTTTTCGCCGTAAGCTTCTTCCTTAGCAATAACGATAGTCTTTTTCTCGTTCGGTTGCATATCGATCAAACCTTTTTCAAAACCAGGTATTAAACTTCCTTGTCCTAATTTTACTTCTAAAGGTTCTCTATTTACCGAACTATCGAACACTTGTCCATCACTTAATTTACCTGTGTAATGTACTCGTACTAAATCATCTGCTTTTACTTTGCTCATACTATTAAATTCTACTAGTTTAACTTAATTGAGCCACAAAGGTATTATTCTCAATACCCAATAACGAATTATAGGGCAAAACCTTCGCTTTTTAGGCTTCCTTTAACGTAAACCTGAACGAAAACCACTGAATATTAAAAATTTTACTGGATTTCAGTATTTTGAAACCTTCCCTTGTAGCAATTTCACAATAGTTAAATTTTAATATAGAAGTAACCGCAATCCTTATTAAATAAAAAGGAGGTCTTACGACCTCCTTTAAAGTTTAAATATTTAAATATCAATTAGTTTACACCTATCGAATCAGCATTACCATCTGGATCTCCACTTACGTTTCCATCATTAGAAATACTGCCCCAAAGCAATAATCCACATGCATGCGGAGAGGCCATTGAGGTACCGCTAATAGTATTATAACCACCACCGGTCCAGGTAGATTTAATAGCTACGCCCGGCTCACAGAATTCTATGGGAGGATTACCATAATTGGAAAAAGAAGCCCACGTATCACCTTCAGCCATAGCAGAAATAGTATAAATATTGTCTCCATTGGCAGAAGCTGGTGATTTTGTAGTAGCACTTGTACTCTCATTACCTGCCGCTAAAGCAAACTTAACAACTGAGGAGGCATTTATGACCGCATCATTAAGTGCTTGCGAGAAACCGCCACCCAAACTCATATTGGCAACATCACCTGCAGATCCAAAGGCCGCAACGTGATCTACGCCAGCAATTACACCAGAATTAGAACCACTACCACGTCCGCTCAAAACTTTGACCGGAATCACGGTTGCTCCTGCGGCTACACCTAATACCCCAATGTTATTATCGATGGCAGCTACAGTACCAGCAACATGGGTACCGTGTCCGTTACCATCTGTTGCAAGATCAGCATCCTTTCCTTTTGAAAAAGCATTAAACCCACGGCTTACATTTACGTTAAGGTCTGCATGACCGGCATCGATACCACTATCGATGATCCATGCTACACCCGAACCAGTATAGGTAGCTCCACCATTTACTCTTGAAATACCCCATGGCGTTTCTTGTACATCGGATCCTCCTCCGTCTCCTCCACTTCCAGGTCCTTTTCCAGGTGGTGGTCCTAGTGTGAACATTTGATCTTTTTCTATATAGGCAACACGACTATCTTTTGCAATTTCAACTGCTTGTTCAGCATTTAAACGTGCTGAAACCCCCAATAGCGTTTTGCTATAGACATGTTCAACCACATCGCCTTTTAAATGAAGATTATTTAATATTTTCAAAGCAATATCTTTTACTTCGCCATTTGCTGCCTTATAATCAGTAGCGGCCTTAGCGCTTAAATTGCCGGTAACTTTTTTGTCGAAAACTACAATATAAGACCCTTCAATCTCATAACTACCTTGATTAAAAGTGACAGATTCTTCTGACTCTAAAATAATGTTTTGTAGGTCAAGGGTTTCATTTGGGTTTTGAGTATCATCTGTACATGAAAATAGAAGAAACCCTACACCAGCCGTTAAAGCCATACGTTTTACAAAAAAATTTTTCATATTAAATATTGGTTTTTAAGATTTACTCGAAAATAATAAAATTATGTTAATAAGAATACTATTTTTCACACTAGGTCTTAAAAAAGTTATAATTACAACTTAATTAGCGCCTTTCATTAAACATAATTTAATGTTTATCTGGTTATGATCCTAACTACTTATTATAGAAAAGCCGGTGATTATTTGTAAGAAAAGAGCCTTCAATATTCTAATGAATGTATTTTACTATTTAATTATTTAAGCTATCCCTACGTCTATAATGTTTATCTTTAAATATCTTCAAACACATCCTAATTTTTTTTATAATGAGAACAAAAATTACGAGCAGCACTTTAATTTTTTTTTTTATGACCTTAATTGGCTTTTCACAAAATAAAATCGGAATTTTTGATGGTGAAACTGCCATCGGGAATCCAAAAGTAAAGGGCTCTGCAACTTTCGATGCTAAAAACCAAACCTACACCTTAACAGGTGCCGGCACTAATATGTGGTTCGGTACCGATGAATTTCAGTATTTATGGACGACTATACAAGGTGATTTTATTCTTCGCGCTACCGTAAAGTTTAATGGTGATGGTGCTGACCCACATCGTAAAACGGGATGGATCATAAAAAACAGCCTAGATACGAATTCTGCTCATGTGAATGCAAGTACACATGGTGACGGACTTACCTCTTTACAGTACCGTAAAACGGTTGGCGGACTTACTGAAGAAGTTAAATCTAACGACCGGTCCCCCACTATTATACAATTAGAAAGACGGGGCACTACCTATATCATGTCCACTGCAAAATTTGGTGAAGAGTTTACCACTGTTGAGCTAAGCGATATGGTCCTAGACAAGGAGGTTTATGTAGGGTTATACGTCTGTTCCCATAACCCTAAAGTTTTGGAAAGTGCCACATTTAGCAATGTACGAATCGTTAAACCTGTAAGTGAAGATTATACGGCCTATCGCGATTATTTGGGCAGTAATTTAGAACTGATGGATGTAGAAACCGGACATAGGCAAATTATTTATCATTCCGCTCATTCTATACAAGCGCCCAACTGGACGGTCGATGGCAAAAAATTGATTTACAATTCTAAAGGTCATCTATACAATTATGAGCTAGAAACAAATGCCATTACTCCGCTAAATACTGGTTTTGCCGTTAATAACAATAATGACCACGTACTTACTTTTGATGGTAAGCTTTTGGGCATCAGTAATCACAATCAAAAAGATAATGGCTCTTCTGCTTTATATTACTTACCTACGGAGGGTGATTCGCTGCCCAAAATGGTAACAAAAGCTGGGGTTGGTGCATCTTACTTTCACGGCTGGTCACCAAACAATAAAGAGATGCTTTTTACGGGCAACAGAAACGGGGCATATAATATATTCTCGGTCAATGTTAAATCAGGAAAAGAGGAACAGCTCACGGATTACCCAACATTAGACGACGGACCTGAATTTAGTAAAAACGGGAAATATATTTACTTTAACTCGGTACGTTCGGGCACCATGCAGCTCTATCGCATGAAAGCTAATGGTAAAAAACAAGAACAACTGACCTTCGACGAATACAATGATTGGTTTCCGCATGTGAGTCCGGATCAAAAATGGATTGTTTTTATTTCCTTTCCTAAAGATATAAATCCGAGTGAGCACCCATTTTACAAGCATTGCATGTTACGTATTATGCCTTTTAATGGAGGAGAACCCAAAGTAATTGCCCATATTTATGGCGGTCAAGGAACCATAAATGTGCCTAGTTGGTCACCAGATAGTAAAAGAATTGCATTCGTAACCAATACTGATAGTTACTAGGAAAAGAATGAAATATGTTTACTGATTAATGTTACTTTCCAAAGCTTCAATAGCGCCTTCATAACGAATAGAATTTCGATTATTAAGGCTCACAGCCACAGTAGTAGATTTGCTCGGAAAAATAGCCATCATCACATAATAACGGTCAGATTTGTCACTGATGTTGAAACTAATAGTGTACTTGCCTTTATCGGTATCGAAGGTCTGCTCATAATCTTCGGGAATTCCGTTAAACTCTATTCCGGTTGCCGATCCATAACCACCGCCAAATTGACGTTCACCATAGTAAGGTAAATTAGCTGAAACACTATCACCAAAAACTTTTAAGTAATTAGGGTTTCCGGCCAAATTAATACGTGAAATAGTACTTCCCGGTGGTATAAGTCCCGAATTAGCTATGGAATTCATACTCTGAGTAACCATTGGGCTTGCCCAATCGGCAGTAAACTCGAAAGATCTTGATGAAATTAATGAATGAATCGGGTGGGTATCGCTGATACTGTTTTTAGCAGAAGAACAACTAAACAATATACTTAATACGATAAAAGAAGCAACTATTGTTTTCATAGGTCATATACTATTAACTGTCTTTTAATCAACTAAAACTATGCCAAATCCTCAAAATTTTTATTGATATATATCATCTTCAAATTAGGTATTGACCAAAAGGGTTTTTTGAAATTTATCCGTATGAGATTCTTTTTAAATCCGCTTAATCATGTGCAGGCGTTTTTATGCAGATAGGTTAAGCGTATCTAATGCCTAAATCTTGCTCAATAATGCTTTGCGCTTTTGTACCTGTACTGTTTCATAGTTAGATTCAGACTAAAACATAAATAATAGGTTCTTCTTCAATCTCAAGCTTAACATTTTTGGATGCAGAATTTGAAATAATTGATAGGCTAACGACCAAGTTCACCTGTTAAGCGATTGTTGAACAGATTTTCTAGATTTGTTGGTATACTCTATAACATCACTTTCAAGTTCAGCCGTTTCCTTTATATGAAAATTTACCAATTGGTACTGCTCCGGCAAAAGTTCATTGGTTAATTTTAAATAGTCCAATAAGGTCTCGTTTGCAGCTGCCAGTTTCCTTATTTTATCTTTCAGATACGCTTTAGTCTCAAAAAGCGCCATGGTCGAAGGTTCATATAAGTAGCAGTCAATTCGGGTTCTAAAATATTGAAGCGTATTATAACAACGTTCCAGTTTACCTAAACATTTAGATTTGTCATGTTCATTTTCCATCGGGCAAGGTTTTAAAAAATGAATATGTTGGAAATTTATTTCAAATTAAAATAAGAAGTTTAAATATGAGCTATGCTTGTTATAGTTTAACTAAACTTTAATTTAGTGATGCCTTAGGTAACAATTTAGAAACAAAACGATTAGTAGTTGTTAACTCAAAAAAGCTTTCTATTTAAGCTTTTTTTGTTGTTAGGACGGTTTGAAATGAGTATCTTAATCTAAACTTTGAACCTATGAATATCAATTTTGAATACGACGATGTAAAAGCAAGCAACCGATTGGAAATTATGGCTGCCCAAAAATTAGGAAAATTATTGGATAAGTTTGATTTTATAGTAAAATCCGATGTTTTTTTCAAGACTGAAAATACTTCATCACCTGACACAGGTATGGTATGTAATATACGCTTAAGTGCCCCTGGACCGCGTTTATTCGCTCAATCTTCTACAGGAAGTTTCGAAGCCTCCATAGCTTCATCGGTAGAAGACTTACAAAGACAGTTAGAGAAACGAAAAGCCAAAATGCAATCTCATTAGACTACATTTTAACGAGGTTTAATCTTCAAGATTATTATCGGATTTAGTTTCACTTGCAATAACATTTTGAATTTTTTCAGAAAACGGATTGCGCTTTAATTCTTCAATTAAGCGCTTTCTTTTTTTATCGGATATGTCAAGTGAATCCAATATCTCCCTTGTTCGATATTGAAATGCAATTCTGCTTTGCTTTAACGCTATACGTTCAGAAACAGATAGTACATAATCAGACTCAAATTGGTTAAGAAGTGTTCTCTTCTTAATTTTAGCATTAATGGTATCTATATCTTGTGCAAAAGTAGTGTTCATACCTAATAATAGGCATACAAAAACACCACCCAAAAAGGTTCGTTTTTTCATTTCAACAGTTGTTCTATTAGAAATGTAGCACTATAATTTTAAACTATCAATATCTATGTTGTTAAGTTGTTATTAATCGATAGAACTGAACAGGTTATCCAATGAAATAATTTATAATTCTTCTAAACTTTCCTTCCATAAAACTTTACTTAAAATTATTTTTTAAATACGTTTAAACCATAGATCATCAGTTTGATAATACCTAGGTGTCACTTGGCTAATTAAATTTCTTATATATACTATTATAAGATTTCCAATTGATACAAAAGCTTTATACTATTGTAAAATTATTGGTAAAATTTGTTAGGTTAAAATATTGATTATCAATCCGTAAACATTTTGATAAATTAAAATTCTAAATGTCAAAATTTAATACCTTTGCACTTCCAAAAAAATGATATGATAGTCTGGATTGTTTTTATTGCCTTTGTACTTGTTTTTCTTGCTTTAGACCTTGGTGTGTTCCACAAAAATGACCATGTTATAAAATCAAAAGAAGCTGGTATTTGGACTGTAATTTGGATTACCGTAGCTTTTAGCTTTAGTGGTGTTATCTATTGGTTGTTCAATTCTGGAATAGTTGATAACCCAACCGGACTCACACCTAACAACGCAGTTTTAAAATACATAACAGGGTATTTAATAGAACTTTCCTTAAGTGTCGACAATATTTTTGTCATCGCAGTAATCTTCAGTTCATTCAAGATTCCCCCTTTGTATCAGCATAGGGTATTATTCTGGGGAATTTTAGGAGCTATTGTTTTTAGAGCTTTAATGATTTTCTTCGGGGTTGCATTGATTACCAAATTTGAATGGATCATTTACATTTTCGGTATTTTCTTATTGTATACCGCATTTAATATGCTGAAAGGTGATGAGGCCGATTTTGACCCTAAGAACTCTTTTGTCTTTAAAATGATTAAAAAAATCTACCCTGTATCGTCAAACATGAACGGTCATGATTTTTTCGTAAAAACAAAGGATGTCAATGCCGCTACTCCCCTATTTGTTGCGCTTATAGTAATAGAACTAACCGATATTCTATTTGCTTTGGATAGCATACCAGCCATATTAGCGATTACCGCCGACCCTTTTATCGTATTTACCTCAAATATTTTGGCGATTTTAGGTTTACGATCAATGTATTTCTTAATCTCACGAATGTTGGAGAAATTTAGGTACATCAACTATAGTCTCGTTGTAATACTTGCTTTTGTGGGATTAAAAATGCTTTTCTCCCATTATATAGAATTACCAGAGTGGGTTTCTTTAGCCGTTATATCAGTAGCTTTGGCTTCAGGGGTATTAGCTTCGTTGTTCATTAAAGAAAGAGAATAAGGAAATTCTTATTTACTTTTCAGTTTAGCATCGATAATTGCCATGGCATCGTTTACGGTTTGCATTTGGTTCATATCATCATTTTCTAATCGAATATCAAAAGCATCTTCTACATCTAATACAATGTCTACTAGGTTCGCGGAATTTATATTTAAATCATTCATGAAATGACTATTCTGCTCAATATCTGCAACAGTTACATCTTCCGGTAGATATATTTTAATAATATCCTTCAATGTCTGATATTTATCCTCTTCTAGCATCTTTTTATATTTTTATACCAAAAGGTATTTTTTGTTTTTTAATTGAGTATCATACGAATTCAATCGGAATAGGCTTTAAAAATAACACATGCATTAACATCACCAAAGCCAAAACTAGCTTTGGCAATTATTTTAGGGATATGGCGCAAAGTTTTTCTCGGAATACAAACTTCTGAAATTAATGATTGTATTTCAGTATGAATATCGTCACAATTTACATTCTTAAAAACCACCTGTTCTTGAAATTGTAAAATAGTCGCTACACTCTCTATACTCCCCGCTGCTGCCAAACAATGTCCAATAGAGCCTTTAAAGGAATTGATATACGGAAAATCTTTTCCCGAACGATTCAAAGCCTTACTCCAATTCTCAATTTCTAACGCGTCTTTCGCCGTAGCGGTCAAATGGCCATTAATTACATCTACTTCATTTGCTTTAATGCCCGAATTGAGTATGGCATTGCGAATACAACGCTGAACGGCAATACTGTTAGGTGCTGTCATAGAACCTTCACCTAATTGTCCGCCACTATTAATTTCTCCGCCTAAAACTTCGGCATAAATATGCGTACCTCTATTTTGAGCACTTTCTAAGGATTCCAAAACAAGGGCTCCTGCCCCACTACCGGGAATAAATCCGCTAGCCGATGCACTCATGGGTCTACTAGCTTGCGAAGGATTATTATTATAAGCTCTTGGCAAAATACGCATAGCATCAAACCCACCCCATACATACGGACCGCTATCACTGCAGCTACCCGTCAGCATAATCTCAGCTTTACCCTGACTTATACGATCATATGCCATTATAATGCCTTCTGTACCTGTCGTACAGGCAGCGGAATTGGTTGTTACTTGATTACCACAACCTAACAAGCCGCCTAAATAGGCGCTAATACCACTGGCCATCGTTTGTATTACAGAAGTACTGCCCAATCTTCGAACATTTCCCTCATCGATAAGGTGAATGGCTTCCCTGAACTTATCTACCCCCAAAATACCGGTACCGAAAAGTATACCTCGTTCCCAGCAAGGCTCTTCTGTCACATTCCCTTCTAAACCAGCATCTTTCCAAGCATCTACTCCGGCTATTACCCCATATACGATTCCTGTAGCATTTAATCCCCTTCTCTCTAGCGGTGTAAAATAATCATCTATACGATTATCTTTCACCAAGGGCTCACCAGCTATTTGACAACCAAATCCTAATTTTTCTAAGATGGGTTGATGACGTATGCCGCTTTTACCTTCTTTTAAGGATTGGGTAAAATCAGCAAGTCCGACACCATTTGGTGCACATACTCCTAACCCCGTAATCACAACACGTCTACTCATTATTTACACCTATCATGCCCGCCAATATACCTTTACAGACCAGTTTACCTTCTTCATTATACATTTTAACGTTGCATTTTAACTTATGAAATCTAAAGTAAATAAGTTCTGATTGTACACGAACCCTTTCTCCGGGAAAAACAGGCAATAAAAACTCCATTTGAGAACTACTCATCCCTATTTTTAAGTCCTCGATCTTACTTTCTTCTCCCAAAAGGTAAATCCCCAAACTTACTAGACCAATTTGAGCACAACACTCTGTTAAGAGTACTCCTGGTGTAACTGGGTTATCCTTAAAGTGTCCCTTGTAAAATGCGGCATCAGGTTTAAATGTATATATTCCTTCTGAACTTTTCTCTCCTACATTTAAAATCTCATCAACAAACAGAAAAGGCTCCGAGTATGGTAATTTATTCACAATCCACTGAAATGTTTTTATTGTCATCGATTATATCTTAAATCAAACTTTCACCGCCATCTACTTTGATTACGGTACCAGTAATCCACTTTGCTTCATCGGTAGTCAACAAATAAACCGCATTGGCAACATCATCAGGAGTTGTTAATCGATTATTAGGATTGCGCTTCAATGCATTCGCCTTAATCTGCTCATAACCCGGAATCATAGATAATGATTTGGTCATCGTTATGCCTGCCTGAATACAATTCGCTTTTATACCGATTGGTGCAAATTCTAACGCAATGCTACGGGTTAATGCCTCTAACGCTACTTTGGCAACAGATACTGCGCTATAATTAGGTAAAGCCTTGGTATTACCTTCACTTGTAAACGAAATTATTCTAGTATCTGAGGCAAATAAATTAGTTGCGACCAATGCCTTGGTCCAATCATAAAGACTCAAAGCCATTGCATCGAAGGTTATTCTAAAATCGGTATCAGTAAGGGTTGAATTACTTTCAGAATACATAGGCTTTAATGTCCCTTTTGCCACGCTATGCACCAAAACTTTGATTTGATGCCCTTCGGGTAATTGGAGTTCTATATCGGAAATGATGCCTGAACGCTTTTCTGCATTTAAAGCATCGGCATTCAATGTAATAAGTTGATTTTCATAAGAACGGATTTCTTCAAATGAAGTTTCAATATCCACCATATCAGAACGTCTATCTCTATGAACTACTATGATGTGATACCCATGACTTGCTAATTTCTTTGCAGTAGCTAAACCAAGTCCGCTGCTACCGCCTAAAATCAATGCCCAAAGATTAGTATCCATTTTTCATCTTCTTGATTAATTACCATTCAATTAAAACTCGCTGTGCAGAAAAACCCGGACCAAAACTTAAAATGAGTCCTTGTTCTCCTTTTGGTATATCCTTTTCCAAAAAACGCTCTAAAACGTATAGAACCGTAGCACTGCTCATATTACCATACAGTCTTAAAACTTCGCGTGTATCATCTATATTCTTTCCTAAGGCACCAAATAAGGATTCTACGGTTTGTACTATTTTTTTTCCTCCGGGATGAAATATAAGATGGTCGACTTTATGAATATCGCTTCCATGTTTTTTCAAAAATGGGTGAACAATATCCGAAAAATGATTTGATATTGTTTCTGGGACCGCTGGATCTAGAATCATCTTTAATCCATTATTGGTCAAATCGAAACCCATCATATGTGTCGCATCTTTAAAATGGTACATATCTTCCCCAACAATCTTAGGCCCTACAGCATCATCTTCCGATGATAACAATACGCAAGCCGCACCATCACCAAAGATGGCAGCGCTTACCATATTGGCCATAGAATAATCATTAAGTTGGAAGGTTGCAGTGGGACTCTCAACGGAAACCAAAGCTATTCTTTTTCCAGGATTAGATTTAAGAAAATTATGGGCATAAATAAGTCCTGACACGCCTGCAGCACAACCCATTTCGGTTACAGGCAAACGAACGATATCTTGACGCATACCCAGCTCATTGATTAAGTAGGCATCTAAGGATGGAATCATAATACCCGTACAACTTACCGTTATGATATAATCGATGGAATCTGCTCGCCAGCTACTCTTTTGAAGAGCGTTTCGTAGCACATTTGCTCCCATACGCTTTGCCTCCCTAACGTAAATTTTATTTTTATCTTCAAAAGTGGTGGCTACAAATACTTCTTCTGGGGGCATTATCGAATATCGCTTGTCTACCGCAGCACCTTCAAAAATCTTAATGACCTTACGCGTAAAGCGTTCTTCCTGACCGCTTAACCAAAATTCAACCAAGGGTAGAATATCCTTGGTATATCTAAAATACTCAGGCAATTCTTTAGTGACACTTACAATTCTAGTTTGATTCATAGTTGTTCTTAATCTTCAATCTACTACTTCTTTTTTAAAACCCATACATATCTAAAGGCCCATTTCCATTCAATTTGGTGGGATGCATTTTTTACTTGAGCTGCATACCCCACTACGTCTTTCTTTTTAAATGCTCTTTGTATGGATAACAAACCATCTTTTTTTGCAATTTCTGTCCTAATGAAAAAGAAACTAAATGCCTTGAACAAATAGTAAGCAATTGGGCTACGTTCTAAATCATTGATAACAACACCTAAAGAAGCAAGTGAGTTGAACTGATTTACAAATTGAACCACGCCTTTATCCGTGAAATGATGAAGAGTCAACGTAGTCATTACCACATCAATAGTATATTGGGAGAAATCAGCAGTTAAAATATCGGCTTCTAAATAGGTTATTTCGGGATATTCTGTCGAATAAAAGGTTGCTAATTCCAGTCCTTGCCTATTTAGGTCCACTCCTATCAACTTTAGTGGAATATTTCGTTTTCTAGCTTCTATAGCTAGCTTTCTCAGCATGGTACCTTCTGCGCAACCCATATCTAAAATCGTATACGATTCTTTATATTCTAATGTAAGTAACTCAAATACCGCATTTAAAGTGATATTATAACCACCTAACAACCTATTCACCCTATTAATATCTTGTAATATGGTATCCAGTTCTTTGGTCGTACCTGAATAGGTATCCATAATCTCAATTTCAGTACTACGTTGTGTAAAATCTACCATTAAGTTATCAATTCTCCGTGTGTCTTCTTTATAATATATTTTAGCAAGGTTTTCGATTTTCCAACGGTACGGATTCCCATTGAAACCATTGTTTTGTTCATTAAGATACGCTGCAATTTTCTACCGAACCATAAACGTTTGCTAAATGTTTTGGTCCAAACTTTTTTATAATCACGCTCTAACTGATGTCGCTCGTAATTTGAATCATCAAAATATTGCATTACCAATTCAGAGGCAATTTTAGCACTATGAATTGCCATTGCCATTCCATTGCCACAAAGTGGATGTATTAAACCTGCTGTATCACCACACATCAGCATATGATCGACCACAGCATCTTTTTTATCAAAGGAAATCTGAGCAATGGTCATGGGTTGAGCAAATAACGGTTTTGAACTAGATAAAAACGAATTCAGAAAAGGGTTTTTTGCCACCACCTCGCTATTGAAAGCGGTGATATCTTTATATTTTTTAAAAGTTGTATAATGCGCAAGGTAACAGAAATTGATTGCGCCAGATTCCGTTTTGGAGAGTCCACCGTATCCTCCGTCAAAATTATGTAAACCCACTAGTTCATTAGGGAAATCAAGTGATTGATAATGAGCTTTAACTGCCAGCCAAGAGTTCTTTTTGAGACTAAAGTCCCTTTCCATATTTTTATCTAATACAGAACGCTTACCATAGGCCCCTAAAACGATTTTGGAAGTATACTTATTAGTTGCTGTAGTAATTGAAAAAGTATCATCCTTAAACTCTGTTCTAATTACTTTTTCGAAAAAGAAAATTACTCCCAATTCCTTGGCACGTTTGTAAAGTAAATTATCCAACGCATATCTACTTATCCCAAAACCCCCGAGTGGCAATTCTGTTTCTACCAAATAGCCTTTTTGAGTAGAAATTTGAAACTGTGTAATATCAACTGCCCCGACCGAACCAGGAAAAAGACCCAATCTATTAAAATAAGGCAATATCTCCTTAGACACGTATTCACCACATACCTTATGATGCGGGTATGTGTTCATTTCAAATACTCCAACAAACTTACCTTCTAAAGCCAAATGAATAGCAGAAGTAAGCCCTGCAAGACCGCCGCCTATAATAAGTGTATCATATTCTTTCACCATTGGGAAGTTACACCAAAAACAAAAAGCCCTGCAAATGCAGGGCTTTTATTTTAAATCAATACCAAAATAAGTGTTTCTTAATTGGTTTGTGTCTTTGCTTCTTGCTTTAAAGACTCGCTAGCAACAATCGCTAATTCAACTCTTCTATTTTTTGCTTTACCTTCCGTAGTTGTATTATCGCCTACAGGTTGAGTTTCACCGTACCATTTAGTATCGAAACGACTTGCATCAATTCCTTTGCTAATTAAGTAATTGGTAACCGACTCTGCTCTTTGTTTAGACAAATTCATGTTATACTCATCAGCACCTGCACTATCAGTATGGCCTTCAACTAAAATATTAGATTGTGGATATTCTTTAAATATACCAACTAATTTATCTAAAGTAGTAGCCGATGTACCTTGAACGTTCGACTTATTGGTTGCGAAGTAAACACCTGCATCTTCATTGAAAGTAACATTAATACCTTCACCAACCCTTTTTACTTCTGCACCTGGTATTTCTTCTTCAATACGTTCTGCTTGTCTGTCCATTCTATTACCTATATAACCACCTGCAGCACCACCAATAGCAGCGCCTAAAATAGCTCCAAGAGCAGTGTTATTACCACTACCAACATTATTACCCAAAACACCACCTATAACTGCACCACCGGCAGCACCAATAACGGCACCTTTTTGAGTTTTATTTGCGTTTTTAACCGTACTACAGCTCATTACCATGGCAAGAGCGATTATGTAACTAGTTTTACGTATTATCATTGTTTTCATAAACTTAAATTTAATTTTAAAGTTGGTTATTATTTTTTAGTGAACTCATATACTACGTTTACCGCAGTACCGTCTACCATAACGTTAGATTTCAAAATCATTGCATATTCAGTTATTGTTTCAATATTTAAACGGTAGCCCGCTCCACCAGAAATATCCTGATTCTTTTCATTGATAAATTTAAACTGTAATTGACTAGTATAATTTTCTTCACGCTCTACAACAGACCATCTAATGTAGCGGTCTCCACCATTACAGAAAGTTGACGGACTAATAGTATATCTACCAGTACTGTTATTGTCGCGAAAGAACCATTCACTGCCTTCAAGACAAATATCTTCAACGTCATTAAATAAAACTGCTTTTACATTTCCAGTGTTACCTTCAAAAGCAACATTGTTCAATGTCCATGTGCCGCTTAATAAGTTTCTTTTACCGCGAGCATCTTTTGAAACAGAGCAAGAGGATACTAAAAGAACAATACTAAATAGCCAAATCATTTTTTTCATAAGTAAATTTATTAGGTTTAATTCTATATACGTTAATTGTTAGTTTTTGGATGGATTACTATCCTTTATATTCCAATCTATAATGCAAAGATGCATCTTAATTTAAGGACCCTTTGGCTCTTTTAACAATATTGTTAACGTATATACTTAATAAGCAGTAAGTTCTAGTAAAACAGACTCAAATCTAGATTTTGCAAGGTATTGTTGTTCTAATTTTGAGTCAAATGGAATTGGAGTCTCCAAACTACCTACTCTACGTATAGGTCCATCTAAATATTCGAAACAATTTTCCATTACTAAAGCTGAAATATCGCTTGCAATACCTCCAAATAAACTATCTTCTTGTAGTATGATAAGTTTCCCCGTTTTTTTTACGGAATCATAAATAGCATTAATATCTAAAGGCTGCAAGGTTCGTAAATCTAATAGGTCTGCCTGAATTTCTATATTATTATCTAAAGTTTCTAATGCCCAATGAACTCCAGCACCATACGTAACTATAGTAATAGCAGTACCTTCTCGAAGAAGACTAGCCTTACCAAAGGGTAGCGTATAATAATTGACCGGCACTTCTTGATACATACTTCTATATAGGCCCTTATGTTCGAAAAATAGCACAGGGTTAGGGTCCTCAATAGCAGTTGCCAGTAAACCTTTAGCATCATAAGGAAATGCTGGATACACCACTTTAAGTCCTGGGGTTTTAGTAAACCAAGCTTCATTGGTTTGAGAATGAAAAGGACCAGCTGCTACACCACCACCACACGGCATACGTATAACAACGTCAGCTTTTTCTCCCCATCGGTAAAAACTCTTTGCTAAATAATTCACAATTGGATTGAAACCAGTACTGGCAAAGTCGGCAAATTGCATTTCCATTACGGCTTTGGCGCCATTTATTGACAACCCCATTGCAGCAGATACTATTGCCGATTCACAAATTGGCGTATTACGTACACGCTCCTTACCAAAATCTTCAACAAAACCGTCCGTAATTTTAAAAACCCCTCCATATTCAGCAACATCTTGCCCCATGATAACAAGATTGTCGAACTTTTTCATTGATGCTCTTAATCCGTCAGAAATCGCATCGATTAAACGTATTTTTTTAGTATGTATACTAGGTGTATTATCTTTATAATCAAAATTTTGATATACCTCACTTAATTCTTTACTTTCATTAGGAATTATCGATTCTTCGGAGTATGCTCTTTGTAAATGTTCATCGATTTCGGCTTGAATTTCAGTTCTAATACCATCTATAATGTCATCTGTAAGTATTTTTTCTTTCTTTAAAAAAGAAGTGAAATTCTCTAAAGGATCCTTCTCTGCCCAGGTATCTAAAAGTTCTTGTGGTACATATTTGGTACCACTAGCTTCTTCATGTCCGCGCATACGAAAGGTTTTAAATTCAAGTAAAACCGGTCTAGGATTATTTCGCATATCCTCTACCAATTCCGATACTTTAGTATATACTTCTAAAATATTATTACCATCAATAATATGAGATTCCATTCCGTAACCAATTCCTTTATCGGCCAGGTTTTCACATCTAAACTGCTCATTGGTAGGTGTTGATAATCCATATCCATTATTTTCAATACAAAACAAAACAGGTAATTCCCACACGGCAGCAACATTTAATGCTTCATGAAAATCACCTTCACTAGTTGCTCCTTCACCTGTAAATACAGCGGTTACTCTTTTTTCATTTCGCAATTTATGTGCAAGGGCAATACCATCTGCAACACCTAACTGTGGTCCCAAGTGAGAAATCATTCCTATTATCTTGAACTCCTGTGTGCCAAAATGAAAACTTCGGTCGCGCCCTTGTGTAAAGCCGCTTGCCTTACCTTGCCATTGTGTAAAGAGTCGATACAATGGTATTTCTCTAGTGGTAAATACCCCTAAATTTCTATGCATCGGTAAAATATACTCATCACCATTCAATGCACTGGTTACCCCTACCGATATAGCTTCTTGCCCTATACCGCTAAACCATTTAGAGACTTTGCCCTGACGCAAAAGAATTAACATCTTCTCCTCAATCATACGAGGCTTAAGCATTGATTTAAAAAGGGTTATCTTAATATCGTTAGCTACTTGAAAAGGTTTATAATTCATAAAGAGTATATAATTTGCTAATAAAATATAAATGTAACAAAAATGCGTTCATCAAGTATCATTTATAACACTGCCGTAAATCCGTAATAATTATTAATTTTACATAAATTCCATAAAAACATGAGCTTGGTACCTAGTGTTGATTTGTCAGATTTTCTTTCGGAAGATCCAAAAAGAAAACAAAAGTTTATTAATGAAATTGGCAAGGCCTTTGAAGACATCGGTTTCGTTGCCTTAAGCGGACATTTTCTTTCTGATGAATTGGTAGACTCATTATATGCAGAAATTAAAAAATTTTTCAATTTACCTGAAGAGATAAAAGCTGGTTACCAAATAGAAGGTATTGGTGGTCAACGTGGATATACTTCATTTGGAAAAGAACATGCTAAAGGTAGAAAAGAAGGGGATTTAAAAGAATTTTGGCATTTCGGACAGTATGTGGAAGACAATCCTGAATTGGAGAAAGAGTACCCAGACAATGTTATCGTCAAAGAACTTCCAGAATTTAATCAAGTAGGCAAGGAAACCTATAAAATGCTCGAAAAAACAGCAAAATATGTTTTACGTGCACTGGCATTACATTTAAAACTAGATGAATTCTATTTTGATGATTATATAATGAATGGAAATTCAATCTTACGACCTATACACTACCCACCTATTACATCAGAACCTAAAAATGCAGTGAGGGCCGCAGCACATGGCGATATTAATCTGATTACCTTATTAATGGGTGCTCATGGTAAAGGTTTACAGGTTAAAAACCACGAAGGAGAATGGGTAGATGCTATTGCCAAGCCTGATCAATTAATGATCAACGTAGGTGATATGCTTTCGCGTTTAACCAACAATAAGTTATTATCTACCATACATCAAGTAGTTAACCCGCCAAGAGAACTTTGGGGAACTTCTAGATATTCTGTTCCATTTTTTATGCATCCGGTAAGTGAAATGCCTTTAAACTGTTTAGAAAACTGTATTGATGAGGAGCATCCTAAGTTGTATTCCGACATTACTGCAGGTGAGTTTTTGCATGAGCGATTGATTGAATTAGGATTAATAAAGAAGTAGTCGAAACCTGAATAATTTAAGTAGGAATTTTCCGTTCTATTTCTTTTAAATAAATCTATCATGAAAAGTTCCTACTTTAAATCCACTATTTTCTTTCTATTTTTAATTTCCACATGTATATCAACTTTTGGGCAAATAACGTTTGAAAAAGGATATTTTATTGACAATAGCGGTCAACAGACTGACTGTCTAATTAAAAATTTGGATTGGAAAAACAACCCTAAGTCATTTCAATATAAAACCACAACTTTAGGCGAAATAAGTACAGAAAATATTTTAAATGTTAAAGAATTCAGGGTTTACAATGGCTCTAAATATATTAAAACAACCGTAAACATTAATAGATCTTCTAACAAGGTGTCTGAATTAGATGGATTACGAGAGGTGAATTTTAGCAAAGAACAATTATTCCTAAAAGAACTCGTAGCAGGATCAGCTAATTTATATGTTTATGAGGAAGGTAATTTAATTCGCTTTTTTTATTCTATTAATAATGATGAACCACTTCAATTAGTTTACAAAAGATATAAAAAACAGAATATCCATGTTGCGGAAAACAATGAGTTTAGACAACAATTATTAAATTTATTAACATGTGATGATGTCGTGGTTAATCGTATTAAAAATTTATCATATGACGAGAAATCATTGAAAAAAATATTTGATGATTACAATTCATGTAACGACCCATCCAACTATATTGTTACTGCCTCAACAAATAAAATTAAATTAAATTTTAAAATAAGGCCTAGATTAAACAATACTTCTTATGAGGTTAAATCAACCGGAGCTCAAGCATTTAATGCAAATTTCGGAACACAAAACATTTTTAGTGTTGGAACTGAAATAGAGGCAATCTTACCTTTCAATAAAAATAAATGGTCAATTATTATTGAGCCGACATACCAAGAGTATTCAAATGAAACCGAATCACAGACCACAACCAATTTTAATAGTGTAACATATAATGCAGAGGTAAAATACTCATCTATTGAATTACCTATCGGAATTAGACATTATATTTTTTTATCTAAATCAGTAAAAGCATTTTTGAATGCTTCAATTTTGGCAGATCTTCCCTTTAATTCTCACCTTACCTATCCAAATCTTAATAGAACTACACCTAGAATTGAATTTGGATTAAATATTAGCCCTGCTTTTGGATTTGGAATAGATATATCTAATAAATTTAGTATTGAGGGGAGATATCTTGGAAAAAGAGAAGTGTTCGCAAATGTGACTGACGATGATTTAATTTCTGAATTCGGAGGGTTTTCTATAATTTTAGGGTATTCACTTTTTTAATCTATACCAATGGACTTAAAAGACCAATTAAAGAATCTTTTTCCCGATCATGAACCGCAAGATGTTCCATCCGAAAAGGAGAATGAAAATAAAATCTGGTTACAAGACGATCCTATTATTTGCAAGTATGAAAAACGTAAGGGGAAACCGATTACAATTTTAGAAGGATATACAGGCGCTAATGAGGATTTTAAAAAGTTGGCAAAAGAAATAAAGACCAAATTAAGTGTTGGTGGTAGTTTTAAGGATGATAAAATTATTGTTCAAGGGGATTATCGCGAGAAAATCATGACCATTTTAAAAGATAAAGGATTCAAAGTCAAACGTGTAGGTGGGTAAGAAATTCAAATCGTTTATATGTTAACTTCTATTTGTTTTCTGTTAAATTATTTTATAACGTTGTTATAAGTGTTATTTTTAATCCAATCAAACTAAATCAAACTGGTATGAGTTCTCTTTTACACATTACCAATGGGGATAATTTTACCCAACGTCTCCAAAAATTAAACCTCGATGGCGATGTAATCACATGGAACGAGATGCTATGTGAAGGTAAAACTCTACCAACCGTTGGAACAGAAACATTTTGGAAAGCAAGATTCGAATTCCTTCATAAAAATTATAAAGTTTCTAAATCGTGGTTCATTGAAAAGACTTTAAAAGAATATCGATCATTATGTAGCCATAAGCAGCAAGACCAAATTATATTGTGGTTTGAGTATGACCTTTTTTGTCAAGTGAACATGCTTGCGGTAATCAGTTGGTTATTAACACATCGTAAATATGCTCAAATTTCTTTAGTTTGTAGTGGCAAAGAAGATGATACTGATAAAATGTATAGTCTGAACGAGCTTACAGATGAACAATTGCTCAATTTATACAATAATAAAAAAGAATTAACACAAGACGATGCTGAGTATGCAGACTATGTTTGGCAATTATACTGTAGCAATAACCCTATACGCTTAGAGAATTTAACCGATTTTAAAGATTATCAGTTCGATTATTTAGGTGATGCAGTAAAGTCACACTTAAAAAGGTTTCCAAGTATTACAAACGGTTTAAATAATATGGAAAATACCATATTACGTTTGGCTCTTAATGAAAAACCTAAATCAAAGACGGAGTTCATGCAGGTTATCCTTAAAAATCAAGGGAATTTAGGTTTTGCCGACACACAGTACGATAGGGCAATAACCCGCTTAAAACCTTTAATAACAAGCTTGAATCCTGTTCGTTTGTCCAAAAAAGGTAAAGAAATTCTAGAAGGTAAAACAAGTTATTATTCGTGTATTCAAGATAATGATGTGTATTTAGGAGGTGCATTAAAGTATAATTTTCTTTACAACACCGATTCGAACAGAATTTTAAAGTTATAGCATGCAATTAAAGCCTGCTGAGCTTATTTTAAATGAAGATGGAAGCATATACCATCTTAATTTACTCCCAGAAGATTTAGCCACCACTATTATTACCGTAGGTGACCCCGATAGGGTTAGCCAGGTTTCTGGTCATTTTGATAGTGTTGAAGTTAAAAAGGGAAAACGAGAATTTGTTTCTCATACCGGATATAAGAACGGAAAAAGAATTTCGGTCATTTCAACCGGTATTGGCACAGATAATATTGATATCGTTTTAAATGAACTAGATGCTTTGGTTAATATTGATTTCAAGACTAGAACGATAAAAAAGAATCATACTCCCTTAAAAATTGTTCGAATCGGTACGAGTGGTGCCATTCAAAAAGAGATTCCCGTAGATTCTTTTTTAATGAGCGAATATTCAATGGGTTTCGACGGACTATTACATTTTTACGAGCATGAAAATTTTAGCCATGTCCAAATTGAAGAAGCTTTTATCGCATATACCTCTTGGGATAAAAAAAAAGCAAGGCCATATGTGCTTAATTATTCGGGAAAACTAGGAGGAATTTTCAAAGACAATCGTATACGATTAGGATTCACAGCAACAAATACAGGCTTCTACGGACCACAACAGCGCCAATTAAGACTAAAGCCCAGTCAAATGGAATTAATGGAAAAATTATCGTCATTTAGGTACGAAGGCCTGTCTTTAACCAATTTAGAAATGGAAACTTCCGGTATTTATGCCCTTTCTCAGCTACTAGGTCATGAGGCAGTTTCGATGAATTGTATTTTAGCCAATAGGTCGACCGGTGAATTTTCTAGTAATCCGACAAAGTCAGTCGATGAGTTGATTAAGTTCTGTCTTGAACGGTTGGCTTAACATGCATTTAGAACAAATTTCAATTTAGTAGTCCTATCTTCACGCAAAGCTTACCATGAAAAAGAATAATTTAGAGCATAGAGATATGAATCGACTATACCTAAATGGGCGTGTATTACAAGAAGTAGGAAATAGAGCAAATTCCAAATTAAAAGGGTACAATCACCTAACCATTTGATTTCATTTTATAAACTATCACTTTAAGTAAATTAATGTAACTTTAATAAAATCATATATTTGATTTAAATTTTTAAATAAGTTTTGTTTAATTGTGCGTTTAGAAATTTTTCAACAACAGAATCCAATGACCATTAAAAAACTATAATTTTAAATTTGAATTAATAAAAAACCAAAGTAAACTTCAATAAGGAAACAACTCCAGATTGATAAAAATATGCCTATTTCAACCACTTTTAAATAAACTAAATGAAAACCGTTAAAATTATTGGGGTACCCGAACATTTCAATTTACCGTGGCATTTAGCCATTGAAGAAGGTGCTTTTGAAGAAAGAGGAATTGATTTAACATGGACGGATATACCTGAAGGTACCGGTAAAATGTGTGATCTATTAAAAAATAAAAAAACCGATTTAGCCATTATTCTTACTGAAGGAATTGTAAAAAGTATTACAGAAGGAAATAGGGTCAAGATTATTCAAGAATATATCTCCTCTCCCCTGCTTTGGGGTATTCATGTAGATGCCAATAGCACCTATAAGTCGCTTGAAGAATTAAAAGATACAACAGCTGCTATTAGTCGTTTTGGCAGTGGAAGTCATCTTATGGCCTATGTACAGGCCAAACAAATGGGTTGGAATACAGAAAAACTGAATTTCAATTTAGTAAATAACCTAAATGGTGCAGTAGAAAGTCTATCCACTGCTAAATCGGACTATTTTATGTGGGAACGTTTTACAACCAAACCATTGGTTGATAGCGGTATTTTTAGACATTTAGGTAATTGCCCTACGCCTTGGCCATGTTTTGTATTGGTAGGAACTGATGAATTTCTATCAGAAAATAAGAGTTTGGTAAAACATATTCAAGAAATCATTAATATGTATACCGCAGAATTTAAGCAGATCCCTCGAATAGATTCTACTTTAGCAAATCGCTATCATCAAAAATTAGAAGATATTCAAGAATGGCTACAAATAACCGAATGGAGCCAGAAGCAACTACCAGAAGACACTTTGATGAAAATTCAAGAAACGTTGAAAGAGCTAGATTTAATAGATAAATACGTTCCCATATCAAAAATTTTAAATTAATTTAAATCGTAGCTAAATTAAAATGCTTTTGAATTAATTCTTTAAATGTTTCATCGGATAAAGGTTTTTGAGAGAAATCGGCAATGAATTCATTGGTTACAGCTCTATCCTTATCTTCTTGATTATCACTGATCGTAACCAAAACTATCGTGATTTGTTCTTTTAACTTTTTTGGCACCAACTCTTCGTACGATTTCATGAACTGCCATCCGTCCATAATTGGCATTCTTAAATCAAGCATTACCATACATGGCAATTCTAATTCGTCTTGCCCTTTACCTAAAATAAAATCAAGTGCTTCTTGACCGTTGAGCGCAGAATTGATTTCTACATCTAAGTCCAATTTATTTATAAAAATTGAATGCAAAAAGTTGCTTGCCTCATCATCATCTACTAGTAATATTGAATTCAACCTACCTAAATTGCTCATGAATTTATTGTTAGTTATGAGTGTATATTTATTTCTAAAAAGAGATTGTTTCTGAAAGTTAGAAAAAATCTAAATAACTAACTTACCAAATAATAGATTTATTGCCTAAATCATTCAATATTTTGTTACAAGTTGAAAAATGGTTGTTGCCGAACCAATATCCACGGTTAGCACTTAAAGGCGATGGATGACCAGATGTGAGTATGTGATGTTTGCTAGAATCAATTAATTTAGCCTTTTTCTTAGCGAAACCTCCCCATAACATAAACACAAGATCCGTTCTTTCTTCTGATAATGTTGATATTACTGAATCTGTGAACTTTTCCCATCCTTTCTTTTGATGGCTTCCTGGCTCATGCGCTCTAACTGTAAGCGTAACATTTAGCAATAGAACACCTTGGTCGGCCCATCTTTCTAAATTTCCACTTTCAGGATAGACCACTCCTAAATCTGATTCTATTTCTTTGAAAATATTCACCAAAGAAGGTGGATGTTTTATTCCATCTTTAACTGAGAAGCATAAACCATTTGCCTGATTAGGCCCATGATATGGGTCTTGCCCTATAATAACCACTTTAACATTTAAAAAAGAACAATGCTCAAAAGCCGAAAATATCTCTGCTTTTTTTGGATAGCATGTATATTCATCATATTCTTTTGTAATGAATTCGGTAAGTTCTTTAAAATATGGCTTTTCAAGTTCAGATTTTAAATAGTGTTCCCAACTTGATGGTAATGTTAAATCCATAAATAGTATAAATTATGCTTAGTAATACCAAAATTAGTGTTCTCGATGATTTTAAACTTCATTAAACTGATCTTTGAAATTAACTAAGCAAATTTAATAACAACGTTTATTAGAATATTTCAGTTTAGGATAGGGATATTTTTTGGAGTATTAACGGTAATCCTGTTTTTCTCATATGAGTGGCAATCCGTACCTTTGCGGCTTATTATACCATAACGTGGCGAACATACATCCCAAAACATTACAAGACTTAGAATTTCCATCAGTATTAAAACAAGTATCTGCTCGTTGCCATACACAATTGGGTAAAGAAGCCGCATTAGCAATTGCTCCATTTACTACTGATGAAGTGATTAAATTAGAGCTAGGAAAAACAGCAGAATACCTTTCTTCGCTAATAAGTGAAAATCGTATTCCAATACATGGTTTCGATAGTATTAATGCAGACCTTAGACTTCTAAAAATTGAGAATACCACTCTAGAATTGCAAGGGTTTAAACGTATTGCAAGTATTTGTACCACGGTAGCCTTGCACCATAAATTCTTTAAAAAATTCAAAGATTATTATCCGCTTTTTAATGATTTCGTATTTAGATTAGAACCCAATACGCAAATACCAGATTTAATCAATAATGTAATTGACCGTTTTGGAGAGGTTAAAGACAATGCTTCTGATTCACTTTTTAGCATTCGAAGACAAATAAATCAGGTACGTGGCAAAATTACTCAAAGTTTTGCCTCCGCATTAAATACGTACCAAGCATCCGACTATTTGGATGAAATTCGAGAGTCCGTCGTAGAAAATCGAAGGGTTTTAGCGGTTAAAGCAATGCACCGAAAAAAAGTAAAAGGGGCTGTAATGGGAACTTCAAAAACCGGTAGTATTGTATATATTGAACCGGAAGCGGCCTTAAAGTATAGTCGCGAACTCAATAATTTAGAATTTGAGGAAAAAGAAGAAGTGCAACGCATTCTTAAGCAACTCACAAGCCAAATAAGGCCCTTTAGAGCGCTTTTAAAAGACTATCAGGAATATTTAACCCAAGTAGACCTTATCGCGGCAAAAGCTAAGTACGCTGAAGATATTGATGCTATATTGCCAAAAATAAATAACAATAATCGTCTATATCTTCGAGACGCTTTTCATCCATTGCTTTTTTTAAACAATAAACGTAAAGGTGAAAAGACATTCCCTCAGACCATAGAATTACATAACGAAAATCGCATTATTGTTATCTCAGGACCCAACGCAGGTGGTAAAAGTATTACCCTAAAAACAATAGGTTTACTGCAGGTAATGCTACAAAGTGGTCTTTTGATTCCTGTTCATGAACGTAGCGAAGTATGTTTTTTTAAAAGAATTTTAACCGATATAGGTGACAATCAAAGTATTGAAAATCATTTAAGTACGTATAGTTATCGATTAAAGAACATGAACCAATTTTTGAAACGATGTGATAACCAAACACTATTCTTAATTGATGAGTTTGGTACGGGAAGTGATCCAGAATTAGGTGGGGCATTGGCCGAAGCATTTTTAGAAGTATTCTACGAACGTGGTTCATTTGGCGTAATCACAACCCACTATGCGAATCTTAAAGCCCTTGCTAATGAGTTACCCCATGTAACGAATGCTAATATGCTTTTTGATGGAAAAACTCTTGAACCTACTTTTCAATTGATTTTAGGGCAGGCCGGTAGTTCGTTTACATTTGAGGTTGCCCAGAAGAATGGCATCCCCTACTCGCTTATAAATAAGGCCAAGAAGAAGATTGAGCGTGGTAAGGTTCGTTTTGACGCTACGATAGCCAAACTGCAAAAAGAGCGTAGTAAAATGGTTGAAACTGGCTCTAGATTAAAGGAGGAAGAGGAAAAAGCACGAGAAGAAAACGAGCGTTTAGAAAAATTGAATGCGAAGGTCAAGTCAAAATTGGAGAACTATCAAGAACTGTACGACCACGACCAGCGAATGATTCAATTAGGGAACAAAGTGAATGTTGCGGCAGATAAGTATTTTCAGGACCATAAGAAACGCCCTTTGGTTTCGGAATTATTACGTATCGTAGAAACGGAAAATAGTAAGCGTAAAAAGAAAACGGCTAATCAAGCAAAAGCTGAACGTACTAAAAAAGTTCAAGTGGCAAAAGAAGTACAAAAAGAAGTTGAGGTAATTCGAGAAAAGAAGAAGGTCGAAAAGAAAAAAGCTATTTATAAAGAAAAGAACAAGCCTCGCCCAGTTTTTAACATTGGAGACCGAGTTCGTATGACCGATGGTAAAGCTGTTGGTAGTATCGATAAACTTGAAAAAAACAAAGCTGTTGTAAATTATGGAATCTTCACCACCAATGTTAGTGTGGACCAACTTGAAATGGTTGAAAAGAAAAAATAATATTATATAACAATGGTTATAAAGTAGTTACATGTAATCGTATACGATAATTGTTAGTTTTAAACACCTTATATTTATACTCTATTGTACATGGAATAATAATTTTATTATTAAAACAGCCGGCATCAAGTTGTTGAACCCAACCTGAGCGGCCAGCTGCCAAGTGCTAACTCCTATTCTGTTTTTCAATTACATGAAACTGGGGTCAAATAAATGCGGAATCCTTGTAAAATACCATCATTGGTAATTTCAAAACATTTTTGTGAGCTTATATATCCGTAGCTTTTCGTATCTCCAAATTTGGTCCATACAAAAGCATCTTGAAACTGGAATTCCACTTTAACATCATGAGCTCCGTTTGGAGGACTTACAACCTTCCGCTGGCCATTGTTAACAGTTGTGTACCCACCTACGGTAGTATTATTTCCGTTACGGCTTTTATAGATAAATCTAAATCTAATGTCAAAAATAGAATTATTATCTACATCTAAACTTTCATGGTCATAAGCATAAGTATTACATGTTTCCAATCTATAATCGGTATTATAACCCATCTTCGCAACCCTATTATCTTTTAAATATTTAACGGTATATGCAATGGGTGCTCCTGGGTTTTCTCGACTGTACAAGGCCCCTTCCGATATAACATAATTAAGTCCCCCAGATTGCGCAACATCACTGCCGGTAATCACTTTTGAAGCGATTTCGGCATTGCCACCAATAGTAACTACGTTTATCGTCGATTTCTCCAAGATAGATCTATACTTCGCTTCAACAGAAGCGTCAACATCTTTGCCGATACTTGCATACTCAAGAGCGGCATCTAATTCTACACTTGTTTCTGTGCTAGTGGTTTCCATACGTACCATTATAATTCTACCATATTGTACGGAACTTACGTAGGCAGGCGGTGTTGATGAGCTCACAGCAGATTTCACTTGAGACAAATCTATCTGCGCTCCAAATACCTGTGCTGGGGTTTCTGGCGTTTCCATAACTATCTCGTAAAAAACTTGACGATATAGAATGGCGGCGACTCTTTTGGTGGTGGTATTATCATAACTAAATTGAGACTCGAATGAAGAACCAGATGCCCATTCCACTCCCACTCCTAAATCTAAACTCATTTGTTGTGAAGAATAGGCAGTGGTAGATTCATAAAATGCATTAGAGGCTATTTCGTACCCTTGCGGTGCAATTTCTTGGTTCCAATACTCCAGACCATCATCTATTGCCGTTTGTACATTAGTGAATGTAGGATTTTCCACAGTTAAGGTTCCCCTTTCCCCTATTCCAGGTAAATCTAAACGTAACTTCATAGGCGCTCTTTGAATCTGCAAGGGCTCGGGCGCACCGTCTAACATTTCCGTATTACCTATAACTAAAGCTCCAGGGTAAACTACTCCCAAAGTGGGATCAAAAATTGCCACATCCTCAAAATTCGAACGGATACTATAATCATCTGTTCTACATTCTTCAACAGATCCTAAATTCGTGTCTTTCACTGGATTTCCTTCATTAACATTTTTACCGGTATTGGATTGAATATTCAATAATTCGTCCGGGTTGTAGGTGAGCTTGGTCAAGTAGGCATTAATACTGTCTGCCTCTACTCCAGTTACTGATTCGTTTTCCAATATAGGCTCAATACTATCCTTTCCACATGAAATGATTAGAACGGAAATACATAGAGCGAACCCCGTTTTTGATAATTTAAATTGTTGCATAATTGTTTTCATAATTTCTTGACTTTATAGATTCAACACCATAAAAATATCTAGTAATCAATTATTTATATAATTTCAACTATGGACAAACTATGGACAGATACAACAAAAGTTTTAGACTTCAGAAATGGACCACACTGTTTTTTACAAATACACCAAATCTATGTAACATCAATTAGAATAGGACTTCCCATCTTTTTTTTTAAAAAAAGTGTTCAAAATAGTATGGACTTAGTATGGACAAGAAGGTTTTAGCTCTTTTATCACCTTTTTTAAAAAATGCATTATCCTTAACTTGAGTTAGTTATTTAAATCAAAATTTATGAAACCAACCGAATTCACCATATTAATACTATTGTTCTCTGGTATATGGTTACAAGCTCAGGATAGACAAAAAGAGTTGGATAGCTTAATTCATTATGCAGCATCGTTACCTGAGGATACCCTGAAAGCAAAAGTTTTATCTAGAATTCACGAAAGAATGATGTTTATGGATAATGAAAAAGCTTTCATTTATGCAAAACAAGCACAAGACCTATCAGGAAAAATCGGATATAAAAAAGGGGTGGCCAATGGTTACTTACAATTCGGGAATTATTATTATAACCAATCCAGAAATGATTCAGCATCATTTTATCACAACTTAGCACTGAAGGAATTTAAAAATATGAATTCTGTTAAAGGCCAAATATTTGCACTTCATTCCCTGGCGACCATTGAAAGAGAAAAAGGTGATTTTGACAATGCTATTGAGCTAACCAATTCTATATTAGAAATGTATACTGATGAAAATCGAAAGAATACAGATTTAGGAAATTTTGACCTAAGAGGCTCGGAGTATGAAGTTTTGGGAGGTATATATTTTGAAAAAGGAAATTATAGGATTGCCCTAGAAAATACGTTAAAGTCTTTGCGCTTTTTTGAAGGTATTGACGATATAGTTAGAAAGGGTGATGCCTTAAAGCAATTGGCTGATATTGAATACCAATTAGGTAATTATAAAACGAGTCTCGAATATGCTCTAGAAGCCATTACAATTTACGAGCGGAATGATGACAAAATCTATCATAGTTTTGCTGCTAATGCTGCTGGTTTAGCAGCTGAACAGCTGAAAGATTTGCCGCTTGCACGCAACTTGTTACAAGAATCTATACAATTAGCAAGAGAAATGAATATTCGGTCTATGATTGCCCAAAACCTTAATGGATTAGCCAGGCTAGATTATAACGAACAGAACTTTAAAAGGGCAGAAACTTATTTAGATGAATCTATTCAAATAGCCCAACAAGAGGACATAAAGTTTGATTTGACCGAAGCTCATAAAGAAATGGCAAATCTTAATATTGCCAAAAACAATTATAAACTTGCTTTGAAAAGTATTAATGAGGTAATTCAAATAGCAAGGGAAATTGAAGCATTACCAACTTTGAGGGATGCCCTGATGATCAGGGCAAACATTAGGAATAAATTAAATTATAATGATTTAGCATATTTAGATTTAAATGAGTTCCAAGCACTTAATGATAGTTTACTTAATGAGAGAAAGACCGAACAAATAGAAGAATTAAAAACTATCTACAAAATCGAGAAAAAAGAAGCTGAAATTGCACTTCAAAAAGAAGAAATCAAAACCTTAAATGAAAAGGCGAAAGTTGACAAATTAACAAAAGGACTTTATGCTGGCGGAATGGCCTCTGCCCTCGCCCTGTTTGTAATTTCCGTTTTTGGATTTCGTCAACGAACGAAGAAAAATCGTATCGCCAGGGAAAAACAGGAAGAGATTTACAAACAGGAAATAGAGCATAAACGAAAAGAATTGGCCAGCCAGACACTCCATCTTGTTCAGAAAAACACCTTTATACAAGAATTGATGGATAATTTGGAAAACATTAAAAACTCCCCTGAAAAGTTTAAAATGGAATTTCGTCGTATTGTAATGCTCTTAAAAAAGGAAAATGCCTCAGATAAAGATTGGGAAATTTTTAAAACATACTTTGCCGATGTTCATAACGACTTTGACCAAAAATTAAAGACGTTATATGCCGATATTTCAGAAAAAGAAATACGTTTAGCAGCCTTTTTACGAATGAATCTGACCACCAAAGAGATTGCGGCCACCTTAAATGTACTACCTGATAGTATTTTAAAGTCAAAATATCGTCTGAAAAAGAAACTTGGCCTGGACAAGAAAACAGATTTGACCAGTTTCTTAAATACGTTATAAAGTTGCAAGTTTTAATATGGACCTATTGTATCTTTAATCCGTGGAAAACTACAAGAAAATAATCCTTTTTGATGGCGTTTGTAATCTGTGCAACGCTACTGTTCAATTTGTCATTAAAAAAGACAAAAAAGATTTATTTAGATTTACTCCCTTACAGAGTGACACAGGTAAAAAGCTACTTACTGAAAGAAATATTGACACAGAAGATATTGATTCTATAATTTTGATAGAGCCCAATGTAGCTTATTACACGAAATCTACCGCTGCTCTAGAAATAGGTAAAAATTTGAATGGCTTACGAACACTATCCTCCATTTTGCTATGGCTACCTGAGACTTTTAGAAATATCGTATACGATTTTGTAGCGAAAAATCGCTATAAATGGTATGGAAAAAAAGACTCTTGCATGATTCCAACCGAAGAATTAAAAAATAAATTTATTTAACATTCGAAGTTTTGTGCAATTGTTAATTTATTTTATCACAATACATGAAATTTTTATTCCTAAGCATCATTGCACCGCTTAGCATAAAATTATTGGTATATATTATCAACTAATAACACCTTATGGTTGAATAATATGGGTCTAAAATTAAAGAAGCTTGCTGTTTGGGGATTTATTTCTAAAGGTATTGTATATGCCTTAACCGGTTTATTAGCCTTGTTCAGTGCCTTTAATATGGGTGGAAAAAAAGCGGGAAAATTAGAGATTATTGACTATTTGGAAAATAAACCTTTTGGCAATGTTTTGATTTTTATTTTAGGAATTGGACTTATCTGTTATTCGATTTGGAGAATCTTTGAGAGCTTAAATAATCCAGAAAAGATTAGTAATGACACAAAAGGTTTTTTAAAAAGAATCGGATTTTTTATTAGTGGTTGTATTTATGGCCTTATAGGATTAATGTCTATTACCGATGCTTTAAACTTAATTTCACTATTTAAGTCAAGTGGTAGCTCAACTAATCCCTTACCAACAGGTAACGCCGGTACGCTAATATTTATAGTTATAGGTGCCGCACTGTTGGGTAAAGGAATTTATCAATTCATAAAGGTCTATAAAGGCGACTTTCTTCATAAGTTCGATATTAAGTCCATACCAGCTATGGCGAAAAGAAAGTACATTAAAAGAATAGGATATGCAGGTTTAATTTCAAGAGGCCTGGTTACTACAATTATTTCATACTTTTTCTTAACTGCAGGGCTTACTATAAATGGTGCGTCATCAAATAATGTAAAAGGAACAGCAGAAGCCTTTTCATTTATTCATGAACAACCATTTGGTAAATGGCTATTAGGGATAGTAGCCTTTGGTATGGTATGCTATGGTATATTTATGTTCTCAACTGCAGCATATCGAAAATTCGACACTTAACATTCATTAATATTTAATAAGAATTAAAGCTCTAATTTTGATTTAATACTTATTTATAATTAAAAAAAGCTTGAACTACGTATACTACGCTGACTTATTATAATTATCATCCCAATTCTTTACTTTGGGTTTCCCTAATTTACCCACCGATTTTGCTACCATCATTGAAACAGCAGCGTCACCAGATACGTTTATTACTGTTCGACACATATCTAAAGGTCTATCTACCGCAAAGATTAAAGCCAAACCTGCTTCAGGTATTCCGGCTTGTGCCAATACAATAACAAGCATAACCATTCCTGCACCTGGTACTGCCGCACTTCCAATTGAAGCTAAGGTTGCAGTTACTATTATCCCCAATTGAGCAGATAAACTTAAGTCCATACCAAAAGCTTGGGCAATAAAAACTGCTGCAATCGCTTGATACAGACTAGTACCATCCATATTTATAGTTGCACCAATAGGTAGCACAAAACTTGTCACCTCTTCATCCACCCCTAAATGCTCTTCTACCCTCTCCATAGTAACAGGTAGCGTAGCGGCACTTGAACTTGTTGAAAAAGCTAGTAATTGAGCTGGAGACATCCCCTTCATAAATGTACTTGGTGAGGTTTTTGTAAAAACCCAGACCAATAGCAGATACACACCTAACATTAAAGTCAATCCAAGAACTACACAGAAAGCATACCATGCCAATGCCTTGAATAAATCTAAACTTGGAGATTCCACAACCAATGCAGCTAATAAGGCAAAAACACCGAAGGGTGCGGCCAACATTATAAGGTCAATGAGTTTAAGAATAACTTCATTAAAACCATCAAAGAATTTCTTAACTGGTGAAGCTTGTTCTTCAGGGATAAGTATTAAACCAATACCAAAGAATATGGCGAAGAAAATAACCTGTAACATATTCCCATTATCCGAAGCTGCTTGAAAGATATTACTGGGCACTAAATCTTCCAATGCCTGTAATGGACCTGCTTCTTTCTGTTTTTCTGCTTTTGATTTTATAGCCTCTGCATCGCCTTTGTAATTTTCTACTAATTCGGTTCGTGTTGCCTCTGTAATTGATGAACCTGGTTTTACAATGTTTACGACGCCTAAGCCTATGGTAACCGCAACTACCGTCGTGGCAATATATATACTTATGGTACGGCCACCCATTTGAGAAAGTTTAGAAATATCTTTTAAATCAGATACTCCCTTAATTAAAGAAGCCAATATCAAAGGAACGGCAATAAGTTTCAATGAATTAATGAAAATATTCCCAAAAGGCTTTATCCAATCCGAAATAAATTTCGGCCCCCATTCTAGTTGAACCATTGCAAAAGCAAATAGAACACCTGCCAACATACCAATTAGAATTTGCCAATGCAACTCAAGCTTCCTCATATAATATATAGTTTAGGGAAGTAAGATAGTATTTTGATAGGAAAAGTACTAGGAAGGAACCCTATATTTTAATGGTTCTATTAAGTAAGGAATAATCTGCCAAAACAATTGCGGTCATTGCTTCAACGATTGGAACTGCTCTAGGTACAACACAAGGATCATGCCTTCCTTTTCCTTGAGCCTGAACTTTATTACCCTCTTTATCTATAGTTTCATAGCCTTGTATTACGGTGGCTACTGGTTTGAACGCGACATTGAAATAGATATCCATGCCATTACTTATTCCACCTTGTATACCTCCGCTGTAATTTGTTTTTGTAGAACCATTACTATTAAATTGGTCATTATGATCGCTACCCTTCATTTTCACTCCCTCAAAACCACTGCCATATTCAAAACCCTTAACCGCGTTAATGGATAGCATTGCTTTACCTAATTCTGCATGAAGCTTGTCAAATACAGGCTCCCCTAAACCAATCGGTACATTTTTGGCGACACACGTGATAATACCTCCTATTGTATCCCCTTCTTTTTTGATAGACTTAATATACTCCTCCATCTTCATCGCCATTTCTGGGTCAGGACACCTTACCGCATTTGATTCTGTTAAGCTTAAATCTAAATCTTTATAGTCTTTATCTAACTTCATATCTCCAACTTGAGACACAAAAGCTTGTATTTCTATTCCTTTTAAAAACTGCTTTGCAATAGCACCGGCTACTACCCTACTTGCTGTTTCCCTGGCCGAGCTTCTACCTCCACCACGATAATCTCTAAAGCCATATTTCTTATCATATACATAATCGGCATGAGATGGTCTATAAGAATCTTTAATATGACCATAATCTTTAGATTTTTGATTGGTATTATGTATAGCAAAACCAATGGGGGTACCCGTTGTTTTACCTTCAAAGACTCCAGAGAAAAATTCTACTTCGTCAGGCTCTTTCCGTTGTGTAACTATTGCAGATTGACCAGGCTTTCGACGATCTAAATCACGTTGAATAGCTTCTAGGTCAAGTTCAATTCCTGATGGACACCCATCAATAACCCCTCCTATTGCTTTTCCATGAGATTCCCCAAAAGTGCTTACCCTAAATATGGTTCCAAAGGTATTTCCGGCCATAATATGTACTTTCTAAATTAGTTGATACTGCTTGCAATACTTACTTCATCGCAAGCTTCAAAGGTAAATGTTAAATGCATGAAAGAAAAATTTTAAAAGTGCTTAATATTAGGGTAACCTTCAATAATTGTGATAATGATAATTTAACCTTATCATTAAGGATTGTTGACCTATATTATAACAGGTCAACATACCAATAGGTTTAATTTTGTCCTCAAAATTACTTCTTTGAAAAAACGTCGTCTTGAAATAGCTGTACTTTCAGATGTTCACTTAGGCTCTTCTGCATGTCATGCAGAAGAACTTATTACCTATTTATCTAGTATCGACCCCAAAATTTTAATTCTAAATGGTGACATATTTGATGCAAAGAAGATGCATAATAATTACTTTCCTACATCTCACTTAAAAGTAATCAAGAAAATATTTGCCATAGCTTCAAAAGGTACCATAATTCATTTTATTACGAGTAGTCGTGATGAACCTTTTTGCACGATTGATGGCATTTACATGGGGTCGATTAAAGTTTCCAATAGCCTTACCTTAAAATTAAACGGAAAGAACACCTTATTTTTTCATGGTGATATTTTTGATTTCTCCTTTCGACACTCACATTGGTTTCTAAATTTTGGTGGTGTCGGATTCGATGTGTTGCTCAGACTTTCTAAACTGAAGACAAAAACGCTTCGTTTATTCGGAAAGAAAAACAAACCTTATGAAAATCCTGAATTAGAGCATGGAGAACGTGACCCGGTTCAGATTGCTCGATTTGAACATAATGTTGCCAAAATGGCCATTGAACAGCATTACGACCATGTCGTATGCGGACACAGCCATTACCCAAATAAAAAAGTTATTGAAACCAGAAAAGGCGAATGCCTTTATTTAAACTCTGGTGATTGGGTAAAACATATGACGGCTTTAGAATATTCATTTAAACGTTGGAAGTTATATCATTACGAAAATGATAAGCTAGCTTCATTTTATATGGATGAGGAACTTAAATCAATGGATATTAATGAACTTATAGGCACAATTACCCAGAATAAAGCAAGTAAAGCACAGAAAAAACGTAAATATCTAGACAAAAATTAATTTACCAAGGCTTCTTTCAATATACTCACTGGGTGTTTTGCAATTCTTTTAGTACCGTCAAATATTTGATGTCTACAACTTGTACCATTTGCGGCAATTATGGTCTCTGGTGCAGATTTATTAACTGATGGAAATAATTTCAACCCTCCTATCTTCATACTCGTTTTATAATGTTCTTCTTCATAACCAAAAGAACCAGCCATACCACAGCACCCAGAGGGAATTATGGTCACTTTATAATTTATAGGAAGATTCAATACATCGAAAGTTACTTTTTGGTTACTTAATGCTTTTTGATGGCAGTGATTATGAATTTTAACATCTTTAGCGTCTTCTGTAAAATCGGTAACTTTCAATCGTCCATCTGAAATTTCCTTTGCCAAAAACTCTTCAATTAAAAATGAATGATCGGCAATTTTTTGAGCTACCTCTTTATCGGCTGCCATACGTTTGTATTCATCCCTAAAAGAAAGAATTGCTGAAGGTTCTAAACCTAAAATTGGTAATCCCAAGTCAGCAAATTTCTTTAATTCTTTTGTGTTTTTTACAGCCAGCTTCTGTGCTTGTTTTAAAAACCCCTTAGAAAGAAAGGTTCGCCCACTTTCAGCGAAATATAATTCCACATCATATCCCAAACGAACTAGTAATTCTATTGCATCTTTACCAACTTCTACATCTAAGTACCTTGTGAATTCATCAATAAACAAGACCACTTTATTTTTAGTCGTAGCATGTTGACTAACAATATTTTGTAAGTACTTATTAAAATTAAAACTATAAACTTTTGGAAAGCTCCTTTCTTTAGCTACTCCACTTGCTTTTTTAAGTAAGCCACCCAATAATTTTGACTCATAAACAACGTTGGTCAAACCAGCAACTTTACTTCCAAAACCATTTAGTTTGGTGTTATACGCAAACAATTTACCTCGTAATGGGTATCCGTTCGTTTCTTGGTATTGATATAAAAATTCAGCTTTTAAGGTTGATATATCTACATTACTAGGACATTCGCTGGCACAGGCTTTACAACTAAGACACAAATCAAACGCCTCCTTTATTTCCGGACTGTCGAATTCGTTTTTCGAGACAATTTTTGGGTTTGTTAAAAATTCTCGTAATGCATTCGCTCGACCACGTGTGGTATCCTTTTCATTTTTTGTGACATGATAACTTGGACACATACCACCGCTCATATGGTGTGTTTTTCTACAATCGCCACTACCATTGCACTTTTCAGCTGCTTTTAAAATTCCTTCACTATCAGAAAAATCTAATAACGTTTTAATTTCAGGCTCTACACGGTCAACTTCGTATCGAAATGATTTATCCATCGGATAAGCATCTACAATTTTTCCTGGATTAAAAATACCCTGTGGGTCAAAATAAGATTTTATCCTTCTTAGAAGCTCATAGTTTTTGTCCCCGATCATTAACGGAATAAATTCTGCCCGAACAATACCATCACCATGCTCACCACTAAAAGAACCCCTGTATTTTTTTGTAAGCTTAGCTACATCAGTGGTAATGTTCCTAAATAAAACTACATCAGAAGACTTTTTTAAATTAAGTATGGGCCTCAAATGCAGTTCACCAGCACCAGCATGCGCATAATACACCGCCCTTTGGTTATACCCTTTCATTATTAAGGTGAACTCGGCAATAAATTCCCTTAAATCGGTCAATGCCACAGCCGTATCCTCAATACATGCAACTGCTTTCATATCCCCTACAATATTACCCAAGAGTCCCAATCCGGCTTTACGAAGTTCAATTGCTTTGGCAATGTTATCACCTACCAAAGTTGCATTCGCATAGCTTAAACCAGAATCTTCAACTGTTTTAATCAGTGAAGCGATCTCCTTTTCCAGTTCCTCCTCGGTATGAGCGTTAATTTGAAGCATTAATAATGCTTCTGGGTCGCCTTCTACAAAAAAACGATTAGCCATTTGCGCCCTATTATTTTTAGTACAATCTAGAATTACCTTATCCATCATTTCACATAATTGTAGACAATGTTCCATTACCGGGACAACATCCATTAAGCAATCTTCTAATGAGGTATAATGTGTCACCACCATTGCCGAATATGCAGGCGGTAATTCATCTAATTGTATTGTAATTTCTGTGGTAAATGCTAAAGTTCCTTCACTGCCACACAGTAATTCTGCCATGTTAAAATACGGTTGCTGCCCACCAAATACATCAGCTTTCAATAATTCATCAACCGCATAACCTGTATTCCTTCTATGTATTTCTGGCTTAGGAAAATTATCTATAATTTCTTTAGCTATATCTTTATTAATCAATTCTTTATAAATACTATTATAAAGTGATGATTCAAATGTATTATTTTGTTGTTTTTGATAAAATTGTTCTTCTGAAATACGCCCGAATTCAGCTTCACTACCATCTGCCAAAATTGTTTTTATGGAAATGACCTTATCCCTTGTTACGCCATATTGTATTGATGTAGTACCAGAAGAATTGTTACCCACCATACCACCAATCATACATCTATTTGAAGTTGATGTATTAGGTCCAAAAAACAGTCCAAAAGGTTTTAAATACAGATTCAGTTCATCTCTAATAACACCTGGCTGAACAGTTACTTGCTTCTTAACTTCATCTAATCTTATAATTTCAGTAAAGTGTTTAGAAACATCCACTACCAAACCTTCACCAACACATTGCCCTGCCAATGAAGTACCGGCCGTTCTTGGTATCAATCCTATTTCATGCTCTTTAGCAAATAGTACAATTTTTTTTACATCAGATACTGTTTTAGGAAAAGCAACGCCAACGGGTATTTTTCGATAAACCGAAGCATCTGTTGCATAGAGTCCTTTTGTTAGATCATCATACTTTAAATCCCCTTCTAAATCTTGTTGTAACTTTGAGAGTAAATTATTTTTCAACGTAGCACAATTTTGACAGCTAAATTAAGTTTTATTGTGGGAGCTACATTACAATAAAGCTCATTTTTCATCACAAAAATTATGAACTATATGAAGATTTTAAAAGGTATTACAGTATTATTGTTTATGGCTACCTGCTCTCTATCGGCACAGGAAATTGCCGATCACGCATTAGGTTTACGTTTAGGGGATAGTGACGGATTTGGCGCTGAAATCAGTTACCAAAAATCACTAAGCCAGAGTAATAGGTTAGAATTTGACCTAGGCTGGCGAGATAGTAGAAATTTCAATGCTTTTAAAATTGCCGGCCTATACCAATGGGTACGCACTATCGAAGGTGGGTTTCAATGGTATTACGGTGTCGGCGGTGGCTTAGGCAGTGTTGATTTTCCAAATAACCCAGATAACAATAACGATGGCGGCTTATTTGTTTTTGCCGCTGGTGATATAGGAATTGAATATAATTTTGATATTCCTTTAATTCTATCGTTGGATTTTAGACCAGAATTAGGCGTTGTCGGTTATGACGGATTTTCTGATAATTTCGATTTTGATATAGGTCTTGGTATTCGTTACCAGTTCTAATCACTAGCTTAAAACTAATTTAAAGACCTCTGACCAATGCGTTAGGGGTCTTTTTTTATATCTCATATATAAGTACATTTGCAACTTAAACTAAGTGAATTGTATGAAAAATAGCATTGTAATTTTACTAACTGGAATTTTAATGTTCAGTTGCAACACCAATCCGGAAGGCTTCACCTTAAACGGAAAATTAAGAGGCGAAATACCTGATGGAACAAAAGTATTCCTTAAAAAGATAGGTGAAAACAATCAACCTATAGAGGTAGACACGGCAATAACTACCAATGGTGATTTTAAATTTACCGGAAAAGCTGATATACCAGAACTGCACTATCTTTTCGTAGAACAATTACCAGGCTATACTGCTGTGATATTAGAAAACGGAGATATTCAATTCAATGCTGAAAGAGATAGCATGGGCTTTGCTGAGATTAGCGGGACTTTTCAAAACGATGCTTTTGCAGATTATATGGAGCAATCAAGAGAAATTTCATTGCAAGCTCAATCTATACAACAAGACATGCAAGGGGCCTCCGGTGAAGCTGCAATGGCTTTGCAAGATGAAATGAAAGAATTACAGGAAAAGTACAAGACTTTTGAATTGGATTATGTAAAAGCCAACCCAAATGCATTAATATCTGCGCTAGTTCTTGATAGAGCAATTGCAACAAAAGCAGTTTCTTTATCAGAAATCGAAGGCATATACGATACCATGTCTGAGGAAATAAAAAACTCCCCATCGGGCAAAAAGGTTTTAGAAGGTATTGAGAAACTTAAAAAATCAGAAGAAGCCGGCAAGAACTCAAGTATCGGTGCAGTTGCACCTAATTTTTCAGGTCCAAATCCTGAGGGTGAAGTAATAGCTTTAAAAGATGTAATGGGCAAGGTAACTCTAATAGACTTTTGGGCAGGATGGTGCAGACCATGTAGAGCTGAAAATCCTAATATTGTTGCAGTTTATAAAAAATACCATAATAAAGGCTTAAACGTTTTAGGTGTTTCATTGGATAGAACAGAAGAAGCTTGGAAAAAAGCGATTAACGAAGATGATTTAGAATGGGACCACATATCCAACATTGCTTATTTCGACGATCAAATTGCAAAACTATACAATGTAGATGCAATTCCCGCAGCATTCCTATTAGATGAAAACGGAGTAATAGTCGCTAAAAACTTAAGAGGTGCGGCACTTGAAGAAAAAGTTGCTGAACTTTTAAATTAACACCCTTCTTTTAAAAAGCAAAAGCCCCAAGGTTTTCACCTTGGGGCTTTTGCTTTTATAGCTTGATATATTAAAATTTATCAAAATAGTCATTAAACGTTCCGGTCACGGTTGCACTACCTGCTTTAGCAACAGAGCCCCAAACTACGGCTATTGTACTATCTCCTAAGAATTCTACAGTAGCGCCATCTTCAAGTATTAAATCGCCATAGATCGACATACTGCCTTCGATACGTAGCGTAGCTCCAGCTTTCACAACTATATCGCGTGATCTATTCGTTCTACCGACAACAATAGTTCCGTTCATTTCAAAAACACCATTATCATTGATAGTAATATCATCTCTAACAGTCCATGAACCACATAATAAAAGAGTACCATCAACAGTTAATGAATTGAAACGTTTTGATCCTGAATAGGCTTGATCTTCACCAGCTGGTACAGAGTATCGTGAATCTCCGTTGAACGAAGCCAAATTTTCACAACTACTTACCAAACTCTGAGTAGGCCTGTTCAGTTTAATGATTTGAAATCCAGATTTACCTGAAGCTGCAAAAATATAATCTCCTTTAGATGCTACATAATTAATAGAACCCGTAAGTTCTATAACACCAACAACTTGAGTATTATCTGTTGTGTTCTCATTAAGGCTAAGTCCACCTGCTCCATTTGCCATTAACAAAACACCTTCATTCACTGCAACACCATTCGTTACAATATCACCTTGCTCAGCATTTTCAGGGCTTGTTAGAATAGGCAAATACTCAACAAAGCTACCAGAGTTTGCATTATAAATACCAGCTCCTTTAGAACCTTCTGCCACAACAATGTTATCATTAGAAAAATCCAAGGTACGCTTAGCATCTATTCCAAAATCTGATTCAATACCTATACTTCTGGTAACATTAAGACTTTGATCTAAAAAACCAACACCTTGGGCTGCATCCAAGACAGCTATTTCATTTCCATTATATGCTACGGAACGTAAATCCGCAAAGGCAGCCTCATTCAAAATACTCATGTCATTCTTATCATAAATAACAACAAAACCATCTTGACCACTCGTGGCGATAACATTATCGTTCATAATACTAACATCTGTAGCGTTAAAACCTTCTTGAAATCCGAAAGTAATATCTGAAGTATTAAGTCTACCTCCACTTACCGCTATTTTAACCACTACTGAGTTCGCGGTAGCAGTAACAGATTTTTCAGAATCTACACCACCAGCTGCATAAACGTAACCAGCGTCATAAGCTATCGAATTTAGGTCTGCATTTGTAAAATACACTCTAGATGTAACTCTTGGATTATTTGGGTCGCCAATATCAATAACATCGATAGCACCTACATAATCTTGGCCAACTGTATTATACGATACGTAACCATAATCACCATTTAAGGCTACATGCGTAGCAGTTAAATTTTCTCCATTTTCAAAAGAAGGAGGTGCAATTTGCGCAACCAAAGTAAGAGGGTAATCACCAGCTTGTTCAGCCTTACCAGTCGCATTGTACCTTTTTGCGCTTGAAATAGGATCCTCATAAATATCTAGAACACCAGCACGTTCGAAACTTATACTATTATCTAACTTTAACTGATTGGTTTCCTTTACTAAATTATCTTCAGGGTTTTCAAAAATTGTAGTTTCATCACTACAGCTTGCCACTAAAAACGTAGCTGATATGGCTATTGACCATATTTTTCTAATAGATTGGGTTGAATTCATTTGTAATTCGGGTTTTTTCAATAACGCCTTGTAGTACCCAAATGTTGTATATACCTAGAAAAACCCGATGAAATACAGCCCATATTGGTTCAAACAATCAAAAGAAATAAAAAAACACAAAATCTCTTAAATCTTACCCATCTTCTCAAGAGCGAAGAGTAAGATAATTGGGAGAGCCAACAAGCCAACCATAAGAGTTTCAGTTTGTAACAAACTTGGCATAAACAATAATGTACAAGCGTAGCCGCCTATCGCACCACCGAAATGTGCCGTATGACCAATATTACCCAAACGTCTTTTCATTCCGTAGATAGAATACAGTAGATACCCTATACCAACTACATAAGCTGGCACAGGAATAGGAATGAACATAATACCTAGTTGCATAGTTGGTTGCAATAGTATTGCTGCATACAAAATACCGGTAACCGCACCACTTGCTCCAACAGCAGAATAATAGGGTTCATCTTTATGAAAGCTTAGCGCCAATAGACTACCCGCTATAAGACTTACCGCATAGATTATAAAAAATTGAACAGGACCGAACCAATTGATTACTACACCAGCAAAAAAATAAAGGGTAAGCATGTTAAACAGTAAATGCGAAATATCTACATGTAAAAACCCAGAAGTCGCCATACGCTCTTTCTGCCCTGCTTTTATAGCCCCAATACTGAATTTATAACGCTCAAAGAAAGAAGTGTCATTAAAACCTTTAAGCGAAACCAATACGTTTGCCACAATTATTGCTATTGTCGCTATATCAATGTTGTACATTATCTACCATTTATTTGGCGTCAAATATAACTATATTTGCCCATAATTTTTTGAGAATGCAACTATTGGCCTTTGTTTTGATCTACCCATTTCTATGGGTAATTTCCATTTTGCCACATCGATTATTTTATGGTTTTTCTGATATTGCTTTTTTCTTTGTGTACCATGTGTTTGGCTATCGACGTAAAGTTGTTCAAAACAACTTGAATTTGGTATTTCCAGATAAGCCGAAGGAAGAAATAAATCGAATTGAAAAAGAATTTTACAAACATCTTTGCGATACCTTTTTAGAGATGGTAAAAACCATGAACCTTAGTAAAAAGGCCGTAGCCAAAAAATATCGAGTTGTAAATCCTGAAGTTTTACTTGAAATTGAAAAAGAAAGAAGTATTATAATACTATGTGCACATTATGCCAATTGGGAATGGAATGTAAGCATCAACAATTATGTAAACTCTAAAGGATACGCCGTCTATCAACAAGTAAACAATTCTTATTTTGATAAATTCATTAGAAAAACAAGAGCTCGATGGAATACTACCTTAATTACACAAGGCCAGACAGCAAAAACAATCATTCAAAATTTCAGAAATAATGTTCGGGCCACCTACGGTATGGTGAGCGACCAATCACCACAAGCACATAGAGCACACTACTGGACCAACTTTATGGGTATTAAAGTTCCCATTTTTAATGGCGGTGAAGCATTGGCTCGTAAAACAGGACTAGCTACAGTATTTTTAAAGGTTAGTAAGGTAAAACGAGGTCATTATAAAGCAGAGCTTATACCTATAGCCCTAAATGGTAAAGAAACTGAAGAACATGAAATAACGAATACGTTTCTTCGATTGACAGAAGAGCAAATCAGAGAAAAACCTGAATACTATTTATGGACGCATAAACGATGGAAACACAGGGATAAGAAACCCGCTGCCTTCGCTAAAACCTGAAGATAGCTTCAATTTGTTGCTCTACACACCAAATTGCCTCTATTTCTGTATTTTTAGAATTCATTACTACATTTAATGATACAAATACAAAGGACATGGAGATTTTAGATACTATATATAATGAAGTTTTTGGTTTCTTAGGTATTTCGCAGGCATGGGAGATAATTAAAAGTGGAGATTATAGTGCTTTTAGAACCTATGACGGAATCAAAAGTTTAATTTATCCTATTATTCCTTTATTGGTATTATTAGAACTTATACTTGGTTTAGCCTATAAAAAGCCCCAAACAAAGGTTTACAAGGTAAACTTCTTAATTTATGTTTTCAACAGATTTGTTGGTCGATTTATTGCCATTGCAATGGTCACACTATTAATTGGCTGGCTAGAACCTTATGCACTAATTAAAACAGAATCTAACTGGTATTGGTTTATTTACGGTTATATAGTTTGGGAGTTAGGTCATTTTATTTATCATTATCTAGGCCACAAAGTACGATTGTTTTGGTGCTTGCATTCTACACATCATGCACCCGAAGACATGAATTTATCTGTGACTTATGCACACTTTTTTCTAGAAGCACCTTATGCAGATATTATTAGGACAACAGTATGCTTACTTTTAGGAGTAGAACCTGTAATGCTCTTTTTAATAATGTTTATTGATGGTACTTATGGTGCATTTATTCATGTAGGAGAAAATATGATTAAGGATGCACGGTTTGGATTTTTGAATAAAATAATGCTTACCCCCTCTCACCACAGAGTACACCACGCCAAGAATCCACTTTATTTAGATACTAATTTCTGTAATTTATTAAATATATGGGATAGAGTATTTCATACCTACCAAGAAGAACAAACAGAAATTAAACCGGAATATGGTATTACACGAAAAGTAAATAGCGGAAATTTTTTCGATGTTTACTTCGGCGAAATAATTGCTCTGGCTAAGGATATTGCCCAAGCTCCTGGATTAAAAAACAAATTATTCTATGTTTTTATGCCCCCTGGATGGAACCATACAGGGGAGCACAAAACTTCTAAAATTGTTAGAACAACCTATTTAGAGAATAAATTAACTTAGATACCTGCAATCTCCTTAATCTCTTCAATTATTCTATTCGCTAAACCATCTGCCTCAGTTTGGCTTTTAGCTTCGGTATATATTCTAATGATTGGTTCTGTGTTCGACTTTCGAAGATGAACCCAATTCTCAGCAAAATCTATTTTCACACCATCAATGGTAGACAAGTCCTCTTTGGCATATTTTTCAGCCATTGATTTCAAAATACCGTCTACATCTAAACCTGGTGTCAATTCAATTTTCTTCTTACTCATGAAGTAGCTAGGGTAACTTGCTCTAAGTTCTGCAACCGTACCTCCTTTTTCTGCCATCAACATTAAAAATAATGCAGTACCTACCAAAGAATCACGACCATAATGACTTTCTGGATAAATGATTCCTCCATTACCCTCACCACCAATAATAGCTTTATTAGCTTTCATTTTAGCCACCACATTTACTTCACCAACTGCGGCAGCTTCATACGTACCACCATGCTTTTGAGTAATATCACGTAATGCACGTGAAGAAGAAAGATTAGACACTGTATTACCTTTTGTTTTACCAAGTACATAGTCGGCACAAGCCACCAAAGTGTATTCCTCACCGAACATCTCACCATCATTACTTATAAACGCTAAACGGTCTACATCTGGATCAACTACGATTCCGAAATCAGCTTTCTCTTTTACTACCAGTTCACTGATATCGGTCAAATGCTCCTTTAAAGGTTCTGGGTTATGAGGAAAATGCCCTGTTGGTTTACAATACAATTCCACCACTTCTACGCCGAATTCTTTTAAAAGTTTAGGAATAGCGATTCCACCCGTAGAGTTTACACCATCTACAACAACTTTGAATTTGGCTTTTTTTACAACTTCAGCATCAACCAAAGAAAGGTTTAAAACTTCATCAATATGAATATCAATATAGCTATCGTTCCTAGTAATTTCGCCTAAATCATCAACATCAGAAAAATCAAAATCTTCCTTTTCTGCAATTTCTAATATTTTCGCACCTTGCGCCGCATCTAAAAATTCACCCTTTTCATTTAATAATTTAAGTGCATTCCACTGTTTTGGATTATGGCTTGCTGTCAATATTATTCCACCATCAGCTTTTTCCATAGGCACAGCTATTTCCACTGTTGGTGTTGTAGAAAGGTCTAAATCAATAACATCGATACCCAAACCTATTAAGGTAGAAACCACAAGATTCTGAATCATTTCTCCTGATAATCTTGCATCACGACCTATAACCACTTTCAATTTATTCTTTTTAGAATAGTCCTTTAGCCAAATACCATAAGATGCCGCAAACTTAACAGCATCTATAGGGGTTAGATTATCCCCTGGCTTTCCTCCAATTGTTCCACGTATTCCCGAAATAGATTTTATTAGTGTCATATATTCTTAATAAGTTTTTGCAAATATAAAGGGTTCGTTCTTACCACTATGGTCCTTCTTTGTAAATTCGATTTAAGAAGCATAAATTAGGCGAATGAACTTTTTAGCGCATATATATCTATCTTTTAATGATAAAGAAATTACAATAGGCAATTTCATAGCCGACAGTATTCGCGGTAATAAATTTGACCATCTACCCAAAAGAGTTCAAAAAGGAATAAAATTGCATCGTTTTATTGACACGTATACCGATACCCACGATATACCTAAAATTAGTAGTAAACGATTACATGCCAACTATAGTCATTATAGTAGGGTAATCGTTGATATTTACTATGATCATTTTCTAGCTAAAAATTGGTCAAAATATTCTGATATTCCTTTGAATGTTTTTGTTGATGATTTTTATGACCTTTTAGAGGACAACTATGAAATTTTACCGGATGGAGTAAAACGAATGATGCCTTATATGATAGCCGATAATTGGATATTCAATTATTCTAAAATGGATGGTATTGCACGTGTACTCAATGGCATGAACCGTAGAACCGAAAATAAGTCTAAAATGAATTTTGCTATTTTAGATCTCGAACAACATTACGATGCCTTCGAGGAAGAATTTACCGATTTTTTTGAAGAGCTCATCACTTTTTCTAAACATAAATTCATTTCATTAGCAAAAAAAATATAATATTATAAAACTTTATGTCAACAATTTAGACGTAATTATATATACTAATAATTTAACTAACTATGAATCGGATAAAATTTATATTAACGCTGACGACATTCGTGATATTTTGCAGTTGCAAAGACAATCCTGCCAGCCCAACAGGTATCGTTACCGATAAAGCTATGGTCGTTTCTGCACGTGAAGAAGCCTCAAAAATTGGTAGTGATATCATGCAAAAAGGAGGTAATGCATTTGATGCCATGGTTGGTACCCAATTAGCACTGGCTGTGGCATACCCAAGAGCAGGAAATATTAGTGGTGGTGGATTCATGGTATACAGAAATGCAAATGGTGAAATAGGTTCTTTAGATTTTAGGGAAAAAGCACCTAAATCTGCCTATAGAGATATGTATTTAGATTCTTTAGGCAATGTAATCCCTAATATGAGCACATTAGGCGCAACCTCTGTTGGTGTGCCTGGTTCGGTTGCCGGAATTATAGAAGTACATGAGAAATTTGGAAAACTAGCTTTAAAAGATATTTTCGAGCCTGTAATTGCCATGGCAGAAAATGGAGTTATAGTTACAGCAAAGCAAGCCGAAATGCTTGATAATTATCGCGAAGTTTTCATTAAAGTAAATGGTGATAGTACAAAATTCGCATCAGTTTATAAAGAGGGTGAAGTTATAAAATACCCTAAACTCGCACAAACACTTCGTACGATAGCTGAAAAGGGAAGAGATGGATTTTACAAAGGCGAAGTTGCTCAAAAACTAGCAAGTTTTATTCAGGCAAATGGTGGATTTGTAACCGAAGAAGATTTAGCAGATTACCAAGCTGTTTGGAGAAAACCAATTACGTTTAAATATAGAGATTTAAACATCATTTCTATGGGTCCGCCAAGTAGCGGTGGTGTTACCATGAATCAGATTTTTGAAATGATCGAGCCTTATGATATATCCTCATACGGGCATAATTCCGAGAAAACCATTCAATTATTCACTGAAGCTTCACGCCGTGCCTATGCTGACAGAAATTTCTATTTAGGCGATCCTGATTTTGTTAAAATTCCTTTAGATGTATTGCTTGAAGACGATTACATGAAAGAACGTATGTCTGATTTTTCATTTGAGAAAGCTACAAAGTCAGAGGATGTTTCTCACGGTGAAGTAGAAATTGTAGAAAGTATGGAAACAACCCACTACTCTATAGTTGATACAGATGGTAATGCGGTTTCAGTGACCACAACCTTAAATGGTAATTTTGGTTCTAAACTATATTCTGATGAACTTGGTTTCTTCTTAAATAATGAAATGGATGATTTCAGTTCTAAAGCAGGTGTGCCTAATATGTTCGGACTAGTTGGTGCAGAAGCTAACAGTATAGAAGCTGAAAAAAGAATGCTTAGTAGTATGACACCTACCATTGTTGAGCGCAATGGTAATCTATGGATGGTTGTTGGAACCCCAGGTGGTTCAACTATTATTACCGCAGTAGCGCAAACTATTTTAAATGGATATGAATTTAAAATGAGTATGCAAGATGCCGTTAACGCTCCGCGTTTTCATCACCAATGGTTGCCGGATATGGTCATCTTTGAACCTGACGGATTTTCATCAAAATTAATTGAAGATTTAAAATCTAAAGGCTATCTAATTAATGAAGAGCGTACTCCCATTATAGGTAAAGTTGATGCGATTAGGGTTTTATCAAACGGTAAATTAGAAGGTGGTGCAGATAAGCGTGGAGATGATGCTGCAGTTGGATTTTAGATAAGTCTAAATTTTTAAATTTACATTTATCAAATTTGGTCTAAAAAATTATAAATGAATTATTTAAATACCTTATGTTAAAGAAATTATTTAATATTTTAATATTTCTGATTTTGTTCTTTGCCATAGGTTTTGGCATACTGTTTTACCTCTATAACAAGCCATTACCGACTGGTGAATCAGGACCAGAAGCCGATGCTTTAGCCTATAGAATGCTTGATGCCCTACATTATAAAAAATTTAATAACACAAAGATAATTGAGTGGTCTTTTAGAGGTGACCACTCTTATGAATGGAATCGAGAAAAAGCTATTGTAAACGTTTCTTGGAGAGATAATGTTGTTGAACTAGATTTAATAACCCCACACTCCAGCAAGGCATATGTAAATAATGAAACTGTTTCATATGAAGCCGCCCAAAACCTTATTGAAGATGCACAGAGTTACTTCAACAATGATTCTTTTTGGCTTGTTGCTCCTTATAAGGTTTTCGACCGAGGCACAGAACGATATTTAGTAGATATGGAAGATGGTTCTGAAGCCTTATTGGTAACCTATACTCAAGGTGGTGATACTCCCGGCGATTCTTATTTATGGATTATAGAACCTAACGGCATGCCAAAGAGCTTTAAACTTTGGGTGAAAATAATTCCTATAGGTGGTTTAGAAGCTACTTGGGAAGGTTGGATAGAAACTGAAAGTGGTGCTTTACTACCTACCAATCACAAATTTGGGCCAATGTCAATTTCTATGGGAGAAGTAAAAGGGTTTAATTAATAAAATGGACTCTCTTCTTATTATTTGAATTTTAGAAATCAAATTTAAACTAAATCCCTATCATTTTCTATTTCAAAAATAGGTTCTAACTTGAAGTTCATTTTTGAAATAAATTGTTGAACATCGAGTTATATTGCGAACAATCCAACTAATCAAACATGCAAGATTATAAATTTCCAATAGATTTCACTTTTCACATAGGTACCTTATCCAATGATTTTACTGCAGTTGATTCTGATAAAAAAACAGTGGCCTATGTAAAACAAAAGCTTTTTAAATTTAAGGAAGATGTTGGCGTTTATGAAAACGAAAGTAAAACTAAGCTACTTTATAATATAAAAGCAGATAGATGGATAGATTTCTCTGCATGTTATTCGTTTTTAAATCCAGATGGACACGAATTCGGTAAAATTGGCCGAAAAGGCTGGGCGTCTTTATGGAAAGCCCATTATGAGATTTTCGATAAGAATAAACAGTTAAAGTACACAATACACGAAGAAAATGCTTGGGTAAAGGTCTTAGATGGATTAGTTGGTCAAATTCCACTAATTAACCTTTTTACAGGACTTTTTCTTAACCCTGCTTATATCGTTATTAATGGTAATAATGAAACTGTGGTTAGACTTTCTAAAGAAAAATCTTTGGTTGGTCGTCGTTTTAAGGTTAGTGAATTAAAAAAAATGAATGGAAACGATGATGATATCATTATACTAGGGTTAATGATGATGGTTTTATTAGAAAGGCGTAAAGGCTAGTGAGTACCTATTAGTACGATATAAATTATATTACTTTTATGATTATTCAACTACTATCTAAAAATGAAGTAACAGATGCATTACAATTGCAGCTGACCGAGCTATACAAGCAACTTAATGCAGAGTTGACCCAGTTGGACTTAGCCACTGTTTTATCGAATCACACAACCGATGTAGTAATTTGCAAGGACGGTGACGTTTTAGTAGCAATAGCCATGATGGCAAAATATAAAGTGGTTTCAGGCCACAAGGGAATGATAGAAGATGTAGTTGTATCCTCTCAATACCGTGGAAAAGGTATTGGAAGAAAGCTAATGGTAAAACTTTTAGAACAAGCTGAAAAAGAAAAATTAAACGACGTACTCTTGTTTACCGGACATCATAGAACTGCTGCAATTGCTCTTTATAAAAGTTTAGGATTTAAGCTAAAAGATAGTGGATTATACGTTAAGAAATATGTTAAGTAATACTTTAATTAACCTTCTTAACGTGCTGTAATTGATTCTTTAGCTCTTGCATTGACTCTTGTAATTGACGAAGTAAACCACTATCTGTAGTAGCATCTACATTAAACGTAATTTTACTACTGACTTCCCATATTTCTTGAATCTGAAAAGGTTTAATATCGTAAGGTGGATAAGTTTCATTCAACGAAATCAAAGTAATATCATTAGAATTAGGACGCTTCTCAATTTTCTTAACCATAATAGAATCTTGCAATACCACGACATACATTTTATTTGCACTTACATGATCTATATGTTCAATTGCTCTCGCTAACACCCATTCACCAGGATGTAAATTAGGCAACATACTATCCCCTTCTACCTGAAATCCCCTATAAGTTGCATTTCTGAATTCAGGAATGGGTAAATCAAAGGCAGGTAATTGCTGATACCAACTAGTATCTGAAATATTTTGAGGATACCCAGCGGCAGCTTTTGCATTTACCAGCACCATGTTGTCCCTATTCGCAGAATCAACCGTCACAACTTTTGGAATGACACTAGTTCTGGAAGTTTCTAAATACTGTTCCTCACTTTCCCCAAAAAGCCAAAGCGGATTAATTTTAAACTGTTTTAATAACTCTAAGACCACTTTACCAGAGAGTTTAGTTCGGCCCCGTTCTATATCAGCAGTTGTATTAGAAACACCTATACATGCCGCAAAATCTGCTTGTGTATAACCTAGTTCTCTCCGTAAGTCAATAAATCGTTTTAAAGTAAGTTCGTTTTCCATGGTCTCTTGTTAATCTGAAGAGATATTCCATATCCCATTCTTCATCAAATATAGTCATTATGGATTATTTCCAAAAAATAAATTGGATTATCTCCATATTTAGGAATATATCCATATTTTTGGATTAATTACATATTACTATGGATTTTAATCGAATTAAAGAAAAACTAAACATATTGGCAGATGCAGCCAAGTACGATGTATCGTGCTCGAGTAGCGGTAGTAATCGTAAAAACAAGGATAATGGCCTCGGCGATACCGGTAATGGTATTTGCCATACCTATACCGAAGATGGGCGTTGTGTTTCTCTTTTAAAAATACTACTGACCAATCATTGCATATTTGATTGCGCCTATTGCGTAACACGTAAAAGCAATGATATAAAAAGAGCTGCTTTCAAAATTCAGGAGGTTGTTGATTTAACCATAAACTTTTATAGAAGAAATTATATAGAAGGGCTTTTTTTAAGTTCTGGGATATTTAAGAGTGCAGATTATACCATGGAGCGTTTGATTGCCGTTGCAAAGAAACTGCGTGAAGAAGAGAATTTTAACGGATACATTCATTTAAAATCTATACCTGGTGCCAGTGATGAGTTAATGTATGAGGCCGGATTATATGCAGACCGTTTATCTGTAAATATAGAAATCCCCACAATCTCCGGCCTTAAATTATTGGCTCCAGATAAAAATCATGAAGATTTCATAAAACCAATGCTTAAGGTTAAAAATGAAATTATACGATATAATGAAGAACGTAAAATAATAAGAAGCACGACTAAATACGCTCCTGCAGGTCAAAGCACCCAAATGATTATAGGTGCAACCGGGGAAAGTGATAAAGACATTATGTATTCTGCCACCCATTTTTACAAGAATTATAACATGAAGCGAGTATACTATTCTGGTTATGTTCCTATTTCTACAGATAGCCGATTACCATCTTTAGGCTCAGAGGTTCCTATGTTACGTGAAAATAGATTATACCAAACCGATTGGCTTCTCCGCTTCTATGGTTTCAGTGTGAATGAAATTTTAGATACTGACCATCCAAATCTTGAAATGGATATTGACCCCAAATTAATGTGGGCCTTACGGAACTTAAACCATTTTCCTGTAGATATAAATAAAGCAGAAAGCCGCATGTTAGCACGTATACCAGGCATTGGTATGGGCTCTGTTCAAAAAATTATAAATGGGAGAAAATTTAGAAACTTAAGTTGGGACCATTTAAAAAAAATGGGTGTTGCTCTTAATAGAGCAAAGTATTTCATCATTTGTAATTCTAATGATTGGGAAAGAAGAGATTTGGATGCATCCAAAATAAAAGGAATGATATTACAATCACAGAATGGTAAATTCAGTAAACACTATAACAATCAATTATCCTTATTCAATTAAAGTTAAACTATATTTAAAATTAATCTTATGGAAAAACTACATACTGCTCTACATGCACCTAAATTTAATTTTTCTATTTCCATTATAGAACGAAGTCAGGTTCAAATTTTGGCTTTAGGCTACCAAGTAGTTATGCTAAAAAGCAAATTTAAAAAACAACTTAAATTTTTTGTCAGCGCCATATTATTCAACTTCTAAATTTGTTCAAATGAATACTACAAAAACCTTAATTTATGATGGTAGTTTTAATGGTTTTCTAACTGCAGTTTTTATCGGATTCGAACAAAAAATAACTCATGCCGATATTCAACGGCAAGGTCAAATACAAAGTGGTCTATTTACCGAAACAGAGATAATTTTTACTAATGTTGAAAAAGCACAACGGGTTTGGAACGGTATTCGTAAAAAAAGCAATTCAGCCATAAAAAATATTTACTTCGCTTTCTTAAGCGAACAGAATACTATAGAAGCACTACTCTACCATTATATTCAAAAATTAATGGGAAGCAAATATAATGGAGCAATGGACTTTGGAGATGATTGTGTTTTAAAAATTAATCAACTAACCCATAAAGTAGGTAGAGAAAAACACCGTATGGAAGCTTTTGTTCGATTTCAATTAACCAAAGACGAGGTTTATTTTTCAAATATTGAACCAGATTTTGATGTTCTTCCTCTAATATCTAAGCATTTTAGAAACCGTTATGCGGACCAACAATGGATTATTTATGACCTGAAGCGTAAATACGGACTTTACTACGACATGAATACTGTAGAAATGATATCACTTGATTTAACAGATATTCATGCGAATAATCTTGAAAAAAATTCCGTGTTTACCGATGCAGAATATGAATACCAAGAACTTTGGAACAATTACTTTAAAAGTACCACCATTAAATCTCGGATAAATACCAAGCTGCATGTTCAGCATGTACCCAAAAGATATTGGAAATATCTGTCTGAAAAAAAAGAGACCATATAAATACCTTGTTCTTTGAAAGTAACCTGGTTCATTACATACCCATTTCTAAAATGATTAGAACAAAAATTAGGGTAAGTTTTAAAATACCAATAGTATCCAATTAATTCACTGTAACTGTATCTTATTAGTTGAATAAAAACTCAATACCAATAAACATTGCTTAAATCGAATTCCAGAAAATTATAATACAATTTTATGTAGCTCTATTATAATTCTACAGATGAACATCCTACAAATAAATCAATAGCCGGTTACTGATTACGGAAATCTTGACACCTCTTGTTCTTACAAATTTTGGTAATTACTTGCCGCCATCTAATTTATCTTGCAGTTTTTTTAATTCGTCCCACTTGTCAGCACTAGCCAATTTTGCTTGTTTTGGCCAAGAACCTGGTTTATGCATTGCATAACGAGGACCAGCTTCTTTAAGAATACCCTCTAACACTTTTACAGAAACTTTACTTAATTTTTCAAAATCTCCAATTCCTTTTTCAGTTAAAATAGAGGCTATTTTAGGCCCTATTCCCTCAATTTTTTTCAAATCGTCCTTTTTAGCTTTCTTAACCGTTTTAGTCACCGCTTTTGCAGCTGTTTTCTTAATCGTTTTCTTTACCGGTTTCTCTTTTTGTGGTATTACCCTTAAATCGACAACACTATTTTGAATACCCGAATATGGTGAAGGCACATAATCATCAGCTGCATTGTCATTGAACCATCCTTTATCATCACTTAAATAGCGAAACTCATATCGTTTTCCATTTTCAAGTTTTATACTTTTCGAATAGGCACTACCTTTCTTTTCCATTTGAAAAGTACTGTCATTACTCTGCCAATTATTAAAATCACCTAACAATAAAACATTTGATAAGCTTGGGGCTTCATTCTCTCCAATTGTAAAGGTTACTAAAGTATTTGCCCCTTTGTCTTTTATTTGTTTTTTTAGTGCCATGTTTATAGATTTTATTAAGGTTATAAATGTAAATTAGAATTTACTCATTTTCAATGAGTTTACCTTAAAAAAATCGTTAATAATCACCTGTTAATTGTAAATGAGAAAACCTGCCCCCAATTACAAACATGTATATAAACAGTTCAAAGTGATAAAGTCACTTAGGGTTCAAAAATAAAATGGTTTTTTCACCATTCGTAATTCATTTTCACCTAACTTTTCTCCCCTACGAAATGGTCACTTTTATTTTTAAAAAGTACATTAAAGGTAGTCAAGCTGCCATATATTCGAGTTATATACTGTTGTAAATCAATTTTTTCTTGGTCATCTAAATTCTTACTGGAATTTATTTTTTGTTCCATTACTCGAATACGGTCTCTTACCATCACTATTTTATGAAAAAAAGTGTTGATAGGAATTTCCTTATTGCTCATACCAGCTTCCCCAGGTTCTAAAACAAGATTACCACCTTTCCATTTATCAGCAATGGCCACTCGCTGAGTTGCATCGCTCCATTTTTGAAGAATTGAGACCAAAGAACTTTCTACATCAAAAAAACTGACAGTATCCACATCGTTGTTAGTTGCATCTATAACTTCAAAATCAGCATCTAATTCAATCGTTTCCAATCCCTTATCCATAAATGTCACCCAATATTTATCTGAAGACACATTGGTAACTACCCCTTTGCCCAAATCTGGATGTAAAATTCTTGACCCTATTCCTAGTACTTGCATAGTATTCATTATTATTTAGGCTGCTAATTTATATCCAACTTTAACCATCCACAAAAAGTTTTACTATTATTCATTGGTAAATCATCGGACGGTAATGATTTTGCCATCTTATTTAGTACATTTAAAGTCAAGAATTCTTTTAATCCTTTTCAACTACACTATTATCCTCATGAAAAAACTGATGGCATTTTCAATATTTTGTTTAGTACTAATTTCTTGTGGAGAGAAAAAAAAAGAAGCTATAGAGCAACCACCAACGAAACTTAAAGCATTAATTATCGATGGTCAAAACAATCATTATGTTTGGCCTAAGACGACTATGATGATGAAAGATTATTTAGAAGAAACAGAACTCTTCACGATAGACATTCAACGAATGGATTCAGTATGGCTGGGCATTAAGTATAATCAAACAAGACCAGAAGGCTATAACTCTTTTATAGAGGCATATCCATTAACCAATAAAACCTATTATATATCTGACAGCCCGATAAAAACGTCTGATTTTTCCTTTGATTTTGATAATTACGATGTGATTATTTCAAATTTGGGAGCTGAGTCTCCTCTTTGGCCAGAAAAAACCAGAAAAGATTTTGAATCCTATATGGCTAATGGTGGCGGTTTCGTGGTCATTCATGCCGCAAATAATGCGTGGGGAGAATGGGAAGAATTCAATAAAATGATTGGCTTAGGAGCATGGGGTGGTCGTGACGAAAAATCAGGCCCTTATGTTTATTATAACGATGCGGGTGAAATCGTAAAAGATTCTACCGAAGGAGTTTGTGGTTCTCACGGACCTGAATATGAATTTCTATTAACTACAAGAGCACCAGAACATCCAATAATGAAAGGCTTACCCAGCAAGTGGTTACATACTTCAGATGAATTGTACGAGCGTATGCGAGGGCCTTTTGAAAATGCAACAATATTATCAACTGCTTTTGCCGATGTAGAGAAGAATGCACCGCCATGGGACCCGAAAATTAAAGGTTTAGGTCAAAATGTTCCTCAATTAATGGCAATCAATTATGGCAAAGGCAGAGTCTTTCATTCAACCTTAGGCCATTTTGATTATTCGATGGAGTGTGCAGGTTTTATTACCACCTTACAACGTGGTGCAGAATGGGCTGCTACTGGAAAGGTAACACAAGAAGTGCCCGATGATTTTCCAACTGCCGATAATACTACTTCAAGAGCGTGGAAATAAAAAAGGGAATTTCTTATTCTGGTAAAACTGAACAATCATTTTTTCTACGGGTATCTATTAAGTAAATTATTTTCCAAGTATTTTCTTCCCTAAAAAGTTGAAAAGAATTTACTCCGCAATGATGGAATTCATTGTTAATCCAAAATTCATAAGGTGTCCATGCATTTGCCATATTCCCATCTATTTGAATAGAATAACCCATTATTCGTTCTTCAAATTTTGTGGAATCTGGTATGCTAGTGATAGATTTCACTAAGTCATCAAAATTTTCAGTTTTTAAAAAAGATTTACCTTCTTTGTCAACTCCTATTGTTTGTAATAGTATTGATGGGTAAACCGTTTTCTTCAATGCAATTGAATCTTGCGCATGAAATGCATCAAAGAATTCAATAATGTTTTGCTTCACCTGCAAGTCCTCTTCAGTCTGCGCCAAAGCAAGTAAATTCATAAATCCAAAAATGAAAAATAATGGTAGTTTCATGTTCGTTGGTTTAAATACATACGTAATTTAATATAATTTGATCATAAACTAGCTTGGACCGTTATTTGTAATTCAACTTTATTCTCATTAAAACTCCTTACTTTTATGGCGCTTAAACGAAAAACAACTATGTCTACAGCTAAAAAAGAATATAAAAGAGTTACGGTAAAATCATTGATAGATATGAAGAAGAACGGAGAAAAAATCTCTATGCTTACCTCATACGACTACTCTATGGCCAAAATTGTAGATGCTGCTAAAGTAGATGTCATCTTAGTAGGTGATTCTGCGAGTAATGTAATGGCAGGCCATGAAACGACATTACCAATTACTTTAGACCAAATGATATACCATGCCTCGTCTGTCATAAGAGCAGTAGAACGTGCATTGGTGGTGGTTGACTTGCCATTTGGAAGCTATCAAAGTGACCCAAAAGAAGCCTTGCGTTCTGCCATTCGTATTATGAAGGAAAGTGGCGCGCATGCAGTTAAGTTAGAGGGTGGAGCAGAAATAAAAGAATCAGTTAAAAGAATTTTAGCTGCAGGTATACCTGTAATGGGTCATTTAGGATTAACACCACAATCTATTTATAAATTTGGAACTTATACGGTTAGGGCGAAAGATGATGAGGAAGCCGAACAATTAATGGAAGATGCACTATTACTTGAGAAATTAGGCTGTTTTGGTTTGGTATTAGAAAAAATACCTGCTGAATTGACTAAAACGGTTTCTGAAAGTTTAACCATACCGACAATTGGTATCGGTGGTGGAAAACATGCAGACGGACAAGTGTTGGTAGTTCACGACCTTTTAGGGATGACCCATGAATTTAATCCGCGTTTCTTGCGTAGGTACATGAATCTTTATGAAGAAATGGGCAATGCTATTTCAAATTATGTAAGTGATGTAAAGAGTCAAGATTTTCCTAATGACGAAGAGCAATACTAATTACTACATTTATGAAAGGCACTAGAAACTTTTCTAAATTTTGGATTTTAATTATTGTTCTACTAACCGTAGGTTGTGACCAAGTTTCGAAAGAATTAACACGAACAAAAGTTGAGCCTAAAGAATACATTCCGGTAATTGGAGAGCATTTTATTCTAACCAATGTAGAAAATACTGGCGCAATGTTAGGCTTTGGACAGCACTTCCCTCCTATTGTAAAACGCTTATTTTTACAAGGATTGCCATTACTAGTATTACTAGTACTTTTATATAGAATCTTAACAAAACCGAATTTGAATTTGCTATTGCTAATAGCCTTTGCATTAGTAATTGGCGGTGGCATCGGAAATCTAATAGACCGTATAGCACATGGTTCTGTTACCGATTTTTTTCAGATTAGATTAGGTTTCTTTCGTACAGGAATTTTTAATATCGCAGATGTAGCTGTAACTACTGGAATATTTATTTTACTTTTTTTAATTGTAAAAGGAAAAAAAATAGCATTCTAGACAGATACAATCCATACAACAATCAGATAACAAGAATATATTTTGTCAAAAAAAGAACATTCTACTATAGATAATTTACAGGTACTTTTTGAGGACAATCATTTGATAGTCATCAATAAAAGGCCGGGAGATATTGTACAGGGCGACAAAACCGGCGACAAACCACTTAGCGATACCGTAAAGGCCTATTTAAAGAAGAAATATAATAAACAAGGTAATGTTTATCTTGGTGTCGTACACCGTCTAGATCGCCCAACATCAGGTATTGTAGTATTTGCAAAGACTTCCAAAGCTTTACCGAGATTAAATAAAATGTTTGCTGAGAAAGATGCTAAGAAAACCTACTGGGCGGTTGTTAAAAATAGGCCAGATGAGCCAGAGAAAAAGCTGGTACATTGGATGAAACGTAATACCAAACAAAACAAATCTTACGCAAACAATAAGGAAGTAAACGATAGTAAAAAAGCTATTTTAAGCTACAAGTTGATTAAAAAACTTGATAATTATTATCTTTTAGAAATAGACCTTGAAACAGGAAGACACCATCAAATTCGATCTCAATTAACCGCAATAGGTAGCCCTATTAAAGGTGATCTTAAATACGGATTCAATAGAAGCAACGAAAATGGCAGTATCCATTTACATGCCCGTAAATTAAAATTGATGCATCCTGTAAAGAAAGAATTGCTTGAAATTATTGCTCCTTTACCAAATGACCCTATATGGAACGCATGTCTTTAGTTTCACTATTTTAAACACACAAAACACTATGACTATGATACGAAATTTTATTGTCCCGACTCTTTTACTAGTTCTTAGTTCTTGTGGAGGTTACAATTCTATTGATACATTTTATAACGCACATAAGAACGATAACCACGTTACCGCGGTTAGGGTACCGCAATTTATGCTGAGCATGATCAGTGAGATTTCACCTGAAATGAAGGCTTTGGTCGGTACTACTAAAGATTTAAGATACATGCAGTTTCCAAGTACAACTGCAAGTAGAACTCAATTTCTGAACCAACAGATGAATGGTATAACTGGAAATTCATTTATTGAAGTTTTTAGAAAAAATGACGAATTAAAACGAAATGTGGTTTCTGTTCGCGAGAAAAGGAATTCCGTAAAGGAAATATTGATTTACAACAATGACAATAAAAAAGGTTCCTTTTTATATTTTAATGGTGATTTTGACCCTATGAAAGTTCGTGAGATGGCTAAAAATGAGCAATTCACTAAATTCGGAAATAATATAATATCTCAATATGGCGCGAGTACACCAGAAATTAAAACCCCATAATAATTACAATGATTTGGGCTGCTTTTTAGAGAGAATACTTTCTATAACTACAGAACTCAATATTAATATTCCGCCTAATATCGTAGTTCCTTTTGGAATTTCAGAAAGAAAAATTGCTCCTATCAGAATACCATAAACTGGTTGAACACTACTCAATATACTTACAGTGGTAATATTGAAATGTTTGAAAGTCATTAAGAACAGCGTATGTCCGATAACTGTAGTCAAAACCGCTAAAGCTACCAAAGCTTGCCATTGGCTGAAAATTTGTTCGGGTGCTATGGTAAATAAAAATGGTAACAACAAGACTCCTACAATAGCTGTTTGATATGTCATTAAAATAGATCCGTTATACTTAGCAACTTTTCGTTTTAAAAGAATATTTCTTAAAGCGTAGGCTAATGCAGACAATACTCCAAACCCTATCGCAATTGTATACGAACTTTCAAAATCTAACGACGGACTAAGAAAATACATGCCAGCAAGAACTAAAAATGCTAGAAGCAAGTGAACAATTTGAAATTTAGTCTTTAAAAGTAATGGCTCTAGAAAAGCCGTAATTACTGGATATGTAAACATGGAGAGCATGCCAATTGCAACATTTGATAGTTTTAATGCATAGAAATAGGTAATCCAATGTACTCCCATCAATACTCCGCTAAGTAAAATTGCCAGAATATCTTTTTTGTAAATGTTAAATGAAAAATTTTTCCATTTACAAAAGATAAATAATACTAGAAAAGCTAAAATAGCTCGTGTACCAATAGTTACGGGCACAGATAACTGAACATATCTACCTAATGCACCAGATGTGGCTATAAAAAGCATAGCCAAATTAATTTCTAATAAGTGTTGAATATGATTGTTTTTCATAAAAATGAGCTTTCCTTAGCGCGATTTTGCTAAAGCTTTTTCCCTCATAATCTGAGAAACTGGTTTGTTTTGCAAATGACTTTCTAACCAAGATATAATATCTAAATACAAAAATGCTCTTTTCTCATAAGGATGATCTTCATATTTTTTCAATTCAATATATAACTTTTGAAATTCTGCCTTTAATTGATTCGGATAAATTCCACCAAGACCTCTTAAAAACTTGATCATTTCTTTTTGAACGGCATGCATATCGTTCATTTTCAAAAGAAATTTATACGTGCTTTTCAATTGAACTTCCAAATGATAATCCATACCTGCCTCATAATGGGCTACAAGACTTAAAACTCGTGCAAAACACATAAGGTCTTCACGCATTTTCAAGTTTTTATTCTCAATGATTTTTTTTAGATATTGTATACAGGTTTTGTTATCACCAACACCAAAATACAGACAGGCAATCTTATAATATAGTACCATTACATGATGAACATCGATTCTATCTCGATGTTTGTTTATACCGTATTCGATAATCTTAACTAAATATAATCCCTTTTCAAAAGTTCCTTCCAGAAAATGCAAATTCAGTTTATTTGCATTGATATACATAAAGACTAATGAATTAATATTGTCGTTATCAGGAAATTCCTTCTCCTTAATCGTGTTTTCTAATCGCTCTAATACTTCCTTAAATTGAGAACTATATTGTACATAGAATAAAGATTCTAATAAGTAATGATTTCCTTTTAAAAAGAACACAGGATTAAGGTATATCATATCCTTATGTTCATAAAAAAGGTCTACCCATTTACTGGCATACTTATAACAAGACAGAAAATCTTGGGTTAGAAAACTGTACCACAAATATGCTTTATATAACCATAGTTTCTCACGGAAGCCTAAATCTTCTATATTGTAGAGTGGCAAATGGTCATTAAAGTAGGTTTTTACTTTTTGATAATCTTCATCGCTACGTACGTAACCGACCTTCAACATCATTCCGTATAACTGTAAAGAAAGATTAGAAAGCTTACTTGTCATTACATTATGGCCAGAAAGTTCTTTCGCTTGTACCGCAAGTTCATTTGCCCGATCAGGAATACTCCTTGTTATGAACTGTGTTTCAATTACTTTTTCTAATTCAACAATCTCATAAGCAATATTCTTTTCTTCATTTTCAATAGCCGTAGTTTTTACCTTATCAAGAATTTTCAAACTTTGTTTGTATAATCCTTTCTGATAAAGAATTGTTGCAAAATCTAGCTGTTCCCTAATTTGAACACGAATATTTTGGTTTACCGGATTCAAGCGTAAGCTTACTAAAATCTGCTTATAGAGGTGTGCTTTTAAGTTAGAAAGTTGAGCTTTCTTAACTATCCCACTTTCTAGTATTATTTTCTCATCATAATGCTTAATTTTATCCAATAAATTAAAAAGGGCCAAAAACTTGGCATCGGTATTCACCCCTAATCTGCCAACATATAGCTTAAATTGACGCTTTTCAGATTTTGATAGTGATTTAACCAAAACGAATAAAGAATCTTTATGCGCATTTGTCATCGTAAAAAAAAGAGTTTAAATAATTGTAAATTAGTGTTTTATATACCTAAAAAAGTGCATTAACGTTGTAAATGACATAACGAAATTTATAAGTTTTGTGAATTAGGTAATATATTCGTTCGACTAGTAAAACTACGTAAATATAATGAGTAAAGATATAGTACAAATATTTGACACGACCTTAAGAGACGGAGAGCAAGTTCCTGGCTGTAAATTAGACATGGACCAAAAATTAGTTATAGCTGAACGTCTAGATCTACTGGGTGTAAATATCATTGAGGCTGGCTTTCCTGTTTCTAGTCCTGGTGATTTCAAATCTGTCGAAGCCATTGCTAAACTCGTTAAAAATGCTTCAGTTTGTGGATTAACCCGTGCAGTGAGAAAAGATATAGAAGTTGCTGCTGAAGCATTGAAATATGCTAAAATGCCTAGAATACATACAGGTATTGGTACTTCAGACTCTCATATAAAGTATAAATTCAATTCTAATAGAGATGCAATAATTGAACGAGCAGTTGCTGCAGTGAGTTATGCTAAAACCTTTGTCGAAGATGTGGAATTTTACGCTGAGGATGCTGGCCGTACAGATAATGAATTTTTGGCCCGTGTATGCGAAGCTGTCATTAAAGCAGGTGCAACTGTCTTAAATATTCCAGATACTACAGGATACTGCCTACCAGATGAGTATGGAGCTAAAATGAAGTATTTACGTGAAAATGTAAAAGGAATTGATAAAGCAATACTTTCTTGTCATTGTCACAATGATTTAGGATTAGCTACCGCAAATTCTATTGCAGGTGTTTTAAATGGCGCTAGACAAATAGAATGTACTATAAATGGAATCGGCGAACGTGCAGGAAATACTTCTTTAGAAGAAGTGGTCATGATTTTACGCCAACACCCAGACCTAAACTTAGATACTACCATTAATAGCAAACTACTTTATGATACTAGTCAAATGGTTTCTCGTAAAATGGGTATGATGGTACAGCCTAACAAAGCTATTGTTGGTGCAAATGCATTCGCACATAGTTCTGGCATACATCAAGATGGTGTTATAAAAAATAGAGAAACTTACGAAATTATAGATCCAGCTGATGTTGGCGTTACCGAATCATCGATTGTATTGACAGCAAGAAGCGGAAGAGCCGCATTAGCCTACCGTGCCAAAATTGTTGGTTATGAACTTACCAAAACTCAATTGGATATGGTTTACAATGAGTTTTTAAAGTATGCGGATTCTAGAAAAGAAGTGAAAGACGATGATATTCATGAAATTATTGAAGCATCGAACATCGATATAAAAAGTATTAGTTAATTAAGTTATGCATTTAAATATTGCTATATTAGAAGGAGACGGAATCGGCCCAGAAGTCGTTGCACAATCTATTAAGTGCCTTCGTTCTGTCGAAGAAACCTTTGGTCATAGCTTTACCTTTAAAAAAGGCTTAATTGGTGCTTCAGCAATTAAAAAAACCGGAAATCCCCTTCCTAAAGAAACATTAGATCTTTGTAAAAAAGCTGATGCAACACTTTTTGGTGCTTTAGGGCTACCAGAATTTGATGATAACCCAAAAGCTAAGGTTTGGCCCGAACAAGGATTACTAAGATTACGAAAAGAGCTAGGCCTTTTTGCAAACATTAGACCCGTAAAAGTATTTCCATCATTAATAAAACAATCTCCATTACCTAAAGCTAGTGTTCAAAACACAGATTTGGTGATTTTTAGGGAATTGTCTGGTGGCATCTATTACGGCGATAAATCTATTAGTGAAGACCAAAGCTCCGCAACCGATACCTGTACATATACGGAAGCAGAAATAAGCAGAATTACTCACTTGGCTTTTAAATCGGCCCGTTCAAGAAAAAAGAAAGTTACACTCGTTGACAAAGCAAATGTTCTTGAAACATCACGCCTTTGGAGACGTGTTGTACGTTCTATTTCTGAGAGTTATCCAGATGTTGAATTAGATTGTCTTTTCATAGATAATGCTGCTGTACAAATGATTTTAAATCCTTCGCAATTCGATGTTATTTTAACAGATAATATGTTCGGTGATATTCTATCTGACCAAGGCAGTGTAATCGCAGGATCTATTGGATTACTCCCATCTGCATCGGTAGGATTAGAACATGCAATGTTTGAACCTATACATGGTTCTTATCCAGATGCAAAAGGGAAAAACATTGCAAACCCTGTTGCTTCAATTTTAAGCATGGCAATGCTATTGCAGCATTTTAAAATGAATGAAGAATCTGATGCCGTTGTAGCTGCAGTTTTAAAATCATTCTCCAAAAAAATTGTTACTCCAGATATTTTAGGAAGTTCTAAGTATGGAACTAATTATGTTGGTGATTTTATCGCAGATAACATTATGGAATTAGATGGAACCTTTACTATGAATGATGAAAATATTGGTTTGGGAAAGTCAACAATTATTTGAAATTCCTATTTTTCATTTAATAGTTGAGTAACTATTTGGTTAAAATCTTTTTTAAACTCAATAAATTTATCTCCTGTTGCCGGTCCATTAAATCCGGTATGAATTTTTCTCACCGCGCCTTTTTTATCAATAAATATGGTAGTAGGAAATGATAAAACATGGTTCAACATCGGTAGTTTTTGCTGTGCTTCAACTTTATCTACTGAACCAAATTGGGCTAATAAGATTGGGTATGAAAGTCCTATTCTGTCCTTTAAACGCTCAATGCCTTTAAATGCTTTTTCCTCTGTTTTTGCAGATTCGAATGCCAAACCAATAACTTTAAGGTTTTCATTTTTATTCAGATAGTTCACTAAAAATTTACTTTCATCTAAACAATTAGGGCACCAAGTACCCATTAACTGAACTATTACTACTTTTTCATAATATTCTTCATCATTAAGCGAAATCATTTTTCGATTAGAATCTGGGAATGTGAAGGCTAATTTATCGTAACCCTCATATATAAAAGTTAACGAATCGGGATCCGGTAATTCGTAACCATCATTTCTGGTCGATACAAATGGTTCTTTAAAATGATTGCCCGAATAAAAAATTCCTGTCATGCTAGAATCTGTAACTTTTGCTGTGAATAAAAAAGCATGGGCACCATCGAATGCAGACAATTTTAATGAATCACCATCCATAAGACCCTCTAAATAACGGTAGTCACCGGTTGTTGTTCTAAATGTACCCGTTACCCGATTATCTTCTTGAATAAAAATTCCCTTACCTATATATTCTTCATCAGAATCAGGACTAAAATAGGTCTCCCATATACCTGATACATCTTCATTTGTAATTTTAACTTCAGAATCAAATCTTTCCTGAATTCCAAATGTTGCTGTAAATGGTACAATTCTATCCAAGCTTTCCTTTATGAATTGCCCTTTTATTTCTTTGTCAGTAAATGTACCTGCTAAATACCCTTCAAATACTGGTGTTTGTATTATAATCGAATCACCATTAACTACTATTTCATCAACCTCTATAATTTCTTCTGCATTTTTAATTTGCATGCTATAATCACCATTAGCCTTTTTATTAACCCTGAGGTTGAAAGGTAATACTTGATAATCCATCACATCAAGCTCAACACGCCATTCACCTTCATTTAAAGTGGGGTTTTTAATTTTCCCTTTACAGGATACTAAAAGCATAAAAATGGCAAGTACTGCAGTACCTAATCTCATATTCGTTTATAATTTAATTTTCAATAAACGATTTAAATATTACAATTAAAAATTTA